>Ga0302325_10024763_pt1 | contig 12480 bp, 7 predicted proteins | sample Palsa_T0_2_FD_201948 | JGI IMG/M metagenome (GOLD analysis project Ga0302325, IMG submission 201948) | Peat permafrost microbial communities from Stordalen Mire near Abisko, Sweden - Palsa_T0_2 | ecosystem: Environmental > Terrestrial > Soil > Palsa > Peat permafrost | place: Sweden: Abisko...
AAGGTGGACGTGCCGGCGGCGGTCGGCGTGCCGGACAGGGTGCCGGTCGCGGAGCCGAGGGTGATCCCGGCCGGCAGGGTCCCCGCGCTGACCGACCAGGAGTAGGGGCCGGTGCCACCGCTGGCGGCCAGCGAGTCAGAGTATGCGCTGCCGATCTCTCCTGAGGGCGGCCCAGCGAAGCTCAGCCCGGGACCGGCAATGATGGTCAGCGTGGTGGCCTCGGTCGCGGACTGGCCGTCGGCATCGGTGACCTGCACCGTCAGGCTGAACGTGCCGGAGGCGGTCGGGGTCCCGGCCAGTGTCCCGGTCGCGGCGCCGAGGGTGATCCCGGCCGGCAGGCTCCCCGCGCTGACCGACCAGGTGTAGGCGCCGGTGCCGCCGCTGGCGGCTAGCGTGTCGCTGTAAGCGGTCCCGATCTCTCCCGAGGGCGGGGCGGGGAAGCTCAGCGCGGGACCGGCGATGATGGCCAGCGCGGTGGCCTCGGTCGCGGACTGGCCGTCGGCATCGGTGACTTTCACGGTGAAGGTGGACGTGCCGGCGGCGGTCGGCGTGCCGGACAGGGTGCCGGTCGCGGAGCCGAGGGTAATCCCGGCCGGCAGGGTCCCCGCGCTGACCGACCAGGCGTAAGGGCCGGTGCCGCCGCTGGCGGTCAGCGTGTCGCTGTAAGCGGTCCCGATCTCTCCTGAGGGAGGGGCGGGGAAGCTCAGCGCGGGACCGGAGATGATGGCTAGCGAGGTGGCCTCGGTCGCGGACTGCCCGTCGGCGTCGGTGACTTTCACGGTGAAGGTGCCGGTGCCCGCGGCGGTCGGCGTGCCGGCCAGCACGCCCGCGGAGCTGAGGGTGATCCCGGCCGGCGGGGTCCCGCTGCTGACCGACCAGGTGTACGGGCCGGTGCCGCCGCTGGCGGCCAGCGTGTCGGAGTACACCGAGCCGGTCTCCCCGTACGACGGGGTCGGGAAGTTCAGGCTCGGCCCGGCGATGATGGTCATGCTCACCGATTCGGTGGCGGCCAGCCCGCCGGCGTCGGTGACCTCGACCGTGAAGGTGTAGCTGCCCGCGGCGGTCGGCGTCCCCGACAAGAGCCCGGTCGACGCAGCCAGAGTCACTCCGGGGGGAAGCGTCCCGCTGCTCACCGACCAGGTGAACGGGCTGGTCCCGCCGGTCTCGGTCAGCTGGTCGCTGTATGCCACGCCGACCTCGCCGCCGGGCGGCGCGGAGAACTGCAGCGTCGGGCTCGGGTTATAGGTATAGGCGCCGGTACTGGCGATGCCCAGGCTGACCACACTGACCTGCACCGCCCCCGCCGCATGCGCGGGCATGGATGAGATATTCAGGCTGGTGCTGCTGGTCACGGTGAAACAGCCAGCCGCCGCCGCAGTGCACAGGTTAAGGGTGGCCGGCGTGCCCGCCGCGAACTCCGCGGCCGTGCCGATCTCGATTGCCGTCGCCCCGCCGAGGTTGGTGCCGCTGACCGTGACGCCGTTGCCTCCCCCGGCGGTGCCGTTGGTCGGGGTTACACCAGTGACACTCGGCGCGGCGGGCACCGTACCCCCCGGAGCCGTCGTCGACGTCGCCGGAACGCCGTCGCTGGAGGACGCGGCCGCGGTGCTGCCGGCATGGATCATCGCCGGGGTGACGCTGCCTGAGGTCACGATTCCGTTTACCGTGAACGTACCGCTGGTGAACGGGCTGGTGCTATCGGTGCACGTTATCTGCTGCCCGCTCGGCGCCCCGCACACCCACCCCGGGCCCGACGCCCCTACCGGGACCACACCACTCGGCAAGGTCTCGGTCACCGTCACCGGCGAATTCTCCGTCACGCCCGACGAACTGGCCGCCACCGTGTAGGTGACCGGGCTGCCCGCCGACAGCGTCGCCGCCGCGTAACTCGTCTGCGACACCGCCAGCACGGGCGCAGGGAGCAGGGTATTGACCACCGCGGAATCGATCTCGTGGTAGTCGACGTCGGCGCCGGTGGACGCCACCCAGCCGAACGCCAGCTCCTTGGGGAGGCCGCTGGCGGAAACCCAGCTCGCCGGGTAGAGCCCGGCCGGCACCGTCGGCAGCGCAACAAGCCTGGTGGTAAGCGAACCGCCCACCGGAGTGAACGCGAAGCCAAGTTCCCCGGCCGGCACCACTAGGCCGGACGGTGTCGTTATCGACGAGGAGGTCGGGTTGACGACCACCTCGACAGGCATCTCCGATGCGGCGCGGGTGGCGGCCCGCAAGGTCAGCCCCGCCGACGTCGCCGTCGCCGCGGTACTCGCCAGCGGACAGTACCCGACCTGGCCATTCCCGGGACCGCGCATGACAACCTGGCCAGCCATCGTCTGGTCGATGTTGGCCGGGTTGGTGCAGCCCGACCCCTCGTATATCGGGTTGCTGAAGTTGCCGTGCTCGTCGAAGCCGACGGCGGCATAGCCGTCGGTCAGGCCGCTGAAGCCCTTAGAAACCGAGGCGGAGTAGCCGAGCGATCCGCCGGTCGGCCCGGCGACCGGAGGCGTAACCGGATCGGCCGGATTCACCGCGGCCAGCACGAAGCCGGTCCCGTCCGCTGTGGACGGCGTCGCGGTGCCGTACTGGTAGATGTTGAAGGTTATGTCCAGGCCTTGCGAGGTCGGGACTGCGCCGGTGGCGAAGACCGCGCCTACCTGGCTAGTGGTGTCCGGTGTGAGGCGGAGCGTGCCCGAGCCTTGCGTATCGTTCGCGCTGGAACAGCTGGCTAGCGGGTTAGCGGTGGCGTTGCCCGAGGCCGTCAGGCAGGCGGCGTTGGTGCCGGTCTGCGCGGCGGGCAGCGCCACCGCCCCGGCGGAGCCGTCGACGGTTTTGTCGTGGAACGACTGACTGAACAGCACCGTCTCGGCCGCAGACGCGCTCGGCGCCGATACCACCAGCCCGGCAGTACCCGCGATGACCGCCATCGTCAGTGTCGTGGCAAGCCACGCGACCCGCCGGGACGACCTGCGAAGAGCCATTCCCCAACCCCTTGCTGTAAGCGCCCGCCCGCGGCGTGGTCTCCACGGCCGCTTCGGCCGCCGACTGGACTGCCTACCGCCGTCACCGGACGGCTACACGGACCCGACGCCTCCTTGTCCGCCGACCCCGTCGTCCGGACCGGTTACCCCGCCCAGGGTGAGTTCGCGCAGCGTGCCCAGGTACGTAAGGCTCGGAGCCTCGTAGTTACCTTCGGGCCCGGAGCCTGCGGCCTCCTCGGGATCGTCTCGGACTTTCGCGTCGCTCACCTCGTCCTGCCCTGACTTTTACGGAACGAAGTCAAGGTATCACTCTGCGTAATAAAACGTTAGTATCTCAGTCGTGAAATCCGATCTCGGGGTGGCGGCTCGCACCCTAGCCCTGGACCTGGCCGCGGGCGAGGTGATCAGGGCCCTGATCGCGGCGGACGTCGAATGCATGCTGCTCAAAGGCCCGGCCATGGTGCACCGCCTCTACCGGGAGGCGCCGGTCGGCCGTAACTACGGCGACATCGACCTGCTTGTGGCGCCCTGGCAGTTCGACGCCGCCGGCCGGGTGCTGGCCTCACTGGGCTTCGAAGATCGCCTGGCCGGGGTGCGGGCGAGCGAGGCGGCCCGGCTTGCCGAACGCCCGTGGCACCGAACCGGCGCCGCGCACCTCGTGGTGGACCTGCATCGGGGATTCCACCACGTGGCCGACCGGACGGCCTGGTGGGACCTGCTGTGCCGTCATCGCGAGGTGCTCATGGTGGAGGGCCAGCCGGTGGCGATCCCGGACCGGGTCGGCTGCGCCCTGATCGCCGCCCTGCACGCCTCGAAGGCCACCTCGCAGGACAAGGCGCTGGAAGATCTCCGCCGGGCGCTACAGCTCTTCGAGGACGACGTGTGGCGCCAGGCGGCAGATCTGGCTGGGTCGGTCGGTGCCGGAAACGCGTTTGCCGCCGCCCTGCACCGCCAGAACGCCGGGGCTGATCTCGCCGCCCGCCTCGGCCTGAGGATCACCGATCCAGCCATCTGGTTCGGCGCCACGTCCCTGGAGCGCGGCACCGGCTCGCTGAGCTACCTGCTGGGACGAGAGGGCCGGGCCGACCGCGCGCGGCGCCTGCGGGACGCCGCGTTCCCGTCCCGGCCGTTCCTGACCGGCCACCGGCCCATCGCCGCGCGGGGCCCGGCCGGGCTGGCCCTCGCTCACCTGGGCCGTCTCTGCTTCGTCCTGCCCCGTCTCCCCAGGCTCCTGCTGGCCTGGCACCGGACCCGGCGCACGCTGAGGCGCTACGGGGGCGCCCCGCCCCACGTCCGCCCGGCGGCCCGAACACCTGATCCCTTCCGCCGCGCTGTGGCAGCCGCCGGGACCATCGGGTGGACGCTGCGGACGTGGTGGCTGGTGCACCGGCGGCTCGCCCGCGGGCCATGGGGGAACGGCGCGCTGCCCGCCGCCGCGCCACCGCCGCACAGCGAGCGGGCGGCCCGCCTGGTCCTCGCCTGCTGCCGGTCAACCTGCCTGGAGACCGCGCTCGTCCGCCAGGCCCGCGCCGCCGCCGTAGGCGCCGCCGCCGATGTCATTGTCGGGGTGACAGCTCCGGCCCGCGGCTTCCGCGCCCACGCCTGGGTCGACGGCGACCGGGTCGATCCCGCGTTCACAGAGCTATGCCGGTACCCGGCGGTGGCGGCGGAATCCATCAGCATCGCGCCGACGTCAGGTGGGTGAGCCGGCCGACGCCGCAGCCTTTTGTGCCTGAAGCGCAACGTCACGGGCAAGCTGGCGCCTGGCCGCTCGGCGAGGAGCTCGTGGCGCTGTTCAAGGAACGCCCGGTGCCACGCAGAGAGGGAAGGGCCGGTGCCACCTTCCCTGAACTATGACTTCGCACGGAGCCAACACATCAGGAGGCATTCGTCAATCTCGGCCCGGGTGGACAGGTAAGCGCTCCGCAGTAGCAGTTCATCTCGGAGTCCCTCCACACAGGGGCGGCAAGCGAGAGGCCCAGCCGAGTGAGCTCGGCGTCCGGATCACCTATCTCGCGACACCTCCGGTGATCAACGATGTCAGCGTGCCCGACTGCGACTTCGCTGTCCCCTTGCGGCGACGAATGCGTCCCGGCTGTGCCCCGGCCACCTATGCGGCCCGGTAAGCGGCCGGTCAAGCGAATAGTGGGCCGCGGTCAAGCACGACTCGCTCGCGGCCTTCGCCAAGAACAACCCGGTCGGCCGTGACGCTGCAAGCTGCGCCGTGATCTACTCATCTTGCCCACCAGTGCTGATTGCATTACTCTGCGTAATAGAGGTATAACACATCATGGGAAAGACCTAACCAAATGCCGTAAGGGGCTATTCGCGGTGGCATCCCCCACCCTGCGATCAGCTACCGGAAACCCGGCATCGCGGCCCGAATGGCACCGCGGGAGGAGCGGCGCCACCAGGACCTGATCTACGGGCCCGTGCGCAGGCGCGCACAGCCAAGGGGGAAATAATGTCCGATACGGCCCATACGGAAGACGAAGCTCACTCGCGTCATAGCGCCGGGTCCGCCAGCGATCACCAGGCCAAGCCGACCCGGCGAAAGTGCCGTCCCTTGCGCGTTGCGCTCATCACGCTCGGGTCGCTTCTCACCCTGATCATCATGACCGTGATCGGCAGTTACGCCTACTTCAGCCACTTTGCAGGCAGCATCCCGCGCCTCCGCGTCGACCATCTTGTCACGGCGAATGGTTCCAGCACGTTGGACGGGCAGACATTCCTGATCGCCGTCGCTCCTTGGGGTACCACCGGGAAGTATGACAAGGCGGACGCGCCATCGCAGTACAGCAACCTCGTCATGCTGCTTCACACCAACGCCGACGGCAAGGGCGGCGGAGCCGTGACGATCCCGGGCAACATCAGAGTCAAGGTGCCGGGCGTCGGCACCGAGCTGCTCTGGAATGTGTTCGAGAAGGGCAGCCCCAGCCTGCTGGTGCAGACGGTCACGCAATTCACAGGGATCCCCATCAACCATTTCGCGCGGCTCGACTTCTATCACATATCCGCCCTCCTGAACGTCATTGGCGGGGTACAAGTCACGGTGCCCGCTGCCACCGAGGGCTTTGGATACAAGTTCCCAAAGGGGATAAACCGCCTCACCGGCGTCACCGCGATCTACTATGCCCGCGACGAGGGGCTCAGCGATCAAGACCGGATGTTGCGCCAGGAGAACCTCGTCCGTACGGTCATAACCAAGATCGCCGACGACCATTTGCTTACCAACCCCATCACGATGGTTCGGGTACTCAACGCGGTCACCAGCATGCTGGCCGTGGACAGTAACTTCACCAACTCCGACATCGAGTCGCTCGTCAGGCAATTCGGCAGTCTGGCCGCCGACGCCTCGACTTTCGTGACCATGCCTACGCAGACGGCAGGCGCCAACCGGACACTGAACCCAGCGCTCGATGACCAGCTCTGGACTGCGGTTAAGCACGACTCGATTGCGGCTTTCGCCAAGCAGTACCCGTCGACCGTGACGCCGCAGGCTGCGCCATGATCTAGGTCGTGTCCTGCTGATACCGGGCGGCCGCCCGGTATCAGCGGTTGAGAAGTTCGGTCCAGTCGAGCCGACTGGCGCCGAGCGATAGTAGCGACCACGAAGCCCAGGGCACCAGCCCCGCCTGAGGCCTGTGCACTCAGCCAACATGCAAGGAGGAAGGTCGGCCATGGCAGTCCGACATTAAAGCAGCGCAGGCCGGTAGGGATTTCCGGATGATGAGCTTTTGTGCTGAATCGCGATTTCCTGTACTTCGGTACCTACTTGGGCCGGTGACCGCGTCGTCCCGTTCGCGGGCTCAGGTCGCCGTTCGCCTGAACCGGGACCAGCGACGCATCGGGGGCATAGGACCTGTAGCCGTATCCATACCCGCTGCCGTAGCCGCTCTGCATGGTCACCTCGTTGAGGACGATGCCCATAATGGGCGAATTGGCCTGAGCGAAGCGCTCCGCCGCGCGCTGCAGTTCGGCCCGCTTGGTCTGCCCGGCCGCGACGACGAGGAGTGTCCCGTCGGCGTATTTCGAGAGCACCAGCGCGTCGGTGACGGGAAGCGCCGGGGGGCTGTCCACCAGGACCAGATCGTAGTTCTCCCGGAGCGCGGTGAAGATCTCCCGGGCCTGGGGCCCGTCGAGCAGTTCCGCCGGGTTCGGCGGGACGGGGCCGGCGCCGAGCACCCACAGGCAGTCATAGCCCGGGACCTGCAGAAGGGCCTCCTCCAGGGTCTGCTGGCCAAGCAGGACCGTGGTCAGCCCGGTCTGCTCCCCGATCTCGAAGAACTGGCCGAGGCGTGGCCGTCGCAGGTCACATGACACCAGGACGACCCGCTCCCCGGCCTGGGCGAATACTGCCCCCAGGTTGGCCAGCGTCGAGGTCTTTCCCTCCGCGGCGGCCGGGCTGGTCACCAGCAGCGTGCGCAGTTCGTGCGCCTGCCGGACGAACTGGAGCGAGGTCCGCAGCGATCGGTAGGCCTCAGCGGCCGGGGAGGTGGGTTCCGCGGTGGAGGCGATCTCGGTCCGGTTCCGTTTCCGCCAGGAACTCACCATCGGGACCATCGCGATGACCGGGGCCCCGCCGGACCGCTCGGCTGCTTCCTTGGAGGTCAGGGTGTCGTCGAGGCCGTCCTTCAGGACAGCGACCCCCAAGCCCAGCATCAGGCCAGCGGCCAGCCCCAGTGGAGCGTCCTGGACCGGCTTCGGCGAGCTGGGCGACGTGGGCGCGTAGGCCGGGGTGAGGAACCCGACCCCGCTCATGGCGGCAGCCCCGTTGACCTGAAGCTGGGCCACCTCTTCGTTTAGCACGGCCTGCTGGCTGATCAGGGAGCTGACCTGGGTTGCGGTGGCGGCGTTGGCCTGTTTCTGCAGTGACTTGATCTGCCTGCCGAGGGAGTTGATCTGCTGGCGCAGCGCCGTCGAGGCGGTGGTCAGGTTCTCGATAGCCGTCGTCTGAGTCTGCTTGATGAACGCGCTGGCGTAAGTGTTAGCGATGAGCGCCGCCCGAGCCGGTGAAGAGCTGACGGCAGTAAGCGCGATCACGTTGGTCTGGGCCACCTCGGATGCGGCAACCGAGGGGGCGCCGCCCAGCTTGGCGCGGACGAGGGCGACAACCGGCGCGCTCGTGGCGACCTGCAGGTCGGTCTGCATGTCCGTGGTGGTCACATCCTGGGGTGCGCTGCCCTGGCTGATGCCCTGCCCGTACGGCGATTGCACCAGTAGTTGTGCGGTGGCCGAGTACTGCTTGGCTTGCTGCAGCGACAGGGCCACGCTGGCGGCCAGCCCCAGCAGGGCCAGCGAGATCACCCACCACTTCCGACGACGCAGAACCACGAAACAGTTGCGCAGAGTGGCTCCGCCATCGGCCTCAGCCATCTGGTGTTTCTCCCCCGGTTAGGACATCTCAGGACCCTTGATCGAGCCCTATGCGACAGTGAGTTTACTACCAATCACATTAAGTGAATATGATCGCGAGAATCGCGTTGCCGCCACAGACTGCCACTGCAGCGCCGCACCGGAAGCCGTCTCGTCGTGCTACGGGCCACTACTGCCTGACCGTTCCGGGGGCTGGGGCCGCCTGAAGGTCGGCGATTCCCGGCTGCGGGTCCGGGCCGTAGACCTTGACTCGTTGCGCGAGCGCGACCAGGGTGACGCCGACGGTGGCGGTGACGGCCAGCGCGCCGGCTGCGGGAACGATGCCGCTGATGACAACAAAGCCCAAGATTCCCATGACAGCGGCCGTCGCAGAGAGCACAAGTGCAGCGCTTGAGGGGCTCAGGCCAAGGACCTGGAGCCGGTGCGCAAGGTGATCCGCCCCGCCCTGGGTCCACCGTCGGCCGGCCCGCCGCCGCGACACGATGACCGTGCAGGTGTCCACTACCGCCACGAACGTCAGCAGCAACAGCGCGCAGGCGGCCGCGGTCAGCGGAGCCAGGGTCGCAGCGGATCCGGCCGCGCAGGTCAGCACGGCGGAGGCGGCGAGCATCCAGCCGAGGAACAGCGACCCCGAGTCGCCCATGAAGATCCGGGCCGGCGCCCAGTTGTGCACCAGGAAGCCAGCGCATCCGGCCGCCATCGCGATCAGCAGTACAGCCAGGTCAAGCCGTCCGGTGGCCAGCGCCAGCAACGCAAGGAAAGGGCTCGTGGCCAGAGCGATCGCGGCCGCCGCCCCATCCATGTTGTCGAGCAGGTTGAACGAGTTGGTCAGGATGACGATCCAGGCCACCGTGCCGACGTAATCCACCCCCCGGCCCAATGTTCCCGCGCCGGCGAACACATCCGCGTGCACGCCGACGGCGACCAGGGCGGAGGCGCATAGGCACTCAACCATCACGCGGGGAGCCGGGCTGAGCGGCCGGAGATCATCAACCAGGCCGAGGGCGCAGACGACGGCCGCGGTGCCCACGATCGCCAACGTCTGCACGTCCCCGGCTGGCGTCGCGATCGCGAACGCGCCCACGGTACCGCTCGCGATCGCCACTCCCCCGAGGTAGGGGGTGGCGTGGCTGTGGCGCCCATCCGCGCGGGGCTGGTCGAGCAGGCGGTGCCGGATTGCGACTCGCCGCATGGCCTCGGTCAGCAGCGCGACCAAGATGAAGGCCAGAGGGCCTGCGGCGAGAGCGGAATCGGGCACGATCACGATGTCACCAGGTCTGGCGGCCTGGCCAGTTCGGCGGCCGCCTCCGCGATCATCTCGTCAAGGATTTCGTCGAGGGAGCGGTGCGGAGACCACCCGGTTTTCGAGCGGAGTTTCCTTGTGTCTGGGACACGTCTTTCCATGTCTTCAAATCCCGAATTGTACGCCTGGTCATACGGAATCAGCCGAATAGGCGATTGGCTCACGCAGCGTGAGATGATCAGGGAGGCGAGGTCGAAGATGCTGATCTCGTCGGAGCACCCGACATTGAACGTCTGGCCGGCGGCAGTATCGTCATCCAGCACCAGCAGGATCGCACCCACGACGTCGGCGACATGGGCGAAACAGCGCGTCTGTCTTCCGTCACCGAAAACCGTGACGGGCTCACCGCGCAAGGCCTGGCGGATGAGCCGCGGGATGACCATGCCGTAGGCCGGACTCTGCCGCGGCCCTACAGTGTTGAACAGGCGTACCACCACGGTCGGCAGGCCGCGCTCCCGGTGGTAAGCGTTGGCCAGGATCTCATCCACAGCCTTCGCCGCGCTGTAGGCCCACCGCACCACGGCCGGGCTGCCTAGGATCCGTTCCGATTCCTCGTGCAGTGGGCCGCTGGAGTTCTTGCCGTAAATCTCCGAGGTGCTGGCCATGAGAAACTTGCGCCGGTATCGGTGGGCTGCCTCGATCACGATCTCCGATCCTCGGATGTTCGTGGTCAGTGAGCGCAGTGGGTGCTCGATAATGAGCTTCACGCCGACAGCGCCGGCCAGATGAATGACGACATCGCACTGGTGGGCCAATTCATCCACGACCAGTTCATCCAGCACTGAGCCCTGCACGAAGCGCAGCCGCGGATGCCGTATGACGGACTTCAGGTTGGAAATCCGTCCAGTCGACAGATTGTCCAGAACTATAACGGAATCCCCCCGGGCAAGCAGGGCTTCCACGAGGTGGGAGCCAATGAAGCCGCTCCCTCCCGTCACCAGGTACGCCAATGTCTGCTGGCTACCCATGACCCTTCCCCCCGTCCCGTGCCTTCAGACACCATTAAATCACGCTAAGAATTTGAAATGATACTCTGAGTAATCGTCTAGGACCCGACGGGAGACAACGGAGACATAGGCGCCGGTCTGGTTCCTTGAACTTCGCCGCATCCGGACGGCACGGCCGCGGGCCGACAGGAGGTGACGACTGTGCGCATAGCTGACGGACGGCCAGAGATCGCCGCAGTGCTAGCCGAGCCGGAACCGAGGGTCACGCGACCGTATGTTTGGCGACTCGCGGCGGTCCCATTTGCGTTTGGCGCAGGCTTTCGCGTGCTACTGGTTCTTTACGTCCAGGTTCTGCACGGGAACTTCCTCTTCCTCGACGATCAGGGTTACGACAGGATCGGATGGTCGCTTGCTCAGGACTGGCACATGAACCAGTTCCCTGCACCTGTATCGGTCGCCGTCACGAGTTCCTATTTCTACTACGTCTTCGTGGCTGCGGTGTACTTCGTGTTCGGCCGGCATTGGGTGCTCGTGAAGGTGATCGCTGCGTTGCTGTCAGCGCTATCGGTGCCTGCCGCCGCCGCAGTCGGCGATTCTCTTGGCGGCCGTCGTCTGGCCATGGCTGCGGCATGGCTCACAGCCTTGTACCCCAATGCGATCTTCTGGGGGACGACCGGTCTGAAGGATGGTCCGCTCGCGACCCTGATGCTCGTGATGGCGGCGATCGCGCTTCGACCATTGACTCTGAGACGCCTCGCGGCCGCAGTCGTGCTCCTTGCAGTGGCATTCCTCTCCCGCCCGGTAGAGGGCGTCGTCGGCCTCGCCATGCTGGTGGTCCCAGCCATCGAGCTTGTGCGAGGCCGCTGGCCTGGGCGAGTGCGTCCCGTTGGGGCCGGATCGCGTCTCCTCGTCCTGCTCGTGGGGCTTCCCGTTCTGTCGTGGATGTCGATTTCCCTGGCTAGTCACTACCTGCCGGTACTTAAGGCGAGTCTCGCGGGCCAGGCAACACTCTCGCTGGGCACCGGACCGGTGGCAATCAAGTTCTTCCCGTCGCCATTCGACCTCGTCCATGCGCTGCTGTGCCCTGTCCGCTGGTTCGGTCCGGCCGCCGCCGCAGCGTACGGTCCGCTCGTTCCCGGCATGGTCGTCTGGACCGTGATGCTCCCAGCTTTCGCTCTCGGGTGCTGGGAGCTCCTCCGCCGCGGGCCGTGGGCCGCGAGAGGCATCGTCGTGTCTGCGTTTGCGTACGTATACATGTACACATGCGTGTTTCAGAGCCAGGGATTCACTCGGCAGCGATTCACCGTCGAGATCCTGTTGCTGGTGGTGGGCCTGCACGCGTTCGAGCGATTCCCGCAGCGCGCCACGGTCTGGACAGCCATCGGCGCCTGCGTGATCGCTCCGGCGGCGCTGGTAGAGGCGAGAGTGCTGCCGCCGCTGGGCTTCGCGCTAGTGCTGATCGCTCTGGGCGCACTGTTGTTCGCGGAGGAGTCGGGGACCCTAGCACGGGTGCGGCGCGCCACGCGAAAGCGGGGTGCAACGAATACATCTTCGAGCGGGTCCGGTCAGCCTGACCAGCGAGCCGCCTTGATCTGGGGCACCGTGCCCAGAAGAGCTGAAGCTCCTGGCGCCCAGGAACAAGATCGCGGCTGTCGTCACCCCGCGCGGTGAGCATGCTCTTTCTCGGGGGGGATCGTGAGCGAGGAAGCTGAGCTGAACTCCGTGCTTGCGCGGGTTACCTCCACGGGCGTGCGCGTGATGGGGCTTCGTCTCTCGGGTTATGCGGTCGGTTTCGTCGCGAGCATCTTGATCGCGCGGGCCCTAGGCCCGACCGGCCGGGGGATGTACGCCTACCCGGTGGCCGTGCTCGGGATCGTGA
>Ga0302325_10024764_pt1 | contig 12478 bp, 9 predicted proteins | sample Palsa_T0_2_FD_201948 | JGI IMG/M metagenome (GOLD analysis project Ga0302325, IMG submission 201948) | Peat permafrost microbial communities from Stordalen Mire near Abisko, Sweden - Palsa_T0_2 | ecosystem: Environmental > Terrestrial > Soil > Palsa > Peat permafrost | place: Sweden: Abisko...
CAATCACGCTTAAGCTCAGCCCTGTCACAAATCGCTTTCTCTGTGCGCAGACGTCGGGTTCAGTAATTTAATCACCAAACTGCATAGTGAATTAGCTTTCATCCCATAGATATTGTCATTCGCTTGCATAAACATGGAGGTTTGGAATGCCAAAGCAGATCGCCAATTTAGAACTCTATGAAAAGAAGCAACAGCAGTGTCCGAACCTTGAAACAACTTTCTCTCGCGGTGCCCGCATCGGCCTTGATGCTCGGCGCCAGCCAAGCCCAGACCACAGTCGGACTTAACTTCCAGGCTTGGTATTATAGTTCGGGCACCACACCGCAGATGGTGGGGTATGGCGCAGGATACCAGACCACCGGTTTTCCGGTCACAGCCACGGCCTTTGGCGTTGCGCCTGAGAACTGGTTTAATCCAGACCCGTTGGATGCCAATTTCGTTTCCATTTCCACCAATATCCAGTTCGACGTGACACTAATCGCGGATGTGGAGGCTCCGGCCGCCTGGCAATCCGGCATCGGAGAATTGGTGCAGGGCTTTAGCCACACTGATCCGGAGAGGGTCGCGCCGGGTAACAATGAGGTCACATGGGGTTATCTTAGCGACGGCAGCACGGTTGGCGGAGTGCTGGGCGAATCTCCATCTGTTACCGTCTCGGGCTTGTCCACAAAATTTCCGCACGGATATGTCGTGCAAACGATAGCGGCCGTAAACGGCGTGACCACCTTCGATGGCGTGGATATCACCGATGGAACCAATGACAGCTCGGTGGCCTATTCAAGCTATTATGTAGTCAATCCTGCAAGTGACGGTTTCGATGTTGGCGGGACAGTTGGCATAAGCGCGCCCAGCGGCGTCTTTACCAGCGACACGATCTCCATTAATTGCCAGCCGCAAATCACTACCTCCGATCGTTCCACGCTGGCAGGTTTCATCATCACCGATCAACCCGTGGTGAGCCAGGACCCGGCCTCGAGTTCCGTCGCCCTCGGATCTTCCTTTACCCTAAACGCAATCGTGGCCGGTGTTACGCCCCTGAGCTATCAATGGCGATCCAACGGCGTGGCCATTCCCGGCGCCACCTCGCCCGGCTATACCAACGACAGCGCGGCACTTTCCGACAGCGGGAATTACGACCTGGTTGTGACTAATCTCTATGGCAGCGCCACCAGCGCTGAGGCCGCCGTGGCGGTTCTCTTCCCCTACCCTGCTCAGTCGGTAACATGGGACGCCGATCCGACAACCGCCGGCGCACAGGACGGCGACGGCACTTGGAACTTTAGTCCGGCCCAATGGTTGGCGGGCTCGACCGACGAGACTTGGTGGACGAACGATGCGGCCGAATTCGGCGTAGGCGGGGTGGGGCCTTACACCGTAACTCTTGCTGCCGATATGATCGCGACCTCCGTCACGTTCAACAGCGGCAATTACACCATCACGAATACAGGAACCCTGAGCCTCACGTTGCAAGGAAGTAACACGATTACGGCCAATGCAGCCGGCACGATTAGCGCTCCGCTCTCGACTGGAACGAACACATTTACCAAAGCGGGTGCCGGAATGCTTACCATCGCGGCGGGAGGGCTGGCCTGCGGTCAAACTTTCGTCAGTGCTGGCGCGCTCGAAGTGCTGGCCAAGAGCGGCGATTCACCTTACGTGATCACAAATGGCGCCACCCTTATGATCGGTTACACGACGGGCGGCGGCTATGCGAATACTGGCATGTCGATCTATGGTGACGGCACCTCCGCGATTACCGGCCTTTACCTTGCAGGCGGAACAACCTATAACGTCGCTGGCTCGCCAACCCTCCTAGGCGCACCCACAACCATCCGTCAATATGGTTCCGGCCCGGCTGCCATAGGCAATTTCGACATCAATGGCACGGGCCTATTATGCACTTCAGCCGCATCAGGATCCATCATTGATTCAAATATCCAGATCGTCAGCTATGGCTACGGCATGTCCGCTGAAGTCGATGCCGGCGCTAATAAGGCCACCGGTGACCTCATCGTTAACGGCCCATTAAATATTAAGACGAGCGTAAATGGTCCCTATGGATTCGTTAAGCGTGGCACCGGATCGTTGCTTTTGAACGGTGTTGCCATGCCCACCAATTGCGGCTTGGAAATCATGGGTGGCTCCGTTATCTGCGGCACCGATCAATGCATCGGCACGAATGCCAGCTTGGAAGTCGATGCGGGTACTTCGCTGTATTTCAACGGCACCAGTCAGGCGGTACTCAATGTTTTGACTCACACGGGCAACCCTGGGATGAACGGCACTGTAATCATGTCCATTAACAAAGGGGGTACACCCAGCAGCACCGTATTGACCGAAATCGACGGCAACACCCTAACCGTCGGCGGCACCTTAATTGTGACTAATATCGGCGGCCCCTTGGTGCTGGGCGACACCTTCACCCTGTTTAGCTCCAGCGGCGGTTACGGCGGCGGATTTGCCAACTTGTCGTTGCCCACCTTGAGTGATGGATTAGGCTGGCAGGACAATACGGCCGTAGATGGCACCATCCAGGTGATCAAAGGTTCGATTCCGCCCAGCCTCGTTGATGATCTGCCAGGAATTACCAATTATGCTTTTGTCGGCGGCGCCGACTCTTATGCAATTACTGCGGCCGGCGATCCTACGCTTCATTACCAGTGGTTGCTGAACGGAACAACTCCTGTTGGTTCGAACAGCCCGACTTTGACGCTGACCTCTCTCACAGTAGCCGATACTGGCTACTACTCGGTCATCGTAACGAATGACTACGGTTCAGTTGTGAGCCAGAGCAATTATCTCTCGGTTGTGCCCGCCTCGGGTTACGATGCTCTGGTGGTGGCCAGCGGACCTGTGGCTTACTGGCCGTTAAATGAGACTTCAGGCACGACGGCATTCGATTATTGGGGCGGCTACGACGCCACCTACACGAACGGCTACGTTCTCGATCAAGCCACCAATTCGGTGACCGGAGCGGCGGCGGTCCAATTCGATGGCGCGTCGGGCTATGCGCTCACGCCTTACTTTGCAGCCTTGAATCCCACTGTCTTCAGCGCTGAGGCGTGGGTCAATCCTGACAATGTTCCTGCTAGTGAGTTTTGTGTGATGAGCTGCGGTGAGTTTGCCAGTCCGCGCTCGGGATGGCTTATTTACCAGTTTCCGACCAATTGGAACTTTCGCACCTACTATGGCGTCAGCACCACCACAGCCGTCGATCTTGTTGGTGTCACGACGCCAGCTATTGGTTCGTGGACGCATTTGGCGGTTACTTGGGACGGCAGCACCGCCAGCCTCTATGTGAATGGCGTGCTGGAAGGGACACAAGTTTCAACCACCACTCCGAAATATCTGCCTGGAGCCAGCGGTGGGTTCTCGGTTGGCGCGCGGGCTGATGGCAGCTTCTTTTATGGCGGCAATGTTTCGGATGCGGCGCTCTACAACCATGTCTTGACAGCCCAGGAGATTAGCGCGCACGCCCATAACCAGGGATCGTTGAGCATCGCGCCTACCGGAACAAACGTGGTTCTAACGTGGCCGGGGACTGGCGTTGTGCAGGCTTCTTCCAGCTTGACTGGCACCTTCACCAATATTCCTGGAGCAAACACATCGCCTTGGACTAACAGTGCCTCCGGCGAGACCATGTTCTTCCGCTTAAAGTTCTAAGGAAGCCGCAAGATAAGATCGGCGGCTAGGTCGTTATGGCTTGCGCGTCCGTTGCTAGTATTGCAACAATTTAATTACATTACATAATGCCGCACTAGTTTTCGGTCGGCGATGGATTTTGCGCGCTTGGGCATAGACCTCCAGTGCCAGAAATTGCACGAAGGCGACAAAATCCGATTTGGTCCGTCGGCATGTCACTTCCACCTCGCGGTGGCTGGCTTTGGGTTCCACGGCGACGAATAAATTTCGTGTTCCAGCCCGCTTGTATTCGTAGTCCTCCTTGGCCACTTGGCCCGCCACCGCCGCGATGAAGCTGCGGGTTTGTTTGAGCAGTTGCTTGCTCTTTTCGTCCAGGCAAATGACCGGTTCGGCCGAATCGTAAAGTTCGGCGTAAAGTCCCAACAGGTCGTACATCCGCTCCGGGTATTCGGCGGTGATCCGCCCGATGCACCACATCACCTTGCGCCAAGGTTTACAGACCAGTTCCAGTTGGTTGAATCTGGTGGAGCGGTGGTTTGGAGAACTCACCGCCAAGCGCGTCCGGCGTGGTTCCTTCAGCAGTGTGGAGGACCTGCCATGCGCGATCGTGGAGTTTTTAGCCGCCTGGAATGAAGACCCAAAACCGTTTGTCTGGACCGCCACGGTTGAATCGAGTCAACAAAAACTCTCCCGTTGCCGGCAAACTCTCGAGCAGATCCAGCCGGGCTGCACTCAGCCGCGCATAAGAAAAACCAAAAAAACTGCCCAGTTAATTCTTGGACACTACACTAGGGTAATCTCACTTCTGCAAATCTGCCCAGGCCCATCATCAGGGAAAGCAGCATGTTTTTCGGCGATCAAATCCTACCCGGTTGGGCTACGTCCCCCCTACCCACTCAGGCGGTAGACAGCGGGAATAAGCACGCTAGCTTTTGGGTATGAATATGAAAATATCATTATTCGGTGCGGCATTAGCAGCCGCCTTCACAGTGGGTCAGTCTGCACAGGGTTCTGATCCTAAAGCCGTCGGCCAAGGAACGGATTGCGTCCCTTCGTCCATAAGAAACAATCAGGCCGTAATCAATAGTCCTAGAACGCGAGAGGCATATCCGGGCCTGCGCTTCGCCAGCAGCACTTGCTCTGCGCCCGCAACGTCAGAGGCTGCAACGGCTGAGACCATTACTATAGCGTCGGGTCCTCGGACACTGGAGAAATATCCACAGTTGGAGCGAACCGGAGATTCGTCCGACGCCGAAACGGTGACATCGAAAGAGAGGGAGGAGTATCTCGAGGTGACAAAGAATCGGGCCTTTGCCAATTCTCCAAGAGCACGCGAGGAATATCCGTGGCTGGCCCGCTTAAGTAACGTTGCCGTGGCAGTTCAGCCAATTACAGAAGCTCGTCCCATCGTCCAAGCAAACAATCAAACCGCTACAACTGCGGCGCAATGAACGAATCGTGCAAAATGTGGGAAGCGGAGCAGCCCTTCCCGCATACGTCAGGAAAAGCAAATGTGACTTGTTGATTCCGACAGGTCAGGTTTTGCGGAACGAAAAAGGTTTATTGCCATTCTGACTGGGTTAGAATACGCGGGTGGACGAGCAAAGCGGAACGAAACCGATCTCAGAAACCAGGAGAGTGCAGCGGTTGCTGGTCGCTGTGGGTGCGAGCCCTGCTGCTGAGCAGTTGGTGCGGTGGACGCATCGGCTGGCGGTAGCCTTGGATTGTTGGTGGGGCGCCGTTTATGTGGAAAGCACGGCCATCTTGTCTGAGGCGGAGCAGCAGCAATTGTCTCGTGTTCTCTCCCTGGCGCGTTCGCTGGGGGCTGAGGTCATAACGATGACCGACCCGGACCTGGTGGAAGCGTTGTTGCAGATGGCCTTGCAGAGGAATGTGACGCAGATTGTCATTGGGAAATCCACCAGGCGCTTTCATCGTCGGCTTTTCCGAAGCGACAAATGGATGGAGCGGTTGTTGCAGCAAAGCGGAGAGCTTGACATCCATGTCGTCCGCTTTAAGGAAGGATTGTCGGGAACTCCTTCACCGCGCCGCTCGATCGCGACTGGATCGACTTTGCAGGAATATCTCCTGGCGGTAGGGATCGTTTTCGCAGTGGCGCTGATTGGGGAATACGTCGAATTTCTGGTGGGATTTCGCGCCATCGCCTGGATTTTTCTGGCCGCCGTAGTGGTGATGGCTTCTTTCGTCGGTCGTGGGGCAACTCTGCTGGCGGCGGGCTTGAGTGCCCTGGCATGGGACTACCTGTTCGAGAAACCGCTTTACAGCTTTAGCATTTCCAATCCGGAAGACCGGATACTTTTCGTGATCTATTTCGTGGTGGCGGTGACGCTGGGTCAGCTCACGGCCAAAATTCGCGCCCAGGAAAAAGCGGAGCGGGAACGCGAGGAACGCGCCAGCGCGCTGCAATGGTTGATTGAAGAATTAGCCGCCGCCACGAGCATGGGCGAAATGTTAAAAAAAGCTGCCCAGCAAACCGGCGATGTCTTTAAGGGCGAAGTGGCCATTCTATTACCTTCTTCCCCTGGCAGGTTAACCGTCGATCCGTCGGGCGTTTTCGAAATCCCGGAGCATGAACATCCCGTGACCGCGTGGGTTTTTGAACACGGTCAAGCGGCGGGCAAGTTTACTTCCATTTTTTCCGCGACCCCTACCCTTTATGTGCCGCTGGCCTCTTCCGGCGCGACCTTGGGGGTCATTGGGCTGCGTCTGCGCCAGAACCTCCCACTGACCGTTCATCAAAGAAATCTACTGGACGCTTTCTCGCAGCAGATCGCCTCGGTCATGCAGCGTCGCCAAATGCAGGAAATCGCCGAAAAGTCCAATATCCTCGCCGAGTCCGAACGCTTGAGCAAAACCTTGCTCAATTCCATCTCCCACGAAATTCGCACCCCATTGGCGGCGATCCAAATCGCCACCACCAACATGCACGAAATCGGCGGTCCGGATTTAACACCGAACCAAAAGACGATGGTCTCGGAAATCCACGAAGCCAGTGAACGTTTGAGCCGCCTGGTCGGCAAGGTGCTTGACATGACTCGATTGGAAGCGGGCCACCTCAAGCCCAATTTCGACCTTTGCGAAGTGCGCGATTTGGCTTTGCTAGCCGAGAGCGAGACTCGCAACGAATTCAGAAAACATCACCTAACCTTGGATGTCGCGAGTGATCTGCCACTGGTGCGGATGGACTTCGAACTGATGCTCCGAGCCTTGACGAATCTCCTGTCGAACGCGGCCTTTCATACTCCCGCCGGCACCGAAGTCCAATTGAGCGCAAAAGTTGAAAACGGCGCCATGCAGCTCGTCGTAGCGGATCATGGGCATGGAATTCCTGAAGCATCGCTGCCTCACCTTTTCGAGAAGTTCTATCGAGCGCCGGACGCCCCGACTGGCGGCACGGGTTTGGGCCTCTCTTTGGTGAAAGGCTTTGTGGAAGCTCATGGAGGCCAGGTCAAAGCCGAGAACCAAGCGAGCGGAGGGGCTGCTTTTACGATCCGTTTGCCCATTTGAACGCTTCGTGTCTGGCAACTTGCTCAGTGCTTCGCTATCAGGTAGTCTGTCGTTGAAATCAATGCCGCACGAATCGAGCAACGAACGCCAGAAAATGCCCCGGATTCTCATAGTCGAGGACGAAGCGCAGATGCGTCGGCTGCTGCGCCACACATTGGAAGTAAGCGGTTACGAAGTCTTCGAAGCCGCCACAGGCGAAGAAGCTGTTTTGCAAGCGGTGCAGTGCCAGCCGGAAATGGTGGTGTTGGATTTGGGGCTTCCTGACATCGACGGCGCGGTAGTCTTGTCGCGCTTGCGCGAATGGAGCGAAGCGCCGGTCATAGTCGTTTCGGCGCGTCACGGAGAAAACGATAAGATTGCCGCGTTGGATGCCGGCGCCAACGATTACATTACCAAGCCGTTTGGCACGGGCGAATTACTGGCGCGCTTGCGGGCGATGCAAAGATATATGCGCCCGGAGGCCAAACCGAAAGTTTGTCAGTTTGGAGATCTCACGGTCGATGTGTCGGCGCGGATGGTCAAACTCCGGGGTCAGCCGGTCAAGTTAAGCGCAACCGAGTATTCCCTGCTGCTGCTTTTTGTTCAGAATGCCGGGAGAGTCTTGACTCAAACGCACATTCTTCGGGAGATTTGGGGGCCTGATAGCAAGGAGAAGACCGGAGTGCTGCGGGTTTATGTCAGGTATCTTCGCAACAAGATTGAGGCCAACCCAGACCAGCCATCCTTGCTGCTGACTGAACCGGGCGTCGGCTACCGGCTCAATGGTTGACGAGGAGGAATTTTGTTTTTTGGTCAGATTTATTCATCTTTTGTCTTCTGATTTTTTATTATCCATTATGGCCCGCTCTGGGCAAAAGGGAACACCCTGTTTAAATCAGCGCATCTTTTTAATAGTAAATTAAGATAATTACCTTGGGTAGATTTAGAAAAGTCCGCAGTGACATTAAAAATTTATAAGAAAGACTGCCTCTGATGGCACCGCATCTGCTGCCTTTTGGGACGACTACTAGTCGAAACCAATAGAGCAAGAGAAACAAGGACAGGCGCAATGAAAAAAATCGAGGCCATCATAAAGCCTTTTAAATTGGAGGAGGTCAAGGATGCACTCGATGCGGTCGGAATCAAGGCCATGACCGTCACAGAAGTTAGAGGCTACGGCCACCAGAAAGGCCACACTGAAAACTTTCGCGGCAGCGAATACGCTGTGGATTTTGTGCCCAAAATCAAATTGGATTTAATCGTGGAAGACGATCAAGTGGAGAGCGCCGTGGATGCGATTATTGCGACGGCAAAAACCGGTCATGTTGGCGATGGCAAGGTGTTCGTCACGAAACTGGAACAGTTCATTCACATTCGCAAGGACCGCGATCACGAACACGCAGCCGACGATAAGTGTTTAGCTCATTAAACCTGGTCAGCAAGAAATCCTGTTGGCCGCCGGCGACTTTCTCCGAAGTGAAATTTGGTTCCTTCAGATGTTGGACTGCAACGACTTCACCGCCTCGGCGCAGAGGATTTGAAAACTGCTCTCGATGGATGTGATGGGACGACCGACCGAACGCAAAAACCCCCAACTTTGCCGCAAACGCCTTCGGCCGGGCGGAAATCCAACCAGCGCGCCCGCAGCCAAATCCTCTTTCACCAGCCAATCGGGCAAAATGCTCATGCCAATGCCGTGCTTGAGCGTCTCGCGAATGACGTCAAGGTTATCAATCTCCGCCACTCCGTTGAGCACCACCTTGTCCGCGGCAAAATATTGGTCTATGACTCGGCGCGTGGCGTGGGTTTTGTCCGGCAGAAAACAAGGCTCCTTCGGGATTTCCTTGAACGGAACGGATCCATCAACTGCCCATCGGTGTTTTGCGGAAACGACAATCTGCAAAGTGGATTCGAACAAAGGCGTAAATTCCTGTTCGGGAGCATGCAGGAGCGCGGGCGCAACGATTATTTCCAACTCGCCCGCTGCCAAACAAGCTGCCATTTCGGAAGCGCGCACCGTCCGGGCTGAAACAAGCATGCGCGGGAACTGCTGACGAAGCTGCGTCAAGACTAATGGGAAAAGGCGCTGGCACAAGGCGGTGCCGGCGCCGATGCGCAATCGCGGACAACCCCACTCTTTATATTGCTCGACATATTCGCGCGCCAAAGCCAGACCTTTTAGCCCATCCTGCACGTGTAAAAGAAAGCCTTCACCGGCCGCAGTCAGTTCAATTTTTTTGCCCAATCTGTTCAATAATCTACAGCCCACCTCCCTTTCCAAAGCTTTAATGGAATGGCTAATAGCCGAATGGGTGAGAAAGAGTTCCCGGGCGGTTTCCGCAAAACTCCCTGTTCTGGCCAAACTGGCGAATGCGTTTAATTGCCGTGAATCAAGGGGATTTTGCCTGGCGTGAGACATATTCATCGTTTCAGTGAAAATATTTCATTAAAGTTTTGAGCCTCTTATCCGCCATCTGGCATTAAGAAAGCTTTAAGAAAATCGTAACAAGATTACCCGAGCCGAACAACCAAAAAGAGATGGCAGACGCCAACCATATAGGCAAACACACTCTTCCAAAGTTTTCGGCGATCTCGTTACAACTGTTAGAAAATTGTTAGAACAATGCACCAAAACATGCACCCAAATACCCGATACAAAACCCTGGCGGCTTTGACCGCAGTCATTGGATCCACAATCGTGGGCGGTTTGTCCGCTCACGCCCAGGATACGTCCAAGTTGGAAAAGGAAAACCAGGAACTGAAAGAGCGCCTGGACAAATTGGAAGAGGTTCTGAAAAAGGAAGGATTGACCACCAGCACAGACACTTCCGGTTCCCAACCCATAAAAGCGCTTTCCTCAATCAACGTCAGTGGCTTTGTGGAGAGTTCCTATTTTTATGACTTGAGCAATTCCAAGGACAATCATCCAGCCGGTTATCTATGGAACACCTCCCTGAACTCGTTCACCATTAACAAAATCAAACTGACTTTGGCCAGTCCCAACGTGGACAAGGAAAAATGGGATGCGGCGTATCGAGTCTCATTCATTTGGGGCCAGGATGCTCCTATTGTCGATACCGGCAGCACTCATATTCCTGGTTTCTCCTGGTTGCGCGAAGCTTACGTGGAATTCAACGTTCCGGTTGGCACCGGGTTGGATTTCAAGGCCGGTGAGTTGATCTCCCTGCTCAACTATGAATCCGGGGATGGCGGCGCTGTCAACGGCAATTGGTCGCAGGGCTATCAGTGGTATTACACGGGCAATCCTCCCGCTGGCGCCATTCAGGTGGGCTACGACATTAACGACATGTTCGGCTTCAAACTTCGCCTGCAAAACGGTCTTTATACAGGCCCGGTGGACACAGGCTCCAAAACGTTCGTGGGCGGATTTTATGTGAAGCCTGACACCAAGACATCCCTTGCCTTTCTGGGCTTTGATGGCCGCCAGGATTTCAATCCAGCCTACACCATCGCAGGCGGGTCCTTCATCGGTTCACGCCAATTGATGGAAAAATACAATCTGACCTTTGCCACCGAGGTGGATTATTTCCGTTTTAGCGGTTTCAGCCCGCTCCATGACGGTATCACTTCTGGAGGCGTGCCCGTGACAACCGGCGCGCAATCGGGCGACTGGTGGTCTGCTGGCGGTTGGTTGAGCGCCGATTTCACGAGCAAAGTTGGGGCCACGCTCAGAGGCGAATTCTTGGACGATCCCACGGGTTTCGGAACGATCTGGAACTCGCCGGCGCCAGGGTCGGATGCCTCTTTCCCAACCGGCATTTACACCTCAGGCAGCGGTCAGACTTTGACTAGTGCGACGTTCACGTTGGCTTACAAGCCGACGGCGGCCATCAGGATCATGCCGGAAATACGTTGGAACCACTCCAATTCTCCCGGTTCCTTGAATGGGAAACGCGACCAATTCATCATCGGCATGGGCGCGGCCTGCTTGTTCTAATCTAATCCAAACAAACCACACGCAAAAACAAAAATATGAAATCGAAAATAACGAAATGGCTCGGAGCTGGGGCTGCCCTCATGGTGGCCTTAAACGCCACGGCGGCTGAAACCATTAAAGTGGGCATTCTTCACTCGCTCAGCGGCACCATGGCCATCAGCGAAACTTCCTTGCGCGACAGCCTGCTCTTTGCCTTTGACGAGATCAACGCCGCGGGCGGTATCAAGGTCGGGGGCAAATCCTATATGATCGAACCGGTCATTGTGGATGGCGCTTCCAACTGGCCGCTCTTCGCCGAAAAGGCCAAGCAACTCCTGGAAGAAGACAAAGTCGCCGTCGTGTTCGGATGCTGGACTTCGGTCAGCCGCAAGTCGGTGCTGCCCGTTTTCGAAAAAGACAACGGCATGCTCTTCTATCCAGTGCAGTATGAAGGCGAAGAGTTGTCCAAGAACATCTTCTACACCGCCGAAGCCGTCAACCAGCAGGCCACGCCTGCGGTTGATTACCTCCTGGCCCAAGGCAAGAAGAAGTTCTACTTGATCGGCACGGATTACGTCTATCCGCAGACCACCAACCTCATCCTTTACAAATATCTGCTGTTGCATGGCATTTCGTTGGAGAACATTGGCGGCGGTTTGCGCAAGGATGATTCAGGCAAGGTCATTTCCGCGGGCAAATACACCCCCTTCGGCCACACGGATTACCAGCAAATTGTGTCGGAAATCAAACAATTCGCCGCCGGCGGTGACGCCTGCGTGATCAACACGATCAACGGTGATTCCAATGTGCCCTTTTTCAAAGAGGTCGCGGCGGCCGGTTTGACCCCGGCTGATTGCCCGGTGGTTTCGTTCAGTCTCGCCGAGGATGAATTGCGCGCGCTGCCCACCAAGGATCTGGTCGGCGAACTCGGTTGCTGGACTTATTTCATGTCCATCAAATCCAAGGAAAACAAGGCCTTCCTCAAGAAGTGGGATAACTGGCTCAGCACCGAAGATCATCCTGGTGTCGTGAAAGAAAAACGCGCCGTGGACAGTCCGATGGTTCTCTCTTACGACGGCGCTTATCTCTGGAAAAAGGCCGTCGAAAAGGCTGGATCGTTTGATGTGGACAAAGTCCGCGAGGCGTTGGAATCCGGCGATATCAGCTTCGACGGTCCCGGTGGGAAGAACACCATGCAAAAAAACCACCACACGACCAAGAATGTTTATATCGGCGATACCCTTGCCAATGGCCAGTTCAAGATTCTCAAGACCTTCGACGCCGTTCCTGGCGAGCCTTTCCTCTTGAAGGGTCTTGACGAGAAGCTCTCGGCCATGAATAAATAATTCGGCGAGTATCCTGCTAATTCAGTTGTTCCCCGCGGTGTGATGG
>Ga0302325_10024765_pt1 | contig 12478 bp, 13 predicted proteins | sample Palsa_T0_2_FD_201948 | JGI IMG/M metagenome (GOLD analysis project Ga0302325, IMG submission 201948) | Peat permafrost microbial communities from Stordalen Mire near Abisko, Sweden - Palsa_T0_2 | ecosystem: Environmental > Terrestrial > Soil > Palsa > Peat permafrost | place: Sweden: Abisko...
CGGCGCCTCACCGCGCGCCTCGCTTGCCCTCTACCAGGCCGGGCGCTCGCTGGCGTGGCTCCGCGGAGAGGACTATCTCTCACCCTCGACCGTCCAGGAACTCGCCGCCGAAGTGCTGCGCCACCGAATCGGACTCACGTATGAGGCCGAAGCCCAGGAAGTCACCTCGGACGCGGTCATCCAGCAATTGATCGCGCGCACACCCATTCCTTCCGTTTGACGCCGAACGGCCGATGAGTCCGCCGACCGAACTCGAACCGACCGCGCTCCGCGCGCAGAACCCGCTCGCCCTCCTCCGTCAGCTGGAGTGGAAGGTGCGCCACGCCGTCGAAAATGTCTTGAGCGGCGAATATCGCTCGGCGATTCGGGGACGGGGAATCGAGTTCGACCAGGTCGTGAAGTACGAGTTCGGCGATGATGTGCGCGATATCGACTGGAATGTGACCGCCCGCCTCGGTGAGCCCTACCGCAAAAAATTCATCGAGGAGCGGGAGGTCACCCTGCTCGTGATCTTCGAGGATTCACCCTCGCTCAATTTTGGGTCGGGCGTCCAAACCAAGCGCGAAGCTCTCCTCGAGATGGCGGGCATGGTGATGCTTCTGGGGGCCGTGAACCGGGACCGCGTGGGCTTTATCCACGCATCTCCCAGCGGGACGATCTTCCGCGAGCCCGTCCGGGGTCGCGGCGCGATCTTGCATGCGGCCGCCACGCTGCTGGCGCGTCCGGCTCCGGCACCGACCGATCCCCCTCCGCTGATTCCTTGGCAATTCGCCGCGCGAGCCGCGCCCAAGCACAGCGTGCTCCTGTGGCTGGGCGATTTCCAGCCGCGGCCCGAGCCCGAAGGCTGGCTGGTCCTTCGCCGCCGCTACCAGACCATGGGTTTCCGGGTGGACGACCCATGGGAGCGCGAGCTTCCCAAACGGGAGATTTTCGCCGCGTATGACCCGGGCGCCGGACGCTTGGTCACACTTGAAGGGAGCACCGCGGAACGGGCGGCCCATGCCGAATGGCGTGCCCAGCGTGAAGCGTCCTGGACGGCGCTGTTTCCTGATCGGTTGAGCCGTCTGGTCGTCGGAACCGAAGATAACCGCCTCGATGCCCTGGTTCGGTTCTTTCATGCGCGCATGTCCGCTGGAGGGAGGCTCACGTGATGCGTGACGCAGCGTTCTTGGCCCTCGGACGTATCCGTCTGGCCGATCCCGTATGGCTGCTCGCGCTCCTGGCGATCCCCGCTTTGGTGTGGCTTCGCAACCGCTCCCGAGTGCCGGTCCTGCTCGTTCCTTCCGCAGCGGCTTGGCACCGGCCATCCCTCACCGCCGCCTCGAGATGGCCCGTCATGCTTGGCCTTGGCGGTCTCGTGTTTATTGCCGGAGCGCTCGCGCGGCCGCAGCATGTCGAAGACCGCCACGAAGTCCGCTCTCAGGGCTACGACATCATGCTCGCGGTGGATCTGTCCGGTTCGATGCTCAGCGAGGACTACGAGCGCAATGGCGAGCGGCTCAATCGCCTGCAGGCGATCAAGCCCGTCATTCAAGCGTTCATCGAGCGGCGAAATTCAGACCGAATTGGCGTCGTTCTTTTCTCCGGGAGGGCCTATACGCTCGCACCGCTCACGACCGATCACGCATGGCTCGCTCGGCAGCTCGAGCGGGTCAAGATCGGGTTGATCGAGGACGGAACGGCGATCGGCGACGCGCTCGGAGTGGCGCTCTCCCGCCTGGATCAGGGTGCGAGGGAGACCAACGGGCGGCGGCTCGGCGCTTTCATCGTTCTCCTCACCGACGGGGCCAACAATGCCGGGGCGATCACCCCCGCGCAGTCCGCCGAACTGGCGAAGGCTCGCGGTATTCCGATCTACACGATTGGCGCCGGAAAAGACGGTTTTGTCCCATTCCCGGTGTTCGACGACAAGGGCAACAAGATCGGCTACCGGCGGATTCCGGCCGATCTCGACGAGTCGGCCCTGCGGGTGATCGCGCAGACCACAGGCGGCCGATTCTACCGAGCCGCGGAAACGGGCACCATCGAATCGGCCTTCGACGCGATCGACAGTTCCCAAAAAATTGAATTCCAAGCCAAAAGCACCCTTCTGACGACCGAGCTGTTCCCATGGCTCGCGGTCCCGGGAGTCATTCTCCTCGGCGTGGGTGCGTGGATCGGACGCATGCCATGACATTTGCGTGGCCCATGCTCCTCTGGCTCCTCGTTCCTTGCGCTGTCTGGCTCGTGGGCGAAATCACGCGCCGCCGCCGCTCCGCACAGCTCCTCCACCCGCGCATCGCTCGCGCCGAGGCGGGTTTTCGCGGGATCACTCTTGCTTCCGGAGCCGCACCCCGCGCCCCGGGATCGGGCCCGCGCGTCTGGCTGTGCATCGGCATCATGCTGGCGGTGGTTGCCCTCGCCCGGCCTCAGTGGGGGCGGATCGAGGAACCGGTGTTCGACCAATCGCGCGAAGTGATTCTGGCGCTGGACCTCTCGCGCTCGATGCTCACGCAGGATGTCAAACCGTCCCGCCTTGATCGCGCCAAACTTCTGATCGAGTCGCTTCTGGACCGGCTTCGTGGCGAGCGCGTGGGACTGATCGTCTTCTCCGGAACCGCATTTCTTCAATCTCCGCTCAGCGCCGATTATGAAGTCCTGCGGGAATTCCTCCCCTCGCTCAATCCGGACTTCCTGCCCGAAGGCGGCACAAACTATGGGGCGATGATCGACACGGCCCTCGATGCGTTCGGGGATGTGGCCTCCGCAGACCGCTATCTGGTGGTTCTCAGCGATGGCGGTGCGACCGACGAGCATTGGCGCGACCATGTCGTCGATCTCAAGAAACGAGGCATCCGGGTGATCGGATTGGGCGTCGGGACAGATGCCGGAGGGATGATTCCCGACAGCTCGGGCGGTTTCATGAAGGATGACTCCGGCGCGGTGGTCCTGGCAAAGTTGGAGAGCGGGACCCTGCGCGAGCTCGCAACCGGGACCGGCGGAACCTACCGCGATGCGAGCACATGGATCGATCTGGCTGCCCTCATTCAATCGACCGTGGACGCAGGCCGGAAGGGGCATTTCGTCGAGCACAGCACGGTGCGCTACGTTGAGCGTTTTCAATGGGCTCTCGCGCCGGCCCTGCTCTGCCTGCTGGCCAGCCTATGGCGCGAATTCCCCGTGCGCCCAAAGCCCCGAGCGCTCAAATTCGGAGGGATCTCCTCTGCGGGAGCCCCGATCGCGGCGGCGGCTCTGTTGGTCTTCGCCTTCACGGCCCACGCGGCACAACAGCCCGCCGCCGAAGCCGACGCGCCTTCAGCGGGTTTGAGACGCATCGTCGCCCGGCTCGCCACCCAGGGCACCCGCAGTGCGCTCGACTGGTCGGAGTTTGCCCGCCAAACCCTGGATTGGGGCGAGCATCTGCAATCGGCCCACCAACCGGTGCCGGAAGGGCCGGTCCGAGACGCGCTCGCTGCCGTCGAGGAAGGGGGCCATCTGGATGGCGGCGCTGCCGATTGGCCAAGCCTGCGCTCCGATCTGGAACGACTCCTGAATCACACCAACTCCGAGGACCAGAATCAGCAGCAGGACAAGAAAGATCAGCAGGATAAGAAGGACGAACAGGATAAGAAGGACCAGCAAGACCAGAAGGATAAACAGGATCAGCAGAACAAACAGGACCAACAGAACCAGCAAAATCAGAAGAACGGTTCTTCGAACCAAAAGGACAAGGCCCAGGACGCCCAGCAGAATTCCCCGCAGAAGAATCAGAAGGATTCCCAACAAAATCAGCAGCCTCCCGGCTCGGATAAATCCGGAAATCCCAACGCGGAAAAAGCTTTCGGCGATCTCCAAAAGCCGCAGCAAAAGGAGCCTCCTTCCGAGGGACAGGGGCCCATGCAGCGCATTGGCGGGCCGCCTCAGCATCCAAAGGCGGATCCAGCACAGAAGGATCCGGCGCTCGCCATCCCTCTTGAGAAACTAGAACGGCTGAAGGATCAAGATTCTCCAGCCGAACTCTTTGAAATGCTCCGGCGCGGCGAACCCGCCCCGGCGCCCCAAACGAAAGGTAAGAACTGGTGAGGCTCAGGACCTTCGCATTGTCACTGCTTGTGGTGTGCCGCCTCGCGGCCCAATCCGTTCGCTGGGAGCAGCCGCCCGGAGGGTCGCTCCCGGTCGGCCAAGCGACCCAGTTGCAGCTGGTCTTCGAAGACTGCGCACCGGAAGGCACCCCCGCGCTGCCCAAGGTTGACGGGTTGACGCTCGAATACGTGGGCCAGTCGAGCAATATGTCTTTGATCAACGGCGAACTTTCGCGCTCGGTGACACTGGCTTATGCCGCGCTGCTCTCGCGCAAGGAGCCGGTCGATCTACAGTCATTCGACGTCGACACAAACAAGGGACGGCTCCGCGTGGCCCAGGTTCATTTCAATCCGGCCGGCGCCACCGTCGGTGGCACCGGCGCGGCTCTGGACGACGTCGCCACCTCGCGTATCGCGCCCGCTTCGATCAACGTATGGGCCGGGCAGATCTTCGAACTCGATTACACGGTCCAAGTCGCCCACTCGTACTATCCGGATTTTGGCCGGGGCGGATTCGACTGGAATCCGGCGCCTCTGGTAGCCGAGGACTGGACCCAGCCAAAGACATTCGAGAACCGGTCTTCCGCTGAGCCGCGGACAGGGCTCGCGTACCACACTCGGGCCATGGCTCGGTCGGCGGGCACCTTCCGTCTCAATTCGGCGTCCCAGTTGGTGAACCTGAGCGTAGGGGTGAGCGGTTTCGGGTTCTTCCAGCAGCGAACCTATCAGCAATTCTCGGTGACGAGCAACACGCCCGCGATCGAAGTGCGCCCCCTGCCAGCGGCACCGGCAGGCTTCTTAGGCGCGGTCGGCAATTTCCATCTCACCTCGAAGGTCGTCCCCACGAGCGTCGCGGTGGGGGATCCCGTCACATGGACCCTCGAATTGTCAGGAAATGGAAACTGGCCCGACATCGCAGGACTTCCCGCGAGGGAGGCTTCGCGCGATTTTCAGGTCGTTCAGCCCAAGGCCAAGCGGACGTCCGGACCGGGAAAACTTTTTGATTCGGCGCTGACCGAAGACGTCGTCCTGATCCCGACCAAGGCAGGCGCCTACACGCTCGAACCGGTCTCATTCGTATTCTTCGATCCCGTCAGCGGAACCTACCGGACGGCGACCGCTCCAGGGGCCACCATAACCGTCACAACGCCGGCGCCGAGCGCGAGTATTTCTTCGGGTGGCGGCCCGGGCATCACGGTGCCGGGACTGGGCAATGAGCCGGCCGCCGGTTCCTCGGCTGCCGCCGACAAGGGCCCACCGCCTTCGCCCCCCGAGGCCCCCTCCGCGGTGCCACGCGATCCACTGGCAACGGCCGAAGGCGCAGCGGGCCTGCTCGACGCCGACGAATGGGCGGCGGCGTTCGCCGCCCCGGTGATCGCCCTGGGAATTTTCTGGCTCGTTCTTGCCCGCCGGCGCGCGCGCCGGACCGACCCTGCGCGCGAACCGCGCGAGGCCCGTGAGCGGCTGCTCGCGACGATTCAGTCGCTTCCAACAGCGACCGCTTCCGCCCGTCCGCGCCTTCTGCTCGCCTGGCAAAAAAACGCCGCCGCCTTGTGGCAGATCCGCCGGGCCATGCCTCGCGCCGATACATTCACCGACCCAGTGTGGAGGGAACTATGGGCCGGCTCCGAACGGGCGCTGTACGGCCCGAGCCTGGAATTGGACGAGGGCTGGATTGGCCGGGCAAAGGACGCCGCCGAAAAGAAAAAAGTGCCGGGCTTTGGATTTACGCAGCTCTTTCTCAGGCGTAATCTTCTTCCTTTCCTGGGCCTCCTGATGGCGGGCCTCGCGCTCACCGCGGGCGGCGGCGGAAGCCGCGCACTCGGTGCGGACTCCGCCGGCGTCCCCGCCGATCCGCTCTCCGCGTATCAGCGCGGCGACTACGCCGGTGCGGAACGCGGCTGGAAGGCGGTGGTCGCCCGGAATCCGAAGGACTGGGCCGGCCGCTATAATCTTTCGCTAGCCCTGGCCCAACAGAGCCGGTGGGGAGAGGCCTCGGCTGAGGCGGCTTCAGCCTTCGTTCTCAATCCCGGAGATCCGGCTGTCCGCTCGGAGTTCGAATTGACCTGCGAAAAGGCCGAAGCGGTGCCCGCACCTCTCGCCGGCTTCGTGCAGCCCGCGGTTCGCGAAAGCCTGGGGGGCGCTTTCTCGCCCGCCATTTGGGAGCGCATCGGAATTGCGGGACTTGTGGCGGGCGCCGCGACCCTGGGTCTGCTGCTCGCGCGGACCTATGGAAGGCCAAGGGGGCGCTGGGCGCTGCCCTTGGCGCTGGCGCTGCTCGGCTTGGCCGTCATCACCGCGGTGGCGGCACGGATCGGATTCAGAACCTATGGCATCGCCGCGGACGAACGTGTGGCTGTCACCTGGAAAGCTGGGCAGCTCCGCTCGATTCCCACAGAGACCGACATGCCCCAGCAGACAACGCCGCTGCCCGCGGGGAGCGCGGGACTCGCGGAGAAGAGCTTTCTTGGTTGGGTGCAGCTGGTGTTCCCGAATGGGACGAGCGGGTGGGTGCGGCGCGAAGAGGTTGTTCTGCTTTGGCGGTAGGAGCTCCTACCGCCAAAGCGAGCCTACCTCCGTAGGGCGCCAGATTTGCGGACCATACGGGTCATGGAGGGTTCGGGGTTTAGGGCGGCGACATCTTCCAATTTGACCCAGGCTAGGCTTTGGGATTCGGAACTGACTACGAGCGGATCGGCGGGGTCGGCTTCGAAAGCGAAGCGGAGGTCGAAGTGCCAATGGCCGGGCTCTTGGCCCCGGGCGGGGATCCAATGTTTGTCCACGTCGAAGAGGCGCTCGGAGAGGAGGCGAATATGCGTCAGTCCGCTCTCCTCGCGGGCTTCGCGCTCGGCGACGGCGCGCAAGTCCGGATCTCCATCGGCGTGGCCTCCGAGCTGAAGCCATTTGTCGAGCTTCAGGTGGTGGGTCAGGAGAACACGGCTGCGATCGGGACTGATCACCCAGGCCGAGCCCGTCAGATGACCCGTCACACAGGTTCTGAGAAGGCAGTCGGGATGCGCCGAAATATGGAGAAGGACGTCGGCCACAGCGCCCGTTTCCTCGGCGGTGGCGCCGGCGGCCGAATACCCTTTGAGCAATTCCGCGGCAGCCGAAGCTCCGCTCACGACCGATTCCTCCAGACCGAATCAGGCTCGAAGGAAGCGGGGGTTTCCAGCGCGGCCCAGACCCCCTCGAGGGTTGTGGCGACCGTGAGCACCGACTTCAGCCCGGCCGATTTGAACCGCTCCGTGGTCATGCGTTCGAAAAACCGCAAAAGGTCGTCGTAGAACCCATTCTGGTTGAGGAGGACGATCGGCTTGTGCATCCGGTTGATGTAACGGAGGGTCATGATCTCCGTGAGCTCCTCGAGGGTGCCTATGCCTCCCGGCAAAGCGAGGAAGGCGGAGGCCCGCTCTTCCATCAGGCGCTTCCGTTCGCGCATGTTCTCGACGGTGATCAGTTCCTCCGCATCGGTGAAAGCGAGTTCACGCGATTTCATGAATTCGGGGATGATGCCGACGACCGTGCCTCCCGCGCCTTTCGCCGCGCGCGCCACGGCACCCATCAGCCCGGCATTTCCCCCGCCGTAGACGAGCCCCCACCCCCGGGCGACCATCTGCCGCCCCAGCGCATCCGCCACCTCGAAATACGCAGCATCGACCTTGGCCGACGACCCGCAGAAAACACAAAGAAACTTGGGCATCGTTCACCCCATATGGAGAGGACGGGCGCTGGTCGAGCCCTCTTGATTAGGGCGGCGCCTCCAAAGATTGAGGTCGACGGGAAGGGTCCCGAAGCGGCCATTGCTGCCCGCCTTTCGGGAGCCTCGGGGCGGCGCCGTGGCCCCCGAAGGAGGAGGGCCGCGAAATTCAAAAAGTGTAAACCCGGGCCCGTAACCCTGTCCCGGCCGCGTACCGGCTGCCGCTGGTTCGGCTCCCGATCCGTCTGCCTTGGGCAGCTCAGGCCGCGGAGCGGACCCTTTCCGGCGGCCGATGGGTGTCCGGTATGGCAGCGCTCCGGGGCTTGGCCAGCACAAGCCGCGAAGCAAGCCCAGTCTGCGCAAATCCTCGATTTTCGAAGCGCCCTCATCGATGCTCAAAGGACTCTCATGCAAGTCCCCGATTACGTCCTGTCGTACAAATCGCTCCTCGCAAGCCTGGTCGAAACGCATGGCCGCGAAAAGGCCATGGCGCTCATCGTCGGCGGTCAGTATGCGGAAATTGGCATCCTTGAGAGCAGCGCCCTCATCACGCTCGGTTTGCAGCGGCACCACATGCTGATCGATATCGGATGTGGCAGCGGCCGCCTGCCGTACACGCTGAGGGAATACCTGGCCGGAGCGTTTCTCGGAACGGATATCCTTGAGGACGCGCTGGACTACGCGCGCGACAAATGCGGCCGCTCTGATTGGCAGTTCGTTCCCAACCATGAACCGACCATTCCTGCCGACGATTCAGCGGCGGACTTCGTCTGTTTCTTTTCGGTGTTCACGCACCTCCTCGATGAAGACATTTTCCGGTTTCTCACGGAGGCGAAGCGCGTGACCAAACCCGAAGGAACGATCGTTTTCTCCTTTCTGGACTTTGAGTGCGATTCACATTGGCCGGTCTTTGAATCCACCATCGCCGACTCGAATCCCCGCCGGGTGCTCAACAAATTCATCTCGAAGGGCGCGATTCGCCGTTGGGCCCGCGCCCTCGAGCTAAGCGTGGAATCCATTCATGACGGCCCGCAGCCATGGATCACGCTGACCGAACCTTTTACCTATGCCGACGGACGCCGCGCGGAGGGGGTCGTGGAATTCGGGCAATCCATTGCCGTATTGAGAAAGGAGCTTCCGCAGCCGTCCTCGGATACGACCTCCCCATTCGCGCCTCGTGGTCCTTCATAACCGGAACCCGTCCTTTGACAGCCGCGCCATTCGCCGTGCGCTCCCCACCCTATCGCGGGCGTTTGGCGCCCTCGCCGACGGGACTGCTGCACCTCGGGCACGCACGGACCTTCTGGGTCGCCTCTGAGCGCGCCCGCGCAGCCGGAGGGCAGCTGGTCCTCCGCAACGACGACCTCGACGCGGCCCGTTTCCGGCTGGATTACGTTGACGCGATGTTCGAGGACCTCCGGTGGCTTGGCTTGCGCTGGGACGAAGGGCCCGATGTCGGCGGACCCCATGCGCCGTATTGCCAGAGCGAGCGGCGCCCTGTCTACCGGGCAGCCTTGGAACAGCTTCACGCCCGCGGACTCATCTTTCCCTGCTCCCGCACACGCAAGGATGTGCTCGACGCGGTCGGCGCTCCCCACGAAGGCGCCGGCGAAGAAGAACCGGTCTATCCCCCTGAATTCCGTCCGAAGGCGGGCGCTCCAATCCCACCGTTGGGCAGGGAGGCGAACGTCAACTGGCGCTTCCGTGTCCCCGACATGGAGACAGTCGCCTTCGAAGATGCGAATCTTGGGGGGCGCAGCGCGGTCGCAGGAAGGGACTTCGGCGACTTCCTGGTGTGGCGCAAGGACGACGTGCCCAGCTACCAGCTCGCCTGCGTCGCGGACGACGCCGCCATGGGTATCACCGAAGTGGTCCGCGGGGAAGATTTGGTGACCTCGACGTTTCGGCAGATCGTCCTTTACCGAGCGCTTGGCCATGAGCCTCCAGCCTTCTGCCACGTCGCTCTCATGAACGATGCCTCGGGCAAGCGCCTCGCCAAACGGCACGATGCGCTGAGCCTGCGTACGCTGAGGAGCCAGGGCGCCTCCCCGGAATATCTTTGCTCCAAATGGGCCGAAGAGACCAGGATCGGCTTCAAATGATGGCCCGTATCGGCGTTCTCAATATCTCGGACCGCGCCAGCGCGGGCGTCTACGAGGACATTCCGGGACAGGCGTGCGTGGCCCTCCTGCGCGAATGGCTGTCCACCCCCTTCGAACTCGATTACAAAGTGATTCCAGATGAGCGCGACCGGATTGAATCCGAGCTTCGGCGCCTGGCCGATGAGTCCGGATGCTGCCTCATTGTGACCACCGGGGGCACCGGCCCGGCGCCCCGAGACGTGACCCCGGAAGCCACAGCGGCCGTCTGCACCCGCCTCCTTCCCGGGTTCGGCGAACGGATGCGCGCGGCCTCCCTCAGGTTCGTCCCCACCGCGATCCTTTCGCGCCAAACAGCGGGCATTCGCGGACGCGCCCTCATCGTCAACCTTCCCGGGCGCCCCAAGGCAATCCGCGAGAACTTGGAGGCGGTTTTCCCGGCCATCCCGTATTGCATCGACCTGATCGGCGGCCCCCGGCTCGAAACCAGTGAAGGGGCTCCGGCCGCCTTCAGGCCCAAGGGGTGAGTCAGGTCTTCGTCTTGGCCGGCTTGCGCCTCGGCGCGATTCCTGCCAAGCTTCCCGGCTCTCAACAACAGCCCAAACCGCGCATCCGCCCACTATGATCAATCTGTCCGCTCCCGATCTCACGCAATTTCCACCGCGCAGCGTCCGCGTCCGCCTTGGCGGCTATTCGCACCTGCCGCGGCTTCTCGACAAGGCCCGAGCCACCGGCGCGGGAAAGAGCGGCGAATACCACTACAATTGTCCATTGGACCGCCAGTTCTTCGACTTCACCGGCATCAGCGACAAGGCTTTGCTGGCTGCCGCCAAGTCGGGAAAGTCGGATTCGGCGATGCTCGAGTGGGTGCGTGCCCGTTCGAAGCGGTTGCCCTTCGAAATCGCCACGTGGTCCCACTGGATCGACCTTCATGGTCCGGGCGGCAATGAGGGCCATGCCTGGTTCGCGGACATGATCAAGACGCTCGGCGTCGACCATGACGACATCCGCAGCTTCGCGGACCTTCTCGACCTCGACGACTACGTTTCGTTTGGCGGCAAGGGCTGAGCCGGGAAAATATTCCGTCGGGCAAAGTCCCTTACCGCCCGAGATCAGAGTTCGTCGTACTTCAGCGAACGGCCCCGTGCCTTGTCGACGGGGTATTTGCGCGCGTTCGCGGCCATTTTGGCGTCGATCGCCGCGGCCACGTCGAGGCCGGTGGCGTTGGCAAACTCGAGCGCGTAGATCACCACGTCGGCAAGCTCCTCAGCGATCCGACCTCGCTTGGCTTCGCCGCGCGCGACGGCGTGAGATTCTTCGGGCGTCGCCCACAGAAAGTGCTCCATAAGCTCCCCAGCCTCGGCGGCTAGGGCCATGCTCAGGTTTTTGGGAGAATGGAACTGCTCCCAGTCGCGTTCGCGAGCAAAGGCGAGCACACGTTCCTTGAGTTCGGAGACGGACGTGGAGGCGTCGGTCAAGGCGGTCATCCCCAAAAAGTGCCGGCCGGCCAGCGGGAACGCAATCTCCTAGCCGCAATGCCCCCCGCCGCTTTCACCCAAGCGGCCCGCGATAGTCACGGGGTCGTCAAAGGAGGCGGTTACTCTCTTTCAGAAGCCGCCCCGCGCGCTTTTCGAAGGAGGTTTTCACTGCGACGTGCACATCCCAATTTATTTTAGTCTTGGCACGAGTCCTGCGGTATGTTTAACGCACTATCGTTCCAATGAGCGTCCGTCCTTATCATCACGCCCGCCGCGCCGGCACTTCGTTTACGAAGGCCGTCCGCCTTGGCTGCGCCGTGATGTGCTCGGTCGTCATTTCCAATTGGAGCAAAACGACCGGCTCGGGCTTCGAGGCCTGAACGTCCCACCCCCACCCGGAGACGTTTAGAATCCTGAAGCCCGGCGGCCAAAAGCCCCCGAGGCCGCTGCCGCTTTTCCCTCTTCCATTCCTAAATTCCTTTTTCCTTTCCCACCATGCATCCGCTAGTCCATTCCCCGAGTTCTCCCAGTCGCCAGCGCGCCACCGGCAGGCCATCCATTGATGCCTTTCGAAAGCCGAGCTACGACTGCCGTGAACTCCCGGACGCCGTTAGAGTCGTCGTCTATGTCCCGGGAGTGGAGGCTACCGGCGTGGAAATCGAGGCACGCGGTCCGGACCTGCTCGTCACCGCGCACAAGGCTCACTTTGTGCGCGTGAACTGGCAGGCCCTCCACCTCGAGGGATCGCAGCGCGACTACCGGTTGCGCCTGCGGCTCGGCCTGAACTTCGATTACTCGGAGATGCAGGCCGATATTCACGACGGCGTACTGACCGTCACCGTGCCCAAGAGCCAGGCGGTCCTGGCCGAGACACGGTTACGAAACGTCGCCTGAGCCGACAACCCCTGCGCCGGCGGACGGCCCCGGCGGACTGAGCGTGCGCAATCCTGCGCGCCTCATCCGCCGATCGCCAACCGCCGGCGCCGGGAAGTCGGGTGACATTCGCAAGTCAATGACAGAAATTGGGAACTTCGGCGCCCGCGAAGCGTCTGGGAGTCTACCTAAGCAACCAGAGACTACAGATCATGACACCGCCCACCCACCTTTCAAAGGCCTATAACCGGGACGAAGTGCCAGCCA
>Ga0302325_10024766_pt1 | contig 12478 bp, 12 predicted proteins | sample Palsa_T0_2_FD_201948 | JGI IMG/M metagenome (GOLD analysis project Ga0302325, IMG submission 201948) | Peat permafrost microbial communities from Stordalen Mire near Abisko, Sweden - Palsa_T0_2 | ecosystem: Environmental > Terrestrial > Soil > Palsa > Peat permafrost | place: Sweden: Abisko...
GTGCATTGCCGGTAAAAGGTGTCATCAAAGCCGCTGGGTGTCTGTCCTGACTTATTCCGTTCGTGGTCAGGTGGAATTCTTGGGAGAGGCTTCTCATCGATGTCAATTCCGAGCCCAATTCGTGATCCCATGGAAGCCTTCTCATCATGGGAAGATTGGGTGCTTCGCCCCGATGTGGACAAATCAAAGATCATCCCGTACTCTTCTTCTGCTTGCTGTTGCTCTAAAGCATCGAGACTAGACCTTGTCAAACTTAAAAGCCTTTCGGGGGCTGGCTGCCGGAAAGATGTCATGGACGCTTGGCTGCCACTTGATCTGCTTGAGCGAGGGATATTGGTATGGAACTGTGTCATTGAAGGACGCCTCGCTGCAGCCCCTGTCGATTGAAAAGCACTCTGTGTCGTGAGCGGCCAGTTGTTATTGACCTTAGGACGAAATAATTGGGGTGATACTGTATCTATTAATCAGGTAGGTTCTTTGAGACGATGATGACGGTATTGGAAATCCCGCTTTACCCTGGGTACCGTTACGTTCAGAGTTCCTTTCCTTCAAGGTGCTGATGCCTCTCCCGATGCTCTCTGCGGCAGCTCCCGAACCATGCACTGCGCTCTTACTCCTTGCCAACGTTACCTTCTCCATTCCACCGTCCGTCTGACTCAACAAGATTTCTAACTTTTTGAGCTCTGTCTTATAATCTTGTTCTTTCATCTCCCATTGAGTAGCTAGAGCCTCGAAGTCTTCAATGTCTTTTGTATGGCTCTGTTTCAACTCCTCGAGGGAGCTTTCCTTCTTCGCTAGCTCCATCCTCAAATCGTGGTAAGCCTAGGCAATGGAAGAATTAGTAATTAATTTATGAAAAACGTTCGGGAAGACAATAGGGCATTGTTTTGGGAGAAGATCATGATCCAACCCGGAAGAGGAGATCGTTTCTCTCCAAACACCTACTGACCTCTAAGACGTGTAAAATACAACCGTTATAGGTTATGGGAACAGGATCCATCGAGCTTTGTGTCATCATGACAACCTTGAGTGTCTCGGCCATATGGTCGACGGAAGGCTTGTGGTACACACTCTCCGGGCTTCGAATATTCGTGAAGGAGTCGGGGGTTTGAGGAAAAGGTGGCGTGCTAGACCGGTTGTTCATGTTCATATATGAAGAAACGCGTGACGTTGGACGCGGTCTCGAAATGTCGCCATCATCGCTCTTGTCGTCGGAGAAGCTGCTTTGACGATCAGGGAAGCTTGTGAGAGGAGCCTTGGTCCTCGTGAAGACAGGTCTTAACCAGTCTGCCATCTTGCTTCACCTTTGCATAAATGGTTTATTTACAAGGATCGCGCTGGTGGAAGGCGCAACAGGGTCTCCTCGTGAAAAAGATGGAAGGAAGACACGTAGGTACGCGCCTACCTATGCGCGAGAAGATATCACAATTAACGAAATAATTTTGTTCTCGGAAGAGTCGCAAAAATACTTGATTGGGACACAAATAGTGAAATGGAAAATATCATGCTTTGCCTCGATAATTTAAGGGTAAAACAACATACGGCAGGCCGGCGTAGAACGCATTCACAACATTTGAACCAGAAAGAAGGAAGCAATGAAATATCTGGCTCTGTGAAGCTGCATTTGATAAGGCTCTGAACCTAAGTGTGCAAAATTCATTGCACTATGCCAGAAAATCGATCTCCAGACTCTATTTCGATGTCTGGGTTTGGTCTTGTAATAGATTATATTCCTGGCCCCGGACAAGTGTGGCAAGAAGATTTCTAGCCCCACGTTGGTGCAGATGCGACTACTGAGTTGTGTGCAACCCCATGTACTTTAGTCTCTGCTCCTTTGCAATGCTCAGTAAAACAAATCCGATGCCTTCTGTCTCCGGGCTCCTCTGCCATCCAACCTTTCCGAGAACAACTCCTTACCAGCATTACCTCCCAATGTTGAAGGAAATAGCTCCTTGACTCTCGGTCCTGATGATGCTGCTGCTCCTTTAATACTGAAGATGGAAGCAGGGATAACCTTTGCGGCGCCACGGATACTGAATCCAGCAGGGTCATTCCCGTAGCTTTTACCCGTAATCCTAGAAGCCAGTGATGGAGTTTCCATTGGGGCATCTCCACTTCCATCCACAAACGGCACGGCCATCTTGTTGGCAAACAAGTCGGCAACCGTCTCATCCGCAGCGTCAAATGCACCAGAACGGCGGTGACTAGTTGTCTTTTGTGGGAAAAGCTCCTTCGCGGAACTCGCCTCTTTCAATCGAGTTTTTATCATTTGGGCTTTGAGTCGATTTGCAGATGCTGCATTATCCTGCTGTCTGCTACGAGCGCCGCGTGACTCCCGCATATCTTGGTCCCCATCACTGTCGCGAAGTGGTGAGGCACTTCGATTTCGTAGTCTGCCGCTGCCTCCATCTACACGCTCAGGGAATAACTCTTTGCCAGCTGCTGCTCCACCAAATCTTAGCCTTCGAGAGTCTCGACCTCTTGATTCGCCGCCCGATGATGACCCTTGGTATCTGTTATCCCCCGTAGAACGTTTTGCGATTGCAGCTTCATCGTCATCATACAAACTCGCATCAAAATCAGCCTCTCGCTCGCGCTTTTGTTGCTCCCGGTCATCGTATCTCTGGCTCCGATACCCACCATCCTCCCTGTCCCTATATTGCCTGCCGCCTCTATAACCTGCTCTCTTTCGGCGCTCAGCGGGGTCGTATTCCGGGTTGAACAGGTAGAACCGACTCCGTTCACGGGCACCTGCCTGTTTCCGGTCTCCCACAACCGCGATTCGCACCTCCAGGTTCGTTTGAGGATGCAAAGGAAAGGCCTTGGCCGAAATCGTCTGCAAGAGGGGAAGTTGAGATACGTCTGCAACCTCAACAGCGGCAAAGGCAACCAGTGCTTCTTGGGCAATCTCCGGCGTTTCGTAAACGATATTCGCGGACGTGTCATCGATCCATTCGATATGTGAAGGTTGGTGCGCGGCAAAGTATTCCGAGGCAAATGCTCTGACGTCCTTGGTGGTGAGATTGTCGAGGCCACGAACGTGAACCTTGTGCAGACACGGCTCCAGAGCATTTGCGTCCGAAGTGTCATTGGGGGCGCTCAATATCGGTGAGGCTTCATGCGCGTCGCTCTGTTTTATTGTCAACTTCTATTCCAAGCTGTGAACCGAGAACCGGGACTGACAGATGGTTCAATGTTTGGTATCGCGTCGATTCCTGAAATATCTAGGTCTTCCGCGAAGCCGATTTCGAAATCCATTTCAATGTCCATATCGGCCATCCTGAACGAGTGAGCTTCTGACCTTGCAGAGACGTTACAGGCTATCCTCGATTGAAGGATGGAGGATGCGCGGAGATTTGCGTCGATATTTTGAGGTCGGGTGGGGGAAGGCTGAGAGGAAATGAAGTACGGTACTGTAGTCAGGAAGCGATCACCTTATCAGATGGCGATGCCAAAGTGGCATGAACACGAATCAAAGAAGAATTTGGATTCCAGCGATGCAAATTTATCAGCCTATGGTAGATACGATCTGTATCGCATCACTATGAACTGAAAATGAAAGAAGACTAAAGAAAGTGTAGAGCATCATCAGCCTCATCCCGAGACTTCGTCAGCCACAGGGTGAGCCACGCCCATTAAATCGACCCCACAGACTGCGCAGACCAGAACTACACCGCAGACAATGCTCATTACCACTCATTTTCGTTGTGCCAGGCGGAACGGTCCCAAACACCACCACATGCCGTCGTGCCTCAATTTCTCACTCTTCGTAGGCATCCTCATCGGACTCCTCAGCCTTAGACTTAGACTTTTGCTTCGTCTGCTGCTTGATTTTCCCCTGCTGCGTTGCTTTTTGAGCCTTGGAGGCTTGTGCCGATGTGACCAAGGTGTCCGATCTCTTTGTCTCGCCCCGGTTTTCGCAGTTGAACCTTGCTCTACCTATTCTATTCCAGTAATTCTTGCAAGCTAACGGGCTTCTTGACTTTCCGTTGGCGCCCATGCGTTGTTGAAGTTGTGGGGCCAACTTTTCGAAAAGGCGTTCATCGCGCATAGGCTTAAGGTTTTCCCTTTTCTCGAGTTCTTGCTGTTCGACAACAAGCTGGTGCAATGCAGCTCCCTCATCATCTGACCATGATTGTCCTTTCTTTCTGGAGGGCTTATCAGCAGCGCTACTGTTGGCTTCGCGAGGACCTGGTACTGTAGTTGTGCTCTTCGCTTTCTTGATTGGTCGCTGATCAACGTCGTCATCGACTTCATCTTTGACATCGGAGATTCTGTTCCTCTTGTTTGAAAGGTCGATGTTATTGTGCGGTGATGAAAGGTATGGAGTGCTATGCGAGCTGCCTTGGCACGTGCCCTGAGGATTGCCTTGGAACGGGCCCTGGGAGTAGCTTTGCGGATCGCTTTGGGCACTGCTTTGGGTTTTGCAACTGGTTGAAAGCATTGAAGTAGGTCCCTCGTGGCTTTTGGCTCTCTTAGAGGCGGGTTGATAAGCATCGCTGTCGACATCTTCGTCGGATGTTGATCTTCTCTTTTTCTGGTGAAGGACTTTGGTCGAACACTGCATGGACGTGTTCTGACCGGAACGAAAATTGCCTTGAAATTTGTGACTGGATGACACTCTTGGAGCTGGAGGAAGAGGTCTCTCTTGGTGTTTTACATCCCTGGCCGGTGGGACAGGTGAGCCAGCGCCAGAGGCTTTTGTGTCAGATTTGGATCCAGGAATAGAAACCTGGATTCCGAATATTCTTTTGCAATATGCTTGTGTTCGCTTCCAATCTCCCCTATTTATATTCAACAAGTAAGCAACGACCTCGGGATCAGGTTGTTCTGGCTGAGGCTGGGCAGGACCAGTTGACTGCACTGCTTCATTCTTCGGATTGCCACTTGAGGGCGGATTCGCAATCTTGCATCGTTCGCTATTCTCATGTTCTTCTGCATTGTCATGCGCCTCACCTGCACAACTGGTGGCCGGAATTTCCTCTTGCCCATCCTCCAGATAGTCATCGTCAGTCCGATCTTCGTTGTCCTCCGAAAGCTCGCTGCCTCTCTCAAAATCACCGTCTTCCTCGTCTTCCTGATCTTTGCAGCCTTCCTGGTATACTTCGTCGTCAGAAATATCTCCCTCTTCCTGATCTTCACCGCCTGTATGGAGTCCTTGCTCATCAGAAATGCCTCTCTCTCCATGTTCTTCTCCTTTTGCTGTAGAACTCAATTGAGAACTTGGCAAGATATCAGCGTCGAGAGGTGGCTCAAGTGGGAAACCATTTTGTCGCCATAGGCAATCGTAGACCCGTTGTTCCCATTCAACAGGGTCATCGTAGGTTAAGTTAAAAGGACATTCGCATTGAACTGTGCCCCAGCAACCAGTTGAGCCGTCGTGCGTAATAGCCCGCGAGAAGCTTGCAAGGGCGTCGATATCTTCAGGTTGAGCTCCACCAGGGAGAAGCCAATGTCCAGATTGGCCCGAAGGCTGTGGACTTGAAGAAGACATCTCCACTTCCGTTTGACCGTAGAAAGAAGTAATAGAAAGATTTTGAGGAGGCTATGTTGGATGGCTGCCCAGAGTCGAGATGTAATCTGAATGATGGAGTATTCTTAGGAAAATTGCTTGTGATAGAACGCTTCCTTTGGATGATGTAAAGGAAAAAGAAAAATATGGATGGAAATGTGCGCGAGAAAAGAACGAGTATCTCATCTTGACAATAGGAGGCTTCAAGAATACAAAACTGCTTGGCTCTGATCCCATTGTGTGCTATTGTTGTTGCAGATGGCCCTCGAAGTTTGAGGTTAACATTGTGGTCGGGTATTGTGATACTTACACAATTCTTAAGCGGCCACAATAGGATGGCAGTACAATATTCTCGCTAGGTGAGTGAGGTGTACTCCCAGGAAGTGAATTAAGAGACTGAAAAGCTGTTGGAAATGGTAAGGCAAGCATTTCGATACTCAAGGTTTTGCTTGGAACTCCTGGAGATTAATTATCCACAAACCGTTAATTCCTCTTTGTCAGGACTAGGCGGAAGGATATGATCTTCAAATTCGTGAACACTGAATGAAGCCTTCCGAAGTTGCAGGAAAGGGGCTACCTCGCTTAGAGCAAGTGACAGTATCACGTGACTAAAGCATAATGGTCCGTGCGGAGTAACCTTCATAATCCGAAGGTTGAGAATAGAACTCGTAGATGACCATCCAAGCAATAATTGGCCTACGGTTCAATGCAAAATGAAACAATGGGAGTGCCTATTGTCCACCCAGTTGCTTTACAGATTCTTGAAGCCGAAGATCTGTCTCAAAAGACTTTCTTGGAATTTGGGACGGTCATTGAAAATCCAGCCCCTTCGCTCATCCCATCTTTGGAGATCAGCAGCCTCCCGCCGAATGCTGTGCAAGCAAACCAAGGCAGTGCACTCAAGTACTTAGATGTTACGCATATGGTAGACTTGTATGGCTCTGCTCCAAGTCATGAGCCAGCCAAAGCAGTCATGAATATGTTTGTTTGTGCGCCTCGGCCACTGCTTTCTAGCCAGCAAGTTGGCATCGCGGGCAATTTTCCTGTCAAAATACTCGAGCGGCACCCATTCACTACTCAAACATTCATCCCACTTGGACTATCTCCATCTGAAGCTTACAAGGCTCGGTATCTCGTTATTGTTGCACCAAGTTTACCGCCATCCTCCTCCTCCGGACTTCCGGATCCAGCGCATACAGATACCAGCGACCGCTTACGGGGAAATGGCTTACCAGACCTGGAGAATATTCGGGCATTCGTGGCCAATGGTGCTCAAGCTGTTACCTACGGAGTAGGGACCTGGCATGCCCCTATGGTGGTGATCGGCCAAAATCCAATCGACTTTGTCGTGGTGCAGTTTGCGAACGGCGTGGCAACTGAGGACTGTCAGGAGAGGGAGCTGGGAGAAGAAAGAGAAATTTTAGTAGCCGTTACAAAGCCACATCGCAGATGGTGGAAGCTTTGAAGGAAACCCGATGCGTGAGGTACATTCGATCGCAACGTGTTTCGAGGAGAGACAAAACGATGGGTTAAAGGGCGGCTTCCCGGCGCTAGTTCTCTATGTCTCCAGAGTCCAGAGGGCTAGAATTTCAGAGTGGACTGAGATGAGCATTGCTTTTGTTGGGCTGGCGATTTTTTCGATGTCTGAGGTGATTCGTGACCTTAGAACGGCAAGTGTGGGTTGCGAGACAGCGTATGGTCAGGATGCACTCCGTATGATCCGGTCTCAAGCTGAGCAAGTTGAAAAGCCCAGCCCGCAGATGAACCTGTTCTGCTACTGGCCTCACTGTGGCAAGTTGGCAACTAGCAACTCAACGTCACTGAGAAGCAAAATGTTTCTCGTTCAATCAAAGTGGTTGAGGGCCGATCTTCTTCACCTGTCTTTGGCTATGGATTCGGGTGGGTTACTAGCATCCAGCGATATTTCCGCTAGAAGCGATCTTCACAGAATCAAGGGCAAATCTACATGTTACAATCTCAAATTCCCAATATCCTGCATGTGACAACAGGATTGAGGATTTATCTGTGTAGATCGGGCGCAAGACAACACGAGCCACCTGGATGTCCTGACAGGTCCACGAGGCTGAATTTATCTCAAAGCCATTGTCTTGCCTCGCAAGCCAGCTTAGCGCCACGCTCGCAAACAATGCCATATTGTCGAACGCCGACTCTGCTTTGCGTATGCGCGGCTCTCTGCTAGTCTCCACGGTCTCGATTATGTGAAGCAGCACAAATCGAGCTCAGAGCTTGTTGGTTCCATTTCAGTCAATGGGCCGCGAGAAACATCCGAAGACTGACAGTTTTGGTGGTCCCAACTCACACAGAGTCGTCCTCGTAAGTTAGCCAATCATAGAATGTTGGCGACAATGAACCACTAATCCATTATTACCAGGAGCCGGCTAGGGCATAGCGATGATTCGGAGACACGTTGTGGGAGCGGTTGGAGGCAGCTGAGTGAAAAATTAGGGCTGCCGATCGGATCCTTGGCGAGCAGTTAAACTAAAACTAGCAGATTCTCGACTTCGTGTATTGAGCACAGTACTACTATGGTAAGAGATATCTGAGGAGGTACAGATCCACTGTGTGATGTACTGGCTGCAAATCTTGAGATGAGCTCAAAGTGGGCGCTGGGCAGCTCGGAAGTGCTCAGAGTCTGCAGTGTTAACCCATGGCCGTTGGGCCAGCCAGCCAAGGCAGCAGCTGACGACCATCGCACGAATCATGATACACTGGTGAATCGGTGATGCTGCATTCTGAAGATCGAGCGCAAGTGCCCCCCTCGCGTGTGCATGGCTCTGGGACTGAGACCAAAGAGAGCGACTAAGCTTGGCGGCCGTTGACGTGAGATTGGCGAGAGAGCTGTTGGCCGAAAATCACGTCGATCTTCCCGCAAGCCGTTGTCCCTCGTGGGCTTCTTCTGGACAAAGGCCCGACAGGGGGAACGAATCCGTCATGAATGCTGGCGGACTGGTATCGCTCCGAGCTCATCTCTATCGTTGCGGCTATTTTCGTACTGTGGCGTACTGGAGTATTGACGGCGGGTAGTAAATTCGAGCCTCACTCACCCACTCACTCACTCACTCACTACTGCATGCTCATGGTACAAGTATTCTTCCATGTGCGTGCACACCGATCGTGTCAGTGGATGCCAGGGCTCAAGATTGGGACAGGCAGGATACAATAAGCCAGAAGCCAGCACGGCTCCAGGCAAGGAAATAATAACATCCTTTCGAGACCTTCCGAGCTTTTCGAGGCTGTTATATTATCCTTATTATTGTTGGTAAGGACCAGGATTGCACATGCCATAGAGACATGATATGGCCAGAATTTATTTCTGTTTCTATTTTGAGACTCCGACCCCGGTGTCGATCGCAGATGCTCAGATGCGGACAAGGCTGGGCTCTTGCGCAAGCCACCCTTCGGCATAGTCGTTAAATATCGCCAGATGAGGCAAGCGGGGCGCACAGGGAGTGTGTCTGTGTCTGTTGTCTGGGTGTGGCTTTTTGGCTGCGGCGCGCCCCCGCGCCCCCTGATCTTGGCGAGCTCGCTGCTTCACCGAATCGCGACGTGTGCCGTTGGGAAGTTTGGATTGGATTTGAAGCGGTGGAGCGTTTGGGAATTTGGAGTTGCATAGAGGGCATGGAGGGCATGGAGCGTTTGACGGTACGGTACGGAACAGCGCGGTCCAGCACGGTACAACACGGAGCACGCTCGATGGAGCTCCTGAGTCTCTTCCCATTTCTTCCCATTCAGGAGGCAGCCCGCGCTCGTCTCTCACCTCTCGCTTCTCACCTATCATCTCTCATCTCTCACCTCTCACCTCTCACCTCCCGATCTTCCGTCAAACGGCGGCCCCGCCCCGCCCCGTCGGTGACCCCGCAGAACGTTCCTCTCCCGAGTCCTCTTCTCTCCCCTTTTCCCTCCATATTCTCAACTTCTCGGAGCCGCGCCACGCACAACCTTCTCCGATGCAGCTTCGAAATCCCTCAGTATACTATGGTACATCCCCGTGCAATAATACTGAAAGCTCTCGCAGATTTCCATGGCGGCGGCGACGGCGGCCACAGAAAGCAAAATTGCCCTGCCTGATTGGGCGATCGCCAGCCACATGATGGGGATCCTCAGATGTGCAGCATCTTGGAGATATTATATCAAGCCTGATATTACCCATTGCCTCAAGGGCCACCCGAGCAATGGGAACTTGCCATACCCGGGGAGAGCATGGGCTCCAAGAATAGCTCTATCCCTGTGTCCAGCCTCCGTGACCTTGACGTCTCCACACTGGCACACTCGATGTTGAGAACCGTACATGGCTCTACGGTATGGTCAGGAATCAGGAGAGCAGTTGCGCGGCGCACGTCTTTCGCGCGATGACTGCCCCTGTCAGGCCAGCCGAAATTTGACGTGCTTCCTACTGCAGTGGGTAGCACGATAGGGTATTGTGGGGGATCCTGCAAGGTGAAAGTCTGATGATTCCTCTTGGCGCATGGGTAAAGCGCTTTAAACAAATCCGGTCTAGAAGTTACCAGCAGCCGGGTACAGGTACTGTAGATGAGCACTTTAGCTAAGCCATCCACGATGATACTGATCTCCTCCTCCTCCTCCTCTAGGCAGGCTTTGAAGCGGGCAAAGGAAAGGTTAAGGTTAATTGCGATGCATCAAATTAGAATCTTCTCTAGAGCGGATCAAAGGAGGTCTCCGTCTACTCGTGACATGATTTTTCCCCATCAACAATGGAGTACAACGGGGGGGTGGAAGAGGCATAATTCCCAGTTGTCATGCTGCCTGGGAGTGCGCATGCTGCAACGGAATTTTTGCGCCTACCTACTCTGCGCATCGTTTGAACATCTTTCCGGGCTGAGAGCAGCAACACCATTTGCGCTGCACTGGCCCAGGCCCAGGGGCTCATTATGCAGCGGTACTTGCCTTCTTTCTTCATGCCGCTCTGTATGACAGTTGGCACGCACATCGGACTAGCGAACGTTAACCAACGAGCGGGATCACTACCCGCGCCTCTACCATCTCGACAATCGAGATGCGATTGGCAGACTGGCAAGGAACAAGCTTCCGCCCACTAATTCCAATAATATCACGCCCGAGTCGTGAATCGTGATCCCTAGCCTCAGCTAAACCGTTCAACGGCCACTGGAGCAGCGGGAGCTTGGAAACCAGTGGGGTCAGAGGAGTACGGGCGAAGGGCAGAGTCTCTCTGCCCTCCTAGCAGTGAGATATCGTTCGTTATGGCTCATTGTCGAGCGCATAAGTACAGGAACATCAGAGTAAAGCCTCCTTCACTCGATGTGAAGAGGCCCTTACCGTTCAAATTCCCCTTTATTGGCTCGACTCCGCTCTGCAGGCAGGCGCCCGTGGTGCTTCAACACATCAACGTTTCTGAACCCCAGTTCTGGGTCAGTCCAGTCCCAAAACCTTGAATAGCCCCTGCATCTGCATCTTCTGGGCGACCTTCTTCAAGAGGTAGTGAGGCACGCATTGTGCAGCCACAGTTCTGCTTGCTTTTGGCAGGCCTTGGTCAGACCCGAGTTTTCGAGCCAGGCTTTCCTTCAACGGCTTTAGATTAAATTGCCTCGCTGCTGGGATCCTGATCGGTCCCGGTACATGCTGATTGGCGTCATGTGCAAGCGCTAAATTGTTTTTTGGGGCTGCGGAGAATGTTGGCTGCCATGCATGCAGCGAACGATGAAAAGAAGGAAAGCTTCAGCGCATCCTCGAATTTCCTCCCGGCACCAGATCGTAGATCTCACCGCGGCGCTGCACTGGCGATTGATCACGCCGTTCTCCTGAATGGCACGTCCCGGGACGGCCTGGAAGCTAATCAAACATCAAGTAAAGCTTGCGGGAAGTGCGGACTATGCTGCTCATCAACAGCTTCCCTCCTTGTTGTGCGAGACTTACTCTAGAGCCTCCTTTTTGGCTGGCTGCCCAATACAGTACAAGCTTCATGGATTTCATAGGGGGCCTTGCCAATCTCGGCCGTGAACATCTCGCTTTGGCCTGTCCGATCTGGAAGATCACCCGCGGGAGGCCTTCATGGATTGATCAAGGATAGCCTGGAATGGAGCATGGTTGCGTCGCAGCCAGCAGCAGGGATAGCAAGAGCTCTCATTCGCGGAAACAACGACTTCCATCTCAAACAGTCACCCACGTCCAGACTTCAGATGGCAGATTCTCGACATCCGGCTTGCGAAAAAATGACAAGAACAACAAGGGGCTTGTATTGTACTGCAAATACCGGACTCCTCGTCTCTCAATGTGCTGCCCACTCTTCGACTCCTCGGCCAACTGCAGAAATGATGATGCAAACCCGAGTCACGACAAAATGGTAAATCAATGACAACAGCAGGTTGGACTGAAGGGTGAGGTCCCCCCAGCCTAAACTGATGTTTGAATAAACGACTTAGGCCCACAGACCAGGATCTTCACTTCGCCGACCTGAAATCCGCTGAGATGGGTCAACGACCAGATACAACATGAACTCTACACAACATCAAGCATTATTGAACTAGCCTTAACCTGGCAGCGAATCACGCTTCGCAAAATTCAGTACACTTACACATTCTCATATCAAACGTTCTCGGATCTATCAATTATTGCGTTGTCCGTGCTGGGACTGATCCTGTATTCGAGAGCTTATGCAAGTCAAGATCCTAGGAGCTGAGGCTTCTCGAAAGTCATAGCAGGTCCTAAAAATATCTTACGGTTGCATCAACTGCGGGCCACTGAAGCATTCCAGGGCAAGGTTCAAAAGTCAATCTGCCCTCGATTCTCATGTCAGACCTCAATTTTCTATTCCGCGAGATGCTGCGAGCCTATGCAATAGCGCGCACTGACATGAAGCTTGAATACCGGGAACGGCTAGTCGCACAGAACATGTACGCATCCGCATCCAACGCAGTGGTTCGGGGGCGAGAATAACGACGCTCCAGAAACCACAGAGCGCTGCTGCTA
>Ga0302325_10024769_pt1 | contig 12477 bp, 15 predicted proteins | sample Palsa_T0_2_FD_201948 | JGI IMG/M metagenome (GOLD analysis project Ga0302325, IMG submission 201948) | Peat permafrost microbial communities from Stordalen Mire near Abisko, Sweden - Palsa_T0_2 | ecosystem: Environmental > Terrestrial > Soil > Palsa > Peat permafrost | place: Sweden: Abisko...
CTCGCTCCGCGCGATCGAGGCGGACAAGATCACGGTCGAGATGGCGGTCGCGCCGATCGCGCTCGCGCTGGCGAACCATCCCCGGCTTGAGCGCTACGACCTCTCCTCGCTGCGCTTCATCATGTGGGGCGCGACGCCGGTCACGCCGTCGGTCGCCCAGACGGTGTCGCGGCGGGCCGGGGTGGCCTGGATGCCCGCCTACGGCGCCAGCGAGCTCCCCGTCATCACCTGCAACCCGGTCCGGGGCGCGCGCCTCGACAGCGCGGGCAAGGCCGTGCCGGGGGTGTCGCTGCGGGTGGTGTCGCTGGAGACCGGGCAGCCGCTGCCGCCCGGGGAGACCGGCGAGATCCAGCTGCGCGCGCCGTCGCTGATGTCGGGCTACCTGCCGGCCGAGGAGACGGCCGCCTCGTTCGCGGACGGCTGGTACCGCACCGGCGACGTCGGCTACGTCGAACCCGACGGCTGGGTCCACCTGACCGACCGCTCCAAGGAGATGATCAAGGTCCGCGGCTTCCAGGTCGCCCCGGCCGAGGTCGAGGGCGTGCTTCTCGGCCATCCCGCGGTCCGCGACTGCGCCGTCTTCGGCGTCCCTGACCAGGTCAACGGCGAGTCCATCATCGCCGCCGTCGCCCTCGACCCGGCGGCGCGGCCGGCAGCAGGTCCGGCCGACCTGGCCGCGTACGTCGGGGACCGCCTGGCCTCCTACAAGAAGCCCGCTCGGGTGATCGTGGTGGACCAGATACCGCGCCTGCCCTCCGGCAAGGCGCTGCGCCGGGTTCTCAAGGAGAACTACCTCAAGGAGACCGATGGACGCGCGCCTCTCGCCTGAGCAGCGCGAACTGCGCGCCGCGGCCGCGAAGCTGGCGGATTCCGCGGGCCCGCACTCGGTCCTCGACCTGTCCGACGACGGCCGCGTCGCCCGGCTGGAGCAGGCCGTCGCCGCAACCGGGTGGCGCGCCCTGCGCTCGGACGGGGCCGGCGGGGTGGAGGTCGCGATCGTCGCCGAGGAGTTCGCCCGCGGCCTGGTCGACGTGCCCTTCCTCGGCCCGGTCCTGGCCGACGGCCTCCAGCCGTCACCCGAGCCGACCACGATCGCGGTCGACGGCGGCGCGGTCGACGCGCGCGGCATCTCGCGCGCGCTCGCGCTCGTCGGCCTCGAAGTCCGGGCCGCGCAAGTCGGGGACGCCGTCACCAAGGTCGACCTGACGCGAATCAGCGCCAAGGTCGTCGGCCCCTGGCAGCCGGCCGCCGAGATCTCGCCCGCGCAGGCCCAGCGCTGGCGCGCGCTGGCGCTGGTCGCCACCACCGCCGACCTGCTCGGCGCGGCCCGCGGCGCGCACGCGCTGGCCTGCGACTACGCCAAGATCCGGGCCCAGTACGGGCATCCGATCGGCACCTATCAGGCCGTCTCGCACCCGCTGGCGGAAGGGCTCGCGCTGATCGAGGGCTCGGTCTCCATCCTCCGCTACGCCGCCTGGGCCGTCGATGAGGCCGCGCCGGACGACGCGATCCGCGCCGCCCGGCTGGCGAAGGTCTACTGCGCGCGCGCCGCCCGCACCGTCTGCGAGACGTCCATCCAGGTGCACGGCGGCATCGGCAACACCTGGGACTGCCTCGCCCACGTCTACCTGCGGCGCGCCCTCGCCGCGACCGAGCTTTTCCCGGTCCGGCTGGAGGAGATCGACTGTGGACTATCGTGACTCGCCCGCGGAAGCCGCCTTCCGCCAGCGTCTGAAAACCTGGCTGAAGGAACGGTCGCGTGAGTTCCCGCCAACCGGCGGCGATGCCTACTGGGCGGGGCAGGCCGCCTGGCATCGCGCGCTGCACGCGGCCGGCTTTTTCGGCCTCTCGTGGCCGAAGGAGTACGGCGGCCAGGCGCTCCCGCCGGTCTACGACGTCATCCTCGACGAGGAACTCGCGCGGGCCGGCGCCCGGCCCCGGCCCAGCCTCGGCTACCTGGTCCAGGGCCTCGGCCGGCACGGCAGCGAGGAGCTGCGGCGCCGCTTCCTGCCGCCGATGATCGACGGCAGCGAGCGCTGGTGCCAGGGGTTCAGCGAGCCGGGCGCGGGCTCCGACCTGGCGTCGCTGGCGACGACGGCGGTGCGCGATGGGGACGAGTACGTCGTGCGCGGCCACAAGGTCTGGACCAGCTACTCCGACGTGGCCGACTGGTGCCTGCTGCTGGCCCGGACCGATCCGGACGCGCCCCGGCACCGGGGGCTGTCGGCGTTCGTGATCTCGATGCACCAGCCGGAGGTCGAGCAGTGCCCGCTGACGATGATCAACGGGGTGACGACCGAGTTCGGCCAGGTGCGGTTCGACGGCGCCCGGGTGCCCGCGAGGCAGCTGGTCGGCGCGCCGGGGGAGGGCTGGGCGCTGGCGATGACGATCGTCTCCCGCGAGCGCGAGCCGGCCGAGCTCGGCTTCACCGCCCGGTACGGCAAGCTCGTGCGCGACCTGGTCACCGGGGCCGGGGCACGGCCGACCGGAAAATGGCAGCCGTCGGCCGACCTGATCTGGGCCTACGTGCAGACCGAGATGCTCTACACGCACGTCAGGCGGCGGCTGTCTGAACGGCTCGACGGGGTGGCGCACGGCCCCGAGGGGTCGCTCGACAAGCTGCTGATGACCGAGACCGAGCAGGCGGTCGGCCACGCGGCGCTGGCCGAGGCCGGCACCGCCGACCCCGAACTGCTGAGCGCCTACCTCTACAGCCGCGCGCAGTCCGTGATGGGCGGCACCGCGCAGATCCAGAAGAACATCATCGCCTCGCGCATACTCGGATTGGGAGCCTCCTGAGATGTATGACATGCCGGACGAGATCGACGTCGTCGCCGAGGGGCCGCTTCGGATCATCACGCTGAACCGGCCCGACGCGCTCAACGCGGTCAACGACGCGCTGCACACCGGGCTCGCGCGGCTGTGGCCGCGGCTGAGCGAGGACCATGACGCCCGCGCCGCGGTGCTCACCGGGCGGGGCCGGGCGTTCTCGGCCGGCGGTGACTTCGAGTACCTGGCCGAGCTGAGCCGCGACGCCGTGCTCCGCGCGAGGACGATCGCGCACGGCCGCGACCTGGTGCTCGGGATGGCGCGGTGCCGGGTGCCGGTCGTCGCCGCCGTCAACGGACCGGCGGTGGGGCTCGGCTGCAGCCTGGTGGCGCTGAGCGACATCGTCTACCTGGCCGAGACCGCCTACCTGGCCGACCCGCACGTCCAGATCGGCCTGGTCGCGGCCGACGGCGGCCCGCTCACCTGGCCGCTGCACACCAGCCTGCACCTGGCCAAGGAGTACGCGCTGACCGGGACGCGCATCCCCGCCGCCCGCGCCGCCGAAATCGGGCTGGCCAACCACGTCGTCATCGACCCGCTGACCGAGGCGGTCGCGTGCGCCAAGCGCATCGCCGGGCTGCCGCGGCAGGCGGTCGAGTCGACCAAGCGGATACTCAACCTCCAGCTCGAGCGCGCGGTGCTGGCGACGCTCGACTACGCCACCACCGCCGAAGAGCAGTCGTTCACCACCGACGACTTTTACTCGATCGTGGCCAAGCTGGCGGAGGGAAAGACAACCTGACCCGGGTTACGCCGGATAACCCTCGAATAGCGCGCTAGCCGAGGTTCCTGAGCCCGTCGAGGACCTGGCGCAAGGTCTCCGCCTGCGGCTGGCCGTGGCGTCGGTGCCACTGCTCCCGCGCCAGCACCGCGCCCGGGCGCCGCTGGTCGGGCACCGCCGCCGCCGCCGCGGCCGGGGCCGGGGCCGGGGCCGGGTCGCGCTCCGCCATCCGGTCCGCGCGGCTCAGGGCCGCCCGGCGCACCTCGGGGACGTCAAGGCGCGGGAACACCGTGTTCGCGTGCGTCCTCACCGACGTGAACCGGAGGTCGGTGACGTGCGAGTTCTCCGGCAGCGGTATCACCAGCACCAGGAAGGCATCGACCACGATCGACCGGATCAGCTCGTGCAGCCCGGACGGCGTCAGGTAGCCGCGCTGCACCGCGAGCGCCGCGACGGCGTCGTCGTCCGCGTCCCAGCCGGCCAGCAGGTCCTGCAGCTCGGCCGACGCCGGGCCGAGTCCGCGCACGCGGTCGACCAGACCGGGCACCCACGACGCCTCGGCGAAGGCGATGCGGCCGCCGTCCAGGTACAAGGCGCCGGAAGGATCCCCCATCACCTCGAGCACCCCGGTCGCGCCGTGCGCCGCCAGGTCTTGAATGACGGTCATGACCCGCGGCCTGGTCAGCTCGTCGTGTACCGCTACCACCGATTACCCCTCATGGCCGAGTTGCCCCCTCATGGCCAAGCGAATAAAGGAAATGCAGATTCCCGAACGAGAAATGCTACCATGCCTATCATCGAGACATTAACGCCAAATCGGACATTAGCACTATATGTGGCATAACAATGGCGCCGCAATAAGTGCACGGTTACCGCGCGCCTAAAGCGCATTGCGATCTTTATAGTGTTATGTAGCGCTTATAGCGGACCTATCCCCTCTCCGCCCGCTCGCCGCTCCCCGCTCCCCGCCGGGCGCGGGGCCGCTTACCGGGTTACCGTGGGCCTGCGTCGATGACGGCGCGTACCCGGGCCCGGGTGGGTTGCATACCGAAGTCGGTGACGGTCCAGGTGGCGCCGGCCCGCTCCCATGGACCGGGGTCGGCGTCCGGCGCGACGCCGACCACCACGTCGAACGGATCGCCCGCCGCGCGGGCCTGGCCGATCTCGCCCACCAGCTCAGCCAGCGCGTCCGGGCCCGGCAGGCCGATCGGGAACACGCCGTCCCACCGCAACGCCCGCCGCACCGGCCGCCGGTGCGGCCACTCCGCCGCCACCCACACCGGGATCCTGGGCCGCTGCACCGGGACCGGCTCGAACTCCCCGGCCCAGTAGCGGGCCAGATCGGCGAGACCCTGATCGAGCAGCCGAGCCCGTTCGCGCGGGTCGACCACCTCGCCGAACGGCTCAAGTTCGTTGTTCCGCGCGCTGCCGAGCCCGACCCCGAACGTCAGGCGGCCGGAACTGAGCAGATCGAGGGTGACCGTCTCCCGTGCCAGCTTCTGCACCCGTCGGCGTGACACCGGGGTGACCATCGGCCCGATCCGCACCCTGCTCGTCGCGCACGCCACCGCCGCCAGCGCCACCCACGGATCGGCCACCGCCCGCACCGGCGCGCGGTACACGACGTGATCCCAGACGAAGAACCCGTCCCAGCCCCGCTCGTCCGCCGCCGCCGCCAGATCGGCCAGCACCCGCGGGTCGGAGAGCTCGCCAAACGGCGCCACATTAATCGCGCGCTTCACCCACAAGAGTCTATTCCCGCCACCCCCGCCCCGCCCCGCCCCCGCGGATAACAGCAAGAGACAGATGAGATGACGTCAACGCTGGGAGTTATCCCGCTGTGGGCGGGATAACTCCCAGCGCTAACAACTCTTCCCGGATAACAGCAAGAAGCGCGGAGCGCCGACCTTAGTGCTGAAAGTTTGGCCGGTGGTAGGCGGCCTAACTTTCAGCGCTAGCCGAGTTCGCGGATTTATTTCGGGGGGAAGCGGAGGGCGCCGTCGAGGCGGATGACCTCGCCGTTGAGGTAGTCGTTCTCGGCGATGGCCTGGACCAGGGCCGCGTACTCGGCGGGCCGTCCCATCCGCTTGGGGTAGGGGACCTGCGGGCCCCAGTAGGCCTCGAGCTGGTCGCCGGACTTGCCGTAGGCCGGGGTGAGGATGGTGCCGGGGGCGATGGTGACGACGCGGATCCCGGTCGGGGACAGGTCGCGCGCGGCGACCAGCGTCATGGAGACGATGCCGCCCTTGGCCGCCGCGTAGGGGAGCTGGCCGATCTGGCCCTCGTAAGCGGCGATCGACGCGGTGTTGATGATGACGCCGCGGCCGCCGTCCTCGGTCGGTTCCTGCCGGGCGATCGCCGCCGCCGCCAGCCGCATCACGTTGAAGAAGCTGACCAGGTAGGACTCGAGGGTGGTGCGGAAGCCGTCGAGGCCCATCGGGCTGCCGTCCTTGCCGAGGAGGCGTCCGCCGGCGGCCGGGCCGCCGTGCACGTCGACCGAGATCCGCAGCGGCCCCAGGGCCTCGGCCTCGGCGATGGCGGCGAGGACGTCGGCCTCGCTTCCGGCGTCGACGTGCACGTAGCGGACGCCGAGTTCGGTCTCCAGGGCCTTGCCCTTCTCGTCCGCGACGTCCGCGACGACCACCTTGGCCCCGGCCGCGTGCAGGCGGCGCACGGTGGCCTCGCCCATCCCGCCGGTTCCGCCGGTGACGATCGCAGCGCAACCACTGATCTGCATACAGGCTCTCCCAGTCTTGCTAGCATCGCTCTTTGTAAGCGAGAATAGCATTCTCAATTGCCTGGGGAGGCTACTCATGACCGAGGCCGTACTGGTATCCGCGCTCCGCACCCCGATCGGGACCGCGGGCCGAGGGACGCTGCGCGATACCACCGCGTTCGACCTGGCCGACCACGTCGTCCGGGCCGCCGCCGAGGGACTCGACCCGGAGCAGGTCGATGACGTCATCCTGGCCGAGGGCCTCTACGGCGGCGGTGTGATCGCGCGGCACGCGGCGATCACGGCCGGCCTCACCACCGTTCCCGGTCTCGCGCTGAACCGGCACTGCGCCGCGGGTCTTGGCGCGGTGGCGACCGCGGCCGGCAGCATCCGGTCGGGCATGGACGAGCTGATCATCGCCGGCGGCGTGAACTCGGCGTCCACCTCACCGCGGAGCAAGATCCGGGCGGGCGAAGAGTGGGTGGACTGGATGTCGCCCACCCACCCCGACCGGCCCGACGCGCCCAACCGCGACATGTCGATCACCGTCGGCTGGAACTCCGCCCTCAAGGCCGGGGTCACCAGGGAAGACATGGACGCCTGGGCGCTGCGCTCGCACCAGTACGCGATCCGCGCGATCGACGAGGGCCGGTTCAAGGAGGAGATCGTCCCCATCGAGACCCCGCACGGGCTGTTCGCGGTCGACGAGCACCCGCGCCGCGACACCAGCCTGGAGAAGCTGGCCAAGCTGAAGGTGCTGCACCCGGAGATCGAGGGGTTCAGCATCACGGCCGGGAACGCCTGCGGCGCCAACGACGGCGCGGCCGCCCTGGTGGTGGCGAGCGACCGGCTCGGGCTGCCCGCGCTGGCTTACGTCCGCTCCTGGGCGTCGGTCGGAATCGACCCGAAGTACACCGGGCTCGCCCCGGTGCAGGCGATACCGAAGGCGCTCAAGCGGGCCGGCCTGACCATCGACCAGGTCGGCCTGTTCGAGATCAACGAGGCGTTCGCCGCGCAGGCGGTGGCCAACATCAGGCTGCTCGAGCTCGACCCGGAGAAGGTCAACGTGAGCGGCAGCGGCTGCTCGCTCGGGCACCCGGTCGCCGCGACCGGCGCGCGGATGCTCGTCACGCTGGTGCACGAACTGCGCCGCCGAGGCGGCGGCATCGGCGTCGCCGCCATGTGCGCCGGCGGCGGCATGGGCTCGGCCGCCGTCATCGAGGTCCCGGCTCCGTAACCGCGCCCGCCCGTCAGCGCCCCCGCCCCGCCCCGCAACCCACCGCAACCCACCGCAACCCACCGCCCAACCCGTTGGCGTCCGCCCGGTCGCGCGGAATGGTGAGTAAGTACTCGCTCATTATTGCGAGGATGCGCGGACTGCACCGGAGGAACGTAGCCATGGACGACATCGTGATCCGAGGCGGCGACGTGGTTGACGGCACCGGGGCCGGCCCGCGCCGGGCCGACGTCGCGGTCGACGGCGAGCGCGTCACCGAAGTCGGCCTGGTAGCAGAAAAAGGACACCGCGAGATCGACGCGGCAACTGCGGGGTGACCTTCGCCCCGGTCAGGCCCGGGCAGCACCGGGACCTGGCGGCGATGATCGACTCGGTCGAGGACATCCCGACCGACACGATCATGGCCGGCCTGGGCCGGGGCTGGGAGACGTACGGCGACTACCTGCGCGAACTGCGCCGTCAGGAGCTCGGCGTCAACGTCGGCGGGATGGTCGGGCACGCCGCCCTGCGGTACTACGTCATGGGGAGCGCAGCTTCGGCGACGCCCCGGCCGACGAAACGGACATAGCGCAGATGGCCGCGCTGGTCGGCGAGGCCAGGGACGCCGGCGCGCTCGGCTTCTCGACCTCGCGCAGCTTCATGCACACGGTCAAAGACGGACGGGAGCTGCCGGGCACCTTCGCCCGGGCCGAAGAGCTCGCGGGCATCGCCAGCGCCCTCAAGGAACGCGGACGCGGCGTCATCGAGATCGTCCCCCGCATCGGCGAGCGCGACGGCAGGGAACGCCAGAACTCGATCGCCGAGATGGCCCTGATGGAGGAAGTCAGCCGGGTCAGCGGCCGGCCGCTGACGTTCGGGATCACCCAGAGCGACCGCCGTCCCGGCCTCTGGTCCTGGGTGATGGACGAGGTCGCGGCCGGCCGATCGCGCGGCGCCGGGCTGCGCCCGCAGACCAGCGCCCGCGGCTCGGGAATCCTGCACGGGCTGGTCGCCCGCACCCCCTACGACTCGCTGCCGGGCTGGGCCGCGCTGATGGCCGAGAAATGGCCGGCCAGACTGGCCGCGCCGGCGCGCAAGCCAACCAGGGAAGCCCTCACCAAGGAAGCCGAGCAGCCGGTCGCGCACCTGGGACCGCTGGCGCCGAAGGACCCGGCCAAGCTCTACTCCACCTACGTGCTCGCGCACTGGGCCTGGTCACCAGCGAGTGACTTCAGTGAGCAGGGCACCGGAAGGACCCCACGGCGTGGACAGGGCGGAGCAGGACGGCATCGCCGCGGCAACGGTCACCGAACTGTCCCGCCGGTTCGGCGCGGGCGACGGAGCGGGCGCGATGCGGCTGTTCCACCCCGCCATCACGGTCGAGCAGCCCCGCTCGCTGCCGCACGGCGGCGTCTACCGGGGCGCCGACGGCCTGGCCGCGATGGGCGCCGCGTTCGGCCGGCACTGGGACCGCGTCATCGAGAACCCGCGCATCCTTGGCTCGGCCGGCGCGGCGATCATGCTCACCACCCAGACCCTCTCAAGTCCCGAAATTCAAATTCCTCATCCCTAACGATCCTGTGTTTCACGCCGGATGCGCTTGCTCCTCGAGGGTGGCGAGGAAGGCCTCGGCCGCGTCCTGGACCCGCTCCCGGTCGCCGGTGGCGAGCAGGTCGAGCAGCAGGCCGCGGATCGTCGCGATCACCAGCGTGGCCGTGCGCTTGGCGGTCGCCGGATCGGTGTCGGGTCCTTGCGCGTCGACTAGGGCGCCCAGCCAGTCGGCGACGACCCGGTCGAGGAACCCCTCGAACTGCTGCGGCGCCTGCAGCGCGCGCCCGTAGACGGCGAAGAACAGCCTGAACTCCGGCCACCGGCGCGGGTCCGAGGTGCGCGTCCAGGCCGCGCGCGCCGCTGTCGCCAGGTCGGTCCGCTCGCCGGGGCGGCTGCTGTCGGCCGCGATGCGCTCCCGCAGCCGCCCCAGGATGGCCGCGAGCATCTGTTCCTTGCTGCCGAAGTGATGCACCAGCGTCGTCGGCGAAACCCCGAGGGCGGCGGCGAGTGGCCGCCACGACACCTCGGAGAAGTCGTGCTCGACCGTGTAGTCGACCACCGCGTCGAGCAGCTCGGCCCGATGCTGATGGTCGACCGGCCGCCCTGTCATCGTTGCCTCCAGCTGCCAGTTCCTGCTTGACGTGGCCCAATATTTCTTGTACGAATGTACCAGAAATATTCTTAGCACGTATGTACAAGAAACAGGTACCGCGGACCCCGTCCGGGGCATCCGCCTACAGGAGGTTTCCATGCGCGTTTTCGTCACCGGAGCGTCGGGCTGGATCGGCCGCGGTCTCGTCCCCGAACTGCTCGCGGCCGGCCACGAGGTGACCGGGCTCGCTCGCTCCGACGCGGCGGCTGACGCCCTGCGGACCGCCGGCGTCAGCGTCGGGCGGGGCTCGCTGGACGACCTCGACCTCCTGCGCGAAGCCGCGGCCGCCGCCGATGGCGTCGTCCACCTCGCGTTCAAGCACGACATCGCCTTCTCAGGCGACTTCGTCGGCGCCACCAACGCCGACCGCGCGGCGATCGAGACCCTCGGCGAGGCCCTCGTCGGCACGGACAAGCCGTTCGTGATCGCCTCCGGCATCCTCGGCGTGCTCGGGCTCGAGCCAGGAGCCATCGCCACCGAGCGCGACGGGCTGGCTGAACCGGCCTCCGATCGCGATGTCCCGATCACCGGCGCTCAAGGGCGACTGGGCAATGCCCACCTGACGCTCGCGTTCGCCAGCCGCGGTGTCCGCGCCTCGGTTGTGCGGCTGCCGCCGGCCACGCACGGCGACGGCGACAACGGCTTCATCCCGGCCGCGATCGGCTTCGCCCGCGCGAAGGGCGCCGCGGCCTACGTCGGCGACGGCGCCAACCGCTGGCCGTCGGTCCACCGCGACGACGCCGCGCGCCTGTTCAGGCTCGCGCTCGAGTCCGCGCCGGCCGGGTCGGTGCTGCACGCGGTCGGCGACGAGGGCGTCCCGATCCGCGAGATCGCCGAGATCTTCGCCGCGCACCTGGACGTTCCCGCCGTCTCGGTAACCGCAGAGCAGGCGGGGGAGTACGTCGGCTTCCTGGGCCGCTTCTGGGCGGTCGACGGCCCGGCCTCGGCCCAGCTCACGCGCGACCTACTCGGCTGGGAGCCGGCCCGCCCAGGGCTGATCGCCGACCTCAAAGAGGGCCACTACTTCACCTGAGCGGTCAGCTCGCGACCCGCCGGGTGGGCTCAGCCCAGGCATCGGCGCACGGCCTGCACCCAGCATATTGTGGCGGGATGGACAGTGAGCAGGCATTCCCGGTCATCCGGCAGACGGTCCTGGATACCACGGACCCGCGGCGCTTGGCCGAGTTCTACCGGCAGCTGTTCGGCCTGCGCTACCGGCCGGGCGACGATCCGCCTGAGCTCGGCCAGCCGGACCAGAAAGGGCAGGACTGGCTGGTGCTGAGGAGGCCCGACGGCGGCGTGGCGCTGGCCTTCCAGAAGGTCGCGGAACTGCCCGAGGCAACGTGGCCGGACGGCCCGACCCCGCAGCAGTTGCATTTGGATACGACGGTGCCCACCAAGGCTGACCTCGACGTCCAGCACGAGCGGGCGCTGGCGCTCGGCGCCTGGCTGCTGGAGGACCGCTCGGATGATCCGGAGGAGCCGCTTCGGGTCTACGCTGACCCCGCTGGGCACCCGTTTTGCATCTTTGTCGGCTGACCTGCCGCTGACTATGACGAGGAGCCTGTCGTCGGGATTTCGGCGCCGTTCGATCAGCCCGCGTTCCTGCAGGCTGTCGACGAGCAGCACCAGCCGGGAGGGCGGGGTGCCGAGCGTGCGGGCGATCTCCTGCTGGCTCTGGCCCGGCTGCCGGGCGATCAGGCGCAGCAGTAGCCCGGCCTGAGCAGGGTCAGATCGAGCGCCTTGATCCGCTCGGCAAAACGGGCGGCCGGGTGCGCGCCCAGCTACGGTCCCGCGTCCATGGTGATATTCGTTAGCTCGCGCGCAGGCAGCACTTGTAGCCTCGATGAGCATGGGAAAGACCACGCCGGTACCGGACCTAGATGCGCTTGGCGACCTCGCCCTAGCTGCGGCCAGGAACGCCCGGCGGTTGCTTGGCGATGCCGAAGTGCTGCTCAAGCCTGGAAGGTGGCCGAGCGCGTACTCCCTGGCCGTACTTGCCCTTGAGGAGGCAGGAAAGGCCTGGATGTGCGTAACCGCCATGATGGTCCCGGACAATGTCCGGCCGGAGTGGCCCCATGGTGAGCTGATCGCCAAGCATGCTGACAAGCTCATGGCCGCGCACGTCGTGGCGCACCTGTTCGCCTCCGTCGACACCGGCGACGACATGGTCGCCAGCCTGGCCGAAATCAGCGAGAACCTGGATGAGCTAAGCGCGAGCATCACAAGGCCAAGCAGCGCGGCTTTTACGCCGATCTTCTCGACGGCGCTGTCTGGGAGCCCGCCAGCGTCAAGCAGGGCGCGGCCAGGCACATGGTGGGCACCGTCCGTGGCCTGCTGGATCACGGCGTTCCCCTGGCCGATCCCGAGTTCATAGCGTGGCTCGCGAGCCAGGCCCCTGATGCCCTTGAGGCGAAGGACACGCTGTGGGGCGCGTTCTTCGGCGGCCTTCAGCGAGGCACGCCTGAGGGAATGTTCGCGTCGCTGCGCACTCTCATGGACAAGGTAGGCGCGACACTTCGCGATGGGAGACTCCAAGAGAGTCCAGCCGCGGAAACTGCCCCGGCGTCGGCGTCGTGCCCATCATTGAACACTCTGCGATCCATGCGGACTACCGGGAACGTCCCGGTACCGCGCTCATTGCAGGTTGCCGGGCATGAGCGGCCTAGTACGCCGCGCGAGGCGGTAGCTGATCCACTTGGACGACAACCAGCGGACTACGGTACGGCAGGTCATGCCCGGTTCACTACTCCTGGAGCCGGAACCAGTCCCGGACTGTCAGCTGCAGCCGG
>Ga0302325_10024771_pt1 | contig 12476 bp, 12 predicted proteins | sample Palsa_T0_2_FD_201948 | JGI IMG/M metagenome (GOLD analysis project Ga0302325, IMG submission 201948) | Peat permafrost microbial communities from Stordalen Mire near Abisko, Sweden - Palsa_T0_2 | ecosystem: Environmental > Terrestrial > Soil > Palsa > Peat permafrost | place: Sweden: Abisko...
ATCAGCCGCAGCATCGGCTCGGAGCCGTCCACCACGTTCTTGTTCAGCTGCACCTTCCCGTCCTCGGCGACTACCGCCACCCGGGACCGCCTGCGGTGCACATCGATGCCGACGTAAACAGACATTGCCGGGTCTCCTCTCCCGAGCCTGGAACCTCTCACCCGGACCGTCCTGCAACCGGGCCGAGCTTGGAAGAGGCCCGGCCCTTATAGGGTCAGATGAGAACGTAGCAAAATGCCCGCGTGCAATTGCATGAAGTAGTCGGCGGGAGACGTTTCGATCTGCGGTCTGCGCGCGACGTCACTGGAGAGACGAACCCAGAGGTGCGCCGGTCGGAGGCATGAGGCAGATGCCATGCCAAGGCTGAGAGCTGTCGGGCGGCATGTAGTACCGGTGCTTAACGCGGCGGGCTGATGTGCTGTTCGAGGTGGCTGATGCGGTGCTGTGCCGTCCGGAGCGGGCGCGCCGAATGGCTACTCGAGCTCACCAACTGGCTGGGCAACCTAGGGCGGTGGGAGGAGGCACTGGCCGCGATCGAGGAGGCCGTCTTGATCGATCGCCGTCTCGCTGAGGACCGGCCCGACGCGTTCCTATCTGCCCTCGCCAAGTCGCTGAACAACCAGTCGAACTGTCTGGGCAAGCTAGGGCGGCGGGAGGAGGCACTGGCCGCGATCGAGGAGGCCGTCTTGATCGATCGCCGTCTCGCTGAGGACTGGCCCGACGCGTTCCTACCCGACCTCGCCGCAGCACTGGTCAACCAGTCGAACTGCCTGGCCAATCTGCAGAGGCGCGAGGAGGCACTGGCCGCGATCCAGCAAGCTACCGACATCTGCCTCCAGTTCGCCGAGGACAACCACCCCGACTTCCGCCTGCTCGACCTCGCCAAGCTGCGGCACAACAGATCCGCCTGCCTGGCCGACCTAGGGCGGTGGGAGGAGGCGCTGCCCGCGATCGAGCACGCCGCAGACATCTTCCGCCGTCTCGTCGAGGATCACCCGGACGCGTTCCTGCCAGATCTCGCCGTGGTGCTAAGCAACCAGTCGGGCTGCCTGGCCCGCCTACAGAGGCGGGAGGAGGCACTGGCCGCGAGCGAGGAGGCCGTCTTGATCGATCGCCGTCTAGCTGAGGACCGCCCCGAGGCGTTCCTGCCCGACCTCGCCAGGTCGTTGAACAACCAGTCGATGCGTCTGGGCGAGCTGGGGCGGTGGGAGGAGGCGCTGGCCGCGATCGAGAATGCTGTAGGCATCTTCCGCCAGCTTGCCGGGAACCACCCGGACGCGTTCCTGCCCAGCCTCGCCACCTCGCTTTATAACCTTGCCGATGCGTTGTCGTCGCTCAACCGGGATTCAGTGGCATTGGCGATACGCGAAGAAGCCGACGCCGCGCGCAGCGGTGACTGGCACTCACGTACGGCATGATTCGGCAACGGATGCCGCAGCGACTTCCTACCCGGCCACGACCAGCGCGCCCCCGAACCCACCTCCTGAGCCGACCACGGCAACCACTGACGCACAGGTTCGGGCCGCAGATCCTCCAGGATCCCTGGAACCTGCGCGCTTCCGGCCGCGGCGTCCTGATCTACTGGCACGTCGAGCGCAAGAGCATGGCCATCCACTCCCAGCTCATCGGCTGCTCGGCCTCCGAGGTCGCCGCGATGATCGAGGGCGTCCTGCGGCACGGCACCACGATGGACGTCGAGGCCGGCTACACAGACTCCCATGGCCAGTCCCAAATCGGGTTCGGCATCACCCGGCTGCTCGACTTCGACCTGCTGCCTCGGATCTAGCGGATCAACAAGACCCGGCTGTACCGCCCGGCTGCGGGAAACCCCGATGCCTGGCCGCGGCTCGAACCCGCGCTGACCCGGCCGATCCGCTGGGACCTAATCGCCGCCCAGTACGACCAGATGATCAAGTACGCCGCCGCGATCCGCACCGGCACCGCCTCCACCGAGGTCAGCCACACCTGGCTCGACCGCGGCGGCCCCGAGGGCGACCTGATGGAACTCAACGGCTGGACCTCGCCGCAGATGCTCCGCCGCTACGGCGCCAGCGCCCGCCGCACCTACGACCGCATCATGACCGACACCTGACATCACGGCAGTAACCCACCAGCCTGACAACACCAGCCCAGCTAGGGCGCGGGCGCGGCCCCGCTGACTTACCGGATTCGCCTGCGCCCTAGCGCGGCCTGGCTGTCGCGTCGGCTGCCCCGCGCTTCTTGTCCAGATCACCAGGGCACACAGACTCGCCTCTGCCAGCCAGCATGGGCGCCATCCTCTTCCGGGGTGAGAAGCCTCACAGCCCTCGGGATACGTCCGCATGAGTCAACGATCCGGCAGGCACCAGGCCAGCTGACGGTCCCGGTCACACCCACCCCCGATATCAAGGGAGGACGGGAGCCCAGGCGCCCCTGGCCAGTCATCTTTGGGTCAACCACGCGGGCTCCAGCCGTGAGGTTGCCCTGGGAAGCGGGAGCCAAAGTCCCTGACTGAGCCTTCGGCGTGCCCCACAAAAATCCCACACGACCGCGTCCCGGGGCGCCCCCACAGGATCCCCACGGACACGACGACATTCCGTGGCATATCCCGGCACTCCTGCTAAAATAGACGAGTAACCGTCTCCTGAACAGGCGAAACGCAGGTGCCGCAGGCTGCTAACCGGGCCGGACATTGGTGGTCAGGGGCAGGGTCGAACTGCCGACCTTCCGCTTTTCAGGTCAACCGCGCCAAGCGCTGTGCAGACCTGCGAAAACGGACGTCACTGACAAGCGGAACCGCGCTAGGCGGAAGGTGCAAGATGAACGCTAATAGCGTCCGACCTGCCCTGTCCACCAGGCCGGACAGCGCCCCTCCCCGGGCCATGCTGACGCCGCGGACGCGTGTCCGAGGTGCCGATGACGACCAGCCCCGGAGTTGATACTGAAGCCTGGACAGGCCAGAATCCCTTTGCGACCACGCGCCGATCACGATGGCGGCAGGTCGGGGACGACGAATCCGGTCTCGTAGGCGAGGACGACGGCTTGGACGCGGTCGCGGAGTCCGAGCTTGGTGAGGATGCGGCCGACATGGGTCTTGACGGTATTTTCCTCGACGGTTAGTTCCGCTGCGATTTCGGCGTTGGAAAGCCCTTGGGCGATGTGGCGCAGCACCTCTCGTTCGCGCGGGGTCAGTGCCGCAAGCTGTTCGGGGGCGGTGGTGCTGGGGCGGGTGGCGCGCACGAACTGCTGGATGAGCCGGCGGGTGATGGTGGGGTCGATGAGAGCGTCACCAGCAGCCACGCTACGGACGGCGGTCACCAGGTGCTGGCTGGGTGTGTCTTTAAGCAGGAATCCGCTGGCTCCGGCGCGTAGCGCAGTGTAGACATACTCGTCGGAGTCGAAGGTGGTGAGCATTAGCACGCGGCTGGAGGTGCCGGCGACGATTGCCCGGGCGGCGGCCAGTCCGTCCATGCCCGGCATGCGGACATCCATCAGCACGACTGTCGGGCTGAGCCGCGCGGCCAGCGTGATCGCTTCGTATCCGTCGCCGGCTTCGCCGACGACGGTAATGTCCGGCTCGAGGTCGAGGATGACCTGGAAGCCAGCCCGCACGAGCCGCTGGTCATCGACGACGAGCACCGTGATGTTGCTGGCCGGCGTGGTCACGCCGGCCAGCCTGTCTGCGACCCGGGTGACGTGAGTGGCCGCTGCGGGCTAAGGCTGCTGCCGCGGGGAAAGGCGCCGGTAACGTTCCATCCGCCGCCTACTGTGCTCGCGGTCGTGAGCGTTCCGCCGCAGTGGGAGATGCGTTCGCGCATGCCGGCCAGGCCGTGACCGCCTCCAGTGCGTTCGAGTCCGGAGCTGCCGGCCCGCGGCGGGTCGTTGACGATCTGGACCCGTACCTGGTCGGCCTGTCCCGACAATGTGATGTGGACGGGGGCGCCGGGTGCGTGCTTCAAGGCGTTGGTGAGCGCTTCCTGTACTAGCCGGTAGGCGGTGTCAGCGCTGGCCTCGCTGAGGCCGCCGAGATCGCCGGTGAGCTCGCAGGTGATCGACAGACCGGAGGACTGGGCGCGGGTGACGAGTTCTTCGACGATACGCAGGTCAGCTGAGCGGGCGGCCGGCGGGGACTCGGCCAGGAGTTGCACGAGCAGGCTGATCTCGTCTCTGGCCTGGCGAGCGGCCTCACTGATCGAGGTGAACGACTCACCGGCACGCTGAAGATCGGTCGCGGCCAGCTTCTCACCGGCGCTGGCCTGCACCACCATCAGGCTCACGCAGTGCGCGACGATGTCGTGCAGTTCGCGGGCGATCCGCGCGCGTTCGTAGCGGACGGATTCTGCGGAGTACGCCTCGCGTTCGTCGTCGAGTTCGCGGGCTCGCTGAGCGAGCTGATGGGCGGCGCGGCGCCGGGAGGCGACCAGCAGGCCTGCGAGCCACGGTCCGGCGATCAGCATTTCCGGGACAGGATTGAAGGGGGAGGAACTGAGATTGACGCCGGCTACAAGCCCAGCGATCCCGACAACCGCCACTGCCCACGAGCACCGCGTTCCGAGGGTGAACGAGTACAGGACCGTCGCAAGCCACAGCGAGACGAACACGGCGTCGTCGTTCACGGTCGCCAGATTGTGTGTAAAGGCGGGCAGCGCGATCAGGACGCTGGCCAGCAGAACGACCGGAAGCGGTCGCCAGCTCCGGAGGGCCGCCAGCGCGCAGAAAGCAAGGACGCACAGCGAACCCGGAACGGCATGGAGCTGTCCCGCCACGGCCAGACTCCCGGCCGCCCAGCCGGTCAGCGCGACCGCCGTGAGCGGATCCGCCCAGGCCTGCAAAGCCGGGGGAAAGCGCCAGGCCCCCCGCGCGACGGTCACGCCGCTCCGGTGGCCAACGGGAGGAGCACGACCGTCTCCCGACGGCCACTGCGCACTGCCGAGCGCAATGAGCCGCCTTGGACAGCAGCCCGCTCGCCGGCCGCGTTCAAGGCCCGCCGCGCGTCGCCTGGGCGCACGCTCGGACCGGTCACCGTCAGCTCCAGCGCGCCTGATCCGAAGCAGACCTTCACCGTGGCGTGCGGGCCGGCATCGCGGTCCAAGGTATCGAGAAGGTGCTCGATGATCCGGTAGCTGGACAGTTCCAGACCGGGCGGCAAGACACGTGGATCACCGCTGATCCGCAATGCGACATCTGAACGGCCGGCGTCGCTGAGAAGCTGGTCGAGCTGGGCCAGCACCGGGGCGGGCTGAGTCGGAGCAGAATCCCGCAGGTCCCGCACGACGTGGCGCATGTGCGTCAACGCGTCCCGGCCGGTGTCCTGGATGGCCACGAACGCCCGCTGGGCCTGGTCGGGGCTCGAATAGAGAACGGCGTGCCCGGACGCCGCGCTGGCCGCTATCTCTCCGACCCGATCTTGCAGGAACGTGTCAAGGTCGCCCACAATCCGGGCCCGGTCGGCTTCGACCGCTACCTGCGCGGTCCGCTCACGCTGCTCATGAAGCTCGGCGGTGCGTGCGCGCAACTCGCGCACTGTAGCGTTACGAGACCGCAGCAGCCGCCCGAGCCCAAAGAACACGAGCGACAGCGGCACCATGATCACCGCGACCAACGGACTGCCCAGCTGCGGATCAGAAGCGCCTTGGCAGGCAATGCCCGCGGCCAGCAAAGCCATGCCGAACGCCGCCCGCCGGCGCTCGCACCGGGTGCCGATGACGAACGCCACATAGAAGACCGCGGGAAGGGCCGCGCCGCAGCGGACCAAGTGCCCGATAAGCCACCAGTTCAACCCGGCACCGAGCGCTAGCGCGGCAGCCGCCAGCAGCGGGGCCCGGCGCGCGAATATCACCGGGCCCGTCATCAGTAGCACCGCCAGCGTGGCCGTCCAGCCGCCGTCGAGGTGCCTGGAGTCTCCGCCGGTGACCAGATACGCCGCGTAGCCGCTCAGCAGCACGCCGAGCGCCACGTCGGCCAGCCCCATCTGGTCCACGCCGAACAGTAGGCCGACAACCCATCTGCGCGGTAGACGAGTCATCTGGCGCTCCTGTCTGGCCTCGTAGCAAGTCTGTCCCAGCCTGCGGATCACCGCAATCCCGCACCCTGCCGCGCGCCGTGCCGCGCCTGGCGCCGGCGGTCACAACGTTTCGTACTGCGGCGCTGACTGGCCGGCCGCAGCCCGCTTCGCCGCGCGGCGCGCCCTGATCGTCGCTACCCCGAGCCCTGCGCACGTCAGGTAGGACAGTGCAATCCCCAGGATGCCAATCAGCGGCGGCCTTCCCCCCGAGCTGTGATGCCCCGCATATATCGTGCCACCCTGCGCGCGGAACCACACGAACCCGCACAGGGTCACGATCACCGCGACCGCAACACCCAGCCCAGTGGCAATCCACGACCGGCGGGCCAGGTCGCCGGGATCGACGCCGCGACGGCGTGACTCGAGTCCGCCGAGCTGAGCCGCGATGCCCAGTGCAGGCGCCACGATGACTACCTGAACCAGCCAGTACCCGATCGCTGAAGGGAAGTCGGTGACGGTACTGGGCGGGCTGATCGCTCGTCCCGACGCGATGTACCACGACTGATAGACCAAGACGATCAGCCACGGAACAGCCATGACCAAAGCTGCCCGGCGTCCACGACGCACAACCAGACCAGCAATTACTGCGATGATGAACCCAGCAATAGGGGTCATGACACTCTCCTGCGCTCTCCTGGTGCGGTCCGCACCGTGCGAACCGCCGACCAGATAAACGCTAGAAACCAGATGCTGCGCCGTCGTCACCCCTCGGAATGGTCTTCCCGGGCCTTCATAGTCACCAAGGACTACAAATTCCTCCGATAGCCAAGCGCGCGTATGATCGCTCCGAGCTTTCCGGACAGCTAATTGTGACTAATTAACGCCTGTCGGTGTGCGCGTAAGCTGCCGGAGTGCGCTGAGGGCAACCGGGTCTCGCTATTCCCCGAGGACGAACGCTCTTCAGAACCTGACCTCGGCCGACGGATCACCGGGGCCGCGATCAGGGCCGGGACGCCCTGATCGCTCCTCCGGTCCGGTCAATGATGGTATTGGGTTGGACAGACGAGGGAAATGGCGCACAAATGGCGACTGTAGCCGAAACCGTCTACCTCGTTCGGGACCTAGGCCAGAATGGCGAACAGATCGAAATCAGCAAGACTTGAGATCCATTTCCCGAGTTTCCGCAATGATCGTTCGCTCCCAGATGCAGAGTCGGCCAAAAAGTAGCGTGAACTCGCGGTCCTCGGCACGCTGGTCCGCCGGTACGGATACGGCCAGTTCTACCTGTGCGAGGATGCCACCCAGGAAGCCCTGCTCGCCGCCGCGGTGCAGTGGCCGGCCGACGGCCAGCCGGGCAACCCTCGCGGCTGGCTGGTCGCGGTCGCCACACCGCAATCGGAGCTGCTTCGCCGCGGCACCAGACGCGGACGCGGCGCCGAGCACGGACGACTCGCTCATCCTGCTGTTTGGCTGCTGCCACCCGGCGATCAGCACTGCGAGCCAGATCGTGCTAACACTGCGCCAGCCGCCCGCCATCGGCGATATGTGCCCTCCGGAGAGGTGCGGCCAACCTGCGGTCACTCTCGCTGATCGTCCTCGTGAGGATCGCGCGATGCAAGGAAGCTCGATAAACGCTGTGCGCATCGAGCGGACGGCGCACCCGGTTCCGCGAGGCGACGTTTCCGCAGATCAGAGACAATGTGTGGTCAGGGGCAGGGTCGAACTGCCGACCTTCCGCTTTTCAGGCGGTCTATCGTTCCCCCGGCCCATTGGCCCGGTGACAGCTGAGCAGCCCGTTTCACCTGCGGAGACGCCAGGAAGAGCAGGCATGCCATGGCGGCTGGAGTCCCTTCTCAGTCCAAGATCCCCACAGAAAACCCACAATCGGCCCGCTCTGGGGCACGGCGACAAGCTAGCCCTGCGGGCGACGGCCCGCGATCACACCGCGCGGCTCGGTCCGGCGCCTTGCTTCGCGGTGATACTCGCGAAGCCACCCGCGGCGACGGTCGTGTGGTGGTGGAGTTGGATTACGGGGTGACGGTGTACCCGGCCCGGGAGCAGGGGGGCCGGTGGCGGGCGGTGTGGTACGAGGACGGCCGTCGGCGCCAGTGCGAGGCGGCCAGCGAGGGCCGGCTGGCCGTCAAGCTGGAGAATGTGACCGAGCGACTGACTGCCGACGCGCCGAACCTCGAGCGGCCGGGTGCGGACCTAGTCGCCTTCTACCTGTCGGCGGACCGGCACCCGGCCGGGCGGGAATGGTCGCCCAAGCATGCCGACACCCAGCGGCGGCTGTGCCAGCGGTTCATTGCCCCGGTCATCGCCGCGATCTGCTGCCAGGACATCAAGACCGCCCACGTGCAGAAGATCGTGAACGCCGCTCCGACCGCGGGGGAGGGCGCACGCCTGCGCCGGACCCTGTCCGCCATGGTCATTACTGGGATCGCCGCCGGCTACCTCACCAACCCGAGGCTCGCCGAGGTCCACTGGCAGGCCGCCGGCCGCACCGTCCCCGCCCCGCAGATCACCCTGCAAGGCGAGTCGGCGCAGTTCGTCGACCCCTCCCAGATCCCGTCCGCCGCTGACGTCGCCCGCCTCGCCCGGGGTCTGGCTGCTGGGCGCCGCGGGGACCTGCACGAGCTGATGGCCTACGCCGCTGCCTACAGCGGGCTGCGGCAGGGTGAGCTGTTCGCCCTCACCACCACCCAGATCGACCCGGCCACGAGGATCATCGACGTGGACCGCAAGGTCATCGAAGTCGCCGGCCAGCTCCTGACCGGTGCGCCCAAGGGCCGCAAGCGCCGCAAGACCATCTACCCCGCCCACACCCCCACCGGCTACCCGCTCGCCGAGCAGATCGCCGCCCGCCTCCAGGCGGCCCGGGCCGAGCAGCACGCCGGAACCAACCCGGCCGGGCTGCTGTTCCCCTCCCCCCGCGGCACCTGGTGGCGGTCCTCCAACTTCGACCGACGCGTCCTGGCCCCCGCCTACCACCAGGCCGGCTGGCGGGACGAGCGCGGCAACGGATATTGGACCTGGCACAGCCTGCGCCACGTCCTGTGCACTACGGCCCTGTTCACCTGGAAACTCGACCCCACCGACATCTCCGCCATCGCCGGCCACGCCAACGTCCGCACCACCCTGGACATGTACATCGGCACCACCGCCGGCATCCTCGACCGCGCCCGCACAGCCACCGCATAAGCGGAAGGCTCATCGCAGAACGAAACTGGGTATTACTGCTAACGCATCCTCACCAGGCACGTGTTATGCCATCCGCCCCAAGGACTTCTCGGCACCGTTGTGAGCGCGGTCGCCACATCTCACTTCCGTCCGTAGCGACGTAAGAGCGTAATTCAAGGCCGTTGCTATCTACGGCGAACGTGAGCCACATCCCATTCATCCCGCCGGTAACATTCTGCGCAACTCTGCTCGGACAGTCCTGACAGGCTACGCCCTGTCGTGCGGGAGTAAACACTGAACTGCTCTAGCCGAACATCTTAAGCGTGTCCTCATATTGGCAAGGTCGCGATCGCTTCATGAGCCAGCGTGAGCAACTGCTTAGAGTCAATACGTCGGTCTTCGTTTGCGGCATCTCTGATTGCGCGTCCGACAACCTGGTTCAGGACATCGGCTGCCGTTAGGGTATAGCCATCCCGCTCTAGCGCAGAATTAACCGCATCTAGAGTAGACGAATCTACCAAATCTCCAAGCATATTTTTCAGAATCAACCGCCTTTGATCAGAAGACGGCCTCTCAAACCGATAAATGGTAGCACGCCTCGCCACGGCGGCGTCAATCCTGCTTAGGAGATTCGTTGCCGAAATAAAAACCAAATTAATATCCGAGCGGACGAATATTCCGTCAAGGGCTACGATTAGGGCATCGACAACGGCAACGTTCTCCTGCGCCCCTGAACTATCGTCACCTGCTGCACGAGTGCCCGCTACGGCTTCTGCCTCATCAAGAAACACTATAGTTGAAATAGAGTACTTCTCGGATATGCCGCTGATCACATCAAAGACATTAACCACCTCGGTTCCAGCGCGTCCCTGAATTCCCGTACCTCTCAGGCGAGCATTCAGCTGAATAAAAAGCACTTGGTTTTCCAAGCTTCTTGCGATCACTGGCGATATATGATGGACGAGTGCCGACTTTCCGGTTCCCGGGTCGCCAGCAAGCAGAATAAAGGGCGCACTCCGTTGCACTAGCGTAGCACCCGTCATTACATTGCCGTAGTGGCGCTTACTCCATTCAGATAGCCATTCCACTCCACGTAGCCGACCGACGACATCAGCAATAACCTCATCTTTCGGAATCCCGAATAGGCCCCCTAGGCGGGATTTAGACCTATTAACCGCAGGGAGATCATCCGGAGAACTCAATGTAACGATGGACACATAATGTCCGATTTCTCGCCGAACTTCAGCTACTATGCGTTCCCCGGCAACTGATGTGCCGCTTCGGCTATGTGAACTTCCACTTAGCAATTTCGGGGAAGGCATAGTGATCTCCAACCTAGTCCGTGAATCTATTAGGGTTCCATTCTGTGAAACTGACTCAATTCGCGCCGTCGCACGACCACCGGGCAAGAGCGGATTCCTTATTTCCACAAGAGTCCCAACTGCCGACTCGTCAAGTTGTAGTCCATTTAGCTGGCGAAGTAGATCTATCTCTACGATACTTGCCATCTCTGGATCGAGATCTGCGTTAATAGAAACGCCCACGAAAGACATACTTATTCCCTGTATTGATTTTGTTTTTTCAAAATACAAGTCTCTCCGCGCCTTTAAGCGTGGAGCGTATAAGATCAGAAATAGGAACACCGATAATCTGCTGGACGAGCTGATCGAGGACAGTTCTTCCGATGAAGGCTGTTGCCAAGGTTCCATACTGGAGCCACACCGGCTTTCGGCGCAGCAATGCTGTCGACATATCATCAACGAGTCGAATTTCGTTCGCTCGCTGCTCCACAGGTCCATAGGCGCCACCTGCCGTCAGCGCATTATGAGTTGCCGCGAGTACCGGCACACGCAGTGCTCGGATCGCTCGGAGTGCTTCGGGGGCACCAGGGCCGTCAGCACGCTCAACGTGCAAAGGAAGGTCTTTATCCTTCCAATCTTCATGCGATATAGGAAGAAATTCTTTATTAATTAGATGAGCAATCCGATCACACTCACGCGAGTCAGCGAGCACGAGACCCAGGCTGGAAATTCGGCCAATAATTTGCTCTACCGAAGAGAGAGTGGGGAGTTCCTTCAAATCGCTTGTTACAACCAAGGTTGTGACAACTACATCTTGAGCCGGAACAGGAATTGTAAGAGCTGGCTGGAGGCCCTTCCCCATTGGCATAATCCGTATATTGCCAGTCACGTCAGTCTCACCTCGTTCTGAACTCTTGGGATTCTGCAGCTAGAATTCCAGAGCTATAAATTCCCCGCTGTGACCACGATCCCTCGCTGTAACGTCCCGTGAATTTTCCAGTACCGGGAAGGGCCCAACCCGTGCCCTGCAGGATCTTACGCTGCTCGCTAGTCGGCAGTGCTCGCATGGTGGAACTCCAACTTACCCACGTGTTCATCTTCGCGGTAGTCGGTATCCTTACAGAATTGATCCTTGCGCCACCGAGCCCAATTCGAGGCCCCGAGCCTTTATAATTAATATCATAACGGAGTTCGTGCAATATTAGGTCTTGCTGAGCGGGATCTATTATCGCAAATCCGATACTCGTGACGGCGTCATTCGACAAGAAGGTCACTACTGCGTCGTGGAGATCTAGCACTCGATCCGCGTCAATCAATTGCGGATAAATTCTCCGGAATTCTTGCAGATCACGCTTAATTTGTTGCGCAACGTGGAGCACATCAACATGGGTTACGGTAAGCGATATAGTTTGAACGATTGACATAACTCTCCCTCCCGTTAGCGCTAACCTACGCCTCCTGGAGCTATTACTACACTACGCGATAGCGATACCATACGCGAAGCATGCCTCATATCGCTACTATTGACTTAGATTAGTAAGCTGCACTCATGGAAAAACGTCTAGATCGTCCCAGGTCCAGCGCGCAGACGGCTCACCATCTTGATCGCGGCCAAAGCGGTACTGCATCCCATAATATTCCTGGAAGCTGTTAAAGCACCCGAACCCAGGCAAACGGTCAGCCAGCATGCGTGCCTGCTTGTGGACGCCTACCTCCTGCAGGCTGCTCAGCAAGAAGGCCACAGCATCTGGTTCGCTGAGATCAGCATGCCTCGCCGCCCTGTCAGCCAGCGTGAGGACTTGCTCCTGTGCGCCCGCCTCCTGCAAGTTGCCCAACAAATCACCCACGGCACGCGCATCATCGAGGTCAGTATGCCGGGCCGGATCACGGTCCAGCAGCGTCTGGACCTGCTCATGCGCCCCCGCCTCCCGCAGCCGGTCCAGCAAAACAGCCACAGCACGTGGGTTACTAAGGTCGGCGTCCCGCGCTGCCCGGTCGGCCAGCGTCTGGAC
>Ga0302325_10024773_pt1 | contig 12476 bp, 8 predicted proteins | sample Palsa_T0_2_FD_201948 | JGI IMG/M metagenome (GOLD analysis project Ga0302325, IMG submission 201948) | Peat permafrost microbial communities from Stordalen Mire near Abisko, Sweden - Palsa_T0_2 | ecosystem: Environmental > Terrestrial > Soil > Palsa > Peat permafrost | place: Sweden: Abisko...
CGCCCTCCCCAGCGTAGTCGGCGGTCTCGTAGGAGTCCCCGTGATTGCCGTTCCCACCAGCGTAGGTTACGGAGCAGCCTTCGAAGGCCTGGCTGCCTTACTGGGAATGATGAACTCCTGCGCCTCGAACGTCAGCGTAGTCAATATCGATAACGGATTCGGCGCCGGCTATGTAGCCTCACTGATGAATCGCCGCTGATGGGTGTGGCGGGTGGCCGATCGTTGCGCGCTCTTTTCTGTGGCAAAGTAGTAGAGCATGCTCACCTCCGAGGACCCGCACCTGAGCGGCCGTGTCGCCTTCACCCATCCCAACTTCGTCCGCTATACTTTCGCCCGCTTCTTCATAGTGGTCGCGCTGGAGATGCAATCCGTCGCCGTAGGCTGGCGAGTCTACGAAATCACCAGGCGCCCGCTCGATCTCGGCTACGTCGGGCTGGCCCAATTCGCGCCCGGCTTCATCCTCTTTCTCTTCGCCGGACACGCCGCCGATGTCTTCGACCGCCGCCAGCTCCTCACCTGGTGCTACGCCGGCTACGGCCTCTGCTCGGCGCTGCTCTTAGCGATCAGCTGGAGCGCCCCGCAGTCCGTTCGCTTGATCTACGTAGTTCTGGTCTTGGTCGGAGTCTGCCGCAGCTTCGGCTTCCCCGTGAGTCGCGCCATCCTGCCGCAATTGGTTCCCGAAGAGCATTTCTCCAACGCCGTAGCCTGGAACGCCAGCACCCTTCAGATCGCGACCATAGCTGGTCCCGCCATCGGAGGAATCGCCTACGCCGCCCTTCGCGGCCCACAAGCCGTCTACGTCATCGCGCTAGCCGTGTCCATCCTCTCGACAATCTTCACCATTCGCATCCATCCGCTGCCGCAAAAGGAACGCGGTGAAAAAGTATCTGTAAAAGAACCGATCTCCCTGCGCACCGTGCTGGCTGGTTTCCGTTTCATCGGAGAGAAAAAACTGATCCTGGGTTCGATCTCGCTGGACATGTTCGCCGTCCTCTTAGGAGGAGCAGTGGCGTTGCTCCCCGTCTATGCCCGAACCATCCTGCACACCGGACCCTGGGGCTTGGGCCTGTTGCGCAGCGCACCCGGGGTGGGCGCCGCACTCATGGCAATCGCAGTAGCTCACCGTCCCATCCACCGCCGAGCCGGCGTGACCATGCTGTTGGCCGTAGCCACCTTCGGAGTCTTCACCATAGTCTTCGGAATCTCCCACAGCCTGATCCTCTCGCTGGCAGCCCTTTTCCTGACCGGAGCCGCCGACATGGTCAGCGTAATCATCCGCGGCACCCTCATCCAGGTAGCAACTCCTGATGAAATGCGCGGCCGAGTCAACGCCGTAGACATGCTCTTCATCGGAGTATCGAACGAGTTAGGAGAATTCGAATCCGGACTAACCGCGCAATGGTTCGGCACCGTGCCCGCAGTGATCCTCGGAGGAGTAGGCACCCTGGCAGTGATCGCCTTATGGGCGTGGCTATTTCCCGAACTACGCAAAGCCGATCAGCTAACCGTTGCCGAGTTGATGCCGAAATAAAATGCTCGTGTGGTGGCGGAGCCGGCGTGGGGACAGCCGCCCTCGGCTGTCCAGCGGAACGAGCCTCCGCCAACCTGCATCAAGACATAGGCACAGGATGTCGCGTGCAGGGAAGAGCTGGGCGTTCAAGACGTAGGTGGGAACACGAAAGCGAGCAAGATTTGTTAGTTGGGTGTCTCCTTAACTGGAGGCCCAATGGGAGACGCTGTCGGTTCCTTCCGCTTCTCGTCGGAATCCACCGCAAACAGCATGTAATGATCGTACGTGTGGCTCCGGTAATAACGGTGATTGCGATAGTCGAGGTAGATGTCGGCCTTGACCGGGAGCCACAATTCAAGCTTTTTTCTTGGAAACTTGACCGGGCCATACTCCACAACTTGTTGCTGGCAACGCAACCGGATCTCCGGTATCGGACTGATGAGTTCGGACTCGATCCGCACAACCTCAAACGTGTCTGCCGCGATCCAAGCGCGGCCTTTCAGACGCACCGGATAAGTATTTCCGTTCAGTTTGAAATCGACCATGCGGGGAGCGCGGTCGGGGCGCTGCTTGAAGTGAACCAACCACGTTGCTCGCCCTTGCCAGCGCCCCAGGCCTTCGCAACTCATTTCGAAGTCTTGCCGCACGTTGGGGTGAAAGATCAGAGCCAGGGCGGCAAAACCGCTGCTCGAGATTCCGTCGGGAGAGTCAGCCCGCGTCAGGCGCTCGAACCGGTCTTCATCCACCCCAAAACCTCCTCCGCTGTGCTCCGCGATGGTAGCCACATAATCATAGTCGCGGGTTTCCCGGGTGGTGGGATTTCCCATTTCATTCACCTGCTCGTGCAGCAACCGTTCAATGGCTGCTATCCTCGACACATTGTCCACCAATTCCTTAACCCGCTGGCCCGACATCTCCAGTACGTTGTCGAATGGACAGTTGACTCCTTCCGAGGTTGACGGCTTCGATTCATCAATTCCAGGTGGACGCCATGGATTGACTGCGACCGGAAGTTCGGGAGCGATGAATAAGGGATCGATCGCCGTCAAAGAAGTATCATTCTCCCGTTCGCTGGCATGGTTCGGCATGGGGTTGGAGTCGTGTCCCTCGACCCTTGCAATCAAGTCGAGCACTTGCGGTGCGGAAGGATCCGAGGGTGAATTCCGTAGGAAAGCCTGGAGAGCCTGGATACCTTCTTGCGTTTTCCCCAGATTCACCAGAGCTTGCCCTAATACGAGATTTGCCGCATTGGCCGCAGTTTTCCCTTGGGCGATGGCCAACTCTGCCTCTTGCCGGGCTGGCTCATATTTTTTCAGTCCGAGATATGCGCTGCCAAGAAGGTTGTGGGCCATCCAATTCCCGGACTCGGTGTCCACCACTTTTTCCAGAGAAGCCGCCGCGCCGGCATAGTCCTTTTCCGTGAGCTGCAAGTTGCCGAGCAGCGTTAGCACGCGCACATTGCGTGAACTGATGTTCGCAGCCGTCGTCAGATAGCTCTGCGCCTGAGCGGGAGCTTTCTGCTGGTAGAACAGATAGCCCATCAAATAATTCACATCGGGATTCGACGGCGCCACCTGGTAGGCTGCGTCCAATCTCTTTTTCGCTTCCTTATAATTCGCCGACTTGAGGGCAGAAACCGCATGCTTAACGTTCCCGCGGGCCTTCGGCGGCAGGGCTGCATCGACGATGTCAATGTCCGTTGCGGCGGGATCGCGACGCAAATCAATTTCCAGCGGAATCGTATCGGTGGCGTTATAGATTTGGGTCTTTTTTCGCTCGCTCAAATATCCGACAGCGCTTACCTCGAATTCGTATTGGCCGAAGGATAAGCTGATTTCGGCTTCCGATTTGTCGTCAGTGGTCTTCCAACCCACGGATTGAGCGGATAGATTCGTGATTTTTACGACTGCCTGCCGGTCAAGCTTCTTGTTGCCGTCCGCAGCGCGTACGGAAAGCAGCACCATTCCTTCGTCGCCGACCCTGGCGCTCGTTTTCTGCATGGCCAACTGGCCCGGGCTAAGGTCCTGTCCGGACAGAAGCGTTGTCAAGAACTGGAGAAGGGATAAGATTCCAAGGCAACAACGGCTCGCCACCAGCGCTCTACTTCGATAAGCCATAAGGGTCCGGACTGAGTTTCGCACCTTGACATTTAGCAGTCAATCCCGGATTTGGCCCGGATTGGCCCTTTCTGGCGCTGCGGAAAGACGGGCGTGAATCGGATGATAGAAGCGACCGATAACTCCATGATTCCAGTGGACAGGGATGAGTCTTGGTTCCCGTCGGATCAACATTTGTCCGGAAGCCTCAGCCGCCCGAACGAGCCGAACGGTCCCGGTCGCCCGGACTACTGCTACAATTTCTGGTTCGCCGTCCCGCTGAGGTGCCTATGCCGGAAACTCTGCAGCTCGCAAATCCCACTCCCCTTACTACCCTGACCGAAGACGAGATTCTTTTCCGCGACAACGTTCGCCGGTTTGCCGAAGACAAGATTCGACCCCTGGCCAGAGAAATGGACGAGAAAGCGGTCTTCGATCACGCCCTGCTCGACCAGTTCTTCCAGTTGGGCCTGATGGGCATCGAGATTCCCGAGCAGTACGGCGGAGCCGGAGGCAAGTTTTTTGAAGCGATCTTGGCGGTAGAAGAATTTTCGCGCGCCGACGCATCCGCCGGAGTCATCGTGGACGTCCAGAACACGCTGGTCGCAAATGCGATTCTACGTTGGGCGGGTGAAGACCAGAAAAAACGTTACCTGCCCAGGATCGCGGCGGACACAGTCGGCGCCTACGCGCTGAGCGAAGCCGGATCGGGATCGGACGCCTTCGCGCTGCAAACCAAGGCCGAGCTTAAAGGTAGCGACTACGTCCTCAACGGGCGCAAGCTCTGGATCACGAACGGCAAGGAAGCCGGATTGTTTATCCTCTTCGCCACCATCGATGCGTCGAAGGGGTACAAGGGAATCACGGCGTTCCTGATCGAAAAGAATTTCCCCGGCTTCACCGTCGGCAAGAAGGAAGACAAGCTGGGCATTCGGTCGTCGTCGACCTGCGAACTCATTCTTGAAGATTGCCGCGTGCCCAAGGAAAACGTGCTCGGCGAAGTCGGCAAGGGATACAAGATCGCGATCGAGACGCTGAACGAAGGCCGCATCGGAATCGGCGCGCAGATGCTCGGCGTAGCCCGCGGCGCCTGGGAATACGCTACGAAATATGCGCAGGAGCGGACGGCATTCGGCAAGCCGATTGCGGAATTTCAGGGCATCCAGTTTCAGATTGCGCAGATGGCAACCGAGATCGAGGCCGCGCGACTGATGGTCTATAACGCAGCCCGCATGAAAGACGCCGGCGCAAATTTTGTGAAAGAAGCCGCCATGACCAAGCTCTTCACGTCGCAAGTGGCAGAGCGCGTGACATCGCTAGCCATCGAAGTCTACGGCGGATACGGCTTCACCAAAGATTATCCGGTAGAAAAATACTGGCGCGACGCGAAAATCGGAAAAATCTACGAAGGCACGTCGAATATGCAATTGGCAACGATTGCGAAGCTGGTGTTGGCCAAGTAAAAAGGCCGCTAGTCCGTGAACTCTGTGGTTAAGTTTGTATTCTTTCTCCGAAGATCGCGGTGCCAACCCGCACACAGGTTGCTCCCTCTTCGATTGCCACCTCGAAATCGTGCGACATGCCCATGGAAAGAACTGCCAGGCCGATGCGCGGCAGAGAACGCCGGGCGATTTGGTCTCGAATCTGGCGGAGCTGGAGGAAATAGGGTCGCGAGCCTTCCGGGTCATCTGCGTAAGGCGGGATGGCCATGAGGCCTTCAATTTTCACATTGCCCCAGCGCGGCGCGCCTTGCAGAATCTGTTCCAGTTCCTCCGAATCGGGTGCGACGCCGCTTTTTGCCTGCTCGCCACCGACATTGATCTCGATCAGGACTGATAAGGTCTTGCCTGCGCTTTCCGCGGATGCGTTCAACTTCTCCGCCATGCGAAAGGAGTCTACGGAGTCTACCGCGTCAAACAGTTCCGTTGCCTTCGCGGCTTTATTGGTCTGCACATGCCCGATCATGTGCCACTCGGCGTCGAGCAGGTCGCGGAGGGCATCAGCCTTCGAAGCCAACTCCTGAACTTTGTTCTCGCCAAAGACGCGCAGCCCTGCGGCATGGGCCTCGCGGATGCGTTCGGCTGGAAAAGTCTTGCTGACACCCATCAGGATGATTTCGTCGGCTTGGCGGCCTGTCCGGCGTGCGGCTGCCGCGATCCGCTCGCGCACCTGCGCAATGTTTTCCGCAATCGACATAAAGCGAAAACCACAAAGGACACAAAGTATCACGAAGGAAGGACACAAAGTATCGACACAACGTAAGGAGAATTACATCATGCCGACAGGCGGCGCGGGTTCGCTTGGATCCCCTGCGCTGGAGAGCGGAATCCTGATCATGATGCCAGCCAGGCCAGCCATTACGACGAGTCCCGCGACATAGGAGGGATGAGCGAAGATCTGGGGTATTGCCCAATTGCGGCTCTTGGCTACGGCCACGATTCCGGCCCAAACCAAGCCGAGCAGGGATTCTCCGACGATCAGCCCGGAAGCGGTGAGCACGCCGGCGTTCTCCACGCGCGCCATCTGCGCGGAATTGAAACCGCGGCGCTTGGCAAGCCAATCTCCCACAGCACGAAAAACGCCGCCAAGAAAAATTGCGAAGGTCGTCTCGAACGGCAAGTACATGCCCACGGCCACCAGCATGGGGCTACGCACCTGCATCATGATCATGGCAATACCCATGAAGGCGCCGACCACCACGAGCGGCCACGCCATGTCGCCGCCCACGACCCCAGCCGCCAGTGTGGCCATGAGTCCGGCCTGGGGGGCCGCGAGCTCACGGCTGCCAAAACCGAACGACTTATTCAGCAGCGCCACTGGAAAGTACATGACCAGGCTGGCGACAACCACAGCGATCAATTCGGCCATCTGGATCCGGCGCGGCGTGCCGCCGAGAATATAACCGACTTTGAAGTCCTGTAGCAGTTCACCGGCGACGGCCGAAGAAACGCAAACCACCGCGGCCACGCTCAATACGGCTAACACCCCCGAAGTTCCCGAGACTCCGAGTGAAACCATGAGCAAGGCGGCGATGAGCAGGGTCGAAAGAGTCAGGCCCGAAATCGGGTTATTCGAAGAACCGATCATGCCGACGAGGTTGCCGGAAATTGTGGCGAAGAAAAAGCCGACCACGAGCAGGACCACCGCCGCGAGGATTGCCGGCCAGACAAGTCCAGTGAGAGAAACATAGAGCACGCACATGAACACGAACATGATCGCAATCAGGCCAAAAACAGCTTTTGAGCTCATATACTGCTCGGTGCGCGAGAGTTGGGCCCGCTCGTGCGCCGTCTGGCGTAGGTCGCTGATCGCTTTGCCGAAGCCCGCCGTCAGGCTCTTGCCCATTTTGAACAGCGTGTAGGCCGCTCCCACCAGCATTCCTCCGACGGCAATCGGACGCACGATGAACTTCCACACCGCATACGCCATGGCCGTCCAGTTATCTGGCGTATCGGCCGGAAGATATTGGCTGATGCGGGGCCCGAGAAAATAAATGAGAAGGGGAACCATCAATCCCCAGGCAAGAACGCCTCCAGCGAACTGGATGGACGCGAGCCGGAGCCCTATGATGTATCCGACGCCCAGGTAGGCGGGACTGACGCTAGCCGCCGCAAAGGTACTCGTCCCACCCGACGCCACGATATTCTTGCTTCCGGCAAGCCCGAGCCGTACCTGGCTGCGTCCGAGACTTCCCACGGCAAAGCTAAAATCCTTGCCGGGGGCGAAGAGGCCGAAACTGCCGAGGATGTAAACAAGTCCGCCGACGCCAATGTTCCAGAATAGGTACTTGGCCGCTTGCGCGCCGCGCTGCCCGGCCTTGTGAATCTCCGAAGCGGCAACCGATTCGGGGAACGGAAGTTCGGGGTCCTCGACCATGACCCGCCGCACTAAGGAGATAAAGAGGACTCCGAGGATACTTCCGACCATGATCAGGGCAGTCGATTTCCAGTACGAATCGAACGACCAGAAGTTCGGCCAGACGCCCGAGAGCACGAAGGCTGGAAGCGTGAAAATCGCACCCGCCGCCACCGACTCTCCGATGGAGCCGGCGGTTCGAGCGATGTTTTCTTCGAGCAAAGATCCTTTCCATGCCCGCAACACGGCCATCGCGATGACGGCTGCTGGATAGGTCGCTGCAATGGTGATGCCGGCGCGCAATCCGAGATAGGCATTGGCTGCGCCGAGGACCACGGTCAGGATCAGACCGAGGAACATGGCCCGGAAGGTAAACTCCTTCATTTGCATCGTTTCCGGAACGTAGGGACGATGCTTCCTGGGGCCTTCAGTATTCGTCGCAATGGTGCCCATGAGTCCTCGTGATCACTATGAATTTCATAGCCGATTAGCCTTAGCAGCGACGGCGCACCTTACCATGCCGGAAGGCGGGTTTACAAGTGCAGCCTGACTTACCGGGGCTTTGTAAACCCAAATCCGGCATTTTATTTTTCTTCCGCAACCGTTGTCCGCAACTTTGCGTCTCAAGGGGGAAAGAGGTGGTTTCTGACTCCGACCTGGACCCAGTTTCTTGAGGAATTCTACTGTCGGGAATGCGGTGGGCACGAAGTATATCGCTCGCGGCCGCGCAATTTTTTTGAAAGATACGTGCTCCCGATTTTGTTGCTACGAGCAGTGCGCTGTGAACGCTGCTACGAGCGACGCTATGTGCTACGCACAATTCCAGTGCTGGAAAGGCTGCCGGCCCAGCCCAAGCCCCCTAGGAGTCAACCGCCGGATAGCTCGAAGTCCGGCAGCCGCGTTGCATAGGGACTGCGCCGCAGCTATACTGGCTGAGTGTAGACCGGTGAGGCACGACCGCTTGCCGGGTGCCGGAGGCCGTCTTCAGCAGTACTGGGTTTCGAATACGGGCTGCCCAGGGCCAAGCGGCGGACCATGTTGTGACAGACCATGTCCTGACAGGTCAGACTTTGACAGGTCAAACCACGACCGGTCGGATGATGACCGGTCATAGTTTGGCGGATCATGGCCTGCCGAGTCATGGCATCGCTGGCTTGGCCGAGTGCGCGGCTGCGACTTTATTTTTCGCCTTCTTTCCTGCCAATTGCCGTATCTGTCGTTCCCCCCTGATTAGAGTTTCCCGCCTTACCGTTTGTAAACACTGCCTCGACACGCTTCATCCCTCAGAGGGATCGTACTGTGCCGTTTGCGGAGCAGCGATGAACTTGCCTGTCCACGTCGCTCCCGCCCGGGCCGATCACAACCACCATGACAAGAAGAATGACGTGCGTTGCCTGCTCTGTCAGCGCCTTGACCCTCCCCATGAACGCGCGGTCGCCTACGGCAGCTATGAAGGTGAGTTGCGCGACCTGATTCATCGGCTCAAGTTCCAGCAGGTTCGTCGAGCGGCAGCACCTCGGGGGCGCGTGCTGGCGGGAACGATTTCCGATCGTATCTCGGTATCGGGACAAGAGTTCTCAGTGAACCCGCCAAACGGTACTGTGAACCGGGAACTGAGAACCGGGAACTGATTTTATGTCATTGCGATTGCACAATTTCGCCGGCGGCATGCGCTCGCACCTTCCGGCGGCGATGCTCGCTTCCGGAGGGCGTTCGGATGGCGATGGCCACGCTCTGCATCAGCCCGTGCTGGTACTGAACGCTTCCTATGAGCCGATCAATGTTTGTGCCGCGCGCCGCGCCATCGTCCTGGTGCTGAAGGGTGTGGCTATGACCGAGGAAGAAAACGGACACTTTCTGCATGCAGCCCGCGTGGCCATGCGAGTGCCCTCGGTGATCCGTCTGCTGGAGTATCGCCGAATTCCGCACCAGTCACGCGCACTGTCGAGAAAGAATATTCTGTTGCGCGACCGCAACACGTGCCAATATTGCAGCACTTCGCTTCCCTCCGGTGAGCTGACGCTCGACCACGTCATTCCGCGTTCGCGGGGCGGTCTATCTACTTGGGAGAACCTTGTCGCGTGCTGTCATCTCTGCAACCGCCGCAAAGGCAACCAACTTCCGCACGAAGCCAACATGCGCCCCGCGCGCGAACCGCGCTCCTTCAATCTCCACACCAGTCGCCACATCATGCGTTTGATGGGGCATAGTGACGATAAGTGGCGGAAGTACCTTTTCTATTGAGCCATTACCCGATCTCGTTCGGCATGGCCCGCTTTGTCGCCCGCGAGATCCGGGACTGGGTTTTCGCGTCATTCGACTAACCAGTTTGCTGAAAAACTCAAGCTTCGTAATCAGGGCATAGCTTTAGCGATGCCGTAAGCTCTTTGAATTCAGAATGCCTTAGGGGCTGGCACTGAAGCAGAGTTTTTCAGCAGGCTGTAAAGCGCAAACAATCCTGGCACGCTTCCCGACAGTGCGGGTACTGGCGGCGGAGTAATCCAAGCCTTACAATGGTGGCGGTAAATGTCTCCACATCCAGACGACCTGACGGGCATGAAAGACGATATGACGGCCTTCATTGAGGGGCTGGGCATGCGCCGTTTCTTTGGCTATGTCGAGTGCGAAGAGGTTCCGAGCGTCTTGTGGGACTCCGCACAGAATCCCGACGGCTGGAAAGATTTTGTGGAACTCGCAAAGGCTACGGGTGCGCCGTTCCTGACCATGCACTCCTGGGTGCTCGACCGAGACGAACTCGACCGCATGTCGCAGTCGCTCACCGAGAGCGATTACAGAAGCGAAGAGGATTTGGAAGAGAGTCGCTGGTTGAGATCCTATGTCGGCAAGACCGGCTTCGTGCAGTTGGGATGGGCCTACCAGGGCTGCGTTTTTGTTTTCGAGGCGGGCACCGAATGGTACGAGCGCTATCAGCAACTGCGGGAATTGGCAGACGATAGCGGCGGATTCATGATCGATGAGCCGGATCAGGACGAAGAACGATAGGCGTCCGGCAAAACGAGTCCCCTGGGCGGAATTGAGATTGCATCCGAGCGATATTCGGACCACTGGTTCCGTGCGACTTCGGTTAAACAGATTGCTGAAAAACTCGAGCCCAGCGCTTCCGCGCCGGGAAGAGTGGGAGAAATAACGCAAGTCCCGGAGGCAGCTCTCACTCACACTCTTTAGCGGCTGGGCGTCGCACTGTCGCCTTTTCCGCAAGCCGTGCAGCGCTGCCCCACCCAAACGCAAATGCAGCATCAAGTCGTCCCTCAGTTTCCGAGACTCAGAACTTGCGAGGCCGTCGTTTTCCCGGACCGATTTGTGGGATAGACAGATCGCCTCTAGAATCCAGATTCCTCCTGCATTATGACGATCGGCGATCTCAGCTGGTTTCGTGAATGACGCCGTGTGCAATGACGAGCTCTAATGAAATGGATCTCCAATCCGCTGCATTCTTCTAGAGCCAAGGTGCTCGCAGGCTCACTGCTTGACTCCAGGGTCGACATCTCTTCGTCGGCATTGCCTGTGCTGGCCGACTTGCTGGTCAGCCGCGGAATCGACGACCCGGAGACGGCTATGCGTTTTCTTTTCCCTACGCTTGCCGACCTGCATGATCCGTTGCAGATGAGGGGAATGAAAGCGGCTGTGGATCGGCTGGAAGCCGCGCTAGAGCGTAGAGAGAGAGTTCTGATTTATGGCGACTACGACGTGGATGGCACCACCGCAATTGTCATTCTCAAGACCGCTATCGAGCTTTGCGGGGGCGCGGCAGACTTTCATGTGCCGCACCGCATCCGCGAAGGCTATGGCATGAGCGACGAAGTGATCGAGCGCGCCGCCGCCGACGGCGTACGGCTGATCATCAGCGTGGATACGGGCATACGCGCGTTCGCGGCCGCCGAGACGGCGCGGCGTACGAGCGTAGACCTGATCGTGACCGACCATCATTTGCCGGGTGTGGACGGTGTTCCGCGGGCGCTGGTCGTTATGAATCCAAATCAAAATGGGTGCGATTATCCCTGCAAGTATTTATGCGGCGCGGGCGTGGCGTTCAAGTTGGCGCAGGGATTGATGCAGCGGAGGCTGGACGCCAGGGATCAGTCGCGGCTGCTGATGTCGTTTATGAAGGTCGTGGCCATTGCGACAATTGCGGATGCGGTGCCTTTGCTCGGCGAGAATCGCGTCTTTGCCAAGCTGGGATTGCAGGGACTGCGGCGTCCGGTGAACGTTGGCCTGAAGGCGCTGCTTGAGGTTGCGAAACTTGGCGACGGGCGGGAGCTGACGGCGACCGAAGTGGCCTTCCGCATCGCGCCCCGCCTGAACGCTGCTGGACGCATGGACGTGGCTCGTGACGTTGTTGATCTTTTCAACCTAAAGGACATTGAGCGGGCGCGAGAGATTGCCGGACGCCTGGACCAGTTAAATGCTGCACGTCAGGAAGAAGAGCATCGCATCATGGACAGCATAGAGCATCGTCTCCTCGAAGAGCCGGCGTTGCGCGAAGCCTATTGCGTGGTGCTCGATGGCGAAGGCTGGCATCGTGGTGTGATTGGTATCACGGCGTCGCGGGTGGTGGAACGGCATGGGCGGCCGACGCTCGTTATCTCGCGTGACGGAGATGAAGCCCACGGTTCGGGACGATCGATCGGTGGCTTTCATCTTTTACAGGCCCTCGAATCCTGCCACGAACTCTTCTCCCGCTACGGCGGACACGCGCACGCGGTGGGCTTCGCTTTGCCGAGCGCAAACGTGGAGAAGCTGCGTGCGCATCTCGATGGTTACGCGCGCGCACGGCTCTCTCCTGCCGATTTCGAGCCTCGCCTTGCGTTCGATCGTGAGCTGCCGCTGGCGGAAGTGACTCCAGAACTTTATCGAGCGCTCGTTTTACTCGAACCATTTGGCATGGAGAATCCCGAACCTGTCTTTGCAGCGCGGGCAGTAAGGCTGATGACGCCTCCCCAGGCGGTTAAGGACAAGCATGTGCGGCTGCGCGTGGCCTCGGCCGGAGATGGTTT
>Ga0302325_10024774_pt1 | contig 12476 bp, 9 predicted proteins | sample Palsa_T0_2_FD_201948 | JGI IMG/M metagenome (GOLD analysis project Ga0302325, IMG submission 201948) | Peat permafrost microbial communities from Stordalen Mire near Abisko, Sweden - Palsa_T0_2 | ecosystem: Environmental > Terrestrial > Soil > Palsa > Peat permafrost | place: Sweden: Abisko...
AGCTGTCGCATATCTTGCATGTAGGTTTCTGTTCGTTACACTACTGAAGAGTGAGTTTGAGGCCATAAAGGGAAGGAGATGTAGATGTGGCTGGAGCCTATTTCTCGGCAGCCTGGGACAATGGGAATAAGAACAAGAACAAGAACAAGATTAAGAATACGAAACACGTCCCGCCGTACCTTGACTTTACGTTGCTTCCACTGGGAGCAGCCATTTCGGCTCTTGTGATGTGGGGCGTTTAGGCAGCTATTGATGGAGTTGGGAGATCCGAGTGTCGAATGACAAGGCGTGATAAATCATAGCGGTCCCGAGCTGGTTGCAATCTTAAGGAGGAGCCGCTAAATCGCGGCGCCATTCGGGTCCGAGGGGGCGCCTGGCTGACAGCCCAGGGGTTCGCTACGCTGTAGCGTGGCGGGGGCGCAGCTCTCTTTCGGATTCCCCCCGGTATTATTGGTTCTAATCTCAGTCTCATCTGTGAATCCGATAAATTTGGCCATGCAGGAGAATGCGTTTCCTCGTATTGGTGCTCGAGTAACATGCAAAGATGCAACAGTGTTATCTGGGACCGGAGCAGGAGTCTGGGGAACCTCCGTCCTGTGCACACATGATATATGATGCTGTTGTCTCTTCGTATCTACTCTGTTCTGTTTGATGTCAATCCCCTATTGCTCTTGCTTGATATCTTCCAACCTTCCACTAATACGCGTTTCAACCTCATTCGTTATGGGTCTCTCAATGCTGCACTCTCGCGATGCGAAATTCATTCTCTACAGGTGACGAGTCTACTGGCACGTGAAGGATTCTAGCTGATCCCATTTAGATATGACCCCTCTGTTGCAGCAGCCATAATTTTCGCCATCCTGTTCATGGCCACCACATTCTACCACGTCTTCCAAGCTGCGAAGAAGCGGTCTCTCTTTTTAATCCCGCTAATTATTGGAGGCTTTTGTTCGTCCTACCCCTCCACCGTCTGACATGGCTGATAATCCTAGTTGAAATCGGCGGATACATAGATCGAGCAATTGCTCACAGCAACCAACAAAGCATCGCTGTCTATGTCGTGCAAGTCATCCTTCTCCTCGTCGCCCCGGCCCTCTTCGCTGCAAGCATATACATGGTCTTGGGTCGATTGATTTTGTTGACGGAGGGGGAGAGTATGGCTCCCATTCGGGCCAAATGGCTGACCAAAATATTTGTCTTCGGCGATGTTCTCTCCTTTTTCGTGCAGTCCACAGGTACGTACTTTGGCAAAATGATAAGGCAATGTTGATTTTTGTAGGTGGTTCTATGGTGTCGAAAGCTAGTAGCATCACACTAGGAAAGCATGTTATCGTCGTTGGCCTTTTCCTACAAATCATTTTTTTCGGCGTCTTCCTCGTTACCAGTGTTATCTTCGATCGTCGATTGCGTCGAACGCCAACTCCGACATCCATGGCCGTCAACTGGCAGAAGTATATGCGCACCTTGTACATTTCGAGCGTCTGTATCTTGATTCGATCCGTCTTTCGGGTAGTTGAATTCTCAGGAGGGAGCGATGGACCGCTGATGAGGAGTGAAGTGTACCTCTATGTTTTTGATGCGGTGCTGATGTTGGCTGTTCTCGTTAATCTCAACATTGTCCATCCAGGAGATATTCTTGGGAGGAAGGCTCAGGATTCTATGATGTTGAGTGAGAGGGATACGTCGACGGAGGTGCTCAGTCAGAAATAGACGAGGGTCATTTGGGTTATAGATGGTCAGTGTTTGGGGACCGAGGGATACCGGTAGATGGATAAATGGAGTCATGGTATATAATTTGTGGTTGATTTGTGGTTGAATAGCGGCGTCCTTGTTTCTATAATTTGGGTTCGATCACCAATGTCTGATAGCCAAATAGAGGTACATCTGGTTTCCCTTGTCATAATAAATATGCATACCAATACTAACTAGCTCCTGTAAAGTGGTCGTCTTGTGAAGCATCAAAGACTTCTTTCTGCTGATGGCATTAGGCCTCCGTCTGTTGTATGATAGTCGCCGCTTGATCAAGCATTAATCTGTATATCATACTAACTGCCAGATCCCGCTGTTTGTATCGAAGAGACCGACAGGGTTATACTGATGGACTATCTGGTGGGGAGAGTTTGACTTGGGCAGTTTGGTCTGAAGTCGATGAAGATATGTATTCTCAATGCTACAGATTGAGATGCAGACTTGCATTTTGTGGGCTGAAATCAAGCATACCTAGGATACCATATGATCGCTAGTAAAAGACTAACTTTTTATTCATTTGTTGTCTTGTCAGCCTTCATCAGGTTTGCTCCACCAAGAAGATGCGCAACCTCTTGCTCAAACTTTTCTTCCCTCGTCATCTGCATCTGTAGTCGTTTGCCCTGGGAGGAGAAATCCGCAGAAAGCTCCATACTTCAACTATCACACACCTCAAAGTTAACTACTGGGTGTATCTTCTTGCCTGGATGCATCTTTACAAGAAGATCAGGCTTGCTCTTCGGAAAACCGCCACATATCGGAATTGTCAAAGTCTCCACGTTATTATCTACGGAGAACGTATACCCATTACTATCACTATGCTCCTTAAAGATACGGTCCAGCAAGTTTTGCATGAGAATTGTCGCATCCATCTCGGTGCGATCACCTTCGGACAGACCACCGTCCAGGTCAGAGACAGTATGCTTGGACCTAAGGAAAGTGGAATCCGTCTGACTAGATCGAAAATCAAGGTCTTGAAAGTGCCCATCGGTAGTATTGGAACTTGGCTTCGGGGTCTTTAGTAGTGGAAGACTGGGGCTGCTTAAATTATCGCGCCGTCTTTTGGGTGTTGGGGCAGGAATGACTTCTTCCTCGGACTCGGATCGGAGTGGACTACCGTCTCCAGACCAGCCTTAATAGGAGGGCCGGATTTCGAAGGTGTTCCCTCAACCAGAGCTGAGCTGTTTTTATTGTACTGGCAACAGACCAGGGGCTCGGAGATTGTCGAATCGAGTCAAGGACGGCGGAAGATGAGTATTTGATCGTAGAGCTGGGTTGCTTGGAGTCGAGTGCTTTGCCTGAACTCGAGGTAGCATCTCCGACATGTAGTTGTAGTATAAGGCGTACGGACTCGTGAGGTTTCCATCGATCCAGTCGATCTCTTCCAATTCAAATCCTTGCTTGAGTTGTTCGGAGACATCGAAACTCTTTTCGCTAAGTATATCATGGGGAATTTTAAACCTAATTCAAAATCTGATTGAAATCCCTGTTTCGCAACCTAATTACAGTATGTCAAAAAAATAATTAAGGTAATTAATTATATTTAATTATAATTTAATTGGTGTTTTTAGAAGAAAAATTAATTATAATTAATTTATATTCACGTGATATATTTTCTTTAAGAACATACTTTATTTATAGTTATAAAGTCTCTTAAAAGCTTCTCTTTTATCTTTTTACTTTACTTATACTTATATACTCTTCTCTTTTCTTAAACTAGCCTTATACCCCTTTCTTCTCATATATTCTTTACTCACGTGTTACGTTTCACGTGATTTATTAATTAATTATAATTAATTATAATTAAGTAATTGTCACGTGAAATAGTCACATGACCTGGATATACCACTTTTGCCGGGCTCCTGGCTACTTTCCTTAGATTATCATCAATATTATCACATTTACACCTAACCCACTGCATTTCATGCAACAGTAATTAATAATTTTAATTATAATTTAATTAGCGGCCGATAATTAAATTAAATTAAATTAAATTATTTGACACACTAGAACTGACCCTAACACCTAACCACCCTAACCTCTAACTCCTACGATTTTTTCTATACTATTTCCTTACGATTTAGTTGAGATACAAGAAATATAGCTGTTTTCAATTAGATTTAAAATTCCCCTATATCATCCCAATGCAGGTCTTCCAGCGGATGAACGTCTGGCTGAGACGGAAATTTCATGGCCTGGAGTTGAGGTGCACCCCAGTTGGAGCCACTTGGAAAGTCCAAACCTTCCATCTTTGAAGAGGTCGAGCAACAATGGATCAGCTCTACCAGCTCTGGATCAGGGACTTCCGTCAGCTAGCAAGGCACATTCAAGTCAATACAAGTAGGAAACCGACCCAAGAAAAGAGAAGGAAAAAAATCATAAACAGAATGATGCTAAACGGGAACTTTAGAGCAGAAAATGAATATAGTGCTGAGAACGCCGAGGGGGGATTATTTCGGTTTATGCAGGAGCCTGGCTGAGGGCCTGAACCGAGGGCGATGGTAATGTATGAGGTCGCGACGTCATGGTACGGAGGTTCCGGCATAAAGTAAAGAGAATATAGGGTTCAAAGCCTGTAGAAGCCTGCAAAAGCCCTATCACTGGAGCCGCTTAACTTTAGGCTTAAGCCACCTAGCTGGCAAGGCGTACAGCGCCCCGAGCGCTGTACCCCGTACCCGATGAGTTTTGCGGGGCTCGTTACAGGGCTTGTTAACCGAACGCAGATCTACAGGGCCTTACAGGGTAGCTACAGGCTCTGTGCCCTATTCTCTTTACTTTGTGCCGGAACCTCCATAGGTAGAAGGGTTCACGCCAGCCCCACCAAAATTTTGAAGATTTTTCAAAGGCCTTAGAAAATTCTAAAAACAAACCATATTATAAAGAACACTCAAATTATCACAAATATCGTGTTGTTTTTGCAAGTTGAGCGGTTGAGTGGCGTGGCGTGGGCAATCACCACTACTATACTGTGCTCCATACTTCTATCATAGTAACCTTACTTCGTTCGCGGGGCATTTTTAGCAGGCAGGTTGCTACACCAACGACCAAGTCGCGTCGAGATCTCCCAATCTCAACATCATGAAATACTAATTAGAGCCCTGTTCACACGTCAATTATGTCGCTCTCACGCGACGAAACAGTGCGACTTATGGTTATGAACGATACGCAATGGAAGGAAGCCTCGTACCTCCAGGATCTGCTCTCGACACTCAAACAACGGGAGGCGAACCTTGATGCAAAGGATGTGAAAGGAGAACGCACTGGCTACTTCTATGCTGCACTCGCGATGTTCACCTTCACGTTCCATTCGACGACTGAGCCTTACTACGACAAAAAACGCAAGTGCCTTTGGCACCTGGGCTGGAGGGTAGGTCGTTCGATCGATTGCGTTATTTCTTCTGACAAAACTAGGGGCCAAAACAACCCGAATCCCCCGAGCTTGAGATTCGAAAGACCTACTACATTGTGCGGGAGAGCCGCTATCTCTGTGTCTACGCCGACCGGAAACAACATTCCAAATGGATAGCGAGATTCGATATGTTGAATCCGGAACACAGGCAGAGTTTTGTTGATGTGCGGAGGTGTGCTGCAAAGAAATACCCGCAGACAGGTTCGCCGCTAAAGGACAAAAGCTTGGAGAGAATTCGGGAGATGCGTGGCTCGCCCCCGAAGCACAGAAGTTTGGAGAGAGTTCGGGGGATGCGTGGACATCAAAGTACAGGAGAATCGATACGGGGAGCGCGGAAGACGAGCCTGGAAACACCTCGGCGGATACATAATGAGGGACATAGAAAGTCGAGATTGGTGGACGGGGAGGGTGCCGCGGAGGAGGATTGAAGGATCGAGGTTTAAGATTGAGGACATTTCGACATGGCGAAATTGTGGGCTGCGAGAGAACAGTACAGTAGCAAGGAACTGTGGAAGGTTTTGGGAGTCCCATATACGTCGAAATCGGAAACTCCGTTTTGATACGAGTTGAGGTGATCCAACCTCCTGACCTGATCTGAGAACGCCGCCGCGACCGAACAGACGATAAAGTTTGGATGTGGGGATGAAGTTGCTGAAAAACGTTTAGATGTTGTGGACGCATTTGCGAGACTGAGATTGGTGATTGGTGAAAGTGGCATGACCAAAGTGATGGGTATGATGGTAGGGTGCTCAATGACCCAAATTTGAAAATCCAGTTTTGCATTTGTCTAGGAGGCATCAGATAATTCGATATCTCTGCCGACAGACAATTAAATGCCAGGGAGGGAGGAACCGTCGAGGACGCGGTATGTGGACTGGTATGGTGCTCGAATCTACATCTCTAATGACAGCCCGAGTTGTCCATAGTTTTATCTACTGATGCTTGTCTGGTTGGATTAAGCCTGTACTAGCGTTTGCAGCAGCCAACTTTACTTAGTCGTACAAATACCATCCAATTCAAGCTCGATGCCAGTTTATTTATGTCTTCAAAGACTCCGGCAGCAGGTCCAGTAGAATAACCCCTCTCCCATCCAGGAATCAGGATAAGTGTCTTGAGCTTGCCTCCAAGTGAATTGCTTGTAATATCATGTTCTTGGACTTTTGTGCGGGTTTCTCGATAGGGATTTCCTTCCTCTTTGGTGTTCAAACCTGCTGCACTGGACATGTTCAACTGAGATTTTTCCTTTAAACTTCTATGGTAGTATCTAGGATCCCCAAAAACGACAGCTTGGTAACTGGTACGATCGAGGGGGCCGTGCGGATTTGACTTGGAAGATTTGTTCCATTGTCTTCGCGTGCTGACAGATCGCAGTTCTTGTATGCTAATTCAAGTCGAATTGCAAAACTTGTTGCAGCTTCTACTCCGGCCCGTCGATTTATGCCATACTAACTTAGTTGCTAAATGATAAACTTCATCCGTCGTACTCTTGATGCTCCCTGAGGCCTTGGCAAGATGCCATGCATAGATTATGCTCACAGTCAGTAGTTCCGACCCCATTGGGATAGAGTCCCACCATGAAGGAACCTTAGTCTTGTCAAGACCTGGCCTGATAAGCTGTCCAAAACCGCAACCAAAGACCGCCATCATATCTTCTGCCTTGTTAAGTAGCCACCACGATGATTTATTGGCATTTCTGGAGACTTCTCTAAGTTTGACTTCAGTTTCCTTGGTTGCTAAATCGTTGAAGTCTCATCCTTGCAATCGTAACCCGAATACTGACCAATCAGTGTTGACTCTTCTCAGATTGACTGCTTTCCGTAGTGCAGCCATGTCTTTCAAATAGTCATCAACAGCATTCCAAAACAATTGCTTCTCTCCGTTTGCTTGGGTGTAAAGGTATACATCTTTATGCTGTCTGATCGTTTCAAGGGCAGCCATGCCGCCGTTAGGGCACGCGCCGTGTACGGTAACATCGGTACTGTCTCGAGGGGTCGTACTTCATCGTCGTGACGTTGTTCCCGAATTCTGGGCTGTCGCAAAAACATAAGAACCATGTGGAGCACCAAGTTAAGTTCATCCACAAGCCAGGCAGACTTAGTAGCCCAGTCGTATACAAGGATTGGTTGCTCTGCTGCTTTGCTGCTTTGTCCACGCGATCATCGTAATCTCGATTGTCAGCCAGAGATACCCGAAGGGCTTTTTGCAGGGTCCATTTTGCTCCAATCGTAGCCGTTCAAAATACCATAGACAGAGAATCCAGCGCTTGTAGTGCCTTTTCGAGCGAGTTCAATCCTTGATTTGGACTCCGCTACACCAGACTCGCTCACAACGTCTGAGTCGAGGAGCTTTTCAGTTCCTGTAGTTGCGAAAGCGATGTATTACTCTACAGGAGGTAGGAAGTGATTTAAATACATGGAGGGAGGGTCCAAGCACCCTCGTAGCTTCGTCACATGACTCATGTCACGTGACTCGCAGCTACATTCCCAGTAGAATTTACGCCTCAGCATAGAATTCCAGAAAAGTCCTGAGCTTAGCGAGCTCACAAATATTGTGTTCACGAACCAATTTATGACATGTCTTTATCGTCTCTAGCACCGCTTGTGTATTATAAGTTTCAACATAGTGCTACTGGACAGCGTCTTAAAGACGCCGGGAGGGAAAGAGCACAGAGGAATGCCCTAGCAAGATTGTCCCATCTTAATAATCCATGGAAACTGAGACTCGTGCAAGAGCTATCATAAGCTCAAACGGGATTTAGATACTAGCCCTCTCGATGTGCTTTGCAATGTGGAACCCACTTGCAATTACTCCATCCTTGAAGAGCGGGTGCCAACACACTGCCGATTTTTTGTTAGGAGATAAATTTTTGTTTTCTATTTCATCCTCTAGAGGGTTAAGGCAGAGAGAAAATTGGGTTTTGGGGATTTCGGGGTTTAAATATAATTGGAATTGAGTCGACGACGATTTCAAACCAGTACTCGTTAATGGTCTTAAAACGGCAGCGAGCCAGGCCAGCTCATCCATTGCAGAAACAATTTTGTCCAGTGATCCATGAAGCTTGATTTCAGCTTTCTCTGGAATTCTTATATCGATGGCGTTGGATTGAAATCGTATTTCTAGTCGAGTGGTCTCCGAGAGGCCCACCTCTGAAACAACCAGATCTATTCCGCGGAACGCATAATGAGAACTTACCACATTTGCTCTTAGAAAGACCGCGGATGACAGCTTCCAATAGTTTCAGCCCGGTAGATTTCCAGACCATACGAACGTAGTCTTCGCAAGACACAACCTGCGCTTGGATGGTCGTACCCGTTAAAGTTAAAGATTTACACAAGTTATGAGACCCTGATAGTTCAAGTTCGCAATACTGAAGAATTTCCCATAATGCCTCGCAGTTAATGTTATATATGTCCAATGTGGGCAAGGTATGTGCTACTATTTCTTCGCGAATTCTGGTACTCATTACACTTAATTTTGACGCTTGTTCTTTAGACTCTTGTCAACTTCAGGCATCTGATTATCGGTTCCCCAACTGTCTGATTACCTGGTAGTTAAATGTTGGTCTCTATGCGTTGTTTGGATTGTCTAATTGGTGTATGGATTGAAAACTGGCCTTTGCCTGGCTTTGGGACCTTCTTTCGTAAGCATTACAGCTGATAATTTGAACAATGTACGCGCCTTAGGCTTAGGAGGTGGCCTTGAAGAAGGAAAAGGCGTCTAAAATAACATAACAAAATAGAGGGCTGAAAACATGTACAAAAGCAGTTTGCATAAATGATAAATAAGCATAAACTACCCTAGTTACCCTAGTATACCCTACCACCCTCTAAAAAACATGAATTACTAGTATGTTAGGCTTCCTTTTCGTGCGATAACCTCTTTTATTCGGTCTAGCAACGTGTTAATCTACTTATTTAAGTAATCGACTATTAACTTGTTATCTTAAATATTGTAAATCGCCTTAATTATTTGTAAGAGAGTTTACTTGCTATATAGTTTCTTATTCTTTAATCTTTGCTTAATAAACTACTAATAGTATTTAATTGGGTTAAGATTTAGACTTTTAGCTAGCTAATCGATAGAATATATCCCGCATTTAAGTTATGCCATGTTACAAAAGCCTTTATTCCCCCAAGTAGTCTTTTTGCTATATACTTTACTATTATTCTTAACACAAAAGAATTCTAAGCGTCCTTTGCCTATTTTCTTCGCCTTAGCAATATTTGCAAGCTCTCGCAAGATTTAACATTTATAAGACTTTTAATTAAATCTTTTTAAGTTTAGCTACTTAGTATAATAACTAATTTAGACTTGAAATTATATTCGATATTAGCTTATGTTAAGACTAATTAGTAGCCCGAGTAAAACTTAAATTAAATACAATTAAGCCTTTAACATTTTTAATATTCTCCTCTTTTTTTTAAAAAATATTAACTTGTTAATATAAATCCCCTTCCTCTAAAATGTCTTTATCTTTATCTTGTATTTTTTGGCAAATCCAAAACGCTCTTCCTTTGTATTTAAGGGAATTTACTCCTTTATTTTAGGTGTATACTTGTAAAAACCTCGCCGATCGAGTGTATAAAGGAGGGTTATTATAAAAAATTCGAGTTTAAAGTGTTTAATAATATCCTCGAGGGTTTAAATACAGCAATTATAATAGCTATTAAATTACTTTTCAATCTTATTTAAAATTTTCTTATCAATTAAACAAGGTCTCCTTTCTTTATACTTGCTAGTCTATCTCTCGTCGACTTGTTTAAGCTATATAGTGGCTATAAATTAAGGGATTTTAAGCTTACAAGCAGTGTGGTGGGATCACGTGGCACTTGCATGTGACCTAAGCGAAGGAACATAAATATCGTGATTTAAGACACTTATATACTTAGTTCTTCAGTCAACAAATGCATCACCATTTGCACTCCCTCCATTTATTTGGTTGTACGCCTTGCCAACCCCTTTACAGTACTCGTGCCCTATAAAGCCGAAAAAGAGTTCGCGTTTCCATGTTTTGACATTTTGATGGTTACACCTTAAAAGCCTATAGTACAAGCCACACAAAACCCAGTTTTAGCTCTAAATTCCAATGCAAGCTCTTTACCACCACTATAATGCCATCACTTTGTGACAATAAGTCTCTCCTTTATATTAATCCGTTATATTTAGTCAACTTTTAGCTTTTGCTTTATATTAGAAAGTCATATAATATTTTTAAAATTAAGCTTTTTGATTGGTGAATCAAGGGCGCGATTGGGCAATTACTTGTATTGGTGAATGGGGGGTCACACTTTGTTATTATATTTGCCGAAAACTTAGCTAGATTATTATAATCCAACACGACATATTAATATTTGACAAATTATTAGCTTTAAAGTCTTGAAAAATATAATAAAACTGCTTGTAGGGTATAAAGTAAACTCTTGTTATTAAGAATAATTAGCAAAGCCGGGGTAGCAATACCCCCTTAAGTGACATTTAATATATAGCTATAATGGTTTTGTTTCTTGCTTCGCTTTATTTTATACTCTTATTTTCAGTATATGATTTTGCTTATTTGATATCCCTAGAGATGTCTCCTTGTAGGGTATTCTACTGACTGTAATTCACCCCCTTACACTAATAATCGGTTCGCGCTTTTAAGCAATTTCCAGGATTCAAGCTAATCCAATCCTCTTCAACTGGATTTTGTCCACCAACTCGCCTTGCATAATACCATAAACGTAGCATTCTCCTACAAGATGATAGTGCTCGGAATCAGGAATGGCTCGTAGTATGAAAGGCACTCTGGCTTGCTCGAAAATCCATACTTGATCTCTTGGACGAGAAGACCTAGGGCAAAGACCAAGATACTCGTTTTCTGTGCGAAATATAAAACGACCAGAAAATTTCAAAAGGTTGAGGAAGGATTCTGCGTACTCTCTAAGCGCCGTCCGAAGCTTGTTTCTGGAATCCCAATCTAGGCAGTGGGAGACAAACGCAGGGATATCTTGACTCAGAAGACCCAAGGCAGGCACACCGAGTGACCTCAGGTGCCGTGGCAAATTGTTATCTAAGTTGGCAAGGTGCCGGAATGTCGGTTCCAGCTTTTGTCGCATTTCTCCTTTGGGGCGATCATCGGGCCAATTGAGAAGGCCACGGACGATGAAAGCAATGAAGAGCTTGGGGAAATCTTCTTGTTTGGGGGTTTCCCACCCCGATAGACCGAACTCTCCCACGCACGTTCTCCAATATGCTTCGAACGTAGTTTGACCATTGAGATAGATATGAGGAAGGTCGGATAAAAGGTTGATTTGACTGATAAATTCGTCAGGCGTCTGTGCAGCTACATCTCCTGTAGCGACTTCTGAGACCGCTCCTAGGTGGTAGCCATTAACAAAGAGAACGTTTTTCACTACAGAACGTGTTGATGCCAGAGAGGAGCTGGTTAGATATGCATTGTATAAAGGCCTGTCGTCCTCAGAAATATTGACTGTGTCGCCGAGACGTAATCTTCCAGTAGTGTGGGGTGAATTAAAATCTGGGACCCATGAAGGTAAGGTGCTGGGTTTCGGGGCTTCTGTGTCCTCCACATGACTGAGCAGTGATAGAAGCGGGGTCTCCATTAAAATGTAAGACGCAGTGCGAATATAAAGATCTGTGACTAAAATATTGTAGTCGGGCGGAAGGGCTGCCTCGTCGAAATCTGCCCCGAGGATCCTTTTTACTATACCTAGATTTCCGTAGACCTTATCCCTCGCATCTGAGGAGGAAAGTTCCCGGGCAAGACCAAGAATAAGAAGGAGCAGTACGCCTTGATTGATTGCACCGTAAAGGCCTTCGATGATTCTGACACTTCGACTTCGCTTTAACATCCCGTTGATCATGTCTCGTGTGAGCGCGATTGGATTTATTACTATTGAGGGCAAGGCTTCACCGGGGTATTTGGGCGCTCTCATTGGCCACCAAGGAGCGTGCTCAGAGTATGCATCAAAAGCATGGATCTCGTCAAACTCAAAAACATGTTGGCCACTGACCAGAAGAAGTTTCTTCGCAAGAGACGCTTCTTGTAAGATCCAAGTCCGGCGGAACCAATTTCTTTGGAAAAATCTGTTCCAGGCCAACCATACTGCGTCTTGTGGAAGGCAGTCTCCAAGTTTCTCGATTAGCTCTGGTGACTTTGGGCCGTACCGATCGACCTGATCCCAGCCCTCTTGTGCAGCCATCTTAAATATACCTTTCCCAAAAGTGTTCAACATTGTATAAGCTTTTCGTGAAGATTCGTTTTCCGGACCGAGCCACGCAAGAACAAGATCCGCCTGCCCATAGATATCAGACATCATTT
>Ga0302325_10024776_pt1 | contig 12476 bp, 1 predicted proteins | sample Palsa_T0_2_FD_201948 | JGI IMG/M metagenome (GOLD analysis project Ga0302325, IMG submission 201948) | Peat permafrost microbial communities from Stordalen Mire near Abisko, Sweden - Palsa_T0_2 | ecosystem: Environmental > Terrestrial > Soil > Palsa > Peat permafrost | place: Sweden: Abisko...
AGGGAAGGGCATGTAGTGTTTTGCTATTAAAATCGATAAAGCAAATTTAAAATTATATTAAGTTACCGATCTTATTATAAAGATTTTTTAAGGTTATTGTTAGGACTAGTTTAAGTAAATACTTTAAAGAAGCCTAAAAAGCTTAGCTAACTTTATAAGGGGGTTAAATGCTATTAAACTATTTATTAAGGGGTAAATAATCGAAAAGTTTTTAAAGAATTTTAAAAGGCTTATAAAAGTAGCATTTATAAGATAAGCAAATTTTGGAATTCCTTTCTTTTCTTAGCTTTTTAAGCTTTAAATATCATTTTTATTTGATAGCCTCTATCTTATAGCATATATTGAAGTAGCTATAAAAGAGGTATTTAAAGATAAGCGAATTTTAAACTACTCTTATACGACTTTAATAAGGATAAAAGTTAGCTTTTTTATTATTATTATTTATAAGCTATCTTGTTATATATTTATTAACTATAATAAAGTTAAAGTCCGAGATAAGGACTAAGAATATTATATTATACGGCTAAAGGATAGTTATAAGAATATATTACTTTAAAAAATATAAGTAATTACTAAAATGCTTCTTTATATTATAAACTAATATAAAATGTAACGCAAGATTTGCATTTATAACGCTTAAATATCTTGCACTCCTTTGCTCTTCTTTAAAATATTTTATTAATTATATATATAAGTTTTTCCCTTTAAAAGAAATAAATAGCGTTGGTATATTTTAAGACGCTAAACCTCTTAAAAACGATTTGCTTATCTCGGCGCTTTTTAAGGTAATAGCTATATTTTCGCTAGTTAAAAAGCTTAATTTTATTATCTTATTAAATACCGGAAGTCCTCTTATAAAGAGAAGGCTATTTATATTTATATTTAGCCCCTTTTATTGCTAAAAAGATAAAGCTTTTCTTAAGTTATAATATATATTTTAAGAGAAAATGCGTAACTAACAAGTTAAATAAGTCTTTTAAACTTACTTTAAATATTATTACCTCGATATAAAGTTTAATAGTATCTTGCTAAGGTTAAATTATATTAAAAGCATATATAAACTTTAATTAAAAGCATAAGAGGATTAATTAGTATTTAGCATTATTAATAATATAATATATTATATTATTACTTTTTTATTTTACTTTAAATTAAACTTAATCCCGGAGAAATATAATAAGGAATATATAAACGTTAGCTTTATCTTTTGCATAATACGCTAAAGCGATTTAGCTTTTAAACTATTACTTAAACAACTATTAGATATTACTTTTTACTTAAATAATTATCTTATTATAAAGGAAATTGGTAATTGTTCTTTTATTAGCAAAAATAGAAACTTTCGAAAACAAATAAAGCTAAATAGTAATAGCAAGTTTATAATATCCCTTAAGTAAAGGGATTTAAAGCCTTATAATATTAGTAAGTTGCTATATTTAGTAAAGAGGTTAATATTAGCGTAAGGCTTAAATGCTTACTTTAAAAGAGCTAATTATAGCAAACAAAAGAAATCGGTAAACGGTAACTTGCTTACTAAAAAGAGGCTATAAATTTCTCTAAAATAAAAAACTAAGTTAGTCCTTCTTCTATTATAAGTTAAAGTGCTTAATTTGTTTGTATTCTTAGCTACAATTTATCCTTAAAAGCATTATAAGCGTGCGCTTTTACAAGGAAGTAATTATTCTTTTTTGCATTTGTGTTAAATACTAGTTAAAACACACAAGTTTATAATAAATATAAATGTCTTTGCTTACTTTTTTTTTTAGCACTAACTTTATATATTTTTCCTGATAAGGGTAAAGGGGCATTTATAGACATATAAAGCTTAAGCTATTAACTAAAGACTTACTTTATTATAAGATAAATTATAAGTAAGATGACTTTAAAATGCCTGCTTTAAGAGATTTAACTATAGCAAATAAAAGAGGTTAGTAAATAGTAACTTGCTTATTAAGAAGAGGCTACAAATTTAAGCTATTAACGTCTCTTGTCTTAGTTATAAGCCTTGCTTTAAAGCGAAATTTACCTTGCACTTTATTATTAAAGATAAGATATTAATAATAAATATTACTTCTTTAAATAGCGGGTTTCTTTCTTATCCCTTTATCTTTAACTTAATATATTAAATTAAAGTTTTTTAAGGCTAATATATATCCTTGCGTGCTAAAAATAATAATTAACTTTAAGTATCTTAAAAATTTGTGCACTTACTTAATCGGCTAAAGGGGAAATAAACTACTAGCACTAAATGCTAATAAGAAGCGCTTTTTAATAGCTTGCAAGCGACTTGCTAGTTACAAGCTTAATACCGGTAGCTACGTTTATAATAAGATAAATTGCAAATGTAATAGCACTTTAGCGTAATGCGTATTAACAAATTCCGCTTTATAAAGAGATTTAATTGCTATTATAGCAAACTTACATTAATCTTGCTATAACTTTATCGAGCAAAAGTATAAAATATAAAAGTAATATTAATATCTTATAAATACTAAAATCTTTAAAATTAAATTTAATCGATATCTTTTACTTAAATATCCCTCGGACCTTTACCGAAAAGGGTTTATTTAATGCCGACATTATTAAAGGTTGTTATAAATATAGTTCTATTACAAATTTGGCTTTAATTTAATATTAATTGCATTAAAATCGAGTTTTCCCCTTTCGATAATTATATAATATTTATTATTTGCTTATATATAAATTGCTATGCTTAAAATATAAAAGCAATTGTATTAAGTATTAATATAAAATAATATTATAACTCTTTGCTATTATAGCTTATCTCGAACGCGCGCGAGGCTATAATATATAATTCTTTAATAAAGGGCACGTAAATTGCGTTATTAGTATTAAAGTTAGCTACTAGTAAGCGCGGAAAGGGAAAAACAAATATTAAGTTTAAAAGACTAAAATTAAAGTCTTATATATGCTTTAAAGACGTTATATAGCTCGGGCATATATATTATATAACCCGCGTGTTTGCACTTAAGCTTCGGGCTTAGTTTAATCGAGTTTTCCCCTTTTAATAATTATATAATATTATTGTTTGCTTATATATAAATTGCTACGCTTAACTTCCGATAAAAATCGATATATTTATCTTTTCTTTAAAAAGCTAAATAGCCTTTTTATAAGCGGATCTTATTATAATATTAGTAAATGTGCGCTTAATGTAATAAAGCTTTACCGATTTAGCTATAAAGCGCTAAACTTTAAAAATAGTATATTATTAAGCAAAAAATACTTATTTTATAAGCATTCTTAGCTATATTTAGCGCTAAATAGCTATATTAGCCACGTTTCTTAGTCTTCGACTCAAATTAGAATAAATAAAGTTATATTCCCTAAATTAGACCTCTTTGCCTCGCATTTTACAACGCGCAAAACTATAGCGCTTATTATTTTATAAACTATAAGTAGCTATCTATTTGTAATAATTTATTAAAGGCACAAGATTAGCTATAGCGCACTAGTTAATATAATAAGATATTAAAGTAAAAAAGCAAGGAATTGCTAATAATAATGCGCTTTGCATACGCTAATAATAGCACTTTAAGCGTAGTTTAAAGTCTAAAAAGGCAATATATATACTTGGGCATATATAAGTTTTATTTAGCGTATTATCAAGGGATTAGGATTAAGCAATATAGCCTTTAAAAAGAGCAGATTTGCCTAATTTCTATTAATTATAATAATATTGCTATATCGTTAGTTTAAAGAGACGTTTTTAATATTTTCTCGACTTATATCTTTAAAAGGGGAAAGAACTTTACTAGTCTCCTTTAATAGAATTTATTTTAGTTATACGCCCGAGGCTTTAAAACTTTATACTTCGCTTTAGCAAGAGCCTTATTACTATTATAAACCTCGATAATGTAGTAATGCTATAATGCGTGTAAAGTTCTTATTATAATCCTTTATTTCGCATAAAAGTCCGCTTTCGATAATATAAAAGTAAGCTATAATATTATATAAAAAACAAAGGGAGAGTGCTATAATATTAAAGAGCCGGATATAGTAAAATATTATAATATATATAAATTTTTATTATAAGCTTTATATATTCTTTCCTTGTATAAACTATTAAATATATTATTCGAATTAATGCTAGCTCTTATTAACTAGTTAGCAATATTAATGCTTAAGGTTACTCTCTTCTTATATCGATAGTCAAATAAATCTTATATAAAATCTCGCTTAAGTTTTTGTCTTTAAATAATAAGCGATTTTATATATTAGTAATTAAGTAAATATACTTTATACTCTTTGCTATTAATATTATAAATTTTTTTACTTACTTTACATTAGCTAACTTTAAATAAGGGGCTAAGAAGAAAAGCCTTTGCGGGTACTCTTTTAAGGAATATTTGACTTATAAATTTCGGATTCGGCTTAAGCAAAAGCTTTATACTAATCCGATTAAGGGCATAATAAGGTAAGATGCTAAAAGACTAATTTTATTAATATAATATCACGTAGTCTTTAGCTAATTTTCGTTAAGCTATTTGTACTTGTCTATTGCGAAGCTTAAATCTTATTAAAAGGGTTAACTTTAAGACTAAAGCATCTAATTGCTTAATTTTATCCTTTCGCTTAGTAAGATTTATAAAGAGCGACTAGTCACGAAATCGTCTTATAAGTGCCTTATATCTATTTTATTTAGCGGAATTTTTATCTTTTAAATAAACTTTACTTATAATAAAGTAACTCTTAGCTTTATTGCTAATGCAATATTCTTAATGCTTATTTTACTTATATAAAATCGTATTAACTTTAGCTAAGAATTTACTTCTTAGTTTTCCGGGAGTTATATCTTATCTTATTCGAGGATTTTTTTATATTACTTGTCCGTTAAAAGCCCTTTATACCCTTTATATAAAGTATTATATCTTTAGCAATTTTTACTTCCCCGGCGTTAGCTATAAGCAATAAATTAAGAAAAGATAAGACGAGAAAAAACTTATAAAAAAGCTTCTTTTTATTATACTTTACGCGCCTCTTTTTACATGTAAAGCAATTACTTCTTAATAGCCTTTTTAGCTATTTCCGACTTTAAGCAAGAACTTTTTTAAACTTTAGCAAAGCAAGTAGTTTAATTTAAGGGTTTATTATAAAATCTTAGCTATTAGAAAGTAGCTAACTTATAAAAGTAGCCCTTAATAAACTTTATATTAACCCCTCTTTTATATTTTCGCCGGCTTAACTTATAAAGATAAGTTTATTTAATAATAATATAATTATAAAGTTTTAATATCTTAAATTTAACGCAAGCAAGCAAAATTAGCCTTTGCTAAATCTTGTAAAGGCCTTTATAGCGCTATTAGCACGCTTATATTTTATATTATAAATAATTATTAAACTTTAAAAAGGACTTAATAGTAGTATTGCAAGGAAGTTATAAGCAAAACTAAAAGATAAGTTTAATATAATAAGGGGCGTTATAAAATCTTAGCTATCGGAAGCTAGTCTTATAATAAATACTCCCTCCAGAGGTGCTAATAAAAGGGTATTTATATTAAAGGGAGATATTATACTTGACGCTCGGCTTTCAATATTATAATTCGGATCTCTTTAGATTATTGCTATTAATAATAGCAGTTTATCGCAAGACGTAATTGTTTTCGTATTTAACGCACGATTTCGGGAAGCTTAGCTTATTAGTAATAGTTTTAATTAAGATTTGATATATATATATAAAAGAGATAACTTTTTACAAATTTTACTTACTTTAATTAGCTAAGTTTAAAGCACAAAATTAAAGAGACTAAAAGAGGACTTATAAGAAGGCTTTGTCTTATTATATTTTATTTTCTTCTTATTACACGCTTAACAAGCGTGCTTATATTAACGTTTTTTTCCCGATTCGGTATAACTTAAATTGTTTTAACTTAATCTCTTATTAAAGAGATTATATAATGCATAAAATATTAACTTTCAAAGAGTAGTCTTATAGTAACTTGCTATGCATTTGTATTAATATTAAAAAGCAATCCCTTAAAAAGTATTAGTAAGGAGGATTTTGCAAAAAAATTCCGCTTTTTAAATTCCTTTTTAAGAATAATTAAGGGAAAAGGGTACTTTGTGTAATTCGAATTTAAGTCTTGTAATAAATAACTAGGATTTTTATTGCTTAGCGTTTAAGTTAGCTAATATTCGATATATATAAAAGGATTAGATATTCGAGAGTAAATTTCTAGCTTATTAAGCAAAAACTTTATATTATATACCCGCTATTTTCGTAGATTCTCTTTGCTAGCATTATTAATAGTATAAAGGTTAAGCAAAGCTTTTCGTTTTAAGTAATTAAAGTAGTTACTATTATTAATTATAATATACTTTATATAATTTGCATATTTATTAACAATTAATATAATTTATTATATATTAAATACTTTTAAGCAATTACTAACTAAGACTTACTTGTAGCTTTCCTTACTTCTTATATCTCTTTTACTTCTTATTTACGCTACAAATATTAAAAGATTTTAAAGAATTTACTTAATCGATTTTCGGGTGTTTTAAATTTTTGTAATATTATAATATATAAGGATAAAAATAAAATATAATTATATTTAAATATAAAAGATATATAACTAGTAAAGTCGTTATCCGGATTAATAATAGTTTAAACTTAAACTTGCGATAGCTTATAGTTACTAGACTAAAACCCTTATATATAAAGGGCCTTGTTTATAGCTATTGCAAAATATAAATTCTATAAGTTAATTAAATGCTATATAATATTAGTAATATATATTAAAGATAAAATTTAATATACTTTTACAAAATTTATAAAGTAACTTTTTAACTTTCTATTTGTAGCTAAACATGCTTAAATATTATAATATTAGTTTAACTATACCCTTTTAATAGCTTTTAAGGATTTGCCCTCTTCGAGATAGTTTATTAATAAAAGATTTAAGAAGAATCTCTTTATAAAATTTATATTTAACTTCGCTAAAAGTTCCGGGTAATACTCTTAAATACTCTCTTAAAAGGAAAAGTTAATTAAGAAAGGAGTTTCTTAATTTACTTTATTCGCGTATAAGACTTTTAATTTATAATATATATTTAAGATTGCAAACTATTAAAAAACTAGTAATACTCCGGTTAATTTCCCTTAAAGTAGTCTTCGGATCGGGTTATAAAGAAACCGAAAAGCGGTTTCGGGCTTAAATAAGGTATCGGATTATATTATAATAAATATTATCTAATATAATAAAAGGTATTAAAATAACCGCTTATTTGTTAGTAATATATCTCGCTTAAAGAATAAAACTTGCTTATTAAACTAATACTATTTTAATATACACTTTTAAGTATTTTCAAATAAGAGCAATAAGGTTATTCCGGAATGTGTAAACTCTTTTTAAAATGTTTAAAATAAAGCTATATAAATACTTAAGCTTTAGTGTTACTAAATTTAAAAATTTGATTTAGCTTAATATTAAGCGTATTATATAATCGAGTTTCTCGGCGATACCGATAGCATTTGTTAAATTAACTAAAGCTAAAAAGATTTAGTTTAAGTTAACTTTTAAAGCAATTTTAAAGTAACTTTTAATAAAAGCAATAATCGCCTTTGCTATAAATTTATAATCGAAAGAATGTTTTTTTTAAAGGCCTTATCTTAGTAAATAATTCCTAAAAGCTTATTTAGCTAATCCTTTTATTAAGTAAATAGCAAATAAATAATAATATTCCAGTTTAAATATTTGTAAATAAGTTTTAAGTCGTCGAAATCGAGATAAGTATCGCCGAAATCGAGAAAAGTTCGGAGGGCTACCCTAAATGCATTATAAAACAATTTAAGAAGATTATCCGGGATTACTAGGATTAAAAGAGTAATCTCTTTATATACTAAAGGGAGTTTTATTATTATACTTCGTCTAAAAAAAGGCAAATGCTAATAAGCTATATTGCTTTATTTTATAGCATTTTATAGCATCTCTTATAACTTTGCTATAGTTTGCTAAAATATAAAGCATAGCATGCTATTTTTAAGACAAAATACAAGATTACTTATAAACAAATCTTTAAGCGCTACTTTTTATTAGTTATATAAGATTAAACGCATACGACGTTAAATTAAATATAAATAAAGTAAATATAAATATGCGCTTAATATAAATAAATATGCGCTAAGATCTTATAAATATGCATTAGATAATTGTAAACATGTGCTATATAACTATAAATATGCGCTAATTAAGTAAGGATATGCAATTTAAATATCGATTTTAAATTTTAAAATACTACTTCTTATATAATTTAATTACTAAGCACTTTTTAAATTATATTTACCGTTTTAACAAGTATTATAAGACACAAAAAAGGAAATTATTTTGCCTTTTTGCTTTATTATAATTTATTAAGCTATAGCTAACCTTAAGCTTTTTATTCGAGAATAGCTAACTTGCTACCTCGATTTTTATTATTATTACTAGCCTCGTGCCTTTAATATATCCTTAATTTGCTTTTTAGACTTATTAGGGCATTGCTTAACGCCTTTTAAGCTAATTATAATATAATAAGTAATAAATTACAAAAATGAGCAAGAGTAGCGACTTCGAGAGTCCTTTGCATATATTTAGCTATAAAAAATAATAACAAATAGCTATATAGTAATCTTAACTGCAAAAGATAAATCCTAAAAATTAAGCTATTTTATTCGGCTTTACAAATAAAGTAAAGAGGCTTGCTCTTAAAGCTTAAGATATATATATTAGCGTGCTATACTAATTACATGCTATAAAGATATAGCTATAAACCCTCGATTTTTGCGGGTTATATCGGTTTAGACGTCTTTCGAAAAAGAAAGCTATACTTGCTATAAAGGTAAGCTAGCTAACTGCTATATACTACTCTCTTTAAAATAGCAATTACTAGTGCATTAAAGTATCGAACTATATAAACGAAGCTTCGATATAAGGATTCTATAACTAAGTATAATAGACATTTTAACTTTATTATTATTATTTATCTTTTCCCCTTCCCTCTTCTCCCTTTTTATTTATATTACTTTAAAATATATTCGATATTATTAATAAAATTATAGCTTTAATCCTCTTTATTAATTAATAAAATATTTTACACAATTGCTAGCATAAGACTCGAGACTATTATCCGAGCATTTCGAGGCAATTTTAGGGCAAAAATAATTGCTTTAATATATAAAGTACTTAAAAAGCAAATTAATAGTCTCTTTGCAAATGCCCGAGAAAGTATAAACTATAAACGCGTTTACTAGAATTTATTATATTATCTTAAAAGTAAATAGCATTATAGTAATTTAGCCTCGTTACTTTTAATATTAAAGCTAAGATAAATATTAAGACGTGGCTTAAGCTAAGCAAAAATGCAGCTTATAGCTGTTTTTTTATCCTCGATAAAATATAAACTAAAGTATATATCTTTAAAGATGCTCGGTAACTTAGCTACTAATATTATAGCGCATAGTTTAAGCCCGCTAGCATTATAATAAGGAAACACTAAACGATATTTACAATTATGCAATCTTCTTATAATAATTTTAATTTTGTAGCTATTATAATTTATACTTTATTAAGCGCATTCTCGGTTATATAAGAATAGTCCCTTTTGCTACGCTAGTATCGACGTTAACCTTATACCCTCAAATAATGCTTATTAAACCTTCGAGAAAACTTAAAGACGCTAAGTTACTTTTAAAAAAGATTTGCATATAAGCGCAAGAGAAGGATAATTAAAGAATATATTATTTAATACAAATAAACGTAAGCATATAAAAGTACTTATTAAGGAATCTTGCTAACTATTTGCAGCTTAGCATAAACGGAATTGCAATATATTAAACTATAAAAGGAGATCGAGTTAGCGTTAACTTACCGGGAGATTATCTTGTTTTTATTATTATAAGTAGCTTTATACTTAATAACGATAAAAATATAATTATAAGAAGAGGGTTAGCGTATCTAATATATAGCGCAAGTGTTTTTACGTTAAAGCTAAACACGGTTATAGTAATTATATTAAAAATTTAATTAAATAAAAACTTATTAGCATTAATATTTTAAATATCCTATTTAAAGTTATTTATTTCCTCTTTATACTTGCCTTTTTGCCCCCCCCTTTTAGCTTCTTTCTTGCCCCTTTATTCTCTCTTGCTCTTAATTTTATATAAATTCGTATATTTATAAAGTAGCTTATTGCGGATTTAATAGTAATAGCAAGTTTGTATATAAGGAGCCTATTACAAGTAAAGCTCTTATTAGGGGTTATTATTGCTATAAGGGATATAAAGCTTTTATTACTTGTCGTTTATATATAATATTTTAATTAGTTGCTTTTACTTAATATTAGCGATATAAATTTTTTATATTTAACGCCTTACCTCGCCGCTTTTTGCTTGTCGTCGGTGCCTTTATTTAGCTACTTCCTTAGTCTTAACGCTAAACTTAAGCTATAATTTAACTATATATAAGTATATATTTAAAATCTTAAATTAATCTTTTAAATACCGGAATCTTTTCTTATATATCTTATCTTTATTAAGTGTTTTATCCTCCTTCGGTTTCTCGACTTCGGCGGCTTTAACTACTAGACGCTTAATTAGTAGCAAAATAGCTATTAAAGATAATTGAAAAATTATTTTAAAGATTATATTTTTATATTTAAAAAAAATATAAGTCCGGAGTAAAATCTTAAAGCATTATTCGATAGTAATAAAGTAAATTAAAGGGCTTAATAGTTACGTCTAACACTATCCCTTATATAACTAATTCTTCTCGAGCAAGATCCTTAATCTTAATTAGCTATAATGCTTTTAAAATAATTTATTATTACTCTTTCGATAAGCAATAAAGTATAATAAGAAGGCTATTATAATTCGGCCTTATAAGATTTAAGCTAGCGATTTGTAAAGGGACTAAGCTGCTAAAGGTTATTAATATTAAAGCAATCTTTAAAAGAGAGACGCTTTTTATAATAATAAAAGGTAAGTCGAAAATAAAAGGATAATATTACGTGTTTAGCTACATGTTTATTTGCATAAATTGGATTTTAGACGTTTTAATACACGCTAGCTAAGTTTAAATATATATTAAATAGCGCGTAACACGCGCTAAGCACTTGTAAAATGCTTTTACTAGCGTATTTGCTCCGACAAATGCTAATACTATTATATCTTAGCTTTATTTTATATCTTAAATTAAAGAGATAAATATAAAGTAACTCTCTTATAAAGTAATATTAATTATAATTTAAGTTAAATTTAGTGTAATTATTTTTAATATTTATAAACTTTATATTTAAGCTATTTTTATTTTGCTTTAAATTCTTATACTTGTTATAATAATATATAATGCCGTCCGCTATTTGCTAATATTACCGAGATTTATATAAGTAAGCAATAAAATAAAGTAATTATACTTATATTTATTTGCTTTACTTTTTTAGCAAGTTATTATATTTTTATTTAATTAAGCATTTTAACCTTATATATTTCCTTTAGCACCTTCTCTTTAAAGCTACTTAAAAGTTGATTTTTAATCTTATTTAGTAACACGATAACATTTTGTTAGCTTACTTAATTATCTTCTAATAACGGGTTAATTCGAGTTAAAATTAAAATAGATAATAAGATATATTAGCAAATTGCTTACTTTAAAATTAAGACAAGCTTACTTATAATAAAATGCATATATTATTTGTTATATAAGATAGCTAAACTTAAGAGCTATTATCCGGAATAAAGCCTTTTACTATTTTCGAGTAAAAGATTTCTATTAAAGGAGGTAATTAATAAAGATTACTATTTAAGAGATAAAACTATTTAATATTTTGCTTAAAAATATATCTAATAAAGTATACCTTTTAAATAAGTAGTTAAGCTAATGATTATTAGCTTCTTTGAGGTAATAAAGGTAAAGGACGCTATATTTTATAGTTTTTAAAGCTATAAGGCGATAATAGCTAACCTCAAATTTTTTAAAGATATATATAAGCTTAATAAAAAAGAATAATGCAGCCTTATATATATATTTTTCACAAATCTTTAATTAAGTTATAGCTATATAAACGTTTTAAGTATACTTTCGGATATACGTTATTAAGCTATAAAAGAGAGATGCAAAGCTATTAATAAATTAAGTTTAATAATTCGAAATAATAAGAAAGTTTACTAAAGCTTGCCTTTTAAAGTCTAAAAGCAAGTAAAGACTTAGGCTAAAAAGACGTCTTTAGCTAAGGCTTAAAGATTTATAGCTATAGCTAATTTAATTTAATAATAAACTTTGTTTTAAGTAATGCACAAGAATTGAATTTAGCATACTTTAAATCCCTTTTAATCTTTTGTGCATCTTTTAGTAAGGTGCTTTATAGTTTAATTAAAAGAAATATATATAAATATATATACAAATACGTTTCAATTATAATATAGTCGAGAATTAAATAATAAGTAAGCTAACTTAACATAAAACTATCCCGTTATACTT
>Ga0302325_10024778_pt1 | contig 12475 bp, 17 predicted proteins | sample Palsa_T0_2_FD_201948 | JGI IMG/M metagenome (GOLD analysis project Ga0302325, IMG submission 201948) | Peat permafrost microbial communities from Stordalen Mire near Abisko, Sweden - Palsa_T0_2 | ecosystem: Environmental > Terrestrial > Soil > Palsa > Peat permafrost | place: Sweden: Abisko...
CCTTGAAAGAAGCCTTCCATACAGCTATCCCCTCCGATGGCGAGGAAGAAGAAGAAATCTTCCGACCCAAGAAAAAGTCCAAAACCGACAAATCCGCCGAAGAGGAAGAATACGCCTCCTTCCTAGCCTCACTTCTCAAGGACGAAGCCTCCCAGAACATGCTCAAGCAATTCCAATCCCTCGCATCGAAACCTGCCGCCGCGGGTGCCGCCGCGGGTACTGAACCCGCCGCCGAGGAGGGAGAAGCCTTTCTGGCGAAGTACCTCCTCAACAGAGGATGGTTGGATCCCGAGACCAGTATTCCCGAGTTATACGAAGACGCCTCTTCCGACGAAGAGAAAGCAGAGAACTTTGAAACGGCGTATAATTTCCGATTCGAGGCTCCAGGAGGGACCGATATAGTTACCCATGCGCGGACAATTTCATCGACGCGTCGCGGGGATGAGAAACGGAAACATGAGCGGGAACGGAAGAAAGCGCAGAAGGAAGAGGAGAGGAGGAGGGAGATGGAGGAGATTGCGCGGTTGAGGAATTTGAAGAGGATGGAGTTGGAGGAGAGGTTGAGGCGTGTTGAGGGCGTGGCAGGGACGAGAGGCTGGACCGAGAAGGATTTGGAGGGGGATTTTGATCCTGAGGAATGGGATGAGAGGATGCAGGGGTTTTTTAATGAGAATTATTATAATGATGTATGCTTTCCCCCGCACTGGATGGGTAATTGATGGCAGGAGGATAAGAAGAAACCCAAGTTCGAGGACGATATTGATATCACGGATATCGTACCTGAAGAGGAGGAACAACAAGATGAGCATGAGATGGACGATGGTGAGGTTAATGGTGGAGATGAGACTGCGGAGAAAGTCTCCAAGAAACTCACCAAACGGGAGAAAGTGGACAAGAAACGAAAGATCGAGGAATACCTAGACGAACACATCCCTCTACACGTACTCCCAAGCCTCTCCCAATATATACCTTATTTCTCCCATCTGACATACAGCGCCCCAAATCATCATTCCGCTATCGCGAAGTCTCGCCTACATCCTTCGGCCTCGACCCTCAGGAAATCCTCACTGCAACAGATGCCCAACTCAACGAATTCGTCGGTCTGAAGAAATTAGCCCCATACCGACCACGGGAAGTCAAAGAGGGCGATATAAGAAAGTACGGCAAGAAGAAGCGGTTACGGGAATGGCGGAAAAGAGTACAGGAAGAGGGCCAAGATGAGGAGATTAGGGCTATGTTACGGCCTGAGGCGGTGAAAGAGGAGACACGAGGGGAGGGGGATGGGGAAGGCAAGAAGAAGAAGAGGAAGAGTAGGAAGAAGGAGGCGGTCGAAGGGTGATACCAGTTGATTAGCTTAATGGTAGCGGTTGATAATAATATGCTGCATTGATGAAATTGATGAGAATACATGCTGTTATTTTGTAATCTTGACTAAACTGAGCATTCTTGACAAATGTCAATACTGCAAATACTACTCATCGGACTAGCTTTGACTATATGGAAGTCTCAATGATACTGATCTGATCACAGCAATTATCGGGTGGCTCCGTCCAGAGCTCAGATCCCTCAAGGAGACCAAGCCGCTCAAAGTCACTCAGTACACTTCATCGCCAAGACAATATAACAAGCAGAGATAAATTATGCGTAATTCATGCAAACCTCTTCTTAACTAACCTCAAATCTGACCACACTCCCGTTCAAGCCACTTCCAGGCCAACCCCCCCTTCTGCACCCTCGGACTGATCTTCGCCCATACTTCCTTATGATAGTCATTGATCCACTGGATCTCCTTGTCATCTAGCAGAGATTTGTCGATGAGACGTTTGTCCATGGGAACCATGGTGACGTGTTCGAAGCCGTAGTAGGGACGGTCGCCAAATTGGTTGGGAGTAGAGACTTCCTGGACTATCACGATGTTTTCAATGCGTATGCCGAATTCGCCGTCTTTGTAGAACCCGGGCTCTACACCTCGTTAATCCAAATAACCCCAAACGCGATTCAAAATAGGAAGTAGAGAAACAAGGCGAGGGACTAGTGGATAAACGGAACGGGGGGTGTTACCATTAGACAAAACCATCCCTGGCTTCAGTGCAGCCTCATTATACGCAATCCTCGGCCCAATCCCCGCGGGTCCTTCATGCACATTCAAGAAACTCCCCACGCCATGGCCCGTGCCGTGGAAATAGTCCAAACCGTCACTCCACAGGTACTGTCGTGCGAGGGAATCGATTTGGAATCCCGTGGTGCTCTTGGGGAAAATACACCTGTCGATCGCGATGTGGCCTTTTAAGACGAGGGTGTAGGCGCGGGATTGTTCTTTTGTGGTGGGTCGGAAGGAGATTGTTCGGGTTGTGTCTGTTGTGCCGTCCCTGTTGTCAGTGGGGTGGTCGAAAGGATGATAAAAGGTGGATAAATGTCAAGAGTAGGAGGGGGTGATGCGAAGGAATAGTTCATGATAGGAAGATAGGAAATGGAGAGGGGGGGATTAGAAAGTGGCGCTGAAGGTGCTTACCTGAACTGAGCTCCTGAATCACAAAGATAGATCTTGTTCGGATCGACCGTAGCACAAGTCTCCTTCTCCGGTTTATAATGAATAACCGCCCCATTCGCTCCCGTAGCACTAATCGTATCAAACGACAATCCGACAAACAAATCCGTTTTACTATAAATCAACCAAACTCCCCGCAAGATGACGGGGCAAGCATACCTCCTGAACTCTTCAAGTTTATCAACAGCTTGGACTTCATCCAATTTCGCCCCGCCGTTCAATTCATTCTCAAGCCATGCAAAGTACTCTACCAAAGCCGTTCCATCGCGAATATGGCATTGTCGCATGCCCTCCTGCTCAACTTCATTTTTAACAGCCTTCGCAACTTGTACCGGCGACCGTCCTAAAACAAATCAGCCCCCTGTAACCCAAAACACACCACCCCCCAAAAAACGAGACAATACATCCACAAAGAGGGCCGTATGTATGTATGTATGATGTACCTTCAGTGACTTTATTCTCCCCCAGACTAAGCGTAAGAGCCCAACTAGTCTTATTACTGCAAAAAATCTTGCCCCCCACACTGTCCGCATTAATGCCCTCCCCCAGCCCCCGGATGTGCCTGAAGATATCCTCGTACGGCGCAATCTTGACGTCCCCGCCCAGATGCGCTTTCACGTCCTCGGTGAGTTTCTTGGCGTCGATGTACAGGGTCGCGGAGTCGGGGGTTACGACCGCGTAGGCGAAGAAGACGGGGTTGTAGTCGATGTCGGAGCCCCGCAGGTTGAATAGCCAGGCTACTTCGTCGAGCATGCTGATTATCATGCCGCCGGCTTTTTTTTCTTGGAGGTCTTTGCGGAGGTCGGTTAGTTTTTCTTGGAATGGTTTTCCTGGAAGTAAGCTCTGTCTCTGGGGATCGGAAGAGATCTATATATAGGACCAAGATTTATAGACCATATGGGAGATGATGGGGATTAGGGAGAGGTTTTGGTACCTGTGAATTTATCTGGAAGGACGAAGACGGGGTTTTCGGGCCTTGCAGGACGGTCATGCCATACTTTATCGACTAAATTCTCCTCCACGGCAATGACCTTTCCCTTCCCCGAAGTCTTCAATTTCTTCTTCAACTCCCGAATACTGTCTACAAATCAACATCCGTCCTTGTAAAGCCAAAGAAAAAAGAAAAAAGAGAGAAGAGGGGGGGTTGTACCCACGGTGAAGACATTAGGATCCACGCCAACGACTTTTCCCTCTGAGGAAATATCGGCAACCCATTCCTGCCATGTGGGCACTTTGAGCAGTCCAACTTTCATAAGCTGCCAATTATCATCCAATTGTTTGGCCGCTTGATTGAAGTATCTCCCGTCGGTGAACAACGCAGCTTTATCCTCAGTAATGACAGCCGTTCCCGCTGACCCAGTGAACCCTTTTAAGTCAGCACCATCCCATCATCAAAAAGGGTTAGTGAAGGTACGTACCAGAGATAAATTCACGCCTCTTGTCTGCGGCACAGACATATTCCGACTGATGCGCATCTTCGCTTGGAACGACTAGTAGTAGTAAGCACAATGTCAAACGGCTAGGGAGAGAACCATAGATGTCGACATGTTTGTCCTTCATGAGTTGGCGCACTTCAACGAGACGCGCAGTCGTGCGATTGGGAGCCATGGCTGTGGTGAAGTGACGGGTCAACAGGGCCAAGCGCGGAAGAGCGGAGGATGTTGTAGTTGTTGTTCGGAGCGATGGGAGCTGCGAGGATGTCTGGGCTGCGAGTCGTTTGGCTAGTTGTTGGACCCGATTGCGCATACACTCTTTTACTATTTAAGCAGGTTCAGGCGATTTGTCTGTGGGGCAGTCATCCGTCTCACTTGGCGGTCCAGCTCCCGAGGGAACAATCCCGGCCGAGTTCCCATTTTCTGTGGGAGTGAGTTGTGGTGGTTGGTTTGGTGCAGATCAGGATGCGTTGATTCAAGCGGAGTTCGTAAACTTCATATTTTGCATCCCATCCACACACGCTCAATCCTCCTCAACAATTCATTCATTCTTCCATCATGGTACGAGCCACCACCGTCCACACCCGCGAGAAAGCTAACAGACAGTCCGGAAAAGGAAGCAAGATGCAAAACCTGATCGACTATCGCGTCCGAATAACAATGAACGACGGCCGCCAATTAACAGGCCTCCTCATGGCCTTTGACAAATTCATGAACGTCGTCCTAGCAGACACCGAAGAATTCCGCCGCATAAAACGTCGCTCCACCACTCGCGCATCAGCCCCCGCCGCGGGGGGCGACGTCGAAACGGAAGAAAAACGAACCCTCGGATTAGTCCTTCTGCGGGGCGAACAAATTGTGTCCCTGTCAGTCGATGCTCCTCCTGTGTCTGAGAATATCGGACGGATGGCGCCTATTGCGATGGGTCCGGGGTCCGCGAAGCCGGTTGGACGGGGGTTGCCTGTTGCGGCGAATGTTGCGGCTATGCCTCCTGCGTTGAGTGGGCCTGTCAGGGGCGTGGGAGGGGGATTGCCTGCTGGGGGGTTTGGAAGGGGGTTTGCTCCGCCGATGGGTGGGCCAGCACCGATGGGGGCGCCGCCTGGGATGCCCGTTCCGCCTCAAGGTATGATTCGTGGACGGGGAGCTTTGGGACTGATGATAGGATTTGCACCGCCTGGGTTTAGACCTCCTCCTCAGCAGTAGGAGTCGGAGAGGAGTCGGAGAGGGATTGTCTTTGTTGTTGATTTAGAGACGATGCGTTGGTCTTTGTCGTGAAAGTGGATGGGACGTAAGGCTGCAACATGTATAATATTTGAGAGTAAATTACGTTGCCTCCGTCTTGATCTCCTTTCACATCTTTCCGAATTTTACTGCCACTGTTCGGCACTACCTCTTGGCACTGATGATACTATGCCATCACATCGAACGTTCAATCATTAAACCGATGTTTCAAGAAATGATATGTGAAAATTACAGGAATTAAACGAAACCCTCTAAGAGAAAATGCATGGTCATCTATATGTGGCCTCCATTCACCAACTCCCAACACCCCTCCCATAAAAAACAATCCCAACCCTCCAAGCAATAACCCAACAGCAAGAATGACCAACCCGTCCCCCGTCCCCCGTCCCCCGTCCCCCTATGCATCACCCCTCCTCTTCCCCCCACCAGCCCTCTTACTCCGAAGATCCCTCGGCGCCTCCCCCGTCGGCGTGATCCCCTCGAACCCGTCCATCTCAGCACGTTCCTTGTCCCACTGTCTCCGCCGATCGTCTTTATCCACTTCTGCCAGTGCTCTTGCCGCGTTGACCAGTTGAATTACGTTGATCCAGTTTTTGAAGGCGCAGATGGGGAGGGTCAGGAAAGCTAGGAGGTAGGGGTATGAGAGTGGGATGTTGTGTACGTAGCCTGCTGTTAGAGGGGTAAGGAGGACGTGTGGAAGCAGATAAACGGATATGCAGAACAGGCATGGAGGTAAGAATCAGATGAGATGAAAGGAGGAAGGAATTGACAATCAAGTGTCAAGAGACAGGAATCGAAGTGACGAAACGGAAAAACACGGGTTAAAAATAGGAAACAGCAAGAAAACAGCAAGGAAACGGGATGAGGGAGGGGGTCTTACCAAGTCGAGGAGGAGAATTCGGCGGCGGCGGAAACGATAAAAGATAAATCGATACAAAGAACAATTCATTACATGCACAAAAGAGAAACAAGACGATGTTGTTGCCGTAATATTGTCGTAGAATCCAACTTTGTTCTTTTGGAATTTTTTTGTGCGAGGAGACGCCTTGATTCAGGGTACTATAGATGAGTAACTTCCACGATGTAAAAGGGGGGCGGGAGCGGAAGCAATGAAAACACATGAGGGACGGTAGGACGCTGAAGTAGAGCATTAAACTCCCAGACAGTAAAAAACCGATACGCCTTACCACGGATTGATGAACTCCTGGATCAACTATTCAGAGCAAAAAGATTCACAAAAACCGATCTTACAAGTGGCTATTTGCAAATCGCAATCGCAGCACATGTGCAGCTCAGTTCATCAATTCGTGGTAAGGCGGTTTTTTACTGTCTGGGAGTTCAATGCTCTGTAGTTGAGAGAGGGTCCAAAGTCCCGCGACGGAGGTACCTGTACATGTGCATGTAATGCGATGCGAGGTCCACGGAGATGATTGCCTGGAACCAGAATGTGTAAGCTGGATATGCAGAGCATAGATAACAAAGTAGACAGGCCGTGGTACATCGATCTGTAACCATATCCAGTACCGCGCCGAACTTGCTGGCTAACACACATTAGCTTCTGAATCGCACACCGCCAAATGCCAGCAAAAAGACCAAAGACCAACCACGAACACCAATACGACTGAGCAGCAATTACACGCCCCAAGGGCGGTAAGGGTGCTCGAGGAAGGGAACTGCGAGGGGAATTCCAGGGCCAGGGGGGGAGGTACTCTGCTTAAACCGCCTAGCAGCCATCCCATCGAATGCATCAAGCAGACAAGAAATGATATACAACCAAGTACAATACTTGGGATGCCATCTCATAAAGTACAATGAACTGGCAGCCAGCAGGACTCGTGTATAGCCGATGATGTTGGGGATAAACAGGAACACGACATTGTGGTTCAGAAGGGGATGGCCATGGGAGGGTTGCAGGTCCGTGGGAGAAGACGGGGCGAGCTTGCTTTTCTCGGAGCTGAAGGGAAGCGAGGACATGGCTCAGGGTAGCTCCTGATGGGGACTTTGGCGTGGACGTGGTAGTGATTGTTGTTTGGGCTGTGTGCTGTGACGTACCCCTGGGCTAGTTTTGCCGAGTCAACAACCACCCTGAACTGAAATCCACAGATCCGCGTCAGTGTCATTTTCGCCCATCAACCTCAGCTTTATACCGCACGAAGTCGATGTCTGACAATGTATCACCTGCAAAGGCACAAAAGAAAATCTCCAAGCAGATCGCCAAGCTTGACCGCGCATCCACGCCGCTCCTCAACAGACTCGTCTCCAAGACAAAGGACAAACAGAGCAAATATTCGCGATACTCGACTGATATGGAGAGCGTGGTCGATGCGTATCATGCGTTGCCTTCTGTCTACAAGTTCTTTTGGATGATTTATCGTCTTTCGCCAGTGAGGACTATTGTTATCATTGCGGTCTTCATGGTACAGGGTCTGTTGCCTGCTTTGCGGTTACGGACGGGAGGCGATTTTATAATACAGGTACCGCTCTTATCGATGCATAGATATACTCCTGTCATGGATAGAGTGGGAGGGCTGACTTTTAGTTGCAAGATGGGATACAGAGTGGGACGTTGAATTCACGGGGACTGATGAGACTTGCGTTGACGCAGGCAGCGACATATCTCATTGAACAAGGAGCGTGGTCGCTATTGTATTTCTAATGCACTGAACATGCTGATGATAGACGGAGTATGGAAGACAAGACACAGCATCGACTAGCGACGGAGATGGAAATTGCGTTAATGAAAGCTCACTTACGACTGGACGTGTCTCAAATGATGGACAAATCGATCAGAGACTCCTTTCTTCGGGTATATCTCTTTCCCTTGCATGTATTGATTGCAGGCTCAAAACACTTTGGCTATCAAGCCAATTGATTTACTTACTCGACAGCTTTCGTTTTTCCAACAACTGACGTCCATTATCGCAGAGACACTCACGCTTATCTCAATGACCCCCCGTCGAGGCTGGATCATGATCATTATGTCCACAGTCTCCCCCCTCATCCAGAACATCCTCAGTCGGCTTTACTACGACCGTAACCCCCTCAACCACATATTGTTGATAGTTAGATGGGATGGACGATCCAGTTCACAACCCTGCATACACCGAACAAGTCTCCCGCGCAAACACAATGAAATCCTACGCCCACTCCATCTCCATGCGTCCCGAACTAACCCTCTTCGGCCTCAAAGATTGGGTCGTAAACGAGTATCAAAAAGCCTCTCTCCTCGTCGCCGAAATGGAGAAACCCGTCGACCCCAACTCCTGGCGCCATCAAGTCTACGACCATATCACCAATTTCGCACAAACAGGCAGTAGAGCCGTCATGTATCTCCTTGTGGCGCTACGGACAGATTACTTTGGGATGCCATTGCCGACATTGACGTACCTGGAACAGTCGTCACAAAGTCTGTTTATGAAAACTTGGAGTTTGTGGAAACGGATGGGGTATATGTTACATGATATGCTTGCGATACAGGAATTGTTTGAGTGTATGGAGACTGAACCGAGTATGAAGGTGCCAGAGGAGCCTGCGGAGTATGAGACTGCAGTTTCGGGCTTGGGGAGTGGGATGAAGATTGAAGCCAAGAAATTGTCTTATAAATACCCTGGGAAGAATGAGTTCGTCTTGAAAGATGTGTCCTTTGTATTACAGGCAGGAGAAACGCTGGCATTATTGGGATTCAATGGGAGTGGTAACACCTTTTCTCAGGACAACAAACTGATAGCAGGAAAATCGACGTTGATAAAGTTGTTGACCAGACTATTCGATCCGACAGAAGGTGAAATACTAATCAACGACGTGGACATAAAGAACTACAAACAAGAAGAACTCTACGAAAAAATGTCAGTCCTCTTTCAAGATTATCGTAATTTCCCCCTCCCTATTAATCTAACTCCCTCCAGGCAAATTCACACCGTTGCGAGTATCAGAGAACATCGGCACCGGAAATATCCAGCAACATGACGACACACAAATCACTCAAGCAGCCAGCGATGCCGGAGCCGATCCCTTCATCCAAAAACTCCCCCTCCAATACGACACCAAACTCCGCGACGACGACACCCGAGGAAGCGCGAGCATGCGCGCCCGTCGCCTCGGTCTCAACGGTTTAAGTTTCCGCAACCGCTTTTTCCCCATCATCTCGTCATCCGAAAAAGATGACTCCGAGGACCCCAATGCTCCAGTCGATTTATCTGGTGGACAGTGGCAGCGTCTTGCCCTCTCACGGGCATTCATGCGGGCTTCATCGGCGGATTTGTTGATTCTGGATGAACCCAGTAGTAGTCTGGATCCAGAGGCGGAACATAAGTTGTTCAAGTATATTCAGATGGTGAGGAGGAATAAGACTACGATTTATGTGACGCATCGGTTTTATACTGTTCGGATGGCGACGAAGATTGCGTTTCTGGAGGAGGGGAAGTTGATTGAGTGGGGATCGCATGAGGAGTTGATGAAAGTGTCGGGAGGGAAGTATGCTAAACTGTTTCAGTTGCAGTCGGAGGGGTTTAGCAGTCTTGGACAAGAAGACGAGGGGGAACAGATTTAATAGACGAGGGCGATGAGCACGCGAGATATCATAGCATTATATAACATTGGGATTATTAGATACGAATGCAAGGGATAGAGTTGGAAATGGATACTTTAGAATGGATAATGATCTAATGGCACGAAGTGCGCTCGAAATGCGTGATGGATGAAGATGAATTTCTATCGAAGAGAAGATCGCTGCTAAAACCTCTAGCCCTGGCGCTGCGCCCCGCAACAGTCGCCCTCTACAGAAAAACTCGATGTCCACATCGAGATGCTCCAGACTCAGACTCCAAGACCCAAGAAAAGAAAACAGAAGATACCATGACCAAATAACCCATATTACAATCGTAACCACAGCGACTTGCCAACTACGCGTCTCTAACGACTGCGACATCCATTCGGATAAACTACTTTTTACTTGACACGCTCAACAAAGGCATCTTTCCTCTTCAGGATCGTAAAGAGGGGATCTGACGCGGTAGCTTTCATCATACTTTGTATCGATTCCATCAATCGATCCCTCCCATCGACAAGACAATATTCCTCCGGGGAGCCGGTGCATCCACTTTCAGCAACATTTTCTTGAATAGATCATCGAATGTATCCAAGCTAGACATAGCAATCATGCGCGACGCGCGATCTCCATCCATTTTGACCCATAATTCGCACCGACTGGCCGGAAAACCCGATGTGCTATCACTTTTACCTCTGAACTTCTCCGCGATATCTGCTATTCCACTTACGGCCACCGTGGCCTTGTAAACGTAGTCGGTCGCCCGTTGAAGCGACTTCTTCCAGGAAGGGATATTAGGCAATAATTTGAAGACCTTGCCACTCGAATTGCTTCTCAGTCCATTTTTTTCGACCATTGGTTCATAGATACCGACTCCAGTAATCCTTTTATTAACAGACGGACGACTCGTAAAAGTTTTGAAGGAAGAAACAGACTCGATGTTGCCTGCTGATGATCTGCCTCATTGTGCCAAGGATGACTCAAGATAAGCGTGGCAAGTTGTTTTGGGATGAGGGTCACGTTCGATACAGAAATGACCGAGTATTTGAAGTTGGGTCTTTTGGAGGGTAGGCAGATTGTCTTTGCGTGGGGACAACGGAAGCTTCCCTTAACCTCCCTTTCCCGTTCATGGGACATTGTCGCCGAGAGAAATATCAACGGGACCAGGGTTTTCTCAGTGCGTAGAGTAAACAACCATCGAATGACATTGTCTCGATAGGATCTCATTGAAGCCAAGGTATGGCACTCATCAAACACCAGGCGACTCAACCTCGATTCGGAATGAAGTTGAATGAGGTAATTGTGAAGTTTAATATCCACCGCATCCTCATAAGACGCGACCAGTAAGTGAGGCCGATTGAGTGGAGTGTGATTGCTGCGCCATGTTGTAATGGGATATTGGGCAGCCTCCCCGAACTGAAACTTGAGCAGCTGCAGTAGTACAAATAGAACCGTCGTGTACTCTGCTTCGATGAAAGGCGGCAATTGAAACAGAAGGCTTTTGCCGTGTCCGGTTGGGAATATCAACATGAGATCAACATCTCGTGCAAGTGCATGATAGAAGGCCAGCTCTTGAGATGGGGAACGGAACGACGCGCCTGGTCCGTACAGTTTGGCCAGCGCCTGTCTGATAAGCTGGTTTACCGACTGAAGTGCGACGTCCGGAGCGTATGTTGCATGTGTACGAGAGCTGCTGGAGGATGGCAAGTCGATAATCTCGGATGACGCAGTCTCAGGAAGGGAGGTCGCAGCCTGAGGAAGGGAGGTCGCGCCTGTGAGTCCAATTAAAGAGGCCCATCTATCACTGACTTGCTCGAAGTGTAGAGCCATGTCAGGAGGTATGTCCGGGTATGATTGATTCTCAATTGCATAGTGCGTATTGGCGATAAGTCCGCTGTGGCCACATTGGACGTCAACAAGGTGTCCTTGACGGTCCAGGTCGAGAGAAGATTGGAAATGAAATCGACTATAGGCAACGGTAGCTTGCCTCCACTTTCTGATCCCAAGACTCCGTGAAGCGATCGGTCTGACGCAAGGCCTGAAGAACGTCTCTCATAACTTCTATTGCGGCGTTCTGAGAAGAGTCAAAATAAAGATATGTTCTGAATCCTGTACGTGTCTCCACTCGCATGGTCGTCCTAACTATCAGTGTGGGAAGTAAGAACGGATTGCACCTCTTTCGATTCTGCTGCTCGCACGGCTTGAGATCCGAAGTGGTAAGACTTACAAGAAGACGTTTTCTTGGCTTGTTTCTTGTGCGTTCGGAGTGGGGTCCGGGGATGTAGGGATATCCGAATGTCATCCTCACTGGTGAATGAGTTGTCCCCGTCGATGTCCCCGTCGATGTCCCCATCGCCGGAGATCGACATTTCTCAAAGAACCTGGGCAAGAGATGTCTTAATAAGTTTGCATCAAAGTGTAATCTGAGACAGTGCTTTGATGCATTAGCATTTCGCTAGAAGTATTACTGCCTGCCGCACGGAGATCGAGTGCGACGCTTCATCAAGATACTACTTTTTGCAAAATGTTTCCTCAAGATAGGCCTGCAATCTGATAGTCTGTGAGGTAGCCTTAGGGGGGCGGCGCAAGTATCTTATGCAATCGAATGTCACCTACAGTTCAGTATAATCCGAGGGGGCTGGTCCACGTAGAGCTTGATATAACCCACTGTCGTCAAGACGTGATGATTCATTTGATGAGATGTCC
>Ga0302325_10024780_pt1 | contig 12474 bp, 8 predicted proteins | sample Palsa_T0_2_FD_201948 | JGI IMG/M metagenome (GOLD analysis project Ga0302325, IMG submission 201948) | Peat permafrost microbial communities from Stordalen Mire near Abisko, Sweden - Palsa_T0_2 | ecosystem: Environmental > Terrestrial > Soil > Palsa > Peat permafrost | place: Sweden: Abisko...
TGCCATGTGTGGTCTCCCCGTTGAAGAAGTGGATTCGAGCGAGTCCCGCCCGAAGGGGCTTCGCCCCAGTGGTGCTAGCGCCCGGCGAGAGCATTCCACAACGCTGGTAGCGTCTGCTGGCCGATCGCATACGGTCGCGGGCCCGTAGCTCAGTTGGTTAGAGCAGTCGACTCATAATCGATTGGTCCCAGGTTCGAGTCCTGGCGGGCCCATCATCTTGACGACAGTCAACGCAGTTCGATATGCGACTGGCGCTGTACCGACTGCGAGAGACCACTGCCAACCGGCTTCTCCACTGGCGATCCCGATCGGTTGGCGCTGCCAGATCTGATCTGATGAGGCTTGCGGCTCGGGGCGCTGGTCGCTCAGCCGAGCAGCCCGCGGACGTCCTCCGCGGTGAGGTTGCTTGCGAACAGGTCTCCGTCGTCCATGACCCCGCTGAATAGCGCTGCCTTGCGACGCGCGAGGGCGGCGACCTTCTCCTCGATCGTGTCGCGTGCGATCATCCTGTAGGCCATTACCGGGCGGGTCTGGCCGATGCGGTGGGTGCGGTCGATTGCCTGGGCCTCGGTGGCGGGGTTCCACCACGGGTCGAGCAGGAAGCAGTAGTCCGCCTCGGTGAGATTCAGGCCGAACCCGCCTGCCTTCAGGCTGATCAGGAAGACGGGGTCGTCGCCGTCCTTGAAGCGCTCGAGCACGCGATCGCGCCGGCGGGTGCGGCCGTCGAGGTAGCAATAGCCGATGCCCTCGGCGTCCAGGCGCTTGCGGGCCTTGGCCAGGAATCCCGTGAACTGGCTGAACACGAGCGCCCGGTGTCCGCCGCCAACGATATCTCCCAGCTGCTCCACGAGCGCGCCGAGCTTGGCGCAGGGCACGGTATCGTGGTCGTCATCGACGAGACCCGGATGTAGGCTGAGCTGGCGCAGCAGCGTGATCGAGCGCAGGATCGCGAAGCGGTTGCGGTTGAAGTCGTCGATCAGCCCCAGCACCTTCTGACGCTCACGCTGTAGATGTGTGTCGTAGAGCTTGCGGTGGCGCGGATGCAGCTCCACGTTGAGGGTCTGCTCCTGCTTTGCGGGGAGATCCGCGGCCACCAGCTCCTTCGTGCGGCGCTTGAGCAGCGGCTTGATCCGGCGCCGCAGGCGTGCGAGCTGCTCGGCATCGCCGCCGCGTTCGATCGGTCGCGCGTACTGCTCGGCGAACCGCTTCGGGTCGGGGAACAGCCCAGGCGCGGTGATCGACAGCAGCGACCACAGCTCCATCAGGTTGTTCTCCATCGGAGTGCCGGTGATCGCCAGCTTGAAGGGCGCGGCCAGCTCGCGGACGCATCGGTAGGTCTTTGCCTGATGGTTCTTGACGTACTGCGCCTCGTCGAGGATCAGCCCCGCCCAGGCCACCGTGCGATAGGCGTCGGCCTCGAGCCGGAACAGCGTGTACGTCGTGACCACCAGATCGGCGGCGGCGATCTCCTCGATCGTGCGTCCGGATCGCGCGAGCGTGTCGGTGACCACGCCGACCTTCAGCCCGGGAGCGAAGCGGCTCGCCTCTCCCACCCAGTTGGACACGACGCTCGTCGGAGCGACGACCAGGAACGGGCCGATGTCCGGGTCGCGCTCGCGTGCGTGACAGATCAACGCGAGCGCCTGCAGCGTCTTACCGAGCCCCATGTCATCGGCGAGGATCCCACCGAGCTCGAGCTCCCGCAGCGACGCCAGCCAGCCGAACCCGTCGCGCTGGTAGGGGCGCAGCCGCGCCTGAAGCATCGCCGGCTCCTCGTGCTTTGCGATCGCGTCGATCTCGAGCAGCGCGCCGACCTGGCGCTGCCACGCCTGCGCCTGCTCGGTTATCACGCCAAGCGCGGCGAGCTCGGCCCAGAGCCCGGCCTGATAGCGGCTGATCCGCAGTGGCGCCGCCGACGAGTCCGTCAGCGCTCCGGCCTCTTCGATCAGTCGCCGCAACTCCTGCAGGCCTGGCGTGAGCAGCGAGAAGTGAGCGCCGTCCGCCAGCAGCAGGTGCGTCTCGCCGCTCGCAAGGGCCCTGAACACCTCGGCGAACGGCAGCTCGTGTCCGTCGACGCTGATCGTCACCCCCAGGTCGAACCAGTCGCGCTCTCCCGCGATGTCAACGGTGGAGACGCTGATCGTCAGCAAGTCGCCGACATCGCGGTAGTCCGCGGGCTCTCCGACGACCTCCACGGCCACATCTGCCCGCTCCGCCACCCGCGGCAGCATCTCTGTCGTCAGGCGCATGCTGTCGATGCCCGTCAGCGTGGCCGCGTGTGCCTCGGCGGGCCGTCCGGCGTCGTCGAGCAGGCCGAGGAGCTCGAGACCCGTTTCAGTGAAGTCGGTGGCCGCGAGGATCGCGCGCTCGGCATCGAGGTCGCGAAACCCGGGGCCGGCCCCGTTGCCGGCAAGCGCCTCGTGCCGTGTGGTGGCGCCGACCTGGTAGGCCCACTCCCATCCGACCTCGACGGCATGGTCGGCGCCGTAGCTCGCGCGCAGAAGAAGCGTGGGCGCGGAGATCTGCGGCGGGGTGAAGGATCTGTCCGAGGACACCACCGTGGCGACGTTGCGCAGCGCGGGACAGAGCTCTTCGGCGAAGCGCTGCATCTCGCCTGTCGGGATCTGCAGCCGCTCATCGCTCAGGATCATCCGCCGCAGCGGCGCCGGGGCGTGCTTGACGAGACGCACGAGTCGCAACCGCCGGCTCTCGGGTTCGTTGCTGGTCTCGTCGTTGCCGCGCTCGGCGCACACAACGCCGTGTCCGCTGGAACCCAGAAACAACAGCGGCTCCAAGCCGTCCGCCTCTTCTCCGTCGACTTGGAGCACCGCATTCAGGAGCGATCCCTCATCGTCCTGTTGCGTGACGTCGATAAGCAACTCGCCCCGTTGGTGGCATCGCACCTCGCCGAGCCCAGGTTGCGCGTGGACAAGCTTAAGTCCGAGGCGGGTCGCCTCGCCCAAAATCGACCAAAGCTGCACGCTGTCGCAGTCACTGAGATCAAGCGCCTTCTCGGCTCCGTAGCTGTAGTAGGCGGCTCGTCGCTCGCGGGCACGGTAGACGGCATACAGCTCGCGAACTAGAGTCAGATGATCGGGGCGGTACTCGCCGCTCTGGACGTGCCACGAGTCCAGCCCGCTCCAAGTCAGTGATCCGTTGACCCACCCGCCGTGAGCGCCTTCTCGCATCAACCTCACCATCAGACGTGGCGTGCCGCGGTCTGCGACGCCGCCCGCGTGCAACGCCAGCTCGATCGCCAGCGGGTTGCCGGCCCCCTGCGTCGCCGGCGGGTCGATCAGCGCGCGCAGGGGTTGCTCCCACGAGCGTGGTTGCGTCATCGTCGCGACTCGCAGCGGCGGGCGTTGCTTTCCTCGCGGCCGACCGTCGCCGCGTCCATCGCTTGCGGCAATCACGATCGCCGCAACATGCTTGCAGTTGTACCCCACCGGGCAGGTGCACTCGCCATCGTCTAACCCCAGCGACCCACCACCATCGGAGGCAAAGAACGCGGCTGTGTTATAGACCGCCCCCCGGCCGATCACCGCGCCGGTCAGCGTCTTGATATCCGGGTCCCACTCGATCGTGGCCACCCGGTTGTTGCTCGCGTAGCTGCGCCCCCGCTGAAACGTCCGGGTTCCGACGACCGCCTCAACCTCCGACAGCTCGACATCGCTCAGCTCGCTGACTGCACTCGGCACGAACGCAAGATAGCTACCGTGCCGGACCCAATCAGCGCGTGCCACGGGCGCGGGCAGTCTGATCCTCTGGCTAGAACGGTATGTCGTCGTCTCCCGAGCTGGTACTAGTCGGCGCTGCCGGAGCGGGCTTGAAGTCTAAATTCGTCTCATCGAGGGGAACCGCGTCGCGCTCGGTTGTGCTCTGGATATCCGCAGGGGAGGCGACGATCTCGAACTCAGGCAGGTTCTTGCCCTGCTCAATCTCGGCGAGCTCTCCCTCGCGGTCGGTGAGGTAGCTGCGAAGAGCCTTCTCCAGTCCCTTGCCACGACGGAAGCCCTCGAACATCTCGTGTACGGAGACATCCTCGGCGCCCAGGCGGGCCACGATGTCCTTCAGCTCGTCGTAGCCGGTCTCGAAGGTGATGTTCTCGTGCTCGGTTGTGCTGCTCTCGGCCATTTGTCTCCCCTTACTCTCGAGGCGTGATCTGATCTATGGTTGCGGCAGCCTCTCCATCCGCAAACCGTAATTCAAGGGTGGTTCCGACCCGTAGATCGGTGGCTGTCTGAATTGCGCGGCCCTGCTCTGAAGCGAGCACCCAACCGCGGCGTCGGAAGTCCTTCGCGTCGGCGAGCGCCCCAAGGTTCGAGACTCGCTCATGGGCTCGCGCGAGCACGCGGTCGGCGGCTGGGCGCAGCTGACCGGCCTCGGAGCTGATAACCCCGCACTCGGTGGTAAGACGGCGGGTGAGATCGTGATTGGCGTCTGTGGAAAGTCGCTCAAGCGCGCGGCCATAGTCACGACGCTTCTCGCGGATGCGCGTGCCTGTGTTGTGGACGTGGGCGGCAAAGGCATCGAGTGCAACCGGTCTCGGGATGCGCCGTGTGGCGGCATCGAGGGAAGTGTCAGAGGCGTCGATTGCTTCGCGGTGACCGGCAACGAAGGCGACGGCCGCCTGGTGCAGCGCTCCACGCAATTCGTCGAGGGAGCTGGGGCGTGGGAACCTCAGCGCGATATTGGCCAGAACATGCGAGGCATCCGAAAACGACCTCTCGAGCTTGCGGAATGCACTCTCGGTGCGTGAGGCCAGTAGCTCGCCGGTGCGGCCTACCGCGGTCGCGAGCTCGATGATGCGCTGGTTGGGGCGTGCCTGCTGCCACAGCTCCTCGACCCGTTCTCTGCGGTGTCGCACGCTGACGCGAACGGACGCGAGAGCGTCGGAGTGGCGGGCGAGCTCGCCGAGCAACTCGTCGGCTGAATGGCGGATAGCCCGCTCGGCGGCCATAGCCGGCACGGGCGCGCAGGCGGCCGCCACGTGGTCGCAGTTGGGATGGTCCTTCGTGTGTCCGATGCTCGTTATCACGGGGACCTCACACGCGAAGATCGCGCGGCACAAGCGCTCGTCGTCGAAGGCGATGAGGTCGGCCACCGAACCGCCGCCGCGCGCGAGGATGATGACGTCGACGTTACGCATAGCTTGCAGGCGAGCGAGCCCATCGATTACTGAGCCCACCGCTTCCACCCCTTGCACCAAGACAGGGCAGATCACAATGTCCTGGGCCGGGAAGCGTTCACGTAGACGTCGGACGACATCCACCATGGCATCGGATCCTTGCGCGGCTGCAACTCCGACACGACGTGGAAATGCTCTCAACGGCTTGCGCCTGTCGAGGTCACAGAGTCCGTCAGCCTGAAGCCGAGCCAACGTCTCAGCACGCCGACGTAGCAACTCTCCTTCGCCGGTGTGCTTGATCTTGTCGATAATGAGCTTCGTGCTTCCACGAGGCGCGTAGAAGTCAATTCGCTCGTAGTGCGCCTGAACGAGGTCACCTCGCTCGGGGAGTGGCTTACACCCACCGACGCGGCCCTTCCAGATGCAGGCGTCGAGGTTGGAGCTCTCGTCCGCCAGAGTCAGGTAGACGTGGCCTGAGCGATGCAGTGTGATGGAGCGAATCTCGCCCTCCATCCATCCATCGCCCAGGTCTCGCAGCGCTCCGTTGATCAGGTGAGCGACCCGTGTGACCGAGGGTGCGGTTTGCGAGGCAGAGATGTTGCTCATTGTCGTCACGGCGGTCTAAGTTACGCCCCCCGCCGGACGTTGCCGCCGCCTCGCCTGGCACTATGATTCGGTTGTCAGATCATTGAGCGCTCCCGGCAGATATCGGAAGCTGGCACGTATGGCTCGCTGAGCTTCAAGTCTGGGTGGCGAGGCGCTCGTGCACCGAGCGCACGGCGCTCGAGCCCTCGCCCACGGCGGCGGCGACGCGCTTCATCGATCCGTTGCGGACGTCGCCGGCGGCGAACACTCCCGGCACAGAGGTCTCAAACGGCAGCGGGCTCGATGTTCCCGCGGCGATTTGGCCCGACAGCTGGCGATCAGTAAGCACGAACCCGTCCTGGTCGAGAAGCACGCCGTCACACAGCCAGCCCGTCGCGGGCTGCGCGCCGATGAAGCAGAACAGCCCCGAACAGGGAATCGCCTGCCGCTGCTCGGTCGCGGTGTGACGGAGGGTCACCTCGTCCAGATGATCCTCACCCGCAAGTGCATGGACTTCGACGCCGGTCAGGAGGCTGATCTTCGGATCGGCCACGATTCGCTCGATCAGATACTGGGACATGCTGTGGGCGAGGTCGTCGCGACGGATCGCGATCGTGACGCTGCAGTTGTGCTCGCCGAGATGAATCGCGGCCTGTCCCGCGGAGTTGCCGCCTCCGACGACGAGCACCGGCCTGCCGTCGCAAACTCTTGCCTCGAGGTCGGTCGCCGCGTAGTAGACGCCGGCGCCCTCGAAGCGCTCGAGGTCTTCCACGTCCAGGCGTCGATAGCTGGCGCCGGAGGCGACGATCACGGCGCGCGTCGGGATCTCGCTGCCGTCTCGGAGGATCACGACGTGAAAGCCCGCCTCGACCCGCAGGCCCACGACCTCGCACGGGGCGTTCAGCCGCGCCCCGAGGCGCATCGCCTGCACGGCGGATCTGGCAGTGAGGTCTCCGCCGGAGATGCCGTTGGGGAAGCCGGTGTAGTTCTCGATCCGCGAGCTGGAACCGGCCTGCCCGCCGATCGCCATCGCGTCCAGTGAGACCGTGCGTAGGCCCTCCGACGCTCCGTACACCGACGCGGCCAGGCCGGCGGGGCCGCTGCCGACGACGACGAGGTCGAAGATGTAGCCCGGTTTCGGCTGGTAGGTCAGTCCGAGGTGTTCGGCGAAGACCGCGGGCGTGGCGCGGCGCAGGATCTCCGTGGGTGTGATCACCACGGGCATGTCCCGCGGGCACAGGTCCATCGTGCTCAGCAGCGCCTCGATGTCTTGGGCGTCCTCGACGTCGATCCACGTGTGGGCCAGGCGCGAGTGCTCGGCGAACGCCCGCAGGCTCATCGCCTCGGGCGAGTAGCGCGAGCCGATGATCCGGATCGCCTGGGCGCCCTCGCCGGTGCGTAGCAGCTCACGGCGCGCGAGCAGGGCGCTGAAGATGATCCCGGCAAGGGCGGGGCGCAGGCTCATCAGACGCCGGAACTCGGGCTGTGGAATCACCAGCATCCGACCCGCCCTGCTGACACGAGCGGTCAGGAAGCGGCGCTGGCCGGTCAGTAGGTTCAGCTCGCCAACGAAGTTGCCGGGCCCGAATACGAAGATCGGCTCGTGCTCGGAGCCGTCGTCGTTCGGGCCGGAGACCGCCACGATCTCGACCTCGCCCTCGAGCACGACGAACAGGTCGTAGGAGGCCTCTCCGGCCTCGAACAGCAGATGCCCGTCCACCATTGATTGCTCAACGCCGAACTCGGCGACTTCCGCGAGCTCGGAGGCGCTCAGGACCGGTGACGCGACGGCGTCCTGATCGCGAGGGGTGCTCATCGTCGCCGGTGCGGCCCGCCTACTTGCGCTTGAGCCGGATCGTCACCGTGCGGGTCGTCGTCTGCGTCTGGCCGGCGGAGTTCTTGGCGACGATCGTCTCGGTCACCTTCAGCGAGTGCTTCTTGCCCAGGAGCTTGCGTCCGGCGCTCGTCAGCGTGAGCTTCAGCGCGACGGTCTGACCCGCCGGTACGGTCGTCGAACCCTTGCCGACCACGATCGGCTTCGGCTTGGATTTGGACTTCTTGCGCGAAGCGGTCGCGGCGGCCGCCCCGGGCACGGTGAGCGTCTGCGTCGTGGCCGCCGTCGGCGGGTTCTGGGCCTGACCGATCGTGAGCGGTCCCGCGAGATTCGCGGTTGTCAGTGCCCCGGTGCCTAGTTTCAGCCCACCATTGGGTGGTGGCGGCGGCGCCGGTGCCGGCGCCGGGGCCGGCATCGGGGCGGGGGCGGGGGTAGCAATGCCGGTTTCAAGCGTGAACTTGGCCATGAGTTCGTAGCCGGCAGGGTCGGTCGGGGGGTCATACTCTTTGGTCAGCGGCGGGGCCGGGAAGTAGGCTTTGTCAGCGTCCTCGTCCCCAATGGTTTCGTTGCCGGTGTGGCGGAGCGGCAGCGAGGCTGTCGGGCTCAGGACAACGATCGCAAGGCCGTCGTAGGAGGCGGCTTCCCCATCTGCGAAGCTCCCCGTGGGCGTGTTCGACACGGCGAGGTCGAGCGGAATCGTCGTTTCCTGGTTGGCGGGCACCGTGAACTGCGGGCTTATCTCGTCGATCTGACAGCAATCGTAGCTCGTGATGCCGGGTTCGGAAGAGCCGATGATGGTGCCGGTCTCAACAACCGCCTCCATCGGGCCCGGGTTTGCCATCGCCGGAAGGGTGACGGCCGTGACCGTGCCCGAGCCGCCTGTGACTTCTGGGAACGGAACGCCGTCGCTACCGCTGGGGCCCCGCCAGGCCCACTGGCAGGTTGCGGCTCCGTGAAAGGGAGGCGCCCCGTCTTCGCAGTTGATTTGCGTGTCGACTTCCCCCGCCGGGTTCCCCCCGAACGTTTTCGTTTCCGCCGCCGCCGCGTTGGTAACTGCCATACCCATCGCGAGCAGCAGCACGGCCGCGCCGGCAGCCGCCAGCAACCAGATCTCCCGCCCGATCGATCCCTGTGGCACAGCGGCTTCCCCACCCTGGTTCATCGATCCTGCTCGCATACCCAATCGCCCTCTTCCCGCGACCCGCAGTGGCCACCTTAATCGTGTGATGACGAAGTATGGCCCTTCCCGGCCTCCTCGACAAGGTGTCCGCCTGTCCGCTTGCGTCATCCCTTCTGCCGCCGGCCTCGCATCCCACCCGCATGTGTCCGGCGCGGCTCAGGCGGCAAGCGTCACGGCCGCCGAGCGCCCGAGCGGCATGCCACCGCCGTCGAGCGCCTGCACCGCGAAACGAGGGTCGGTCGATGTCGTGTGCAACGCGCTCTCGAATCCCACCGACCGCGTGCTCGCGACGGGCTCCAGATCGCCGGTCGCGCCGCCCGCGAGCAGCTGCCAGGTGTGCACCTCGGTCGCTCCGTTCCAGCTCGCATACACGGTCGTCTCCCCGACGGAACGGGTCGCGGCGATCGCCGGAGCCTCTGCGGGAAGGCCCGTCCACGGCAGGCGGAAGGCGCGGTAGGACTGGTACTTCGCGCCGAGCACGGCGTCGAACAGCATGCGGCCCGCGTAATCGAACTCGGACACGTGGGGCACTTCTCCCCAGCCGACGAACACATTCCCATTGCCCAGCAGTTGCATGCTGCCCTGGCTGCCAGAGAGGATCTTCGGGTGGGTGTACTGACGCACCAAGGTCGCGGACATCGCCTGCTCGTCGAGCTCGAGGATCAGGCCGCGGGAGAGCTTCTCCACCGCCGGGGTCGCTCCGTTGTCGAAGATCGTGAACGTTCCATCGGGCTGGCGGCGGGCGTCGTGCTGCCAGGCGAAGTGAGCGCCGGGGCCGATATCGAAGTCATTGCTCTTTCCGCCCAGACGCCAGAGGATCTTGCCGCTGTGGTCGAGCTTGTAGACGGTCTGCATGCTGCGCGAGGAGATCAGCAGGTTGCCGTCGTCGTCGAGGTCGACCGAGTTGATATGAAAGAAGTCCCAGTTCGCTTCCACCGGCGCGTAGGACTCTGTCAGCGGAACGTGATCGAGGCTATGCCACTCCAGTAGCAGCCTGCCGCTGGCGAGATCGATCTCCTGGAAGATCGCGTCTTGGATCGTGCCGTCGCGCGGGCCGCCGGCGGCGCGGAGGTCGGCTTTCCTGATCACATAGCTCGTGAGCAGGGCGGTGTCGCGCGGGGTGATCACGAACTCGTGCAGATCGCCGCGCAGCCCGGCCGCCGCCTGCACGCGCCGAACCGTGCGGTAGCTGGCGTCCGCGATCACGTATTCGCCCACGCCGTGGCCGTATTCGATCAGCCCCTCCCACCACGTGAGCACCGGGCTACCGCGATAGCTCTGCACCTGGAAGTTGGTCGTCACCTTGCCCGCGAGCGGGTTCTCCCAGATCGGCTGACCGTCGTTGTCGACGATCACCGCGCCGACCTGGCCGACGGGGGCGTTGTACGGCGCGATGAAGATCGGGTCGGTGGAAACCCCCTGCTCGCGGTGGGTGACCGTCAGTGAGGGAATCCGCAGATCCGGCCGGGTGTGCCATTTCGGTGGTCTGGGTGGCTTGGGGCCCGATGACGCAAAGGCGCCGGTGGCGATCTCGCCCAGGGTGCCGGCGACCGTGAGCCCGGCCGCCCCTATACCGGCTGAGCGAAGCAGCTGCCTGCGGGTCAGGGTTGGGTTGACTCTGGCCATCTACCACTCAGGTAAGCGCATCTTTCGAAAGGATTTCTCAAGAAGGCTGAAGAATCCGGGGAGGAGGAAAGCTGTCGAGGGCGCCGAGATGTAACCTCACGCCTCAGTCGCGGTTCGCCTGCGGTTTTATGGAGGTGCATCGGAGTGACGCCGGTTGAAGGGGAGCTGAACGAGGTGCTGGTTGTCGAGCGCGAGGGGTCGGCGCTGCAGGCGCTGACGTTGTGTGAGGCGTTTCAGCTTACGGCCACCGATAACGCCGGGCGGGTGGCTCTGCGCACCCCGAGCGGCAAGGTCGAGCTGACGTTCGCGCAGGTCGCGGCGCGCGTAGAGAGGATCGCGACCGGCCTGCACCGGCTCGGTGTGCGAAGGGGCGACACAGTGGGTCTGATGCTGCTCAACCGCCCTGAGTTCAACCTCTGTGACTGCGCGGCGATGCACTTGGGCGCGACGCCCTTCTCGATCTATAACACGTGCTCCCCCGAGCAGGTTTCCTACCTGTTCGCGAACGCTTCGAACAAGATCGTGATCACCGAGTCACAGTTCCTCGAGACGATCAACGCCGCAGGAGTCGACTCCCTCGAGCACGTGATCTGCGTCGACGGCGAGCCTCAGGGCACGCTGTCGCTCACGGATCTCGAAGCGCTCGAGTCCCCCGACTTCGACTTCGAAGCGAGTTGGCGAGCGGTCAGCGGCGAGGACCTGATCACTATCTGTTACACGTCCGGGACCACCGGGCCTCCCAAGGGCGTGGAGCTGACGCACGCCAACGTGCTGGCGGAGTGTCGTGCGGCGGCTGCGAGGATCTCCGTGGGAGCGGAGGATCGCATCGTCTCCTACCTCCCGCACGCACACATGGCCGACCGCTACTCGGCGCACTACTCGCTGATGCTCCACGGCTTCTCGATGACGGTGCTCGCGGACGCCCGGGAAATCGCCGTGGTTCTCCCGGAGGTGCGCCCGACGAGCTTCGGCTCGGTGCCGCGCGTCTGGGAGAAGATGAAGGCCGGACTGCAGGCGCGGTTTGCCGCCGAGCAGGACCCTGCCCGCAAACAGGCGATTCAGTGGGCGATTGATGTCGGGCTTGCACGTGTGCGCGCCGAGCAGACAGGTGAAGAGCCCTCACTCGAGCTGCTCGCTGAACATTCCCAGGCCGACGAACTCGTGCTCAGCAAGCTGCGCGAGCGCCTCGGCCTTGACCGAGCGAAGATCGTCTATGCGGGAGCTGCCCCCACGCCGATCGATGTGCTCGAGTTCTTCCACGCGATCGGTCTGCCGATCTGCGAGCTGTGGGGCATGTCCGAGCTGACCTGCGTGGGCACGTGCAACCCGCTTGAGCGCCCGAAGATCGGGACCGTAGGGACGCCGCTGCCAGGCGTCGAGGTCCGTCTCGCCGAAGATGGCGAGCTGCTCTGCCGCGGGCCGATGGTGATGCGCGGCTACCGATCCAATCCCGAGCAGACCGCGGAGACGATCGACTCCGACGGCTGGCTGCATACGGGGGACATCGCTGAGATCGACTCCGAGGGCTACGTGAAGATCGTCGACCGCAAGAAGGAGCTGATCATCAACGCCGCCGGCAAGAACATGTCCCCGGCGAACATCGAGGCACAGATCAAGGGCTCCAGTGCACTGATTGGACAGGCGATCGCGATCGGCGATCGGCGCCCCTATAACGTTGCATTGATCGTGCTCGACCCCGACGGCGCGAGCGTGTGGGCCGCCGAGCACGGACTCGCAGACGTCTCGCCCGTAGCGCTTTGCCAAGAGCCGGGTGTCAGGGCGGAGGTCTCACGCGGCATCGAGGAGGCCAACACCCACCTCAGCCGCGTCGAGCAGATCAAGCGCTTTGCGATCCTTCAATGCGATTGGCTCCCCGGCGGTGACGAGCTGACGCCGACGATGAAGCTCAAGCGCAAGCCGATCGCCGAGAAGTACGCTGCCGAGATCGACGCGCTTTATATCTGAGCCCAGCTGCGGGGCATCTAAAACGGGGAGACAGATGATCGACGGCAACGCAATCAACGAGCTACTCGAGAACGCGGTGTCTGGCGGGGCGCTCCCGGGCGTCGGTGGGGGCGGCGCCGCCCACCCCCAGCGCCCCGCAGCTGTGGGGTGAGTGGG
>Ga0302325_10024781_pt1 | contig 12474 bp, 19 predicted proteins | sample Palsa_T0_2_FD_201948 | JGI IMG/M metagenome (GOLD analysis project Ga0302325, IMG submission 201948) | Peat permafrost microbial communities from Stordalen Mire near Abisko, Sweden - Palsa_T0_2 | ecosystem: Environmental > Terrestrial > Soil > Palsa > Peat permafrost | place: Sweden: Abisko...
GTCTTCGATATACAGCGCATGCAGGTGCAGCAGGGACTGCTTGCCTTCTGGATTGTGCCCTCGCTGTGTGTCTTACTGCTGTTTCCGCTATTGCCTTTGTTATCGAAAGCCGGCACTCACCGGGAAGAAAGGACTCTATGAAACTCCGTCGCTTCTTGAGTATTGTTCCGAAAACAGTTCAGCTTTGGGCTTCGATCCTTGTGGGCTGCGCGGTGCTGATCGGGTTGGTTGTGGGATACGAGACCGCCGATCAGGGCGCTGTGTTGCGGACCATGTCCATGTATGGCAGCGCTGCCTTAGTGCTCGGCATCGTGCTCGCTATCTGGCTCCTGTGTCTCGGGTTCGTGTTCGCGGACGCTCGGCGGCGCGCTATGCGCTCAGTCCTCTGGGTTCTGGTCGCAGCCTTGTTTCCTCACTTGCTCGGATTCCTTCTTTACTTTGTCCTGCGTTACCCGATCGCCGCGACCTGCACCCAGTGCGGCGTGACTGTCTCGAACCATCAGCAATTCTGTTCCTGGTGTGGTACTCCGTTAGTCTCGCCTGACTCAACCAGCGGACCACTCACCGCAAACTCGTTGCAAGGAGCAAGCCAATGAATCCGGTATCCGCAGCAAAATCCGACGATGGCCTAACCTTGCGTCAGGCGGCGCTGGTCGCCGGCTTCGCCTATCTGCTCAATCCTGTCAGCTACGCTGAGTTTTCCATTTACCCGAAGCTGGTGGTTGCGAGCAACGCCGATCAAACGGTGCAGAACATTTCCGCCCATTTGGGCCTTTTTGCTGCCGCGATACTCTGTTACATCATCAGCTTTATCGGTGACGTCATCATTGCCTGGGCGCTGTATGTCCTGCTGGCACCGGTCAACAAAGCGCTGTCCTTACTTGCCGCGTGGTTCCAGCTGGTGTACGCCGCCGTCGCGCTGTGCAGTGTGTTTGGCCTGCTGGACGTTTATCATCTCCTCGCCACACCGTATTATCTGACCGTGTTTGGATCCGGTCAGCTGCATGCGCAAGTGTGGCTTCTGCTCCATTCGTTTCACAACGAATGGTCCATGTCCCTGATCGTCTTTGGAATTCATCTTGTCCTATTGGGCTACTTGGTCTACCGGTCCGGCTACATCCCGTGGATATTGGGGATTGCGTTGTTCATCGCTGGATTGGGCTGGATGATTGCCGGCTTGGGGCCCTACGTTCTTCCGAATGCCAACCTTGACTTCACTTTCATCACGGCCTTCGGTGAAGTACTCTTCATGCTTTGGCTCTGGATCAGGGGCTGGAAGGTCCAGGTAGGCTCAGCATGAGTCAGAGTATCCGGGAGACTGTCACCGTTACAGTCATCGGCTCCCCGTTTCTGAGAATGCGCAACTGCTTCCCCGAGCGGCGGTTGCCGTCGACGTTGCTTCGCTCCGGGCGATTCCCGCATTGCCCGGCGCGTGGCTCGTCTCCGGCCTCGTCTATGACGTAGCGACCGGACTGGTTGAGATCGTCGTACCGCCAGCGCCGATTCGCACTGCGTAAATATCAATGAATCACCCAATGGGGCCATACAATCCAAATGGCGATGCTCATTAAATATTCAACCTCAAGGCACTTGGCCTTGCATAGAAGGGTCAATCGTGCGCACGTTACTCTCATAGAATTCTTGGAAGCTCATCGCGCGACGCGCGTAAAACCCTGGACCGATGCAGAGGCCATGCAGCGCAAACGGCTCCGAGAACTTTGGCTCAAAGCGATCCACGATCTTTTTACGTTTGAACACGATCTTTATTGAAGCTGTCCATCAAATCACTTAGCCTGCTCTCGTGCTCGGAAGAAAGCGACTGGGAGTCGATACCTCGCTATGAAGAAAAATGTCTGGAGAGCGGTGATTGAGGTCGGCTTTATCATCTTCCTTTTTTATTCCAACCTTTTGATGGGTGAATTTGAACGCTCAGGAATCGGACAAAGGGAAGGTCTAGCGCGGGCAGTCCGAGATGTCTTGACCGCTGCTAACTTTGAAATTGCCTTAATGGCGGCGTTGCTAGGTTATATCCTCTTTGAATTTCTCCGTAAGAAATTCTAGACAAATGTAGCTCGGATTTTTGGCTGCAAAAGAAACAACAATAATGCACCGGCGATAACGACACCTGTTCCGCCACGAAGCCAGTCGCCTCTGACGCAGTTAACGACATCCCCGAGAACCTGGATGCCGATTATCACCACCGCTAGTCTCCATCCCCAAAGGCGGCGTCGGAACCAACCGATTCCTGCTGCGGCGAGAGCCGAGCTGAGCAGAACGAAGAGAATCCCGACCGAGCCGCCCATTGGCGCGAGTTGCTTGTACGCCATCGGATTGAGAGCCCAGATCCGATCGAGAGGCGTACCTCGCCAGAGCAAGGTAGTTGCAGCGAGACTCGCCATCACGGCACCAAAGAACAAGAAAATGCCTATTGCGGTGAATCCTTGCGCCTTAGACCTGACAACGTCCCCCCATTTGCTGAATATAAGCCAACGCCCACAGTGTAAGGCGAGTGCGTTGAAGAATTGAGGGTGCGCTGGCGCAGTGCGGCGAAGGTGCTAATGCAAGGGTCAGCGAGTCCTTTTGCTCTGAACAGTTTGCAGGTAAGTGACTTTGGTCACGCCCAACGAAGAGCGGTCCGTTAGGTGCAGAAGATATAATAGCATCGTGATTTCGTGGACCCCGAATGGGTGGGAGTTACTCAAGAAATGCATAAACAAAAAGGCTTCTCGCTCATCGAACTGCTGATAGTAGTAGCCATCATTTTGATCATTGCCGCGATTGCGATTCCAAATCTGCTGCGAGCACGGATTGCGGCCAACGAATCGTCCGCAGTGGCGTCAATTCGCACCATCAACACAGCTGAGATTTCATACAACTCCACCTTCCCCACGGTGGGCTTTGCGTCCACGCTGAGCGCTCTGTCAGGCACAAGCTGCGCTCCCCCCAGCTCCACGGGCGCTTGCTTGATCGATACGCAGCTATCATCAGGCACCAAGAGCGGCTATTCGTTCGCTCTTTCGAACGTGACCGGAACTCCGGCGTCGAGCTATATGGCGATCGGAACGCCGTTGACTCCGAACCAGACGGGCGTGCGCTACTTCTGCTCGTTTGCCGATGCAGTGGTGCGATACAGCGCTACCTCGATCACGACGTGCACCACCAGCAATGACCCGTTGCAATAGGCTTCGATTTTGGCAAAGTGCCAAGAGACACCGACTCATCACGTGCTGCGACCAACCTGTGAAGATTGAGACTAGCAAGATAATGAACACGGGAAAGCTGTTCACGAAGGACGCTACCTGCTGAAGATTGGCGTGAAGCGAACGCCGAGCAAACCCAAAATCGAACAACGTCGCATTATTTCTTCGCAGCCTTGATCTTAGCCCATTGTGCTTCTTGTGGCGGGTGGAAGAAGTAAAAACTCCCCGAACGGCCCTGTCTCGCTAACAGGGCCATTCGAGAAATAGGGTCTGCCGTGGGTTGTTGGATCACAACATAACTCTTTCCTCATTTTCATTTCTGTTCAGTTTTGCTCATTCTCGTGGTGAATCGGATTACCTGCGTAATCCCGCTCTATGGATTGCCAAGGTGAGACTTTGTGTATCCCATTGGGGAAATCGAATCGGCACATCAGGAAGCTAGAACTGAAGATTTCCAGCGCCGGTTTTTCATTCACAGCGTCAGAAACGGCTTCGAGCCTATCTTGGGGCGCTCAGAGGTTTAGGAAGTAGCTTTCCCATTCCTTCCAATTATTAAACTGGTGGCTAGGAACACTCTGCGCTGACGGACACAGCGTCCGAAAGGTCCACGGCCATTACCGCACCCGGAAGTGTGCTCACGATGAATTGCTTCATGCATAAGTTCTACCCCCAAATCCGGCGATTTTAAAGTTCCGTTGCGCCTTCTATTGTTGAGGGGCAGGCTTTCGAGATTTGTGTAATCGCTATGGAGGTTGGCGTTGCCTTGCCTGACGCAGCGATCATCGATGTCGTGAACTTCCGGACACCGTTGAAAGGGGCATCGCAGCGATTTGGAAAGATTATCGAGTTTTGCACGCAGATAAAGAAATCCGCCTAGCTGCAATCACTCCGCGATCTGCGTGCGATCAACCTCCTTCGCAGCGTCAATGCAACCATCGCGGAGCGATTGACTTCAAACACGAAAGCCTGCGGCGTACTCGCAGCAGGCTTCCCAAGATACTAAGCTGCCTTCTTTTGCCCTGCCCTAACCGCCGCCCACCGAGCCTTTTGTGCCGCCGCAATTCTCTTCCTACCTGCTGCCGACATTCTACGTTTGGCGTGAGCCGATCCCGTTTTCGCCACCAATTTTGGCTGCCACTGTTTCCGCACGGACGCCCATCGCGCCTTTTGTGCCAAGCTGATCCTCCTGCGAGCGGATGCCGACAGAGTGCGCCTCGGTCTGGCTGTCTTGCTGGGTATTGCTGCTCCCTTACCGTTCAACGATTCTATCCCGGAGATTATCTGATTTAACTTATCAATTTCGATCTGCGCGTGGCTGCGCTTTTCGCGAAGCTCTCGTAATGCATTATCTAAATTCGACATAGTTTCCCCCTCGGGTATTTTGATGCGGCCTAATTGTATAGGAGCGGAGTGGCTTGCGGCGATGGGCGCGGGTTTTGGAGCACGGCGATGCGTTGTGGTCGAGTCAGGAAGCTCCGGGATGTCGCTGACCAATGTTGCCAAGAGCCATAACATTTCGAGGGCATCAGTGTGCAGGCTCGTCAAAGAGTCGCGGAATAATTCCGCTCCCGCAGTGGTAGCATCCGATGAGAACCTCGTAGCATAAGTTCAGGCGTAAGAGCTTAACCGAGAGCACGGCGGCATCTGTTTTACCAGTCTGACTCAGAGTATTTGGGAGACTGTCACCGTCATCGGCTGCCCCTTTCTGAGAATGCGCAACTGCTTCCCCGAGCGGCGGTTGCCGTCGACGTTGCTTCGCTCCAGGCGATTCCCGCATTTACGCTTATCTCCTTGTCGTCGTTGTATTACCTCCTGGTTGTCGCCGTAATTCTGGCTCACGCTTGCGAGGTGAAGCTGCTTTTTGCATCCAAAAGAGTTGCCAGCTTTAATCACCACAAGCGCATTATCAGGAACAATAAGCTAGGTCTCCGCTTCAGTTCAGCCGCTTCAAGATGTAGGCGGTCCTGCCCTTCGTTGAAATCTCCACTTTACTGTCGGAGCCAACGATATAGCGCGCCGCTGTGGCAACGCTTGAATCGATCGGAGTTGCAGATATCATGGCCCGCGCCCACTGCGAGGGAAGAGTCCAATCAACGGCGCCGCCATCTACCGAGTAGAGGACAATCTCGTTGTCACCGATTGGAATCACGCGCCGTTGACCGTCGACGCTTTTGAAATCGTGGTCAACGACCGTCCAGGAACCATCGTCAAGAACCGTGGAGACCGCCCCGTCACTAAATCGAGCAATGTAGTTGTTGCGAGGTACGGTGACGGTCTTTCCGTCCTTTTCCACCTGTTTCTCGCCCACTTTCTCAGTTCCAAGCCAAATCAGGTTCTTCTTTAGCAGATAGGATTGGGTGAGATTGCCGAGGTAATACATGTCCGCGATATTCGCTTCGCTGTACTTATCGAAATGCGCGCCACCGAGCGCGTTGGTCTCTCGAAACGCATAGCCTAGATTCATGGACCAGCCCAAGGCCTGTCCCACGCCTTCCTGAGATTTGCCGCCACCGTAGAGCTTTCCTTGCATCATCATGAGCTGGAAAGGATCGGAGATCACGAAGCGGTGCTGCACTCCCTCTAATTTTCCGTAGTAGGCATCCACAGGTCCTTCAGTCATAGGAAGGATGCCGCGCTCGATAAACCAATCAAGGATTTTGGTGCCGTAAACGGTCTCGGACACAATGCCTATGTCTTCACCGGGGCCGACACTAATATCACATGTACGGAACGTATCCAGACGGATGCCTTCCGAAACTGGCACTGTATTTAGAAGTGATTGGGCACGCCGCTGGAAGTAGCCTGACCGGAATTGTTTGGTAAGGGAAATCCGATAGTCGGGCGGCCCACCGTCAAATTGGTGGGACCAGACATAGGGTTTGCCTTCTCGATTGAATTGCAAAACACTTGGATCGTAAAACGGGTTGTCAGGATAGGCATCATCGAGATTGATATGATACTCGATGTTTGCGTTATATTCGGCCGCATCTTTCACCAGCTTTTGTAATGCCGTGGCTCCGCCGGCCCGTTCGTTCACCTGATTCAGTGCCGGGTAGCCGGTGTCGTGACCGGTGAACTGCCATCCCACAAGAGTCACCCGCTGTTTGGCGTTGCCTGTCACCTTGGCGACCGCACGCACAATATCCAGGGTTTCGGCGAATGAAGTAATCGGCGGAGCGTAACCGCCCGCCGGCTCCTTGACGGGCTTTACCCAATCGATAGGGACGATGTAGACGAAAGTCTTCGGTTCGTAGGTATCGCTCGGCGTCCGCATATGGTCGCGATGCCACAGAGCCGCTTCCATCCAGTTGACCGCACCATCGTGATTGCGATCTTCGGTCAGCACCGCCACGTGCGACTGAAGAAGGGGCTGCACGTCGCCAGCAATGCGGTAGTAGTAGGTACCGAGCCACATTGCAAAATCCGTGCCAGGACCCTCGCCGCCCAAGACTTGAGTCTTGAGTTTCCAGTAGGGGATGTTGTCGGAGATGGTCGCTACAACTCCCGGCACATCGGCGGAAGCCCAGTTCGCGTCTTTCGGGTACTCTTCTCCGTCTGCTTCGCTGATCTTCATGAAGTGCGCGGTCGACTGCCAGAGAAGATTCGAGTACGGCTCATTCCATTTTTGTCGCCCGTATTCGCCGCGATAGGCTTCACCCTTCCCCTCGGCTGCCGGGACGCGGACTAGATAGTGATCCGGGAACTCCAAGGTTTGCAGACGGAAACCTCCGCCGTCCGACACTTTCGTCAATTCGAAAACAAGCTCGGTGCCTTCGATCGCAAACCGCCAGTCCAGCTCCAAATCAAGAGATGGAACCCGCATTTCATACGTCACACCCGAGACCGTGGACTGGACCCGGACGTCCAAGTCGCTAGCCGTGTACACCTGTCTGTTCAACTTGATTGTGGGGCGCGACGACTCCAATGCCGCTGGGAGGCTCTTGCCACTCGCCGTCTGATATTTGAAAACACGCGGAAATTTTGCATCCAGTGTGACCGAAAGAGTTTCCGATCGGATCTCCAGCGAGGCCGATGATTGCGCGCACAGATCCTTCGGTCTCAAAGACAGCCCCAGAAGGACCGCGCCAATGATTGCGATTCTCCGAACGAGGATCGATTTGTAAAGGACGGTATTTCGCATCGTGCCTTATTCCTCCTGCACGCTCAAAACAAATGAATTTTGGTTGATTGGCCTCATGGTAGACCCTCGCGAGGCACCAGAAGGCTAGCCCACGTACTTTGTGTTGTCAACATTCATGTTGACAGTAACAGAGGGCAGGCATTGGGGCGAACGTCTCACTACATTGGATTACGACCACGCTCAATGATTGGCATCGATTCTGGACGGATTGCGCGCTACCCTTAGCTAACCAGGTAAGGTAAGGTTTGCCGACAACTCGATCGGGAATCGTATCGGATCCGCTGCGTTCCCGCGTGATATGCCTTGGCACCTTCCCAGAAGCCTCTAGGAGAGCAGGTAGCACACAATCTGAGATTCAACTTCTCAGAGTCACACCAGTGGTAGGATGAATGTGGTACCAGGTTTGGTCTGCCCTCACAACAAGTGAACCGATAGTCTTTCTGGAAGAACCTCCAACCCCCCTCTTCGTTCGTGGGTTCGATCACTGTGGTACTGTCGGGCGCCTCGGTTTTCCCACCACCACGAACGCGTTTTGCCCAATGGCTGCATGCAGATCATCTTCAATTTGTCCCGCAGCTATCTCACCGACTGCGGAGAGGACGCAAAGGCAAGCAGGCGCCTTCCACGGGCCATCGTCGTAGGTACGCGAGCACGATATGGGGAAGTGGACACGGCGGACATGGAAGAGATGGTCGGGATTTTGATCGAGCCTGGAAGTTTTGCGGGGCTGTTCCGCGAGCGCGCCGACCTGTTTTTTGAGCGCTCTATTGGTTTGGAAGAGATCTGGGCGCGCACGTCTCTCACGGAAAGGCTATGCGTGGTTCCCACACCGGTCGAGAAACTGAGGACCTTGGAAGTTTTCCTGACCGGATGTCTTCATCCAGGCACACGGCGTTCCGAACTGGTCGATCAGTCGATGCATCTCTTCCGGGAAAAAGGTTTCCGCGTTGCCGAGTGCGCCCGATCCGTCGGAGTAAGCGAGCGGCGACTCTCCCAGGTGTTTAGAGAACAGGTCGGTTTGAGCCCCAAAACGTGGTGCCGCATACGCCGCTTTCAGACCGCCGTGCGAGCTCTGCACAACGGGGTCGACGTGCCTTGGACCCAGTTGGCACTCCGCTGTGGATACTACGACCAATCGCATTTTGCTAATGATTTCCGTGCGTTTTCCGGTATCAACCCCACGCAACCGGCTGGAATTCGCTACCCTGCTAACGGTCCAGAGAGCTGGGGATCAAATGAAGGCCAAGCTGGCATCGGGATGGCTCTTGGAATGGCATTGTTGGCCCATACTGCCGGCAACCGGTGCCGACCAGTCTGCAACCATATTGACGCAGACTCGGTAAGCGGAACTTCAATCACTCTGTACCAGTGAGTGCTTGTTCGCAACAACACACAGAGGAGAATGAATCTCATGAAGACGAACTACAGACTAGCGCTGGCAGTATTGGCCGGCGTCTCGATCGGCATTGCCGGCGCCAAGGCGATGCATGCGGGCCAAGTTACGCCGCCGCCTGCCTACGTGATCTCAGAAGTCGATGCAATGGACCTCGCTGGCTTACAGAAATATGGGGAGAAGGTCGGCGACACGCTGGCGCCTTTCAATGGCCACTATCACTTTCTTGTTGGTGGCGGTGCCAAGATCCAGGCTCTCGATGGCGAACCACCAAAGGGGATCGTGGTGCTCGCTTTCGACAGCGCGGAGAAAGCGCGCCAGTGGTACAACTCGCCAGCCTATGAGGTGATCAAGCCGATCCGGCTAAGCGCGACGAAGGGCCGCATGTTCATCGTCGAAGGTCTCGCCCCCCAGTGACGGGACGTGACAAGTGCAGATTGCCCAAGTGTTGACAGGTACTTAGACGAGTGCGGGCGGGGGTTTGGAGGAGCTTTAAAATGTTAAGTCAACTCTCGCGGGAACTGATTTCACGGCCCAAGCCCAACCGTTGATCCGCAATATCTCGGACACCGCACTCCTGGCCGGGGTCTACCGCGCATGAGACGGAACGCCAAGATGCGCTTTTCGCGATCCGTTTGCGCGCTGTCTCGCCGGAAAGCGCGGCGATCAGATCGCCGACTTCATTCCCTTCAGCAACCGCACCGCTTGGGCTTGGGTGACGCGCAAGTACATGTCTGACCAATTCATCGCCGAACAGTGTCAGCGGGGCATGGATATGGTTGTCAATATTGCCGCCGGCCTCGATACGCGGTTCTATCGCACGGCCCTGCCCCGACCTACAGTGGTCGAGATCGATCTCCCCGCCAGCGGGGTCTGACACCATGTTCGCCAGGGGATCCGTAGCGGTGAACGTGGAAGCCGCTTGGAACCCGTCACCCAATGCACAGTCGAAGAATTGAATGGGAACGCTGTTATACCGTTCTGGCTGGCTGCGTACAGAAATCCCGATGCGAGAGGCGTTGTGGGAGTGCCATTTCCCGAGCCGCATCCGAAAAGTACGGAGGCAAACAAAATTGCAAGACACGTTTTGGCGGCAGCCCGAAAACAATTTGGACTCACGCCTAAGCACCTACCTAATCTAAGCCGTTTGCTGGACAAGCGAACAATTCTCTTCAATTGTTTGGACTAGAATGACATATATTTTCAAACACCAATCGAGTTTGCAGGTGCACGTCAGATCATTTTCGTTTGGCCGGCCACTCCGAAGCAAATCGAACACAGGAACACAACGCGACGATTCGCGGCACCTTCAGACGATCAGGAGAGTGCGCGTAGATCCTTCCGGAGGCGGCCGGGTCGCGACTCGCAAAGGAGGCCCTCAACCGCGAGATGCGTACTCTTCCAGATGGGAACGGCGCGCGCCAGCAATCGTCGCCCCTTTGGTGTCAGGGTCATCACCCGGGCGCGACGGTCGGCTGCATCCGCCGTGATGTCGAGCAGAACGCGGCGTCGTAAGGGCTTGAGAGCGGCCGTCAACGTGGTCCGATCCATTGCCAGTAGCGACGCTACAGACGCCATACAGGACGGCTCCGGACGGTTCAACGACATCATCAGCGAGAATTGTCCGTTGGTCAGGCCCAGTGGGCGGAACGCGTCATCGAATCGCCGTGCCAGCGCCCTTGCCGCTCGCTGCACATGAAGGCAGAGGCAAGAGTCGCGGACCAGAAGCGTAGTCTCAAACCGAGGCTTCGCACCCATTGACATAGTTTGATTATATTGATATCAACGTATCTTACCAAGGGGAACGAAGCTCAGCGGGCATCCGGTTTGTATCACAAAAAGTATTTACGTATCCCAGGAGAAATCTAATGAAGTGGAAGACTCTCAGCACGATCGCATTAACCAGCTTCGCGCTGGTTGTGATGTTGGCCGCGGGGTGGCAGGCGCAGGCTGAGGACGCCAAAACACCGTATCCGAGTATGGCCCCGCTTGACCAATACCTGATGGAGCGAGATGCCGAGATAACGCTGGCGCGGAGCGCCGCTCCGGACTCCATCTCAAAGGATGCCGATGTCATGGTCCTCGGACGACATGGTTACGAAACCGCGGTAAAGGGCAAGAACGGCTTCGTGTGCGTGGTGGAACGATCATGGACCGCCGGAATCGACGATCCCAATTTTTGGAATCCCAAACTGCGGGGCCCGATCTGCTTCAACGCGCCGGCCGCGCGATCCTACCTTCCGCAAACGATCCGGAAAACCGAGTTGATATTGGCGGGGCGATCCAAAGCTCAGATGGCCGACGACATCAATGCCGCTTTCGACAAGAAGGAATTACCGATGGCGGAAGCCGGCGCGATGTGCTACATGCTGTCAAAACAACAGTACTTGGGAGACAGTGCCGGGCAGTGGCATCCGCACCTGATGTTTTTCCTTCCACTCACAGACCCTGCAGCCTGGGGCGCAAACTCGCCCGGCTCCCCGCTTATAGGAGTCCCGGACACTCTCGGCCGGCTGACCGTTTTTATGATTACGGTCGGCCATTGGTCGGACGGGACGGCCGCTACGAAGAATTAGCACTGACGTCGGACCTCGGCCAGTCATGCCGATGAAGTAGATTGTCTGAGCATCGTGGCGCGCGCCATCCTTAATTTGTGATGTAGATCGCCCGAGTCTTGGAGCGCGCTTTTCATGCTCCGGGTACTGCGGAAGCCATCCATGATGGGCGCCAACCTTCTGATCTGAACTTCGAGATATCCGGCCGCAAGGTTGACGATTTTTTCCGGTACAATGTCACCAGCGCCACCGACGTACTTGGACCCATGCGGCAGGCGGAAGTGCTGACTGCAAAGGCACTGTCCGCAGCAAAGGCAACTAAGGGCAAGCTAATCGTACAGTCGGCAGGCCGGAAACGATCCAACCCGCATAAACACAGCACGGGCGCGTAGCTCAATTGGCAGAGCAACTGACTCTTAATCAGTAGGTTGTAGGTTCGATTCCTACCGCGCTCACCATCTTTATCCTTTTAGCCGTGTGCCGTTTACGGCCCACGGACCCTGTGGCTCTCCTCCCCCCACGAAATCCCTAAGTGACACCTGAACTCCTTGTTGACCTCAACAACAACGCTGGCGATCATACGCCCATCCCGTCGTTGATGATGGTTTTCACTTGAAGCGCTGCGAACCGAAATGCGATCCGCACCAGCACAGTCGGTCGCTCGCCGCCTACAAAGAATTCCTCACGCTCTGGAAAGACGCTGACCCCGACATCCCCATCCTGAAGCAAGCCAAGGCGGAGTACGCGAAGCTGCAATAGCGCCTTCCGACCCATCACAGGGAACCGAACAAGTTTGGCACGTCCCCGGTTTTCCCCAAAATCAGTCTGGGAGTGTTGAAATAGGACATTGGTCTCCCGTCCGCGCACATAATATTATGGCCCATGGGAACGGCCCGTTTCCTTGATTACCGAAGTAAGAACTCTTGATCTGTTCTGCTCACAGTCTGGGCGAGAAGTCGATGACAATACTTGGAGAGCCACCCGTTCTTCAATTTCAGTCCGGATCACATTTCCGTGTATCGAATACGCATCTTGTTTGTTGCGACGGCACTGTTTGCCGCTCTGTTCGTACAGACCAGCACGGCTCAGCCACAGAGCCATGCGGAACGCAAGGTGATCAGCCAAATTGCTCCTTTTTATCCCGATGTCGCGAAACGCAACCACATTAAAGGTATCGTCAGGCTG
>Ga0302325_10024782_pt1 | contig 12474 bp, 6 predicted proteins | sample Palsa_T0_2_FD_201948 | JGI IMG/M metagenome (GOLD analysis project Ga0302325, IMG submission 201948) | Peat permafrost microbial communities from Stordalen Mire near Abisko, Sweden - Palsa_T0_2 | ecosystem: Environmental > Terrestrial > Soil > Palsa > Peat permafrost | place: Sweden: Abisko...
TTACCTTCTCCGAATTGTTGATGGTGCGGGAAACGGTTGCCGTAGAGACTTTCGCTCTTTTGGCTACCTCTTTAATGTTCATGCGAACTCACGAGGAAAGATACCGGGGGGCAACATCTATTCTAGCAACCACTGCGGAAAACACAAGAAAAGAGCCCAAAATAGCCGTTGATCCTGCGTGACCGCGCGAGTGTCAAAACTTTACATTCGATCGCGGCCGCTCATGAATGCAGGGTCGCAACTCTCCGTCCAGGTTCATCCGAGAGCTGGGTATCGCCAGCGTAAAGCGCTTTGCGCGGCCAAGTTATTTCGCTGTCGGTCGCATGTTCGCTACGATCCCGCTGCCTTCCCGGATGGTGAGGATCTGGTTGGCCTTCACTTGCGGGAATCGTTCGAGTTTGCCCGTCGTCGGCCATTTCACCTCGATGGCGTCCACCGTCTCAGCCTTCCCCAGGCCGAAATGCAGCCTCAGATCGCCTTGAGACATCACGCTTGATCCGCTGTGCACCTCATCCATCTGAACATGCTCGCCGCTTACCACGCGCACGCGCGCACCGATTGCGGTGCGATTGCACTTGGTTCCGATCAGCTTGATCTTGATCCAATTCTGCTTGTTGCCGCCATCGTTGCGCAGGAGTGAAGGCAAGTCGTTCATGTTCAATATCAGCACGTCCACGTCGCCGTCGTTGTCATAATCTCCGAACGCTGCGCCGCGACTCGAGAAACGCTCACTGATCCCGGGACCCATCACTGCCGACACGTCTTTGAATTGACCGTTGCCCATGTTCCGGTACACGATGCGGGGATTCTTGTAGGTCTGCCCAACATCGTGGCCCGCAATCTCGGGATACACGTGGCCGTTGATCTGCATCAGATCCGACCAGCCGTCGTTGTCGTAATCGAGAAAACCGCAGCCCCATCCCACAAACCGGCTGTTGACGCCGATTCCCGAGGGGAACGTCACGTCGCTGAAAGTCCCGTCCCCGTTATTGTGGTAGAGGTTGCAAGTGTCGTCTGCAAAGTTGGTCTTGAAAATATCCAACCAGCCGTCGCAGTCATAATCGGCAACGGCGACGCCCATCCCTGCCTGTTCGTGGCCAGCCTCGCTGTAGGCGCAGCCGGCGACAACGCCGATGTCGGTGAACGTGCCGTCGTGATTGTTGTGAAACAGGATGCTGGGCTCGGAATCCACTGCCACGTAAATATCGGGCCATCCGTCGTTGTCGAAGTCGTAAGACACCGCGGTGATCGAAAAGCGAGGGCCGGGCTTCAGGATGCCGGCCTTTTCGGAGACATCCACGAAAGTCCCATCCCCTCGGTTGTGATAAAGAAGGTTCGTGTCGCCGGTAAGGCCGCGCGGGCCGCACATGACCGGAATCCCCTTCCATTGGCAAGCCGCAGCATCCGCGGAAGCGGCTGCCTGCGCCACATCGAACTTGACGTAATTGCACACAAAAAGGTCGAGGTGCCCGTCCCGGTCGTAATCGAGAAAAGTGCAGCCGGCGCCCCAATGAATCTCTTCGTTGTATAGACCAGACTTGTGGGTTACGTCGCTGAATGTGCCATCGCCCTTGTTGTGGAAGAGGATATTGTGTCCCCAGAAACAACAAAACAGGTCATCCCAGCCGTCGTTGTCATAGTCGCCGACGCATACTCCGGTCTGCCACCCGGTGCGAGCCAGGCCGGATTTTTCTGTGGTGTTGGTGAAAGTTCCGTCACGATTATTTTTGAACAGCTGCGAGGTCGGTGATTTTCCGGGAGCCCATTTCTCGTCGAGGCGAGTTCCGTTGGTCAAATAAATGTCGAGCCAGCCGTCGTTGTCGTAATCAAAAAATGCCAACCCACTTCCTTTTGCCTCAATGATGTATCGCTTGTGATCGACTCCGCCCCACACGTTGGGAACGTTCAGGCCAGCTTCGCGGGCGACATCGACGAACTGCACTGTCGATGTTGGAGTCTGAGCCGGGGCCGATTGGAGGACGAGACTCCGTCTCCACTTCCACAGCGGAGTTGTCAGCGCCTCCATGAGCGTAGTGCCGAAGGCCACGAGTGAGGAACCGAGAAAATGCCGCCGGTGAAGATTCATCTTTGTGATTCTCTACATCCCAGTTGAGATTATTTTGCGCTGATTCAAAGTCGAACCACTAGGCCGGCCAACCAGCCCTTTCTGCGCTACTCACTGCTTGCTTACAATTCTTGGAAACCTTCGAGGCACAATTCCTTTACCCTCCTGGACTGCGATGATCTGATCGATGGGCACACTGCTCAGTCGGTCTAGCTGGCCGCTGGGCCACGTGATTTCGAGAGAAGAGATTTTTGTGTTCTTCCCCAAACCAAAATGGATGCGAGGATCGCTCGCCGACATGTAGCCCATCCCGCCCTTGGCCTGTTCCACATGAGTCTCGCCTCCAGAGGTCAGTTTCAGCGAAGCGCCGGTTCCGTCGCGATTCGATTTCGTTCCGATCAAGAAAACCGTCAGCCAATGGTTGGCGTTCCCGCCGTCGTTGCGCAGCAGGGAAGGATAGTCACCGCTGTTGTTGGTGACAATGTCGATGTCTCCGTCATTGTCATAGTCAGCCGTTGCCAGGCCACGGCCTACAATGGGACGCATGAACTCCGGACCCAGCGAATCTGATACCTTCTCAAATTGACCCTTCCCCAGATTCCGGAACATCAGTAGCGGCTCTTTGTAGGAAACCTCACTGTGATACAGCTGAATATTGTCGAGCATGGCGCCATTGAGCTGCAAGATGTCGGGCCATCCGTCGTTGTCGTAGTCGAGGAATTTCATCGACACACCGCTGAGATGCATTACCTTGTTGCCGATGCCGGAGCGGTAGGTATCGTCGGTAAAGGTCCCATCCCGGTTATTGTGGTAGAGACGGTTCAATTCAAAATCCAGATGGGTGATGTAAATGTCCTGCCAGCCGTCGCCATCGACATCGGCGGCATCGATCCCCATGCCGGCTTCATAACGCCCGTCTTCGCTGGCTGCGACGCCTGACTCGAGCGAAACATCTTCAAACGTTCCATCGTGCTTGTTGAGGAACAAGAAATTCGGCCACGAGTCATTGGCAATTGCGATATCGGGCCAGCCATCGTTGTTGAAATCGGCCAGCACCACGCCCATGCCCTTTGATTCAGGCTTCCCCACGCCCGATGCATCGCTCACATCGGTGAAGGTTCCATCGTGATTATTGTGGTAGAGCTTGGTTTTCTGCCCTTTGTAGTTTCCGGGATGACAATAGGAACGATAGCCGGGCTTGTGCTCGCCACACCAGATATTGGTTTTCGGCGTCCACTCGATATAGTTGGTAACCACCAGATCGAGCCACCCGTCTCTGTCGTAATCAAACCACCCTGCGCTCGTGGACCATCCGCCTTGATCGGCCACACCGGCCTTGGCCGTGACATCAGTGAACGTTCCATCCCCGTTGTTGTGGTAGAGAATGGCGTGATCATAGCCGGTTACGTAGAGATCAGGATAGCCGTCGTTATCGTAGTCGCCGACCGCAACTCCCTGGCCATAATGTCCCTCGCCACCGACGCCGGCCTTATCGGTAACATCGGTAAACGTTCCATCGCCATTGTTGTGGTAGAGAGCACAACGAAGGGGATGCGGTGGTTGGTAAATGTCGGTCGCCGCCGACTGGACGAAGAAGAGGTCCATCAGTCCATCCTGGTCGTAGTCGAGCCAGGCGACACCGGTGCCCATGGTTTCCAGATAGTATTTCTGGTTGGTGGCAGTGGAGTCCTGCTTGAACTTCAGGCCGGCGGCCTTGGCAACATCGGTAAAGGTGACTGGTATCCCAGTTGACGATGAGACCCCGTGCCCATTCTCGGCGACTGCGCGATGCTGAAACAGGGTTCCCTGGGCCACGGATATCGAAACTACTAGTAGGAGAATCCCAAGGGCTGGCCCTACGCGGACCGAATCAGAGTTCCTTTCCAGCCTGACCTCCCCCAAGAATCGAAACCCATGGTAGCACCATCCTACCCAAACCCGCGGTGGGCGAGCTCCGTTGCAGTCTGGAAGTGACAGGAACCTGGGCGCCGGTGAAAGCGATTACATTCTCGGACAACGCTATGGTAGTATATGTGGTTTTGAGGGGTTCGGTTGCCAGAAGATGCCCGGCTTCGAAGAGCGTGGATTCTCAGTCCGACCTCTTCTCCGCCCCGACTTCGGCTTTAGGGTGAGCTGTTCCCGGTTGGATGATGCCGCAAAAGGGACGGCGCTCGTCGAGAGGCGCAAGCGGCAATCTGAAACGAATCGACAGCAGGCGACTCCCGTGGTTATCCGACTGATTGTCTTCCTTTTTGCGGCCTGGGCCATATTCGGCGCCCCCATGGCGCCCGCTCTGGCGCCCGCTCTGGCACTCGTCGTGTCGCAGGACTCAAAAAGCGACGTTCGTGGACGTGATATCCAGGACCCGCACGCGACCCTCGAAGGGGTAGAAGCCGATATCGCCGCGAACAAATTTTCCGAGGCCGGATCCCGCCTGAACACCTATCTCACAGATCATCCGGATTCCTCCAGAGCCCATTACGACTTGGGGTATGTGCAGTTCAGAACTCATAAGATTGGGCCCTCGATCAAGGAGCTCTCGAAATCACTCGAACTGAATCCAAACGACGGCGAAGCGCACAAAGTGCTCGCTTTGAACTGCACTATTATCGGCCGTTACGATCTCGCGGAGGTCGAGTTGCTGGAAGCGGCGCGGCTCAAGCCTGAATCGGCGGAGATTCACTACTTCCTCGCGCGCACCTATTACACAAGAGGCGTCTACCCTCTTGCCAAGTCGGAGTTTGAGACCGCCATCCGGCTAGACCCCTCCTACATCAAGGCCTATAACAACCTGGGGATCACGCTTGAAGCGCTCGGCGACAACGAAGCCGCCCTGCGGAATTACAACGCCGCCATTCGTCTCGAAGATCGACAGGAGCAAAAGTCCGAATGGCCCTACATTTATCTCGGTTCTTTCTACAATCGCCAGAAAAACGCCGCCGAAGCTCTCCTCTACGCGGGCAAGGCAACGGAGCTCAATCCGGCGTCGGATACCGCCTATTTTGAGATGGCGAAGGCATACCGTACGCAGAAGCAATGGCAGAAAGCCGTTGACGCCGCACGGCGCGCCATCGCCAACAACTCCCATGTTTCGGACTACTATTACGTTCTGGGCTTGGCGCTTCGCGAGCTGGGGAACCAGCGGGAAAGCGAGCAGGCCCTGGATAAGTACGGGCAGCTTCAGAAACAGGCCAATGAGGCTCTGCCCGACCGTGCCACCCAGGAGCCCCTGGTTGATCCCGAGCCAAAATGAGGCCAAGATCGAATCGACGGTGGAGTCCGAATTCATGAAATGGGCCTGGTTATGAATCGATCGGACCCGCGGCCCAGCCTCCCAGGTCGAAGAATCTGTCAGGAACTTGCGCTTTTGCTTTGCCTTCCCTTCCTGCCCGCGCACGCTTCTGCAGTTCCTACAGATTCGGATCACGTTCAACAGTCAGTCGAACTGATGGGCGCAGGCGATCTGGAGGGGGCCGAGAAAGAAGCGAAACTAGCGCTCCGCGATTCTTCCACCCGTTCTATGGCTTGGGCCACGTTGGGAGCCATTCGGATTCGTGAAAGGCGCTATGCGGAAGCAGCCGAGTGCCTGAATGCTGCCCTGCGGCTCAGCCCCGGTCTGGTGGGCGCCCGCATTCATCTGGGTGAGGTTTACGCCCTCACCGGAAGAAAGACTCAAGCGCGAGAAGCTTTCAAAGCCATCCTTCGCGCCGATCCGGACAACCGGGAGGCCCGCTTTGCTCTGGCACAACTCGAAAGCACGAGCGGCAACTTCAGCGCTTCTTTGAGCGCTGCCGAACCCATTCTCGCGGAACTCCGCCGCTCCTCGGATGGCATTCTGCTTCTCGCGGAAGACTACGCTGGCCTCAAACAGAAGGATTCCCTGCTCGCGCTCGTCCACGACTGGAACGCCTTGCCAGAGGCATCGGCTAAAACCAGTACGGGGTTCGCGTCCTTACTTGCAAAGTCTAGCCTGAATGAGCAAGCCCTCGAGGTTCTCGAAAAGGCGAAGAGCAGCGGCGAGGTCTCCTATGACATGGCCTTAGCGCTCGGTAATCTCTACTTCTCGAAGGGTGATCTGAACGGAGCTTTTGAGAGTTACGAAGCGGCCCTTAGCCTCAACCCCGGTTGCGTCGATTGCCTGTTGCATCTCGCCAAAATAGCCACCCAGCAAAAGGATTCGGAGAAGGCTCTGGCCTACCTGATCAAAGCCAAGCGTAAGCAACCCGACAATGCCGAGATACTGTTCGAGTTCGGAAAAGCCTGCCTAGAGCTGGATTTGCCTGACGACGCGCTCCCGGCGCTTGAAAAGGCTTCCCGCTTGCGGCCCGGCAGCGATTCGTACGCGTATGTGCTGGCATCCGCAAACGTGTCGAAAAAGCAATATGAGGTCGCCGGCAAGCTTTTCCAGGCGTTGCTGGCGAAGCACCCGGACGATCCTGTCCTGAACTATGCGATGGGATCCCTTCTATTCCTTGAAGTGAAGCTTAGTGAGGCAGCAAAATATCTCCGCAAGAGCATAGAACTTCAGCCGGATCAAACCGGGGCCTACTATTACATGGGCTTGGTCTGGGAGGGAAACGGCGAAAACGATCAGGCCATTGCCACCTTGCGAGACCTGTTGCAGCGCGATCCTGACTACGGTCCGGCGTACGAGGCCCTGGGCAGGATTCTGGTGAAAGAAAAAAAGTACGGGGAAGCGCAGCCGATACTCGAGAGAGCTGTTGTTCTCAATCCGGAGTCGGCGAAAGCCCACTACCAACTTGGCATCCTGTGGGCTCGCGCCGGCAGGCAAGACGATGCAAACAAAGAGTTTGAGATCGTCCGCCAGCTGAATGCCGAGGAGGAGAAAAGGCTCGGCATGCACCTGCGTATCCTCACGCCGCACTAAGACCAAGCGGTCAAAGCCCGTCGGACGGCGAGCCCACAGCCAGCCCTTCACACATTCGTCAATTTGCTTTTCCCTGCAGTTCCGCCGTGAAGTCGTCCGCGATTTTCTGCATCGGGGTGCCGCGGGCCAGTTCGGATGCTTTCTGAAGGGCTGCCAGGGCGTCAGAAACGCGCCCCTCGCTGGCATAGGCTTCCGCCAGGCGATAGTAATACTGGAAGGTCGGCTTGCTGGTAGAGGAAATGGCGGCCTGGTAGTCAGTCACGGCCTTGTCGAACTGATCCCACTGCATCTCGTCCATACCCAGGGCGAAGTGGGCTTCCGCAGCGAGAGATCCCTTCCGCGCCACGAATTGCTCATCGGTTTCGTCTGGCCGCTTCTGCAATTTCTCGAGAAGGGCCAGGGCCCGATTCGCGTCCGCGGCGGCTTCTGACAACAGTGCTTGCACTTCGCTCGGGGTTCCCTTCAGCATCTTGGGCTGAGGCAAGACGAGCGCCATAATAATCAAGGAAAAGGTGTTTTCAGGATCGAGCTTTAAGCTCTTGCGGCCATATTCGACGGCTTCAGGAAAAGCGCCGTTCTGTTGTTCGGCTTTTGCTGCTTCCGTGTAAACGTAAGAAAGGAGTGGGCTTTTCGGGAATTTCTTCTCGAATCCATCGATCAATCGAAGGCGAGCGTCAGGCGCTTTTTCGTTTTGGATCTCCTGCAAGGCCAATGCCTCCGTAGCGGAGGCCTGTATCTCAACACCGCTTGGACTAGTCAAAAGCGCTCGCATATGCGCCTTGCCACTCGGCGTGACCTTCCAAATGGCGGCCATCATATCATCATCAGCCCCGGCTTTTCGCAGCTTTTTCCCGGTCTTTTCGTCCAGGTCGAAGGCAACGCCTCGCTCCGCAATGTTGGACGCTGCCGCCTGTGGCTCGTTCCTGGCTTGCCGAAGGAGCCGCAGGACTTCATCGAGCGTCAGGGGCGAAGCGGGAGTTGTTGCCTGGGGTGCTGAAGCGACCGGAGGAGATTGATTCGATTGAGTTTGGGGAGGGCTTGCAATCAGCGCAGAAACGAAAATCCCGACCAATAAGCCAGGAACTCCAAGCCTTAGGAGCAGCTTACGACCTTGCATTCGATTCGGAATAAGCCTCAGCCTTTGATGACAGTCGACTCCGGGAACTCTCTCCCCAGGAGCTAGCCCCACGACGGGTGTGTGCTCAACGGTTGAATGGCGGCAGGATCCCAAAGGGTCCTGCCGCGATCGCGATATGTTTCAGTCAAGTCGCGACTAAAACTCAAATCTCGCTCCGAACTGGACACTCCGCGGTGTATTGCACTGGGCGAAGATTTCCCCAAACGTCGAGTCGCTCCAGTTCATGTCCGGTGCACACCACAGATGGCGATTGAATATGTTCCCTACGTTGGTGATGAACTTGAAATCGACACGTTCCGTAATCTGGGTCGTCTTGGTGATACTGAAGTCCTCGTTGAAGTTGTGGGGAAGACGAACCGATGGGTCGTTTTGCGGCTCGTCCCCGAATTGGAGCGGACCAGGATCAGACCAGGCGCTCTTCAGAAGATAGTTGTCAAGGTTGGAGGTCCCGAAATGTCCGTAGGCTTGCGCGCCCGGCACCCGGTTTGGCCGTTTCTCGTTGCTGAAAATGTAGCTGCAGAAGTCGCACGCCATGGTAATGGTAACCGGACGGCCCTCCTCATAACGTTGCGCCGCCGAGATCATCCAACCGCCGACGATTTTATCGACTGGTCCGTTAAAGTTGTACCTTTTCCCTTTCCCGAATGGCAACTCGTAGGACCACGCCAAGATTAGAGTTTGAGGAATATCGTCCACGCTCAATGCCCGGTCGTCCAAGGCTCCACGAAGCGGATTCTGAATGCCGGGATCACTCCCCGCGAGTGCGTTTTCCGCGCCGCTATTGATCAGCTTGGAGTTGACGTAAGCGACTCGTGCAAGCAGTCCGCCACTGAAGTTCTTGTCGAGTTGGGCCGTGAAAGAATTATAGTGACTGTTTCCGTAAGGCACACTGAGGACGTTGAGATTGGTGTATTGCGGCCACGGGCGCAGAGCTTGGGCCACGTCTCCCACGAACCCAGGGTAGGGGGATGCAATTCCAGCGGCTATCGCAGTCGGGGAACCGATGGCAGACCCCAGAACAGTGGCCCCCAAAGCCAGCACGGAAGGATTGTTCATGTTGTCTTGCAGTCCCAGTGCGGGGGCATTGTCAGGCAGCCGAGTCCCGTGATTGCCGGTATAAAAAGCTCTCACCAACATATCGCGACCGACCCGACGTTCCAAGGAAAAAGAGTAGTTCTGATACCTCGGGAGGTCATTCCTGTTGGCTGTGACCCACGTCGGACCCTCGCCGTTAGCAATGCTGGGACTGATGGTCGGCGGGTACTGGATCACTGAGGACGGGAAGCCAGTGTCCCAATAGAAGGCGGGAGAGTAGCCATTGGTGAAGTTCGGAACCGTCGGGTTGGTGGAGAAACCGAGTTCGGCCGTGCCAGCAAACTGGTTGGCCGAGAGGCCTCCGTAATAGATACCGTATCCACCGCGAACTGAGGTTTTGTCATCGATGCGGTAAGCGAACCCGAAACGGGGTCCCCAGGCATCATGCGGAGGCTTTTCAAAGCATTTCTCCCCACTCCGGCCCGGACCAGTGCCAGCAAAGATGACCGCCCCCAAGTGACCGCCAGCCCCGGGATTTGGAGTGTTGGGGTCGAACGTTGACTGGGAGCGGTGCGCCTCCGACAGACAACCTTGGTAATCAAATCGCAATCCGAGGGTCAGGGTAAGGTTCCTGGTGGCTTTGAATTCGTCGTTGACCCAGGGAGCGATGTAATCCTCGTTCTCCAAATGTCGAAAATTGATATCGAAATTGGCGTTGTCTACCTGTCCGAGCAGGAAGGAAGCAGTCGGATCTCCGGTTGCAGTCAATTGCAGGCCAGCCGAGTTCCAGTTCGCGGTTTCCGCATTACTGAAGTAATAGCTTCCCGTGGTATTTCCGTTACCGATTGTCGGAAATTGATGGTGCCGGTATTCGAAGCCGGCTTTGATCGTGTGCTTGCCCTTGACCCATGTGATATCGTCCAAGAACTGCCAGCGGTTTGCGATGCACCCCTCAGCCACCGTGTCGGCCTCTCCGTACTGTGAATAGGGAATATTGGGGTCATTCAAATAGACATAGGGCGCGCCACCTGTGTCGGCAATGGGCCCAACCAGTCCCAGGCGGGACACCCAGTGCTGGCCCGCGGAGATCGGATGCGCGGGAAGCACCCAGCGGTCGAAAGAAATCGTCGTATGGTTGAACAGATTGGGCTTGATGATCCAATTGAACTGCTGATGGACCGTGCGCGTGGTGATGTCCTGGAAAAACCCCTGTCCGAAATAGTCCGCGGGGTTTGTGTAATTGCAGCCTTCAGAGAAGCTGGCGCACTCCCGCAATGAGGGCCGCGTGTTGGCGTTGACGGAAGTGGACATATTGAACTTCGCTCCGAAGGCCTGGTCAACCCTGACGAACAAAGTCTTGGGATTAATCCATTTGTTGCCCGACGGCGCATACGCATTGTGATCCAGAACTCCAGGCAGGTCGGGCGCCGGGATCAACGGAACAAGCTTGGCAGCGATCGCGCTCAGCAGAGGATCGCCGGCGGGGATGATATTCGCCGCCCCTGGGATGGGCTGCCCGGTGGTCGGATCAAAGCCGAAGCCGGTCCGCACGGGGACGCCGCCCGGCACGTTGGGGCCGCACACTTTCGCGGCGTTGCAGGTCTCGGTGGTGGAGGGGTCGAAAATCTCTCCCGCGTAGATCGGTCGACCAAGGATGTCGGTTGCGATCGGGGCAGAGGTATTCAGAAGAAGAGGGCTTGAAAAATTCCCCTGGAGGAAAGATGTAAGAGGAGCTGTATTGCCGTAACTGGGCAAGGTACCTTGGTCGAAGTGAAGGTCGTCCAGGTTGGCGAAGAAGTAAGTTTGGTGCTTGCGACCGTCGTACACTTTGGGTATGTAAACCGGTCCGCCGACGAGAAATCCCCAGTTCTCGTTGCGCGTGGGAGTAATTTGCGGAATCAGCTCTCCCTTCGCGTTCAGGCCTTGATAGCCATAGTAGTCGTAAACCGCCCCGTGGAAGGCAGAGGTGCCCGACTTGGTCGTATATTCGACGAAGCCGCCGCTGGTACGCCCGTACTGCGCGGAGAAATTGCTGGTGGTGATCTTCGTCTCCTGGACCGAATCAAAGGGGACAGAGCGTTCTTGAGTGTTGTTATGGTCGATGGCGCTGCCGAAGGAAGCTCCATCGAGGTAATTCTCCATGGCCATGATCTGGCCGCCGTTCATGCGCGATTCGAACTGGCTGCCGCGGAATATCGGGCAGCCGTTCGGCCGCATCGGGACGTAGCCGGGCTCGAGACCGAGCAGGGACTCAGCGAGGCGAATATCGGCACCCATCACCGCCGGCAGGTCGTGGTAGTACTTTTGTCCGAGGACCTGCGTAACCTCAGCGTTTGACACATTCACATCTACCGCGGATGCCACTCCTACCACTTCCACCTTTTCCCTCACGTTGCCCACGTCGAGTTTGGCATCCAGTCGAACTTCCGCAGTTTCAACTACCACTCCGGCGGCGACGAACGTCTTAAAGCCAGCCTTCTCCACCTGCACACTGTAGTGGCCGGGAATGAGTGGTGTGGTCGTGTAATTGCCAGCCGACGAAGTGTCGATAACGATTTTGTCGCCCGTGGACTCACTGGTGACGGTGACCGTCGCTTGGGTAATGGCGCTACCCGTCTTATCCGTCACAATCCCGGTGATGTTACCTCTGTCTTGACCCTGCCCGAACAGCAAACCTGCAAAGGCGAAAAGAGAAACAGCTGTCAAGAGAAACCACCGAACCGCGGAACGAGAATTCATTTCCGGCCTCCCGGGCGCTACCTGGCGCTACCTGGCGCGTAAGCTGGACTGCACATAATCGTTGTTAGGCAACCCGAATGTAATCGATTACATTAACGACGAGGGACATATTGGGGGCAGAGCACACCGTTTGTCAAGAAAAATCTAATACAAATCCATTACGAACCGGGTTTGATACGAAAATCGGATTTTCGCGGACGGCGCGGAACTATCCTCTTGCGGAGAACTGCGCTCCTTCCCTGCGGTCATTCAAAGAGGAACCCCAACACCCGCGCTCACTTGACTGCTGGCGCAACCGCCCGCCCCGCCCACTTCTTCCAACTCGCCTGGTCCGTCAGCAACTTAATGAAAACACCTCCTACCACGGAACGCGCCTGAAAATCACGATGTTTTCCGGTGTCCGTGTCGTAGAAATCGGTGAGAGGCACCCGGTCGGGAGTTTCATTGGTGAATTTATAGACAGGGGAAAAAAGCGCGTCGAAATCGGCAGCGTGATCGGAGAGCGAGGCCGTCCAGAGCAGCCAGTCCAGTTTCGTGTAGAGGGCGCGAGAATCGAGCGGAAGACCGTAAACATTCTGCTTCGTCTTGTAAAAAGCGATCTCCGTACGG
>Ga0302325_10024783_pt1 | contig 12473 bp, 21 predicted proteins | sample Palsa_T0_2_FD_201948 | JGI IMG/M metagenome (GOLD analysis project Ga0302325, IMG submission 201948) | Peat permafrost microbial communities from Stordalen Mire near Abisko, Sweden - Palsa_T0_2 | ecosystem: Environmental > Terrestrial > Soil > Palsa > Peat permafrost | place: Sweden: Abisko...
GGTCGCGGTAGGCTCACACGCACCGTCCCGACGGTGGGAGGCTTCGCCTAGTCCGGTCTATGGCGCCGCACTGCTAATGCGGTTTGGGTTTACCGCCCATCCGGGGTTCAAATCCCCGAGCCTCCGCTCGTAAGCAGCGGTTTTACCCGAGAGATGCTTTCGGGTGAGCCCGCTGCTTTCTGCATTTCTGTCCCCCTGCGTGGCCATTGCGTGGCCACGGCCGTCATCCGGCCTACCTCTTATCCCCTCGGCTACCCGCGCTGTCGCGCGGGCCTCAGCCATGCCCGCATGCCGGGCGAGCTCGCCCCCCTAACGAAGCCGGCCCGCCACGGTGCCAGCAACACCATGACGGGCCCGGAACCCAATCCCGCTTTCCCAAGAAAGGGCACCGATGAAAACCGTAACCGACAGTCACCCCGTCTCAAGCGACGACGTCGTGACTACCGCCGACCTCGTCGCCAAGGCCGCCGAGATTGAGGGCATGGCGAGCGCGCTTGCCGGCCCTGGATCACCGCGCAAGCCAGCGACCTACGCCCAGTCGGTCCGCGCCGCCGCCGGGATCCTGCTCGACGCAGGCGCCGTCCCGGACCAGGTCCGCGCGGTAAGCCTGTCCTGGTGTGCCGAGATGGCGGACGCGATGGAGGAGGTGCTGCGCCTCCAGGCCACCTGCGCGGCTGCCGTCCGGCACGTCCCGTGCGGCCTGGACGGCTGCGGCGCCTGCGCAGGGCTGGCCTGCGACGGCGAGACCGGTGTCCACGTCGTTCGCCTCGGCTCGGCCATGAAGCGCCGCGTCATCACCGGCCGCCAGCTCGTGGAGGCCCTGCGGTCTGCGGTCGTCTTCACCGGCAGCACGATCATCCGCCCGGACGGTGCCCGGTGAACGTCGACACAGGCGCATTCGAGGCCGTCACCGGCCAGCTCGCGGAGCTGGCCGCCAGGGTGGAAGCTCTGGAGGCCCGCGCGGACACTGACCTCGCGGCGTTCGAAATCGTCTTCGATGCTGGAAAGGATGCGGCCCGGCGCGAGCTGGGGCTGCCTGCCCTTCACGCTGCAGGCACTGCCCGCCCCCGGCACCTGCGCACCGTGCGGGGCAAGCGGTGAGCGCCCTGCAGCCGGGCCCGGCCGGGACCGCCGGCGTGCCCGGGCATCCCGTCACGCACCACGAGGCCAGCGGCGGCAACCTCCCCAGCCAGGAGGACCGGTACCGCGAGCTGGCCCAGCGCGACGCGCTGGCCAAGGCCATCGCGATCAAGAAGGCCCGGGGGGACTATCAGCCCGGCGGGCATGTCAGCGAGGAGAACTTCCCGCCGCTGACCGTCGACGAGTACCTGGAGATGATCGCGCTCGGCGAGCGGATCGCCCGCCACTACGCACACCCCAGCCAGGTAGACGTGGCCGTCAAGGCCGGGGCGACCTGGGCGCAGATTGCCGCCGCCCGCGGCGCCGATGAGGCGGCCGTGCGGCAGCAGTACCGGGAATGGGCGGAGGGCCAGCACAGGTACGCGGGCATGGGTGACGAGGAGTACGCCACTGCGATCGCGCGTGCCAGCGCCGGCGAGGACGGCACCCCGGGCGGTGCGCGGTGAACGGCACGGACGGCTACGGCACGGCGGCACCCGCCGACCCTCGGGCCTTGCAGGCCGCGCTGTCCTGCGCGGCGAAGGCGTGCGCGTGCTTCCGCATGGGCCTGTCCGGGATTGGTGCGGACGCGCTGGCGAGCGCCAGCCAGATGGCCGTCGTCGCGTTCCCGGCTGGCTCGGCCGGGAGCATGGCCCTGGCCCTCGTGCTGGACGCGGTGGAGCAGGGTGGCGACGCCGCCGAGTTTCAGCGCATCGTGTCCCAGCTGACCGGAGGTGCTTGATGACCTACGTCTACAAGCGGACCGAGCCGGGCCTCTGGACGGCCGGCTTCTATGCCCCGGATGGCAAGTGGGAGCCCGAGAGCGACCACGGCAGCAAGGACGAGGCCGGCGCGCGCGTGGCGTGGCTGAACGGCAACGCCGGGCCCGCGCTAGAGGCCCTGGCCGACAGCATCGACGAGCGCCTGGACGACGAGCACGCCGACCGGCAGTACATCGCCGAGGACGTCGCCAGGCAGCTGCGGGACCTCACCGGAGGTGCCCGATGAGAATCCACGTCGACCAGTCAGTTGAGATGACGCCCGGCAGCATCACGTCCCATGTCTACGACGACGGCGAGGCCTATCTGGAGGTTGGCACGGGAGGCACCGTCGGCCAGTCGATCATGATCTGGGTCGGCAAGAGCGGGGCAGACCTCGGCGAAGAGGCCCGGGCGCTGCGCAAGCTCGCCGAGGTCGCCTCCGAACTCGCGGCCGGGCTGGAGCGCCGGGCCGGGCCCGGAGGTGAGCGGTGAACATCCGCCTGCATGCCACCGAGGAGGAGTGCCGCGAGGCCGCCGAACTGCTGGCAGAGGTGCTGCTTATCCAGTCTGTCAGCGAGCCGTACCCGGACCGTGGGCGCAGCGTGCTGGTCCGGGTCTATATCGAGGCTGTACCGCGAGGTGGCCGGTGAACCGCGCCGACACCGCAGACACGTTCGCCTGGCTGGATCTCGCTCTTTGCGGAGGCTTGCCGCCGGACCTGTTCATCGGCCCCGATGGCGAGCAGCAGCATGAGAAGCCGGCCCGGGAAGCCGCAGCCAAGGCCGTATGCGCTAACTGCCTGGTCGTCCGCGAGTGCCTCGATTACGCCATCACCGGCGGCATCCGGTTCGGCGTGTTCGGCGGGACCGGTGAGGACGAGCGCCAGGCGTTGCAGCGCAACTATGTGCGCCGGCCCGGCGCTGCGAAAGGGAGGGCCGCGTGATGAGCGAATTGAAGCCGGGAACGACCATGCACCGGATCGCCACCCGGTCCCAGCAGGCACGTAATAGACGGCGGCCATGACCGGGGACCTGGCTATCCGGCGGATGGCGGCGGTGGCGGTGCTGCTGGTCGCCGCGATCGCGGCCGTGATCAGTTACCTGCACATCGAGCACCTGGCGCTGGCTCACGGGCAGAGCGCGCTGGCCGCGATGCTGCTGCCGGTCTCCATCGACGGCACGGTGGCCGCCGCGTCCCTGGTGCTGCTGCGGGCGGCCCGCACCGGGCTCGCCGCACCGCATCTGGCGCAGGTGATGCTCGGCCTGGCCGTCGTCGCCACCCTGGCCGCCAACGTCGCCAACGGAGCCCGGTTCGGGCCCGCCGGGGCGCTGCTGTCCGGCTGGCCGGCCGTTGCCTTTATCGGCTCGGCGGAGATGGCGCTGGGCATGGTCCGCCGGGCCCGTCAGGCCGCTCCCGAAGACGCCGGGGTGGCAGAGCACGGAGCCCCTGCCCTGCCTGCCGTCCCGGCCCCTGACGCACTTCCGGCGCACGTCCCCACCGACGCCCAGAGTGCAGCGCTCATCGCGCTGCGCGCCACCCTGGCCGCCGGTAACCCGCTGTCCGGACGGCAGCTCGAAACGCGGTTTGGGCTGAGCCGGGCGGAGGCGACCAGAGTGCGCGAGCTGGTCAGCGTGGAGGCGAACGGGCACGCACCGGAACCGGCAAGCACCGACGACACCTGAACAAGCTCCCCGGCCCGGCGGCCGTCCTCCTACAGATAGCGCCGGGACCGGGGCACCGACTAGCCCGAAAGGAAGGGCGCGTCATCTTGCACCGTATCCGCCGCCGTCGTGGACGCGTCAACAGGCGGTTTGTGGCGTCCGCTGTTGCCGCGGGCCTGCTGCTGGCCGCTTCCCATAGTCACGCCCTGCCTGTGTCTGGCGCGGCGGCCAGCACGGCGCCGTCCCCGGGCGCCGCGACGGCGATCGCCTACGCCGCGCCCAGCTCGGTAAGCCTTACCTGTGGGGTGGCACCGGCCCGGATGCGTTCGACTGTTCCGGGCTGGTCATGATGGCCTACCAGGCCGCAGGGATCAGCATTCCCCGCACCTCGGAAGACCAGTGGGCGGATCTGCCGCACGTGTCCAGCCCGCAACCGGGTGATCTGGTGTTCTTCCCCGGCTCTGACGGAACGTGGTCGGCGCCCGGTCATGTCGCGCTGGTGATCGGCGGCGGCCAGATGATCCAGGCTTATGCCGTTGGCGTCCCGATCGAGGTTTCCCCCCTGAATGGGGATGGTGCTGGCGGGATCGTCGGCTACGCCCGCCCGGATGATGCCTCGTGAGGCGCGGCCTGGTGGCCGGCACGGTCCTGTCGCTGATCGTGGTGGGGGCCTGGTCGGTGGCAGGGGCGGCGACGATGGGCCCGGCCCCCGCCCTGCACCTGTCGGTGCATCACCCGGTCGCGTCGTATCTGGCGCTGGCCGCGGCGCCGACCGGGAACGGCCTGGAGCTGTTCGCCGTGGTCGCGTTCATCTACGGGGTGTGCCTGTTCCTGGCGGGCTGGCGTCGCGCCCGGGGGGACCGGCGATGACGAGGCGCAAGCGCCGTAACCGGAGGTTCGCCGGGTCAGCGATCGTCGCGGGCCTGCTGCTGGCCGCCGCCCATGGCCACACACCGGCCCCGGCCGCGTCGGCGGCGCCGGGCGGGTCAAATGAGGCCCTCGCCAACTCGATGGCCGCATCCGGCTACGGGTGGACCGGCGGCCAGGCCACCTGCCTGGACGAGTTGTGGACCCGGGAAAGCGGCTTCGGGACCGGCGCCACCAACCCCCAGAGCGGCGCGTACGGCATCCCGCAGTCGCTGCCCGCCTCGAAGATGGCCGCCGCCGGGGCGGACTGGCAGACCAACCCGGCCACCCAGGTCAGGTGGGGGCTCGGGTACATCGCCGCGACCTATGGCACGCCGTGCAATGCGTGGAGCCACGAGGAGGCCATGTCTTGGTATTGACCACCGGGCCAGCCATAGATGGCCATCTATCCCATCGGAAAGGACACCCGTCCCCGTGAACAAGCCCGAAATCATCGCCCTGGTCATCATCGGCCTCACCCTGTTTGCGCTGGTCAAATACACCGCCGTGCAGGTGTGGCATGTGGTCGTCATTGTCATCGCCGGGCTCATCCTCGCCGCCTACGTTCCGCAGATTCCCGGCCTGATTTTCAGCGTCGCCGGATGGCTGTCCTCGCACGCCACCGCGCTGACCCATCACTGACCCCCGGGGCGTACCAACGCGTCCCGGACCGCGAAAAGGAGAAAAACACGCATGAGGATCACTGACTTGTTCCGGCGGCGGCGTCCCAGCCGCCGGATGGCCCGGCGGCAGGTCGCCGCGATCCGGGCCAAAACCGCTGCCGCCCGGCAGCAGGTCGCCGACACGGACGCGATGCTCGCGCGCCGGGAAGGGAACGCCAAATGAGAGCACGTTTTCTTGGGTCGCTGGTGATCGGCGCGGTTATCGCCGCCGCCCTGGTCGCTTTTGAGGACAAGTTCCGGCGTGCCGCCCTGATGGCATCCGCGGCTAAGTCCGGTGGTCACCAGACGGTCACGTCGATCCTGGCTGACGGGTTCGTGGGCACTACGTTGATCGCGGGCCTCATCGTGTTCGTGCTCGCCACGGTATTGGCGCGCCGGCGCCGTGGTGACAGGCGGCGTCAGCGGCAGGACAGCCTCCAGCCCCGCCGGCGCCGCGCGGACGCGTGGCGGTAAGGATGGCCTCCGCCGCACCTGCCGGTAAGGCGCCCGCTGATACGGCCCCTACTGGATCGGTGCCCGCACCCCGGGCGCTGATCGGCCGGGCTGTCATCTGGATTGGGCTTGCGCTCGGGACCGCCGCCACGGTGCTGGCGGTGATGCACGGCATCCGGCTCCCGGGCCTCGAGGTGGTCCTGTCCGTACTGGTCACGTGGCTGCTGCTGATCGTTGTGGCGGTCACGGTGGCTGAGCTGGCCCGCCGTCATCACCGGGCCGCGGCCCGGCACGCATGGCGGCACGGGAAGCGGGGCGCACTGTTCGCCCACCACCACACCCGCCGGGGCACGAGGGCGGCGGGCGGCTACCTCACCGCGAAGGCGGCGGCCAGGTGGGCGGCACGGCAGCACCAGTCACTGGATCCGGGCGCCGGGGGAACGGCGGCCGGCTCCTTCACCCCCGTTCTGCTGACGGCCCGCAGCACAACCGGCCGTGTCCTCGACCCGGTCACAGGTCAACCTGTGGCCACAGTGCTCGTCCACGACCCGGACGACCTGAAACGCCGTCTCGCCGCCGTCGCCCGGTACCCCGACATCGAGGTCAGCACCCGGCCGGCGGACCCCCCCGGCAACGAAAGCAACCCACCTGAAGGGACAAACCCCATGACAGACACCAAGGTCACCGACGACACCAGCAAGACCAGTACCCGGGCAGCACGACGGGCCCGGAACAGCGGGAGCGGAGCCATACCAGCGGAATGGGCCGGGGTAATCGCCCGTGCCGCCGACTGCGAGCCGGAGAACGACGGCGAGCTGCTCGGCTGGATGGGAGACGAGGTCAACGGAGCATACGGCTACGCCGAATCCCTCATCGAGCTGCTCGAAACCTGCACCAGCGTCATCGGCCTCGACCCGGTGGCGATGGCCGCGCTGCATGACGTAGCCGACGCTGCGACCGAATGCGCCGCCACGATGGCCGCTGCCCGCCACCGGTTCGCCGACCACTACGAGCTGCCCCGGGAGTTCGCCGGCAACGGCGGCCTGATGCCGCACGACGGCCGGTGGGTTACCGGCGACGGCGACGCCTGACCAGCCCCATGCTCAACTGGAGGTGAACGATGGGCCAGTGGCCGCGACCGTGCCCGATTCCGGGGCACCCGGACGGCAACGGCGAACCGGTGATTGTCACCGAGTCGGCGTGGGCGCGGTTGCGGCGCTGGCATCTGCACGCCCCGGCCGAGCGGCTGCCGCTGCCTGCCATCCTGCTCACCTGGCCGCTGACGTGGTTCGCGCACGGGCTTATCCCCGCCCACATCTTCGCCTGGGCCACCGTTATCGCCGTAGTGCTGACGTGGCTGACCTGGCTACGGCATCAGAAGAACTCCCCTCACCCGCGTCTTAGTGCCACCGAGGCGGCACTGGTCGCTGCGGCGTGGGGAGGATGGGTAACGGCTGCGGTCGCGTTCGGCCCTACTGCCCGGCCGGACTACTGGCTGACGCTGACCTACCTGGCGGGCGTGGCCGGCGGGTACTGGTGGCTTCGGCGTCATGAGGCGGTCCGCGCTGCCCGCCAGCGCCGCGATGACCTGGCCGCTGAGATCGCCGACAAGACCACCTGGCATCAGATCCTGCCGCGGGCCGGGCTGGGCGGCTGGCACGTGCAGGATCGGTGGAAGACCCTGATCGGTGAGGAGCGGCTGATCACCACCAGCCCGGAAAACGCCTCGGCCAAGCGCACCGCGGGCAACAGCAGCGTGATCGCCGAAAAGCTCGAACACGTCCTCGGGCTGCCGTATGGCCGCGTTGACCTGTCCACCACCGGGGAGCCTGGTCAGCTCATCATCGGCATCCGCACGGTAGACCTGTCCATTCAGGGCACCGTCTACCATCCGGCCACCGACCCGTGGCCGGACGCGGACCCGTCCCCGTTCGCCGATTGGTTCCCCCCGGTAACGAGTATCCGCGACCCGCTGATCTGGGGAGTCTGCCCGGAAGACGGTTCACCACTGTCGGTGGGGTTGTTCACCAAGGGTGGTGGCCGGGCGATCGGGGTGATCGGCACGACCAACGCCGGCAAATCCAACGTGCTCAACGACATCCGCGAGGGCATCACCCGGTGCCCGGACGCCCGGATGATACAGCTCAACGGCGCGCATCAGGTCGACGAGCTGACCTGGGAGCCCTTGTCGGCGCTGACGGTCTGCGGCCCAGTGGCCACCGACGAGGACGTCCGCAACAGGATCGGTGCGGTGCTGGAGGCAGTGTGCCTGCTGGTCACCAACCGGTCGGCGACTCTCGCAGAGACCGGGCACTCCACCTTCCAGCCCACCGAGGCCGACCCGGCTGTCGTCGTCTTCATCGACGAGTCGGATGAGGTCGTCAAGCACGTTCCCGGTGCCGGTGCGAGGCTGGACTTCCTCGCCTCCAAGCAGCGGAAATCCGGGGTGGCCCTCGTGCTGGCCACTCAGCGGGCCGTCATCTCGGCGCTCGGCGGCGGCATGGTCCGCGCCAACATGAGCGAGGTGCTCGTCGGCAACGTGGTGCGGGCAACCGAATCCCGGCACGCCACCGGGGCAGAAACCGAGATCCCTGACATCCGCGAATACTCCAAGGGCGCTCCCGGCTACTTCCAGCGGTACGACCCGCGCTCGGGCACGGTCACCGGGCGGGGCCGGGCGTTCCTGCTCGGCGTCGACCCCAACGAGCCGGACTACATGAAACGCATCGTCGCGGCCCGGCGTCATCTGCGGGGCTGGAGTATCCCGGACCTGCCGCCGCTGGCCCTGGACGCCGTACAGGATGCTGCGCAGCCCACCATGAGGACGGGCACTGACGACGTTGCCACCCAGCGGATCAGCGGCCTGCGCGCCAGGCTCGCCAGCATCACCCAGACGGCATCCGCGGGCCCGGCTACGGCTACTGCCACGGCTCCCCTGCCCATCCCGCTGGAGATCCCCCAGGCGGACGGCCAGACGCTGCTGGAACTTCTGGCGAGCCCGGAGGGCACCACGGCGAAGGCGGCCGGGGCCGCGATCGGCAAGTCCAAAACGATCGCCTACGAGTACCTGTGCGTACTGCGGGATAAGGGCATCGCCACGAAGGCCGGTGGCGGCCCGGCGACACGGTGGTACCGCACCGTCCCCACGGCACCTCCGGAAGACACCTACCGCACGATCGAGCAACTCGCCGAGGCGGTACATCACGGCCTGGTTGACGTCGACGAGGACACCCGGGCGGTGCTGGAGCAGGCCCGCCAGATCGCAGACCGGCAGCGCACTGGACGGCCGCAGCTGACCCTGGTACGCCCCCCTGACGACGCAGCCGGTGGTGACACTCCGTGACTGCTAATCGTTCGCCGGATCGTTCGGAAATCGTTCGGTTCCCAGGCCATGTACCCCACCGAACGATTACGCCGAACGATTACGGCGGGTCGCGCACCCGTCCCCTCTCTTTGACCCTGAGTAACGAAAGGACCTGACTGTGAGCGGTTACGAGGAGCATCTCCACGCGCGTGCGGAGGAGCTGGAGGAAACCAGCGAGCTGGCCGGGGCGGTGACCGAGATCCTGGCCGGCGCGTCCGGTGCGGGCGTCGACCCGCGCGCCATCGTCAGCCTGCGGACCGCCATCACCGCACTCGACCCGGCAGATGGGGCACCAGCACCAGCTAGTAACGGCAGCGGTAACGGCTACCGGTCGGACGGCGAGTTCCTGGAGGCGGTCAGCGACGCCGAGGACCAGGTGCTCGACGCGCTGCGCGACGCGGAGCAGCTCACCGAACGGGTGATCGCCGCATTGGACAGCGCGCACGCCGGCCAGGAACACGCCCAGCAGGATCTGGAAGACGCACGGCAGGCCCTGTCCGCCGCGTACGCCATGCCCACCAAGGAGAAGTGCGACGGCTGCCACGGCATCAAGTCCGCCGCCATCGCCGCGGCCGAGGCCGCTGTCGCCCAGGCGGAGGAACGGATCAGGGACGCCGAACGCCGCATCAGCCTCTGCGAGGACACCAGCGAGCTTCTCGATCCGCTCACCCAGCGCCTGCAGGTCGCTCTGCAGGCACTCCGCCAGGTGCCGCACGACCTGGGCGAGGTCTACGAGCTGATCTACGCGTTCATCCGCCGCGGCGGGAAGATGCCCCACCCCGGAAGGTGGATCACCGGCGAGACACCCGTCCCCGCCTGACAGACCCGGGCGGGCGCCAGCCAGCCAGGCCTGGTGTTCTTTATGGCCTGCGGGCGCGGATATGGCGCCGGCCGAAACTGCGGAACGAAATACGCCGCCTCGTACGGAATGCTATTCCCATAGCCTGTCACGCACTTATCGCCCGGCATTCCGTTTTGTCGTTTTCCATAGCGACATCCCCGTTCATCCCGGGGAATTACGCGGCCACCAGTCAACTGGAATGAACCGGTATGCGTCCATCAATTACGTGCATTCCAAGGACGGAGCCCGCCGATGAACGAGCCGCCGAGACAGCCGAGCTTCACGCCGAACGACGGGGGATACCCGCCAGGGGGTCGGCAAAGTCTTTGATGGGTGACTTCAGGCCGGGCGACACGCCGGTGATGGGCGGATAGGAGCGCGGGCACGGCCCTTGCGGTGATCATGGCGGTTCCTACACCTGCCAGATCACTTCTGAGGGACCATGCCCGCGTCGTCATCATCCCTGATTGACCCTGTCATCGGCCACCTGGTCACCGCGGCTGAAGACACCAGTGAAGGCCCGGGCCTGCTGGCAGCGCTGGCCCGGGTCGCTGATCCGCGGCGCCGGCGGGGCGTGCGCCACGGGCTGGCGGTGGTCTTGGGTCTGGCGGTGTGCGCGGTGCTGACCGGGGCGCGGTCGTTCACCGCGATCGCGGAATGGGCCGCTGACGCTGATCAGGAAACCCTGGCCAGGCTGGGCGTGCGGGGCACTGTGCCGTGCGAGTCCACTATCCGCCGGGTACTGCAGCGGCTGGACGCTGACGCCTTCGATGACCTGGCCGGGCAGTGGGCGGCCGAGCGCACCAGGCCGGGGCCGGAGCAGCGGCGGGTCATCGCGGTGGACGGCAAGACCTTACGAGGCTCCGCCCACGACGGCGAGAACGGCCATCACCTGCTCGCCGCGCTGGATCATGCCCGCGGCGTGGTCCTGGGCCAGGCCGAGGTGGGCGCGAAGACGAACGAGATCCCCATGTTCAGCACGCTGCTGGACCGCATCGCCGTCGGTGGGGCGGTCATCACCGCAGATGCGATGCACGCCCAGCGCGGCCACGCCACCTACCTGGCCGGGCGGGATGCGCACTACCTGTTCACCGTCAAGCGCAACCAGCCCAGCCTGCACGCCCAGCTCGCGGCCCTGCCGTGGCGCCAGGTACCCGTGGCCTGCGACACCCGGGAACGGGGTCATGGCCGGGCCGAGCGCCGCATCCTCAAAATCACCGCCGTGGCCGCCGGGCTGGCCTTCCCCCACGCCGCCCAGGCCATCCAGATCGTCCGCCGGCGCCGGCTGGGCAGGAAGAAGAAGTGGTCAGCCGAGACCTGCTACGCGGTCACCTCGCTGACGGTGACCCAGGCCAGCCCCGCTGAACTCGCCGCCATCATCCGGGGCCACTGGGCAATCGAAGACCGCCTCCACTGGGTCCGCGACATGGACTTCGACGAGGACCGCTCCCAAGTCCGCACAGCCAGCGGCCCCCGCGTGATGGCGGCCCTGCGCAACCTCGCCATCACGATCTTCCGCCTGGCCGGCTACGCCAGCATCGCCGCCGCCTTGCGCTATCACGCCCGGCGGCCCAGCCGGCCCCTGCGAACGATCATGAAGTGCTAAACGACTTTGCCGGGGCCCTGGGATACCCGCCACCGCAAGGACCGCCCGGCGGATGGCCTGCCCAGCCTTACGGCGCCCCCCAGTACCAGCCCCCGCAACCGCCGCCACCGAAGAAGCGGCACTGGGTCAGGAACACCTTCCTCGCCATCGCTGCCGTGATCGTTGTGATCATCATCGTCGCGGTCGCCAACTCTGGCGGTGGCGTATCCACAACCCCTTCGGGCAGCACAGCCGGTGGCAAACCCTCGGCGAGCACGCCCGCGAAGGCGCCAACCGTGGCCCACATCGGCTCGTACTTCGACGTGAAAGACGCCAGCGGCGACACCTACCGGGTCACCCTCGACAAGCTCATCGACCCCGCTCAGGGTGCCGACCAGTTCACCACCCCAGACAACGGGAACCGGTTCGTGGGTGCCGTGTTCACCATCCAGGCGATCAGCGGCAGCCCGAAGGACGAGGACGCCAACAACGACGCGGTACTGGTCGGCTCCAACGGGCAGTCATACACGGCGGACTTCAGCAGCATCGCCGGGTACACAGACTTCAACGACGGCCAGATCAGTGTCGCCCAGGGCGCCATGGCAACAGGGGCGGTGACCTTTCAGGTGCCGGAAGGCGTGAAGGTCGCCAAGGTCCAGTGGACACCGGGCGGGTTCGGGTCAGCGGTGCAGTGGAACGTTCCGTAGCTGACGAAGCGAGGGGCGCAGCGCCCGCAGTCGCGCCTCTCGCCGGCAGCTGTCTTGAGCTTTCAGGCGGACGTGTCGCGCCTTACGCTCAGAAAAGACGCGCGGGGCTTCTCCTAGGCCAGGCGCTGAGCCCCGCGCGTCCCAAGCGCGGGCACGCTATCCCCAGAACGGTGACCCGAACCCCTGGGCACGGGCGTTAGCGCCAAACGCGGACTTGGAGTAGTCCCTCAGCCCGTCCGCGCCGAGCGAACCCAGCCCGCCCGGGGGCACCGAGGGGGCACCCGTGACGTAAGTATTCGGAAGTCCTGTGAAACGGCATGCTGAGGACCGGCGCGGTGACCGCGTAAGTAGTCGGAATCGTGTAGCGGGAGCGGCGTCAATGTCAGGAGCTTGAGCGGTTAGCATCCCGTGGTG
>Ga0302325_10024784_pt1 | contig 12473 bp, 11 predicted proteins | sample Palsa_T0_2_FD_201948 | JGI IMG/M metagenome (GOLD analysis project Ga0302325, IMG submission 201948) | Peat permafrost microbial communities from Stordalen Mire near Abisko, Sweden - Palsa_T0_2 | ecosystem: Environmental > Terrestrial > Soil > Palsa > Peat permafrost | place: Sweden: Abisko...
TTAGCCCGCCGCCGCCACTGTAAGCAGCCGGGACCCGCCACGCGGGTCCACTCGGCGGGGGCGGCGGCTAGCTGACAGCCACCTCGCATGTCCGAGGTTTATGCATAAATCGGACCACCTCCCTTCCGCTTACAACAGACGCTACGTGAGCCACCCTGAGCTGCGCAAGAGATTTTTTCGCAGGCGAACGTGAACCCGCACCGGAACTACACTCGATCACATGGAGCATGGCCAGGAGCAGAGCCGGTCCTGGGACCAGGAGCTGCGGTCCCGTGGCTACCGGGTCACACCGCAGCGCCAGCTCGTGCTCGAGGCGGTGGCCGCGCTCGATCACGCGACCCCGGAAGAGATCGCGGCCAGCGTCCAGCGGACCGCCAAGGGCGTCAACATCTCGACGATCTACCGGACGCTGGAGCTTCTCGACGGGCTCGGCCTGGTCGCGCACACCCACCTGAACCACGGCGCGCCCACCTACCACCTGGCCACCGAGGCGGGCCACGTGCACCTGGTCTGCCAGGACTGCGGGAAGATCGAAGAGGCCAGCCGGGAGACGATCACGCCGCTCACGCAAGCGCTTGACGACCGCCACGGGTTCGAGGTCAACGTCTCGCACCTGACCGTGTTCGGCCGCTGCCACGACTGTAGGAGCAAGACAGATGAATGACACCGCCCATGCTTGACCTGCCCGGCGCCGTCGAGGCGGAGCACCCGGACGAAGGTGTCGCCTCGCACTACGGCGACCCGATGCGCGAGCAGCGCGTGATGAGCGAGCAGCCTTCGCTGGTGGACCGGTCCAACCGGGGCGTCATCAAGATCACCGGCCCCGACCGGCTCTCCTGGCTGCACAGCCTGACCAGCCAGCATCTGGAGCGGCTGCCCGCGGGGGACACGCAGCAGGCGCTCATCCTCAGCCCCCAGGGTCACCTGGAGCACCATCTGACGCTGACCGACGACGGCAGCGCGACCTGGATTCACGTCGAGCCGCACACCGCGTCGGCGCTGGTCGACTACCTCAACTCGATGCGCTTCATGCTGCGGGTGGAGGTCGAGGATCTATCCGGCGTGCTGGAGGTGCAGACCCTCGCCTACGCGCCGGAAGAAAAATCTTCGGATGGAACGCACGCGGCTTTCTCTTCGTCGGCCACGCTCGCGCAAGACCTCGGGGCAGCGGCAGTAACGAACGGTCCGTTCACTATCGATTTGATCGTTGAACCGGGCGCGGCGGGGAAGCTGGCGGCGACCTACCCGGTCGCCGGGATGTGGGCCTTCGAGGCGGCGCGGATCGCGGCGCGCATCCCGCGGCCGGGGCTGGACACCGACCACAAGACGCTGCCGCACGAGGTCGGGCTCATCGATGACGCGGTGCACCTGAACAAGGGCTGCTACCGGGGCCAGGAGACCGTCGCCAGGATCCACAACGTCGGCCACCCGCCCCGCAGGCTCGTCTTCCTGCACCTGGACGGCTCGGTCGACCGGCTGCCCGCGCACGGGTCGCCGATCACGACTGAGGACGGCGCGCAGGTCGGCTTCGTCGGCTCGGCCGCCAGGCACTTCGAGCTCGGGCCGATCGGGCTCGGGCTGATCAAGCGGACCGTGCCGACGGACGCTACGCTGCTTGCCGATGGGGTCGCGGCCGCGCAGGAGGTGGTCGTCCCGCCCGACGCGGGCGCCAACGTGCAGGTCACGCTGCGGCGAGACAGCGTGCCGCAGCCGCCGAGCGGCCGCAAGATGCTGTAGATCCGTCGAAAATGCTCCAAATTACCGCTTATGGGTCAAATGGGGAGGTTTTGTGCTCCGCAAGGCGCTGTTGGCGGTTGCCGCCAGCGAACGGATCCGGGATCTGGTGACGGTCACGCCCGCCACTCGCGCCGTCGTCGACCGGTACGTGGCGGGCGAATCGAGCGAGGACGCGGTGACCGTGGCGCGCACCCTGCGCTCGGCCGGGCTGCTGGTCACGCTCGACTACCTGGGCGAGGAGACCCACGACGCGCAGCGCGCGGCCGCGACCGCCGCCCAGTACGTGCACCTGCTTGGCAAGCTCGCGGCCGAGGGGCTGACCGAGGACGGCGCGGTCGAGGTGTCGGTCAAGCCGACCGCGCTCGGGCTGCTGCTCGATGAAAGGGTGGCGACCGAGCACCTGGAGCGAATCGCGGTCGCGGCGCGGGAGGCGGGCACGACGGTGACGGTGGACGCCGAGGATCACCGGACGACCGACGCCTCGCTGCGGATCGCGACCGCGCTGCGGGAACGGTTCGGCTCGGTCGGGACGGTGGTCCAGGCGTCGCTGCGGCGGACCGAGGCCGACGTGCGGGAGCTCAGCGCGCCCGGGGTCCGGGTGCGGCTGTGCAAGGGCGCCTACGCCGAGCCGCCGGAGGAGGCGTTCGCCGCCAAGCACGACGTCGACCGCTCGTTCGCGCGCTGCCTGCGGATCCTGATGGCCGGCCGCGGCTACCCGATGATCGCGACGCACGACCCCCGGCTGATCGCGATCACGCGATCGCTGGGGCTCGCCCGCGCGCCGGAGAGCTTCGAGCACCAGATGCTCTACGGGGTCAGGCCGGAGGAGCAGCTGCGGCTGGCCGCCGCGGGCGCGCAGGTCCGGGTGTACGTGCCGTACGGCAACGACTGGTACCGCTACCTGGTCAGGCGGCTGGCGGAACGGCCGGCCAACCTGGCGCTCTTCCTCCGTTCGCTAGGGTCGGGCTCATGATCGCGATACTCGGCACCGGGAAGATGGGCGAGGCGCTGCTGTCGGGGCTGCTGCGGGCCGGGCGCTCGCCCGCGGACGTCGCGGTGGTGGTGCGGCGCGAGTCGCGGGCGGACGAGCTGCGCGCGGCCTACGGGGTGCCGGTGCTGTCGGCGGCGGAGGCGGCCAAGAGCGCGTCGGTGCTCGTGATCGCGGTCAAGCCGCAGGACATGGGGCGGATGCTGGACGAGATCGGCGGCCTGGTGAACACGTCCCAGCTGGTGATCTCGGTCGCGGCCGGCATCACGACCGCGTTCATCGAGCGGCACTTCCCGGTCGAGGTGCCCGTGGTCCGGGTGATGTCCAACACGCCGGTGCTGGTAGACGAGGCGATGTCGGTGATCTCGGCCGGCGCGTTCGCCTCCGAGCCGCACCTGCGGCTGGCCGAGGAGATGCTCTCACCGGTGGGCAAGGTGCTGCGGATTCCCGAGTCGCAGCAGGATGCGGCGACGGCGCTGTCCGGGTCCGGCCCCGCGTACGTGTACTACCTGGTCGAGGCGATGGTGGACGCGGGCATCCTGCTCGGCATGCCCCGCCGGACCGCGCTGGAGATGGTCACCCAGGCGGTGTACGGGGCGGCGACGATGCTGCGGGACTCGGGCGAGCACCCGGTGATCCTGCGCGAGGCGGTGACGTCGCCGGCCGGCACGACGATCTCGGCCATCCGCGAGCTTGAGCGGCACGGGGTGCGGGCCGCGTTCCTGGCGGCGATCGAGGCGGCCCGCGACCGCGGCCGCGAGCTGGGCGGTGCCTGAATTGAGCGGGCCGGCCGTAGTGATGTGGGACGAGGCGCTCACGCGGTATGACTTCGGGCCCGGGCATCCGTTCGACCCGGTTCGGATCAGGCTGACGATGGAGCTGGCGGCGGAGCTCGGGGTGCTGGCGTCGCCGTCGGTCAGCCTGGTGTCGCCGTCGCCCGCGACCGACGGCGCGATCGGATGCGTGCACGATGAGGACTACATCGAGGCGGTACGGCGGGCCGGGCGGACGCTGGCGCCCGACCTGCGGTACGGGCTCGGCACCGCCGACGACCCGGTGTTCGAGGGCATGCACGAGGCGGCCGCGCTCGTCGTCGGGGCCACGATGGGGGCCGCGCAGTCGGTCTGGTCGGGCGATGCGCTGCACGCGGTGAACATCGCGGGCGGTCACCATCACGCGATGCGCCGGGCCGCGAGCGGGTTCTGCATCTACAACGACCTCGCCGCCGCGATCACGTGGCTGCTCGCCAACGGGGCCGAGCGGGTGGCCTACGTCGATCTTGACGTGCACCACGGGGATGGCGTCCAGGCGGCGTTCTACGACGACCCCCGGGTCCTGACGATCAGCCTGCACGAGCACCCGGCCACGCTCTTTCCCGGCACCGGGTTCCCGGGCGAGACCGGCACCGGGGCGGGCGAGGGGTACGCGGTCAACGTCGCGCTGCCGGCCGGGACCGGGGACGCCGGCTGGCTGCGCGCCCTCGACGCGGTGGCGCTGCCGCTGCTGCGCGACTTCAAGCCGACGGTGCTGGTCAGCCAGCATGGGTGCGACAGCCACCGGCTCGACCCGCTGGCCAACCTGGAGCTGACGATCGACGCGCAGCGCAGCGCCCAGGTCATCCTGCACGACCTGGCCCACGAGCTCTGTGACGGCCGCTGGGTGGCGACCGGTGGCGGCGGGTACGCGCTGGTCCAGGTGGTGCCGCGGATCTGGACGCACCTGCTCGCGATCGCGGCCGGCGCGCCGGTGGACCCGGAAATGGCCACCCCGGCCCGGTGGCGGGAACTGGCACGTTCCGTGACCGGCGAAACCGCGCCGCTGACGATGACCGACGGGTCGGACGCCCGCTATGTTTCATTCTCCGCGGGCGCGGATCCCTCCGATCCGGTCGATCGAGCGATCATGCGAACGCGGAGCGCGGTGTTTCCGGCGCACGGGCTGCTGCCGCAGTTATCTTCGCAGCGCGCCCCCGGATGCCCGCAGCACGCACGTGACGTGCTTCTTTCTGGTTTTTTGCGAGAATCAGCAGGGGGTCGGAAGGGGCTCGGGTCTGCTTCCGCCGCAAGAGTAAGTACATTGAGACGATTATGGGTACTTGCTCTTTTCCGTACGAGACTTACCCTGGGATACGTACGTGACTGGTGCGCTGAATCCGGTCAGGCGTGCTCGGCTTCGCGCGGAAGAGGGCAATGATGGCAAACGAAACTCCCCTAAGCGATGTTAGATTCCTTACCGTCGCCGAAGTGGCAACGATCATGCGGGTATCAAAGATGACCGTCTATCGACTGGTCCACTCCGGTGAACTCGAGGCTATCCGGGTCGGACGTTCATTCCGCGTCCCTGAGCAGGCAGTAAACCAATACCTCAGGGCGGCCTTCGTCGGCACCGTCTGAGCGTCGGCGCAGGCGGCTGAACGCGGGAGACCGGAACCGCAGAAGCACCTAGCCTGCGCCGGAGTTTCACGGGCGTCGGTCCCGAGAACCGACGCCTGTGAACCGCTCTATCACGCGCGTCGCGCGGCGCTGACCAGGCGTCGCCGGAGCGTCGTGGCGGGTGGCGGGTCCTGATGACCGCCAGGCCGTCTCAACGGCATGCGGTACCAGGTACGCTGGTGGACTGCGTGAGCGGTTGGCGTTCATGCGATCTGCAAGCAATTCCGGGCGTGTGCCCGCCTCCCGTCCGTCGGTGGGTGATGGCGTGCCCGTCTGCCGTTGTGCCGAAAGGATGGTGGCCTGATGGGCTCAGTCATCAAGAAGCGCCGTAAGCGTATGGCGAAGAAGAAGCACCGCAAGCTGCTGAAGAAGACGCGGATCCAGCGCAGGAACAAGAAGTAGCGCAGGTATCGCCCGCCGCCGAGCGGGCGCCATGGTCTCGCGGGTGCGCCAGCGGCGCGCCCGCGTTTCCGCATGCCCGGACATGCCTGCTGACCGTGAGCGGTCGGCACGGATCTTGACAAGTCGCCCGTCGCGGCGGCCGACCTGACTAACAATGGCATGTGGTGGGGTAAGCCCGGTACTTAGATCGGAGCGGATATGAGTGGCAGACGGCGGCGCGACGACGGGTGGGACGAGGGTCGCCGGGATGACGGGCGGGCGGTGCGGGTTGCCGACGCGCAGGACGGCCGGCCCGGTCCCTGGCTTGATGGCGGCGCTGACGACCAGCGCGGCCGAGCGTACCCGGCGCCATCGTTCCAGCCGCTAGGCGAGCCGGCCAGCGGCTACGGCGCGGCCGGCGGGTCTAACGGGTACGGCGATGCGAACGGCTACGGTTCGGCCAACGGCTACGGATCGGCCGGCAACGGCTACGACTCTTCCGCCTACGACTCTTCCGCCTACGGGGCCACCCGCAATGGCGGCGCGGCCGAGTACCAGGACCCCGGTTACGGGCGCGGCGACTCCGGCTACGCGCGCGGCGGCTATGACGGCGCGAACTCCGGCCAGAACGGCTACGGCCAGAACGGCTATGCCGCGCAGACCGGAACCGCGGGCTATGCCGCGCAGACCGCAGTCGCGGGCTATGCCGCGCAGAACGGCGGCGGACGCGCCGCGGCCGACTATAGCCAGTCCGGTTACGGCTCGTCCTATGGCACTGAATTCATGCCCGCCGATGTCGATGATGCGGCGTACGACGCGCCGACCGGCACGCCCCGGCCGATCGGGCGGCTTTCCATTTATACGCTGCTCGACGATAAGGCGCCCGAATTCGACCGGATCGCGGAACGCGCCGCCGAAGGCGTCCGGGCGTCGGAACCCGATACGCTCGTATACGTCATCCACGTGGTGCCAAAGGCGCCAATGCAGCGGATCATCTACGAAATTTATCGTGATCGCGCGGCCTTTGAGAGCCATGAGCGGCAGCCGCACATTCAGCGGTTCATGGTCGAGCGCGCGTCCTGCGTGCTGGCGACGAACATCATTGACTTGCGGCTGAAATACGCGAAGGTGGCCGCGCTCGGCGGCCAGGCGGCCGGCCCGGTCGGCGCGGCCAGCGGGAACTCGCAGGGGCGGGGGACGGACGTCCAGCGGGAGCCGCGGGCGCTCGCGTCCGCGGCCGCGGGCGGCGACCAGTATCGCAGCGATCAGTACAACGGCGGCCAGTACAGCAGCGCTCAGTACGCTGGCGGCCAGTACGAAAGTAGCCAGTACGCCAGCGCTCAGTACGCCGCTGGCCAGTACGAAAGTGGCCAGTACGGCAGCGCTCAGTACGGCAGCGGCCAGTACGCGGACGATCAGCCTGCCGCGGCGACTAGCGTCCAGTACCCGGCCACGGCCGCCGCGGCGACCAGTGTCCAGTACCCCGCCGCCGCCACCACCGCGGTGGCGAGTTTCACGCCCGCCGACGACCGCTACGCGGCCGCCGCCGCGAGCCAGTACGCCGCCGCGAGCCAGTACGCAGCGGCCGGGACCGGCCAGTACGCGGCCAACGGCTCGGGTCAGTACAGCGTCAGCGGCTCGGGTCAGTACGCCGCGAGCGGCTCCGCCGAGTACGCCGCGAATGCCGAGTACGCCGCGAATGGGTCGGGTCAGTACGCCGGGGTCGGCGCCGGTCAGTACGCTGCCAGCGCCGCCAACGGGCAGTACGGCTACTCCGACGGCGGGTACGACGCGAGTAGCGGCCAGTACGCGACCGCCAGCGCATACCCCGCCACCAGCACTTATAGCGACGCAGCGGGCTCGTACGCCGAGGCCGGCGGCTACGGTGGCGCTACCAGCTACCAGGCCACCGCCGATTATCCGGCCGGCGGGTACGCCGGGGGAACCGGGTACTCGGGTGCGGCCGGCTATCCGGCCAGCGACGGTTATTCGAGCGCGGGGTCGACCGGGTCGAGCAGCTACGCCGGGGCGGCGAACGGCGGCGCCTACTTCACCCCGGCCGCCTCAGTGGGCGGCCAGTACCAGGACTCCGGTGGCCAGCTAGGCGGTGGCCAGCTGGCAGGCGGCCAGCCGGTGGGCGCCCACGCGGCCGGAGGCCAGCAGGCAGGCGGCGGTCACCGCCGCCGTGAGCTCAGCGCGGCCCCGTCGGCTGACCCGGCTTCCGGCGCCTACCCGGCTTCCGGCGCCTACCAGGCGGCGGGCGACCCGGCCGACGGCTACTCCGGACGCGACTACGACTACACGGGGCGCGAGCAGGACGGGACCGCGCAGTGGGTGCCGCCGGGGTACTCGACCCAGGGGTACCGGTGAGCCCGACCTCAGCCGCCCGAATCACCTTGCTCGGCCGACCCGGGTGTCATCTGTGCGATGACGCCCGGGCGGTCGTGCGCCGGGTTGCCGATGATCTCGGTGTGACCTGGGAGGAACGCGACATCACGCAATCAGAAGAAGACATGCGTGAATATTGGGAGAAGATCCCCGTCACCCTGGTGGATGGCGTTCAACACGATTTCTGGCGCGTCTCTGAAGACCGCCTCCGCGCCGCTCTGTCTTCGCGCTAACACTGTCTTCCCGCTAAGACTGTCTTCCCGCTCACACTCTCTGCGGGCTAACACGGTCTGCCGGCTAACACCCGTACCAGGCCTTACCAGGCATTGCGGAATTACCACCCGCATCAGGCATTACCGAATGACTTTGTCCGTGGTCGGCAACGGGCATCACATAACCCAAATATCGCGCGTACCGCGCGTTACTCGACATGAGTCCGTTTTCCGCCGCCGCGCGCTCTTCGCACGGTTGCGGACGTGCCGACGGGCCTCTGTGGGGAGTGGTGGCGGCCGGTGCCGGCGGGCTCGGTGGGGTGGCTCGGTGGCGGTGGCCGGGTGGGCGGTGGACGGCCGGTATGCGGTAGTTGATGACGCGTACTTTGTGCATCTGTTCACAAACGACGTATGGTAGGTAGCGGTTGCGAACGGCCTAGGTCCGGGGATACCGGTCTATGCCCCTTTACAACGCCATCGAGACCGATGCGGGTCGCCTGTGCTGGCCCGCCGCAGCGCCGAACCTTCCCCAGGAGCGTCGCATGTCCAGTGCCGCCGAGCTTTCCGGCCCCGAATCGGAGCCCGGCCATACCTCCACCCGCCCAGATCCGGTGGCCGACCGGCCGGACCCGGCCGGTGACCGCCCGTACCCGAGCGGCATCCCCGAGGCCACCGTCGCCCGGCTCCCGGTCTACCTGCGGGCGCTCTACGCGCTGGCCGAACGCGGGGTTTCCACGGTGGCGAGCGACGAGCTCGCGCGGGCGGCCGGCGTCAACTCGGCCAAGCTCCGCAAGGACCTGAGCCACCTGGGGTCCTACGGCATCAGGGGCGTCGGCTACGACGTCGAGTACCTCGTGTACCAGGTGTCGCGGGCCCTCGGGCTCACGCAGAACTGGCCGGTCGTGATCGTCGGTGCCGGTAACCTCGGCCGCGCGCTTGCCCACTACGGCGGATTCGCCACCAGGGGGTTCCGGATCGAGGCGGTTCTCGATACGGACCCGTTCCTGGTCGGCGGCAACGTCAGCGGCGTCGCGGTCCGGCACGTGAACGAGCTTGAGACCGTGGTGACCACCAAGCACATCGCGATCGGGGTGATCGCGGTGCCCGTCGGCGCCGCCCAGGCGGTGTGCGACCGGCTAGTCGCCGCCGGCGTGACCAGCATCCTGAACTTCGCCCCGTTGGTTCTCAATGTGCCAGAGGGCGTGGATGTGCGTAAGGTCGACCTATCGATCGAGCTGCAGATTCTCGCCTTTCACGCGCAACGGCGATCCGCCGAGCGGTTTGAACAGGCGCCGGACCAGGCAGCCGCGGAAGCGTAGACGGGTGTGTTGAGGTTGGGACGCGAAGAATGAGCCTCCTGGTCGTCGGGCTGAGCCACAAGAGCGCGCCGGTTTCGACCCTTGAGCGGGCCGCGGTCACCGGCGACACGCTCGGCAAGCTGCTGCACGACGTTGCCCGCCTGCCGGACATCGCCGAGACGTTCGTGATCTCGACCTGCAACCGGGTGGAGGTCTACGCCGAGGTTGACCGTTTCCACGGCGGCGTGGCCGGGGTGTGCGACCTGCTCTCGCGGTACTCCGGCATCCCCGCCACCGAACTGACCTCCTGCCTGTACGTGCACTACGAGGATCGCGCGGTCCAGCACCTGCTCGCGGTGTCGTGCGGACTCGAGTCGATGGTGGTGGGCGAGGACCAGATACTCGGGCAGGTGCGGGCGGCGCTGAAGGTGGCGGGCGACCACGGGACGCTCGGCCGCTCGCTGCGCGACCTCGGGCGGCTCGCGTTGCGCACGGGCAAGCGCGCCCGCGCCGAGACCGGCATCGACCGCCTCGGCCTGAGCCTGGTCAGCGTGGGTATCGAGCTGGCGGTGGTAAGGCTGGCGGAGCCGGTGAACACCGCGCCACTGGCCGGGCTGCGCGTCCTCGTCGTGGGCGCGGGCGGTATGAGCGGGCTGGCCGTGGCCACCGCCGCTCGCGCGGGGGCTGAGCGGGTGGCGGTCGCCAACCGGACTCGCGCCAAGGCCGAGCGGCTGGCGGCCGGGGTCGGCGGCGTGGTGGCGGACTTCACCGACCTGGCGACCGCGATCGCGCAGGCGGACCTGGTCATCTCCTGCACCGGCGCCGCCAAGCCGGTCATCACCGAGAAGGTCGTGCGGGACGTGCTCGGCCGCCGCGACGACGGCCGCCGCCTGGTGCTGCTCGACCTGGCCATGCCGCGGGACGTCGATCCGGCGGTGGCCGACCTGGTCGGCCCCTCCGGGGCCGCCGTGAGCGTTATCGACATGGAGACGCTGCGCGGCAGCGGCGGCAGCGGCGTCGGGGACGACGAGGTGGCCGCGGTCCGCGCGATCGTCGAGGACGAGTTCGCCGCCTACGGTTACGCGGTCCGCGCCGCCCGGGTGACGCCGACCGTGGTGGCGCTTCGCGCCAAGGCGGCGACGGTGGTCGACGCCGAGCTCGCGCGGCTGGCCGGGCGGCTGTCGGAGGAGAGTGTGAGCGGGCACGCGCTGGAAGAAATAGCCCAGACGGTCCGACGAGTGGTAGACAAGCTGTTGCATGCACCCACGGTCCGGGTAAAGGAACTCGCATCGTCACCGGACGGTGAAGAGTACGCGGCCGCGCTGCGGGTGCTCTTCGATCTGGACCCGCGAACTGTCGACGCGGTCACACACGCTGAACTCGAATCCCCGAACACCACCAACCAAGAGGGGAACCCGTGAACTCGGAGCCGCTGCGGCTTGGCAGCCGCCGGAGCCCGATGGCGATCACGCAGTCCGGTAACGTGGCCCGGCTGATCACCGAGCGGACCGGCCGCCAGGTCGAGATCGTGGGCGTCACCACGCTCGGCGACGTGAGCAGGGAGCAGCTCGCCCAGATCGGCGGAACCGGGGTTTTCGTGAGCGCATTGCGGGAATCCCTGCTCCGCGGGGAGGTGGACCTGGCCGTGCACTCGCTCAAGGACCTTCCGACCGGGATCGCCCCGGGCATCACGCTTGCCGCCATCCCGCCCCGTGACGACCCGCGCGACGCGCTGGTCGGGCGGGACGGGGTCAAGCTGGCCGACCTGCTGCCGGGCGCGCACATCGGGACCGGCTCGCCGCGGCGGGCCGCGCAGCTTTCCGTGCTGCGCTCCGACGTCACCTGCGTGCCGATCCGCGGAAACGCCAACACGCGGCTGGCCAAGGTCCAGGAGGGTGAACTCGACGCGGTCGTGCTCGCCTACGCGGGACTGGCCAGGATCGGCCACACCGACCTGGTGAGCGAGATCTTCGAACCGGACGACATGGTCCCGGCGCCCGGCCAGGGCGCGCTCGCGGTGGAGTGCCGGGCCGATGACGCCGAGCTCACGGCGCTGCTGGCGACGATCGACCACTCGGCCACCCGCGCCGCCGTGACCGCCGAGCGGTCGCTGCTGGCCGCCCTCGAGGCCGGTTGCAGCGCCCCGGTCGGCGCCTACGCGGTCGGCCAGGCGGGCACCGACCGGCTGCACCTGGACGCCATCGTGCTCGGCATGCTGGACGGGAGCGCTGCTTCCGCGACAATGGTGATACGCGAGCGCGGCCAGGCGAGCGCCGCGGACGCAGCCCGACTTGGGCGTGAGCTGGCAGCGCGGATGCTGGCACTCGGCGCGGGAGACTTGATGCGCGCAGAAAATACCGACGGGGATGAAGCGCATGACTGAGATGGATGGTTGGGTCGCATTCGTCGGCGCCGGCCCCGGCGACGACGGATTGCTGACCATGCGCGCAGTTCGGCTGCTGAGCACGGCGGCCCTGGTCGTGGCCGAGGCGGAGCTGGCGGAACGGGTCCAGCACCTGCTGGCGGCCGACGTCCAGCTGGCCGAGCCGAGCGACGCGGCGGGCACGGCCAAGGCGCTGGCGGCGGCGGCGAAGAGCGGGCAGCTCGCGGTTCGGCTGTACCCGGGCGACCCGCTGCTCTCCGGCGCCGCGGCCGAGGTGCAGGCGACCGCCAAGACGAAGGTGCGGTTCGAGATCGTCCCTGGCGTTCCGGCCGCCACCGGCGTCCCCGCGTACGCTGGGATCGCGCTGACCGGCGACGGCCCAGGGGAGCTGCGGATCATCCACGCCAACGAGGCCAGCCGGGTCGGCTACGCGCCGGGCACGCTCATGGTCCTCGGCGCCGAGACCGCCCCGGCCGACCTCGGCAAGATGCTGATCGCGGCCGGCTGGCCCGACTCGACGCCGTTCGCGATCACCTGGGACGGGACGACCACCGATCAGCAGACGGTCGCCACGACGCTCGGCCGCATCGGCCCCGACCTGAAGGCGGCCGGGATATCCGTCGCGACGACCAGGGGCGGCGCCATCGCGGTGGT
>Ga0302325_10024785_pt1 | contig 12472 bp, 10 predicted proteins | sample Palsa_T0_2_FD_201948 | JGI IMG/M metagenome (GOLD analysis project Ga0302325, IMG submission 201948) | Peat permafrost microbial communities from Stordalen Mire near Abisko, Sweden - Palsa_T0_2 | ecosystem: Environmental > Terrestrial > Soil > Palsa > Peat permafrost | place: Sweden: Abisko...
GAGCACGGCGCTGCGCCCGGTGAGCTCGAAGGCGGCCACGGTGAAGGAGTCGTCGCGCAGGTCGATCGCGAGCGCGACCGGCCCCCGCGGATGCGCCGAGGGCACGCCGGTCGGCCGTCCCCGGCCGCGCTGCACCATGACGTCGGCCTGCGCGCCCGCCGGGCTGCTCAGCTCCTCGATGAGCTCACGTCCGGCCAGTTCCCTGACCAGCACGGTCGCGGTGCCCCGGGCCAGGCTGAGATGCCGGGTGAGCTCGGCGCGAGTGAGCTGGCCGGCGTTATCGTGCACCGCGCGGAGCAGCCGCGCGAGGTTGTGCGCCCGCAACTCGGCGCTTGTGGTGGCCGCCCCCTCGTCCTTCCGCACTATCCGATCGTCGCATGCCGGATGATCACCGGCGTTACCAGTCCCAGTGGAAGCCGACCGCGGTCTTCTCGGCCAGCCGGAGGTAGCGGTGCACGGCGAACTGGCTGTCGAGGGTGACGTGCTCGCGCTCCACGATCGGCCCGTCCATCCCGTCCCACACCGCCCACACCACGTCGCGTGGCAGCTTATCCCGGTGGAATTCCACCCGGATATCGAGGTTCTCGACGGCGAACTGGGCAATACGCCGGAACTCGGGCGCCGGCGGTGCGGCGTAATGGAAGCTCGTCGAATACTCCAAGGTGGCGGTCTCGCCCGCGGTCAACGGTTCGGCCAGCATCATGTCCACGACGAAGAGCTCGGCCAGCGGCTGGTAGAAGGGACCCGCCAGCCCGCTGAAGCCTTGCCCGGCCTCGATGGTCAGGGCGTTGGTGTCAGCCCGGTACGGCACCCGGTCCACCCCGTCGACGACCGCCTCGATGACATGGATGACGCGATGCCTGGCCGGCCGCCCGTCCGGGCCCAGATAGTGATGATCGTGCAGGGAGAGGGTCTTGAACCGCGGGCTGCCGAGCGCCTCGGCCTTATCGTCGCGGATCGCCCGCGGGCCGGAGAGCACGCGGACCGCGGCGGAGCCTTCCCAGAGCTTGTTCAGCTGCTCGCGCTCCATCGGGGCGAAGCCGAACGCATCGGTGAACAGGGTCAGCGTGGCCTTGCTGAGCAGCTTGCCTGACAGGGCACGAGCGGCGGTGTCCTTCAGCTGCCTGGGCAGCACGTCGGCGTCACCCGAGGCCCGGGGGTGCTCCCACAGGTAGTGCGCGAGCACTTCGGCGACAGCAAGCTGGTTTACCTGCCCTGGCCTGCTGCGTTCGGCGTACTGCTCCCACTTGCGCCGGTGCCGGCCGGGGCGCAGCAGCAGCTCGCACAGGTACGTCGCAGCAGCCTGCGCGCCAGTAGGAAGAACGGGTTCTCCTGGCGTTACCTGAGCCACGGTCTCCTCGAGTGAAAACTCAGCATCTGAGAATTAAGCGCGACATTCGCCAGCTATGGTATGCCTGTTCTCGCCGCGGAGGCGAGACTGGTGGGCGGGCAGGTTCATGACCGGCGCCGGGCGGATGAAGGGGAAACATCCGCACGAGCAGAAGGGTCAACCAGGGCAATGACCGGTGGGGTGGGAATGGCGGCGGCCGGACGGCCGCCGCGCGATGGCGAGCCGGCCGGACGGCCGCCGGGCGACAGGGCCTACTTGCTCGATGTGCTCGGCGATTGTCACCACGGGCTGGGCCGCCACGATGCGGCCATCGAGGCCTATCAGCAGGCATCGCAGCTGTTCGCCGAACAGGGCGCGCAGTGTTCCTACGCCCTGTGCCTGCTCAAGATCGCGGAAAACTATCTTGACCTGGCGGAACCCTGGCACGCCGTCGGCTACCTGGAGGCCTGCCTGCCGCTGCTGCGTGACCTGCGGCTGACCAGGCATCAGGTGCTGGCCGAGCGTCAGCTCGATACCTGTCACGCCGGGCTGGCGCAGGCAGGTTTACTCGAGCAGGGGCCGCCCGCGGCGCGCTGGCCGCAGGCGTCCGCCCGGCCTGCTTGAAACCGCCCGGCAGCCTGACCACCGTCGCGGTCGCGCGATGACAGCAGGTAGGTTCGTGCTATGTCCGGGACAGAACAAGATCCGCGCTGGCTGAGCGCCGAAGAGCAGCAGGCGTGGCGCGCGACCGTTCACTTGTCCCAGTTGCTGATGCGGCAGCTCGATCGCGACCTGAATGCGCACGGGCTGAACGCCCACGATTACGAGATCTTGGTGGAGCTGTCAGAGGCGCCGGATACGCGGCTCCGGATGACCGAGCTCGCCGATGCCACCAGCCAGTCACGGAGCCGGCTTTCGCACCAGGTATCGCGGATGGAAAGCCGCGGTCTGGTCCGCCGGGATAACTGCGAGGGCGATAAGCGCGGCACCTTCGCCGTGCTGACCGACGAGGGCATGGCGGCCATTCGGCGGGTCGCACCAGACCACGTGGAACACGTCCGCCGCCATTTCATTGACCGGCTGACGCCGCGCCAGCTCGAGGAGGTCACCGAGGCCTTCACCCCCGTCGTCGACTACCTCCGCAAAATCCGCGACCGCGACTAGCCGCCGGGCTAGAACAGCACGGACATCAGGCGGCCGGTATCGGTGAAACCGACCCGGCGGTAGGTGGCGCGCGCGGGCTCGTTGAAGTCGTTGACGTACAGCGACACCAGCGGGGCGATCGACTGCGCCGCCGCCACGACGATCGCGGCCATGCCTGGCGCGGCCAGCCCCTGGCCACGGCATTCCGGCCGCACCCACACTCCTTGCACCTGGCAGACCTGCGGGGTGACCGCCCCGATCTCGGCCTTGAAGATCACCCTGCCGTCTTCGATCCTGGCGAACGCCCGGCCGCCGCGGATGAGCTGCTCCAGCCGGGCCCGGTAGGAGGCCCCGCCGTCGCCGGTCACCGGCGAGACGCCCACCTCCTCGGTGAACATGGCGACGCAGGCCGGCCACAAGATGTCGATCTCGCTCGGCTTGACCCGGCGTACCAGCGGATCCGGCGGTACCAGCGGCGGACCCGGGGTGACCATCACGGGCTGGACGGGACGGATTTCCCTGGCCGGCCCCCAGTGCGGTCGCAGCAGCGCCCACAGCGCCTGCACTTCGGAGGCCTCCCCGACCACCGACGAGCAGCGCCGCCCCTGCCGCAGGGCCCGGTCCCCGAAGGCCACGATGGCGTCCGGGGTGGCGGCCACCGGGACCAGGTTGGCGCCGGAGTAGCACAGCGACTCCAGCCGGCCGCCGGACATGTGACCCCACATCTGCGCGCCGAGCCGCCCAGGTTCCAGGCCGAGGGACCGCACCCGGGAACTGACGAAGACGTTCGTCACCGGATCGCGGTCGCAGATCTCGAGTACGGCGGCGCGGTCCCGCTCATCAAGCTGCCGGACCGAGGCGGACCACGGCGGCTTTACCCGCAACATAGCCCCAGGGTACACGGGGCAATCAGGCAGGAATTTTTCATCTCCGACATGCCTGCGTAATTGTAATCCGGGGCCGGGGCCTGGTCAGTCACTCGAGTTCCCCGGCGTGGGCGGAGCCACCGCCGGGCAGCTGGCGTTGACCAGTCCTGGCTTGTCCGGCAAGGATCCGGTGGCGAGATAGGCGTTCAGGTAACCCTGGACGCAGGAGTTAGACGGCTGCTCGAGCGACTGCCCGTGGTTGCCGCCGCCCTCGACCACGACCATCCGCGCGGACGGCAGCAGCTTGTGCGCCTGCTGGGCGCCGGCGTACGGGGTGGCCGGATCCAGCGTGCCCTGCAGCATCAAGATGCCTGGCAGCCCGGCGCCGCTGATCTGCATCGGCTTGGCCGGCCCCTTGACCGGCCAGAACGCACAGGCGGCGTTGAACCAGGCGTTGTCCCACGCCTGGAACGGAGCCGTCTTGTAGATCATCTCGGTATCTGAGGTCCAGTAGGCCCAGCTGCGCGGCCAGTTCACGTCCGAGCACTGCACCGCGTTGTAGACCGCGAACTCGTTCTCACCCTGCACGCCGTTGCCCTGATACTGGCTGATCAGGTCGGCCGTCTGACCGGAGTTCAGATACGACGAGAGCGCCTGCGCCAGGCCCGGCCAGAGCTCGTCCAGGTAGCCGCCCTCCAGGATCGTGTCGTCGAAGTCGTCGGCGCCGATCGTCCCGTCGACCGGATGGGCGAGCAATTGGTTCCGCGCCCGGTAAAAAGAGGCCTGGACCTGTGCCGTGGTGCTGCCCAGCCGGTAGGTACTGTCATATTTCGCTATCCAGGCGAAAAACGCCTCAATGCGCCCCTGGAAGGCATAATCCTGCTCGACATTGTCGTTGTACCAGACCCCGGTGGGATCGACGGTGCTGTCGAGGACCATGCGGCGGACCCGGCCGGGGAAAAGCGTGGCGTAAACCTCGCCGAGATACGTGCCGTAAGAGAACGCGAAGTAGTTGATTTTCGACACGCCGAATGCCGCCCGGATGGAGTCCAGGTCGCGGGCCGCGTCTTTGGTGGTCATGTACGGCAGGAGCCAGCCGAACTTCTTCTCGCAGTCGTCGGCGTACGTTTTCGCCCGGTTGATGAGAACCTGCTCGGCCGCGGCGTTGGCCGGAATGTAATTCGGCCGGTTGCCGGTGAAGAAGCCGGGCTCACAGCTCAGCGCGGGAACGGAAGACCCCACGCCACGCGGGTCGAAGCCCACGATGTCGTAGTCGGCGGCCACGGCGGAGCTGAGGCCCTGCGCTACGTCCGGGGCCAGCGACAGGCCGCTGCCGCCGGGACCGCCCGGATTGACCAGCATGATCCCCTGCTGCTGGCTGGCCGGCGCGGTGGCGGGGATCATGTCCAGGGCCAGGCTGATGTGCCGGCCGCCCGGGTCGCTGTAGTTGAGCGGGACGCTCAGCATGGCGCAGTCCTGTACGCCTTCTTCCGCCAGTTGCCCGGAGCAGGAATGCCAGTGCAGCGCGGCGTGCGCCGGGAGGATGGAGCCGCTCGCGGCCTGCGTGCTGCCCCCCTGGGCGGTCGGGGTCGCGGTCGCGGTACTCGACTGCGGGCTGACCGCCGAACCGGACGAGGTGCACGCGGTGAGCCCGGTCAGTGCGGCCACGCTGACGGTCAGCCCCGCCACGCCGCCCCGCGTCCGCCCGCGCAGGCGTGACATCGACATGCCCCCCATCATGCCCGAACCAATCCGGTGCCTCGCCCCGGCGCACCGAGCCGTTAAACGCTTACGAAGCGGCGCGGTGACGCTCCTCGAGCGCCTGACGGTACTCGGCGACGACCATGTTGGTCAGCTCCTCCACCGAGGTGTCCCTGGCGTACTTGTCGTAGGTGATCTTGCCGCCCTGCAGCAGGTTGACCCGGTCGCACACCTCGAGCACCTGGCCGTAGTTGTGCGCGATGATGATGACCGAGATGCCGCGCTCCTTGACCTGGCGCACGATGTCGAGGATCATCGCGCCTTCCTTGACGCCCATCGCGGCCAGCGGCTCGTCGAGCAGCAGTACCTTGCAGTCCGAGAACACCGAGCGGGCCACCGCGATGGCCTGCCGCTGGCCGCCGGACAAGCTGGCCACCTCGAGGTCCACCGACTTCAGGGTCTTGATCCCCATGGAGTCCAGGTGCTCCCTGGCTTGCTTGCGCATGACCTTGTTCCGCAGCAGCGGCCAGCGCACCGGCTCCCGGTTGAGGAACATGTTGTGGTAGACGGTGAGCTGGTTGACCAGGGCCAGGTCCTGGTAGACCACGTCGATGCCAAGCGAGCGGGCATGCGTCACCGAGGTGAGGTGGACCTCCTCGCCGTTCAGCAGGATCCGCCCGCTGCTTGGCTGCTGGAAACCGCAGATGGTCTTGATCAGGGTGGACTTGCCGGCGCCGTTGTCGCCGATCAGGCCGAGCACCTCGCCGCGCTCCAGCCGCAGGCTCACGTCGACCAGCGCCGTCACGGCGCCGTAGCGCTTGGAGATGTGCTCCACCCGCAGGATGTCGTCGGCGGTCGGCTGGGTGAACTGCTCGGCTGGCTGGGTGCTCACTTAGCTGCCTCCGTGCTGGATCCGGTCCGGTTCGGCCTGACGTGCCGCGTCATGCCTTGGCCTGCAATCGGCCCGCGCTTCTCAGCCGGAAGAGCTGAGTGTTGACGATCATCGCGACGAGGATCGCCACGCCCAGGATGATCTGGTACTTGTCCGAGCTGATGCCACGCAGGTTAAAGCCATCCTGCAGTTCGCCGAGTACCAGCATGCCGATCCACAGCCCGATCATGGTGCCGATGCCGCCCTGCATGGCCGTGCCGCCGATGACCACCCCGGCCAGGGCGTAGAGCAGCACCACCAGCTGCCCGGCACTAGGGTCGATGATGTCGTTCTTGAAGGCCTCCAGGATCCCGGCGAAGGCGGCAAGGGAACTGCACATCATGAAGTTGCCGATCTTGATCCGGTTGACCTTGATCCCGGCTTCCCGCGCGCCGAGCAGGTTACCGCCGACCGCCACGGTGTACAGGCCCCACCGGGTCCTTTTCAGCACGACCTGGAAGATCAGGACGAGGACAGTGGCCCAGATGAACTCCGACCATGCCTCGCCGCCGAACCAGCGGCCGACGCCCAGCGACTGGGCCGGCAGGTTGACCTGCTGCGCCGCCGAGACCGTCAGCGCGTAACCGAAGACCGCGAAGCCGGACCCGAGCGTGGTGATCAGCGACGGGACGCCGAACACGGTCGTGACGACGCCGTTGATCAGTCCGATAACGGACAGCAGCAGCACCGTGACCACGATGGCGAGGATCGTCGGCAGCCCGGAGTCGATGAAGAAGTGCATGACGAACGGCGACAGCATCCAGACGAATCCGATCGACAGGTCGATCTCGCCGCAGACCATGAGCAGCACCAGGCCGATGCCGACGATCACGTACGGGGCCATGTACTGGGCGATGTCGACGAAGCTGCCGTGGCTGAAGAATTGCGGGGTGCCGGACGCCCAGAAGTAGATGAACAGCACCACGGCGATCAGCAGGATGCTGGCCTCGCGTTGCCTCAGGAAGAGGGCGGAGGCGCGGTTGAGGACGGCGCCGCGGTTGCGGCCGCCGGGCATGGCGCCAACGGTCTCCGGACTGCGTTCCGCAGTGTCACTCACATCGCTCATCCCAATCGTGCTACTTCGCCCGATGCGTGTTGAGGCAGTCATACCCAGGTGCCGCGGCGATTCACCGTGATATTGCCGACGGTGAATCGCCGCGGACCTGCACTTCCCAGTGTCGCGCGTCCGGGCGATCAGACCGAGATCGCGCCGCTGTGCTTCTCGTACTTCTGCGCGCTGGTCGAGCCCTCGAACCGGGTCGCCGGCGAGGTGTAGGCGCCGGCGTTGGACTTGGTGACGAACTTCAGGCCGGTGTCGGTGGTAGCCGGGTTCACCAGCCCGCCGGACAGCTGCCACAGGTAGAGATAGATCACCGGCAGGAAGCCCTGCAGGTACGGCGACTGGTCGACGGTGAAGCTGATCTGGCCGGCCGCGATCGCGGTCAGCGTCTGCGGCTCCAGGTCGAAGCCGCCGGCCGCGACCTTGCCCACCAGGTTGTTCTTCTGCAGCGAGGTGCCGAGCAGCGCGGTGTCGCCGCCGTCGACCGCGAAGACGCCCTGGATCTTGGACCCGTGGGACTGGAGGAACTCGGGCACCGCGCTGGCTTCCTGCGTGGCCGAGGCACCCGCGTCCACGCCCTTGTTGCCGAACATGACGGTCATGCCCGCGGCCTGCAGCGCCGCCGTCGCGCCGTCCAGGCGCGGCTGGATGTTCAGCGCGCCTGGCTGGGCGATGAGACCAACCGCCGTGTCGCCCTTCTTCATCAGCGACGCGAGCCGGGTACCCACCTCCTGCCCGGAGGCGTACAGGTCCTGGCCGACGTAAGCCAGGCCGTTCGTGGGGCTGGCGGTGGAGCCGTTCGCGTTGTACGTGATGACCGGGATGCCCGCGGCCAGCGCGCTGTTGATCGGGCTGACGAACGAAGTAGCCGAGACCACGGTGGTAGCAATGCCGGGCGAGCCGGCGGTGACCGCGTCGTTGAAGGACGACAGCATGGTCGGCACCGTCGGCTGGGTGGACAGGGCACCGGTCCAGTGCGGGGTCGGCAGGCCGAGGATGGCAGCCGCGTCCGCGAAGCCGTACTGGGTCGGGGTGAAGAACGCGTTGTCCGTCACGTGGTTGACGAAGGTGAACTGCCACTTGGGCGTGGTCGGGAAGTTACCCGCGACCGCCTTCGCCGCACCCGAGCTGCTCGACGTGCCGGCCGAACTGCTCGAGGAGCTGCTGCAGGCCGCGATAAGCGCCGAGGCGGCCGCCGTCGCGCTGAACAGGCCGGCCCCCTCGAGCAGCCGACGGCGAGAAGGCCCATCCTTCATGTTCAGGGTCTCAATCGCTTCGTCGACGACTGGGTCGATCTTTTTCCTCATCTAAGGACCTCCATGGAATTTTCCCTGGACGGGGATACTCTCCCGAGCCAAGCCCGCAGCGTGCGCGGCGAGTCCCGTCGACTTCGTCGCGAGAGAGATAACGCGAGGACACTCTTATGCCTGTATTTTCGGTGCCTGCTCCGGCAGTTCCACGGCGTAACCGCACCGTTGTCATAAAGCAACCGGTATTCGGCACAACCGACTAACCGCCGATGACGTTAATTGCGCTCATGATCACATGTCAAGGCACCACGCAGGCCAGATAATAGACCGAGCCCGTTTTGATATCAGCTGCAGCATGAGCTCGTACATGCCCGCTTTTCGAAACCGGCCATCGCTAGCGTGAGCCTCAGTGTGCCGCATCCCCCCTCGCCGCCCAGCCGGACGGTCCGGTCCGGTTATTCCACGATCGTGGCTGTTCAAGCCTCTCAGGTCACTCAGCGCTAACAGCACCTCAGCTACATCTGAGTAGCTGATCCATCACAGGCAAGAACATGTGCGACGATGTTAGCGCTAACAAGTCACTAAATGGCAACGAAAGTGAAACACCCTCGACACGCTCCTCCAGCCCTCGGGGCGCGGACGGGCTGCCCGGGATCACGGCCGCCCCAGACAGGTTGCCCGAGGCTCGTGGCGACACTTTTGGGGGTTGCGGTGAGGCCTTCGGGGCGTCAGCCCTCACCCCTAGCTCTTCGCTATCTCGGGCCTGGTTCCCGAGTCTGCGGCCGCGGCGAGGCTGCGGCTGCGGCTGCGGCGAGGGCGCGGCCCTAGCCAGCTCAGGTCCTGGCTTGGGCTCGTTAGTCCCATACATCTCACACGGCCCGCAACTGTCATCTCGTCGGCCGCCTCGTATGTGCACGGTGTGACATTGAGCCGGTCAGGTGCGGCTCAATGTCACACCGTGCACATTAAATCTGGCGGTCTTTGGTTAAATATTGCGAGCTTTAGGACTAAATAAGTATTTTGCACACTTTCCGGATGTGCCCGGCGCCGGCAAGTCGGGAGGCGCCCGCGTGGCTCCTTAGGTGGTAAGAGACGCCGCCGAGCTCCCGTGGATCCTGGTGGCTTGGACTTGGAGCGGCGGCTTGGACTTGGAGCAGCAGCTTGGGCGGAAGCGGCGCTTGGGGCGGAAGCGGTAGTTGGGGCGGAACCGGTAGTTGGGGCGGAACGGGCGATTGGGGTGGAAGCAGCGGCTAGGGCGGAAGCGGTGGTTGGGGCGAGATCGGTGGTCTGAGGCGGAAGCGGCGGTGGGGCGGGAGTGACGGTTCGCGCAAGTCGGGGGTTGCGGTGCGAGGCTCGGGGGCGGCACACTCGACGCGCGGAACTCGGCGGAAAATAGCTCTAATTCGGACGGCGAACCACCGGAACCTAACACCCCCGCCAAACGTCTCACCTCCGACGGATGCGGCAAACCGGGGTCGACCGCCCGTCCCCGGCGGCATCCAGAAGGAGGTGTGGCAGGAATGCTAGCCAGACACCGCCAGTCGGTCATCCTGCAAGCCGTGCGGAGCGATGGCAGCGCACGTGTCAGTGATCTCACGCAGCGACTGGGCGTTTCCGATATGACCATCCGCCGGGACCTTGAGGTGCTCGCCAGGGACGGGCTGATCGAGAAGGTTCATGGCGGCGCGGTGCTGCCGGGCACGCCCGCCAGCCACGAGCCCGGGTTCGACGCCAAGCTGATGCTCGAGCAGCCGGAGAAGAACGCCATCGCCCGCGTCGCCGCCAGCCTGGTCACGCCGGGCACGGCGATCGCGCTGGCCTCGGGAACCACCACGTTCGGACTGGCTCAGTGCCTGCTTGACGTGCCCGGACTCACCATCGTCACGAACTCGCTGCGGGTCACCAACGTGTTCAACGGCATCCGCGGGCTGGACGGTACCAGCGACTCGATGGTGCTGACCGGGGGCGTCCGCACGCCGTCAGACGCGCTGGTCGGCCCGGTCGCCGACCTCACCATCCGGTCGCTCCACTTCGACCTGCTCTTCGTCGGCTGCTACGGCTTCGACGCCGGCGCCGGGCTGACCACGCCCAACCTGGCCGAGGCAGAGACCAACCGGAGCTTCATCCGGGTCGCGCGCAAGGTTGTGCTGCTGGCTGACCACACCAAGTGGGGCCTGGTCGGCCTGAGCTCGTTTGCGCGGCTGAACGAGGTGGACGTGCTGATCACCGACGACCTGCTGCCGCCCGAAGCCCACGCCCAGCTGGCCGACCATGTCGGCGAGGTCATCATGGCCGAAAGCGTGACCACCAGCCCGCTGCTCCGCGCATCGGGGTGAGGGGCGCGGGGCCGCGGGCCGCGGGCGGCTAGTAGGTGACGACGACGGGCTGGCCGGTGGCGTCGGGGTCGGCCACGTCGCCTTGCTCGGCGAGGCGCATGGCCTCCTCGATCAGCGTCTCGACGATCTGCGACTCGGGCACGGTAGCGATCACCTTGCCGCGGACGAAGATCTGGCCCTTGCCGTTGCCTGAGGCCACGCCGAGGTCCGCCTCGCGGGCCTCGCCCGGGCCGTTGACGACGCAGCCCATGACCGCGACGCGCAGCGGGACTTCCATCCCCTCGAGCCCGGCGGTGACCTCTTCGGCCAGCTTGTACACGTCGACCTGAGCCCGGCCGCAGGACGGGCAGGACACGATCTCAAGGCCCCGCTGGCGCATGCCGAGCGATTCCAGGATCGAGATGCCGACCTTGACTTCCTCGACCGGCGGCGCGGACAGCGAAACCCGGATGGTGTCGCCGATGCCTTCGGCCAGCAAGGCGCCAAACGCGACCGCGGACTTGATCGTGCCCTGGAAGGTGGGGCCGGCTTCGGTCACGCCGAGGTGCAGCGGGTAGTCGCACTGCTGGGCGAGCTGCCGGTAGGCGTTGATCATCACCACCGGGTCGTGGTGCTTGACCGAGATCTTGATGTCGCGGAAGCCGTGCTCCTCGAACAGCGAGCATTCCCACAGCGCCGACTCGACCAGCGCCTCGGGCGTCGCCTTGCCGTACTTGGCCATCAGCCGCTTGTCCAGCGAGCCCGCGTTGACGCCGATCCTGATCGGGATCCCGGCGCCGGAGGCGGCGCGGGCGATCTCGGCGACCTTGTCGTCGAACTGCTTGATGTTGCCCGGGTTCACCCGGACCGCCGCGCAGCCGGCGTCGATCGCGGCGAACACGTACTTCGGCTGGAAGTGGATGTCGGCGATCACCGGGATCTGCGACTTCCTGGCGATGGCGGGCAGCGCGTCGGCGTCGTCCTGGGACGGCACCGCCACCCGGACGATCTGGCAGCCCGAGGCGGTCAGCTCGGCGATCTGCTGCAGCGTGGCGTTGATGTTAGCGGTGAGCGTGGTCGCCATCGACTGGACCGAGACGGGCGCTCCGCCGCCGACCGGGACCGACCCCACCATGATCTGGCGGGACAGCCTGCGCTCGGCCAGCGGCGCCGGCGGCACTGGCGGCATCCCCAGGTCAATACTCATAGACCCCATCCGATCGGTTGGCACATCTCGAATCCCCCTACCTGACTATTGTTCCATCACCGGCCGGCTGGACGGTGCTGGACGCTGACGGGCGCGTCGGGTATCAACCCGGATTTAACCTGCGATTTTCAGCGGGTTCACGATGTCGGCCGCGATCAGGATCAAGCCGAAGAACATCACCAATATGAAGATGCTGAAGCAGACCGGCAGCACCTTGGAAATATCGACCAGGCCGGGGTCCGGGCGCCCGCGCAGCTGCGCGAACCAGGCCCGGATCCGCTCCCAGATCACGATGGCGACGTGCCCGCCGTCCAGCGGAAGCAGCGGGAGCATGTTGAACACGCCGACGAAGATGTTCAAGGACGCGATCAGCAGCAGCACGAAGCTGACCTTGTACTGCCAGCCCTGATTGGACGCCACCTCGTCCCCGGTGGCCGCGGCCGCGCCGTAGATGCTGGTGACCTGCCCGCCGGGGGTGTCGGCCCGCTTCTGCTTGTTGAACAGGTCGTGCAGCGACCCGGGCAGGGACGCGACCGCCTCGGCCGAGCCGGTCACGACCTGGCCGAACAACGAACCCGCGTAGGTCACGGCGCGCGCCGGGCTGGCCGTCTGGAACACCACGCCGGGCGCGATGCCCAGGTAGGCGCCGCTGCGGCCGGAGACGGAGGC
>Ga0302325_10024786_pt1 | contig 12472 bp, 11 predicted proteins | sample Palsa_T0_2_FD_201948 | JGI IMG/M metagenome (GOLD analysis project Ga0302325, IMG submission 201948) | Peat permafrost microbial communities from Stordalen Mire near Abisko, Sweden - Palsa_T0_2 | ecosystem: Environmental > Terrestrial > Soil > Palsa > Peat permafrost | place: Sweden: Abisko...
GCTTCAGACAAAGCCACCGTCACAAAATACATACCCTGCGGCAAGAAACATTCCACAATAAAGACCGCGCGGCAATCCCGGCCGTGTTCGTAGTGGAGCTCCAGGTACGCAATTGAAGTGTTGGTGCCCCATACGACCTCTCCCGTCGCGCTGGTGAACTGTATGCCCAAGCTGAGCTCCGCGATCGGTACGTGCGCCCTGAAGGCGACGGCGACCTCCAACAGCCTGGAGGATTCGTCCCCCACCCATTCGGCGGAAAGAAATTGAACAGCCGCCTGGCGGCTCTCATTGTATGGGACTGAAAACGGCACGAAGTAGTTCGGCTCGACGCCGCCCGGGAACTCCGATCCAGATGCGGCCCTCGCCTCGCGGCCATTGAAAAGTTGGAGTGCGTATTCGTATAATTCCAGATCCAGCCTGTTGCGCGCGCGCAGGATACTCATCGTTTGAGGATCGATTCCGCCGAACCGATCCGCCGAAGAGGTGCGGTTTTCATGCGGAATCGTAACCGGAGGACGCCATCCCAGTTCGGCGCACAGGAGATGGAGAGACCGTCCGAATTGTTCGCAGATGCCCACAAAATTGAAGGCATCCAGGTTTCGCTTAGCGGTGGCCAGGAGCGCGCATTCGTCCGGCGGATACGCGACGCAGTCTCTCCCCAGACCGGCGAGATGATGGGTAAACGGATTGTGAACGATCAGCGGGCTATCCGTGAAATAGCGCACAAAATCGGCAAACTCCAGCTCTTTAGCCTTGGTTGTCATCACGTCGTAACGCTGGTTGCGCCAATAGGTGTAGGCGGAAAGAATTCGGCGGATAGGGTCCCGCACTAGCGTCATACTGTATCGATTCCGGCAGAATCCGCTCTGGGCGAGCAAGGTGAAATGGCCGGTAACAAGCCGGTAGCGCTCCAACTGCGCCGTCGGCATGACGTGCATACCGGTGTAATCCAGATGGGGGCTGATCTCCGCCGGATCCAGATTGTCGCGGCATACGGCTAAAAGCGAGTTTCCGCCCGTCTTCGGAATGTGATTGAAGATGTAGTTTCTTGGAAGCAAAATAGGGACCGGTTAGCGCGCAGTGGAAACTGATTTTGTCCCGGCGCGTAGAGACCAGATTACAACAGTCTCAACTCTTGTATACGAACGCCGAGTTTTCTCTGGTCTGTGTATGGATGGGTGGATGGCTGCCAGAGATGGGGAACTCGAAAGGCGACTTCGCAACCTCCTTGTACACCGGGCGGCAACGCGAATTCCGAACTGGCATGCCCGGGCTGCGGCCAATACAACGTTCCTAGGATGTTTCCGTTCAGTGAGACCTCCACCCAGTATGGGCCGGGAAAGCCGCTCGATGCGGTAATGACCAAAACGCTTTCCCCAGGATTCACGACTATCGTCATACGTGAACTCCGCGCGCCAGTCCATCGATGAGTGTTTTCGCCCATATGCCATTCGGGCGTAAATACAGCATCGTCATTTTCGCCAACACGATAAATGTTTCCAGGTTCCAGGGGATTATAGGCGCCATAGAAACTGTCCGCTTCGAAAGGCTCCCAAGCCGCCATGGCGCTGGCATCGAGATCCACCGGTAGAATTGCCAGAACCATCCCGACGCTGGGCAGAACGTAATCGGCTACGTGATGCCACTTGGGCGTAAAGCGCCGCGCAATCCCCGACATTTCATGCCGATCGGACCGGCGCGCCACTTGTGAGAGACCAACCAGGATAGCGTCGTGCCGATAGGCGAAGCCCCTGGGGAATGCTCCGGTACGAAGTTTCCATCCGGTGTCGGCGGCCAGGAGCCCGTCCGCTGAACTGCACGTTCCGATGCCGCCATCGACGGGAAAGATGTCGTGAGCCTGATCTCCCAGCTTGAGGACAGCGGTGAGATCCAAGGAACAACGGTCGTAAGACAGTAAATGGCTCGGTCCATTGTTATGAGCGAGGATGCGGACGCGCTCTCCATCGAAAACGATAGTATTGAAATGGTTCACGTCGCGATCCCGCGCCGAAAGTTCGATTGAGGGATACCATTTCGTCCAGCAGCGTGCGGTGATATCGAACACAGCCACAAGGTTATCGAAGGAACTGGTGACCCACAGGCGGTTGTCGAAAAGGGCGATTCCATGCACATCGCGTAATGGAAAATCTTCGGGTCGGATTTCCATTACTGGAAGAAACGAGGCGGCATCCAATATCAAAATGCTTCCGCGTTCTTCGGCGCGCGCGGCTGCGTCAACCGGTCCGCTGGTCTGGTTACGGCAAGCGATGTAGACGTGCCGGCCGTCTTGGGCGATCCCGTAATAGAGACCCTTCCCGGAATGAACTTTAAAAAAACGTTCCTGGCCGTCGAAGGCCAGCACGTGGTGCGTGGTGGTAAGCAGAAATCCGGGTATCGGGCCCGGAAGCCGGTCGTGCTTAACCGAAAAAGCCAGAGCATCCATCACAGGGGACCATCAAGTATAGCCCAACAATCCGCATGTCATACTAAGGACGTGAACGCGTCCAATAGTGAAATCCGGGTTGCGGTACTCGGGCTGGGATACGTAGGCTCAGTCACAGCGGCGTGCTTAGCGCATCTGGGTCACCGCGTAACCGGCGTTGACCGCGATGCGCACAAAGTCACCAGCATCGAGAACGGACGCGCCCCTTTCTTTGAACCTGGCTTGACGGAGTTAATTCAGGAGGGTCGCGCGAACAGCCGCTTATCGGCCACTACAGCGTTGGAGTCCGCTATTGAGCACGCCGATATCGCCCTGATCTGCGTGGGCACGCCGTCGGAGCGCAATGGAAACCTGGGCCTCGACCAACTGCGGCGGGTGTGCAGCCAGATCGCCGCAGCCTGGAAGGGGGAAAGCCGCCGCCTGATCATAGCGGTGCGCAGCACGGTTTTTCCCGGAACCTGCGAAGAATTGACAGCGGAATCCCTGTGCGGTTCGGATCGCTTCGCAGTCGTATCGAATCCGGAATTTCTGCGCGAAGGTAACGCCGTGAGCGATTTTCTGGAGCCGTCTTTGCTGGTGGTGGGAGGCGTCGACCGGAGCGCGGTTGAAAAAGTAGCGGAGTTATACCAGTCTCTTCCCATCGAAGCGTGTCTGGTATCTCTGCGAACGGCGGAGATGATTAAGTACGCCTGCAACACCTTCCATGCCTTGAAAGTAGCCTTCGCCAATGAGATGGGCGCGCTGAGCGGCGCATTAGGCATCCCGGGCGTGGAAGTCATGAATACGCTGTGCCGCGATACGAAGCTGAATATCTCGCCCGCATACCTCAAGCCCGGCTTCGCGTTCGGCGGCTCCTGCCTGCCGAAGGATCTGCGTGCGCTCGTCTACCGTGCCGGCCGCCTGGATTTGAAAGTGCCGTTATTAGAAACGGTTCTGCCCAGCAACGATCAACACCTGCGCCGGACCATCCATAAAGTGATGGATCTGCCCGTCGCGCGGATCGGCGTATTCGGGCTGGCCTTCAAGGAAAATACCGACGACTTGCGCGAAAGCCCTGTGGTCGCCTTGCTGGAGCACCTGATCGGCAAAGGCCGTCAGGTCCGGGTTTATGACCCCTATATCCGCCTGGAGGAGATCTACGGCAGCAATCAACAGTTCGTGCTTGCCGCTATCCCGCACATCGCCAATCTGCTGGAATCCAGCCTGGAAAACATGTTGCAATGGGCTGAATGCGTCGTCGTCACGCAACGCGCGCCGGTCGCGGCCTTGGAAGTAATCGCGCGCAAAGGGTTGCCCGTTCTGGATCTGGCGGCGGGATCAACCGTGTGCGCCGATTAATCCGAGCGCTGCAATCTTTCGCCGCACCTGGTCCTGCTCCTCGGCCGTGGCAACTTTAACGAGCAAGACCACCCCCAGGTAAACCAATGAAAACACAAAGCCACAGGCAAACAGAACGATCAGTGGCTTCTGGCCGCGCAGCGGGAGCCGGACGGCGCCAGTCACCAAGGCCGCCGCTGCCGCTGCCAGCGCCAGTTTCCCGATATCTTTCAGAAGCCCCAGATCCTTTCGAGTCACGCCCAGGATGCGTCCGAACCGTATTGCCATCACGATGCGTTCGGTCACGCCAACGAAGACCACGGCTGAAATCGCTCCTACCAGACCGAATTGAGTGGTGCCAAACCATAAACCTGCCGTTAAGAGCAGGCACAGAACGACGCGCAGCCGGATGAGAAAGAAGCGCTGCTCCACATAGGCGCGGAACAAAGGATCCTGCAGCAGGATGCCCATCAGCAGCAAGGTCAAATTGATCATAAAGACCGGCACGCTCGCCAAGTAGCGCCGCGTGAACAAGAAGCCGATGAACTCATGAGCGACCACCATCAAGAGAGCGTACACCGGGAAGTATACGGCAGCTAGCTTTCGCATGGCGCGCGCCATCAACTGGATAATTTCGTGCTTATCGTTTCCTTGCTGTAAGGCGCTCACGCGCGGAATCACGACCGCATTGGTGGCTTCCTGCAACATGGTCAGCAAAGGTATTTGCGCCGTCCCGATTCCGTAGATGGCGAAGGCCACCGCTCCCAGGCGGTTGGAGACAAAATAGCTGTGCAGGTCGGTCTGCACCGTATACAGTAATCCCGCCAATCCCAGCGGTATGGCGTAGGATAGCTGGCTGCGCATGAGGGCGCCATCGTAACGCCGCCAGAAGGCGCCGAAGCGGGACTGCAGATACCACCACAACACTCCTGTCTGCATCACTCCCTGTACCACCGCCGCCCAGATCAGGGCCTTCACTGAACCGAATACTATCACCGCCGCCAGATAGATCGCCGTCCGCGTAAGCTGTACGCCAACAATCATGGCGCTGGCCATTTTCATTTCCCCGTGGGCGATAGGAATAATCTCTAGGGCCTGAGAAACAATCCAGAGCAGGATCACGACACCGATCAAGTGGGCATAGCCGGTGAGCCCAGGCTGATGGAAGATGATGTCCAGCAGCGCGGGCCAGAGCAGAAATGCGCCGCAAGCCAGGCATCCCACGACCATGTTGTAAATCAAAATGTTGAGAATCGTCTCCTGGCGGCGGTCCGGTTCGCGAGGCAGGAAGTAATAGGCGCTCATGGCGAAGCCCAGCGGCAGTACGGTGACCGAGGTGCCGATTGCCAGGAAGAGTTGTTTGTATATGCCGAACTGCGCCTGATCGAGGCGGCGGACGAGGAGCATCGGCAACGCCAGATTGAAGACGAACCCGATGGTCTTGGCGAACATCAGCCAAGAGACATGCGCCGTAAGAGACCCGCTTTTTAGGACTTGCTGGGTCCGCAAGGGAAAGCCTGGCTTGGCGTCTAGGCGCCCATGTCCTCGCGCATCATGTTGAACGGATTCGTCATGCGGGGAGCCAGCTTGCCGAACTTGATCTTGCCGTTCTCAAACTTCATGGTGACGCGGCCGCTCAGCGCTTTCAGTCTCCAGGCGGCCAGCCGCTTGGAGGATACCGCCCCGTCCACGACGACGGTATCGCCATCGACGGTCATGGTGTTCATCTTGATCATTTTCAGTTCGGCGGCGAAGCGGTCCTTATGCCAGTCGGTAATACCCTGCCGCCCGGTATAGATGGTCTTGTTGAAATCCACTGTGGCATCGTCCGCGAAAAACTCCAGACAGCGATCCAGATCTCGCGCGTGAAAGGCATCCAGGTACGCCTGCGCCAGTGTCTTCAAATCGGTTTGGGGTGCAACTTGATTGTCCATATGGTTCATCCTCGATGTTGTTCCCAGATCTCTACGGCTACCGGGCCTTCTTTAGTGACCGGATCTTCGGTCCTTCCGGCGGCTTCCATTTTCTCCGCAATCCAGGCCTCCAGTTCTTTCTCCATCTCGGCCACCAGTTGCGGCTGCTCCGCGGCGATGTTGCGATCCTCGCCCGGATCGGCTTCCAGGTCGAACAACTCGCGGTCCGGATTGCCCAGCAGATCCGGATAGCGGGCCAAGATGAATTTGTACCGGTCGGTGCGGAGATAGTACTTCGACTGCCAGGTGGATTCACAGCCGATGACGCGGTCGTATCCGGATGGCTCTTCTTTCCCCGTCAATTGCGGCAGAAAACTCTTGCCGTCCAGGTCTTCGGGCAGATCGCTGCCGGCCGCTTCGAGTAGAGTCGGCGCGATGTCGAATAATTGGCGGAAGGGAGCGAAACGGGTTCCGGCCTTCAGATTACCGGCTGGCCAGCGAATGATCGTAGGCACTTGTACGCAGCAATCGTGCAACCCGTAATGGTCGTAGAAGATGCGGTGGTCGGTCATGCTTTCGCCGTGATCTGCTAGCAGCACGACCATGGTGTTTTCGGACAGGCCTTCCTTTTCCAGAGCATCGCTCAACGCGGCGATGCCTTCGTCCAGATAGCGAATCTCGCGATCGTACAGCGCCGTCACGTAGTTGGGATCCGTAATCAGCCCGTTCGGGGTGCGCAGCCAGGTATCCTTGGCCATGGCGCCCACCGGGTGATCCCACCATTCATCGAGTGCGTGATTGTCAGGGTCTGTGGGATTGCCGCCCTTGTAGAACTGGCCGCGCATGCGATCGGGCGGGACGTAGGGGTAATGCACATCCCAGTAGTGGATGAACATGAAGAACGGCTGCTTGTGAACCGTCTTCATCCATTGAATGGCCCGGTCGTTGAGTTCTTCCTGGGTAACGGAAGCGTAGAAGAGGTGGTGCAGGCTGGGATCGATGATGTATTCATACCCACGCCCGAACCAGATACGCTCGCGAAACAGAGTGTCCACCGCGCAGGTGGTGTAGCCTTCTCCCAGAAGGATTTCCGGCAGGAACGGCGTCCCGCGTCCGAGCTTGGCTTTGCCGCCATGCGCCACCACGCCATGCGTCACCGGATGCTGGCCGGTAAAGATAGTGGTATGAGATGGCTGCGTAGGGATGCCAGGAGCAAACACTTTTTCGAAAAGCGCTCCCTGGCCGGCGAAAGCATCAATGTTAGGACTGGTGGGGAGCGAATAGCCATAGCACCCCAGGTGGTTGGCGCGCAGGGAATCCGCGCTGATCAGAATAATGTTCGGTTTTGCCTGCATGGATCTAAACGCTCGCCGGGCTCTGAAGGCCCCGGCGGACTTACTCGATATAGCCCAATTCGCGCAGTCGTTCCACGACCAGGGCTTCGTCTTCCGGCCGGATCACCTGTTCGGGTTCATCCGCGGCGTCCGGGTTTAATCTTGGACTGTCCGGCTTGGCCGGCGGTTCGGGGACAGCGGTATCCACCGAGGCTTGTTTTTGGGGTTCTTGCTCCATATCACACTATAGACCGATCTCGTTAAGATAGCACGGCTTGGCGGTGAAACCAACCCTCCCTTGGCGTGATAGTACCAATGCTCTAATACAAGAGGCGGCCATGCGGGGCGCGCAGGACTGCCTGATCCTACGCCAATCCGAGGTTCAGGCTACGTCCGGACCATGCGGAACCCAATGTTCCCGTTGGCGCCGTCCGGTGCGTTCGAGATGCGCAGCGCGCGCTGCCGTAGCGGAAGCAGAAGGACCCATGGCACAGACACCCGCCGCCACGCGCCGCGAGCCCCCTTGATAGTATTGAGTTTGCTCCCATGAAGGCGATCATTCTGGCAGCGGGACTGGGGACCCGCCTGCGCCCCATCACATCCACGATTCCCAAGTGCCTGGTGCCCATCAACGGGGTGCCTCTGCTGGAATTGTGGCTGCGCGACTGCGAACACGCGGGTGTGGAAGCCGTGCTCGTCAACACACACTACCTGGCGGAGCGCGTCGAGGAGTTTGTGGCCGCACGCCGGGGCATACCGGTCACCCTGGCCTATGAGCCCACGCTGCTGGGTAGCGCCGGAACCATTGCGGCGAACTGGAATTTCGTGGACGGCGGCGAATCGTTCCTGGTGGTATACGCCGACAATCTGACGACGTTCCCAGTATCGGAATTGATCGCGTTCCATGCCGAGCATGGTCGGATCGCGTCCATGGCATTGTTTCGCTCGCCGAATCCGTCCGCCTGCGGGGTGGTTGAGATGGATGGCTCCGGCCTGGTGACGGGATTCTGGGAGAAGCCCGAGAATCCGCCTGGAAATCTGGTAAATGCCGGCCTATATGTCTTTCGCCGTGAGGTGCGGCAGTATCTGCCTGCCGAGGTTCCCGCGGACGTGGGCCGATCATTAATGCCTGCCCTGGTTGGACGGTCCATGGGACTGCCCATCAGCAGTTATTTCGTGGACATAGGTACGCTAGAGAATTACTACAGCGCGCAAGCGGATTATGCGGCCGCCTGCCGCGCCATCGAGGAATCATGATCATTTCACAAACGCCCCTGCGCGTCAGTTTTGCCGGCGGTGGTACGGACTTCCATCGTTATTACCGGGAGCATGAAGGCGCCGTGGTCAGTTCCGCCATCGACAAGTATGTGTACGTGGTCGTCGTACCGCGTTTCGACGAGCTGATTATCGTCAATTACACCAAGAAAGAGACCGTGGAAAACGTGCGCGATCTCAAGCATGAGCTGGTGCGCGAGGCACTCCTGCGCACGGGCGTTGAGAACGGCGTTGAAATCACCACGCTGGCCGATGTGCCATCCGAGGGTTCCGGCCTGGGATCCTCCAGCACCGTGACGGTGGGGCTGCTGCACGCGTTATACGCGTACAAAGGCAAGCTGGCCACCGCCGAACAACTGGCGCGCGAAGCTTGTGAGATCGAGATCGACATCTGCGGTAAGCCCATCGGCAAGCAGGACCAATACATCGCAGCATATGGCGGCATCTGCCAGTTCACGTTTCGCAAGGACGAAACTGTGGATGTAAAACCGTTCCGCCGCTCACAGGAATTGTTCCACGGCCTCTCCCGTAACTTCATGCTGTTCTACACGGGGCGCACGCGCAAAGCGGGGAATATTCTGGCCGTACAGGATCAGCGTACGGAGGTCAACTTGGAACAGCTGCACTGTTTGAAGGCGCTGGCGATGCGGACGGCCGAGGCGCTGGATCGCATGCGGCTCTGGGAAGTGGGACGGGTGCTGAACGACGGCTGGCAGCTCAAGCGGCAGTTGGCCGAAGGCATCAGCAACCCGGAGATCGAGGAGATGTACGATCTGGCTTTGAGCGCGGGCGCCGCGGGCGGCAAGATCTGCGGCGCGGGGGGCGGCGGATTCCTGCTGCTGTATTGCGATCCGGCGCATCACAAGGCGGTGCGTAAGGCCATGGAAGCCTACCGTGAGCTACCCATTGCGCTTGATCCGGACGGCAGCAAGATTATCTTTCAGAATCGGGCCGGGTATCGCATGGCGAGTGTGTGAGCTCTTGTCGTGGACCTATCCTTCCGTCCGGACAACCCGATCTGCCCGCTGGCGGGTCCAGGCTTCGGCCCATGCCGGCAGAGGATAGCCCGGCAGGTTAGCCAAAGACAAGGCCAACATGCTTAACATACCCAGAAGCAGCGCGCCGGCGGATAGGAGTGCGTTGGGCATCAGGCGGATCACGATCCCAAGACTGGCTCCGAAGGCCGTCAGCAGCCACAAAATCCAGACCACTTGCCGCTGATCCAGTCCCAGCGAGGCTAAGCGGTGCGAGCTGTGATCGCGTCCTCCCAGGGAGATCGGCCGTCCGTTGAGCTTGCGTAGAATCGAAACCAGCGCCACGTCGAAGATCGGATAGGCAAATGTCAAAGCCGGATAGAAGAAACCGACCGGCAGCCCTCCTTTTTGCGGTATCGGACCGGCTAAGGCTAATGCGCCGAGAGCAAAGCCAGCCGGTATGCTTCCGCAATCGCCCATGAAAATGCGCGCCGGAGGATAGTTGAAAAATAGAAAACCGGCGAATGCCGCGGCCAGGATGGCGCTCAGGTGGGCGTCCGCGTAATATCCCTCCGAAGCCAACAGCCAGGAGCGGAACAGACAGATGACGATGATTACTCCCGTGCACAGTCCGTCCATGTTGTCGATCAGGTTGAAGGCGTTGGTAATCAATACAATCCAGAACATGCTTAGAGCCACATTCACGGAGTATGCGGACGTTAAGGGGAAAACTACGCCGCCGAGGACCACAAAACCGGCCGCCGCCACTTGCGCGGCCAGTTTGAGCGACGGGCGGAGGCGCAAGCGGTCGTCGAGAAATCCAATTATCCACAGTGCCGCCACGGCCATTGCGATACGCGGATAACGGCCTGGACAGGCGAGCCAGTAGGCCACCGCGCAGCTCAGAAAAATTGCCAATCCTCCGCTCGATGGTGTAGGCAGAACGTGCCACCGGTCGGCCCGCGGCGACGCGGTGAGCCCCAGCCAGGAGTTCACTTTGATTTGCAGCCGGGTCAGCAGCGCCGATAACAAAACCGTTAAAACAATCAGCATCTTTAGACCGCCACCGCGAGGGAACGTTTGGGCATCCGGCGTACCCATTCATGATCCACCACGCGCCGCACGATGGTATCAAGCGAAGTGGCCGGCCGGTACCGCACCAGACTTTCAAGCTTTTCAAGACAAGGTACGCGCCGCTGCATGTCTTCAAACCCGGGGCCATAGGCGGCGGCGTAGGTCTGGTATTCCAGGCGGGACGGCGATCCGGTAATCTGTTTGACCAGCGCGGCCAACTCATTGATGGTTACCTCCTGGTCGGTACCGATGTTGACGACTTCGCCGACGGCTTTCGGCGTTTGGGCAAGACGCACCAAGGCTTCCACCACGTCGCCAACGTACGAGAAGCAACGGCGCTGTTCCCCGGTCGCGTGGATGGTCAGGGGTTCCCCCGTTAGCGCCTGGCGCACGAAGGTGGGCAACACCATGCCATAGCGGCCGGTCTGGCGTGGGCCTACAGTATTGAAAAAGCGCAGTACGGTTACAGGAAGGCTCCGCTCAGTCCAATAAGCCAGCGCCAGAGATTCATCCAGCGCCTTCGAAATGGCGTAACTCCAGCGCCCGATATTGGTGGGACCGAGCACCAGGCTATCGCACTCGCGGAACGGCAGGCGCGTGCTCTTGCCATAGACTTCCGAGGTGGATGCCAGCATTACGGGTCTGCCCTTCTTGGCGGCACAGCGTAATACTACCTCGGTACCATGCACATTGGTCTCAATGGTGCGTACGGGACTTTCCACGATGAGCTTTACGCCCACCGCCGCCGCCAGATGGAAAACGATATCGGCACAGTCCACCATCTCGGCGACTACGGGTTCATTGAAGACCGATTCAATACGGTACGAGAATGCCGGCTTTGTCCTTAGATGCGCGATGTTCTCGAATGCGCCCGTCGAAAGATCGTCGAGAATGGCGACATGCCACCCCTCCGCCAGAGAGCGTTCCGCCAGATGCGATCCTATAAACCCAGCCCCGCCGGTGATCAAAACGTTCATTAATTTCTCCTTAGACCTTTCTTGTCGATTAATTCGCGGTACAACGCATCCAGGTTTCCCACGAGCGTTTCCTTGCGGTAGTGCAGCGATGCGTGAGTGCGTCCCGCGAGTCCCATGCGCGCTACCAGGGGCCGGTTTTCGGCCAAGGTGGCGAGTGCGCCGGCTAATGTGTCGGCACTGGAGTCCGTCAGTACGCTGTTGGCGTACCAACGCGCGCCGCCGATAGCCCGCTCGGCTCTGCTCGAAACCATGTCCACCACGCCGCCCACGGCCGTCGAGATAAACGGGCGGGCCGCCGCCATTCCTTGGATGAGCGCCACTGGCGTGCCTTCGTTGCGCGAAGTCTGCAACACAACGTCGCAGCGGGCCATCGCCGGCAGGATCTCGTTCTGCCAGCCGAGGCATTCCACCCGGTCTGCATAGCGGTCGAGAAGGCCATTTAGCGCTGAACGGTCCGGCCCATCGCCCGCGATCACAAACCGTATTTCCGGGCTGTGTTGCAGCGTTTTTTCGATGGTGGCAGCTAGCAACGCAATATTCTTCACGGGGACCATGCGGCCAAACCAGCCCACCGTTAGCGGGCCGTTATCGGCTGGAGGGCGCAACGCGAAGTAGTCGTCCAGATCCAGCCCGAGCGGTACGACGTGAAACTTGTACGCCGGTGCGACGTGAAACTTCGCGCTTAATTCCGTGGCTTGCTGCGGCGAAACTACGCACAATGCATCGGTGAAATACGCCAGCAGTTGCTCGATGCGGCAAAAGACACGCGCCTGGATTAGCGAGAAATACTCACTCAGGCTATTACCGTGAAATGTGTGTACGATAATCGGCGCGCCGCTCAACACCGCCGCCAGGCGGCCCAGGCAACCCGCCATGGCGGTATGCGTGTGCACAATGGTGGGCCGCTCGCGCCGCAGCAGCCGCCACAAGCTCCAGAGCGCCTTTACATTGCGCCACGGCCGGACCGAGCGCGACAACTCCGGCACCCAGCTCACTTGGTCGGCAGCTTGCGGCATGTAGCGCATGTCTCCGTCATCCGGCTCACAACTTCCCGCCACCAGCACGGTACGATATTCCATCGCGGCCATCTCGCGCGTAAGCAGTAGCGTATGCACGGCGGGTCCCCCGATATTCAGCCGCGTAATGATACGCACGACTTTCGGAC
>Ga0302325_10024787_pt1 | contig 12472 bp, 9 predicted proteins | sample Palsa_T0_2_FD_201948 | JGI IMG/M metagenome (GOLD analysis project Ga0302325, IMG submission 201948) | Peat permafrost microbial communities from Stordalen Mire near Abisko, Sweden - Palsa_T0_2 | ecosystem: Environmental > Terrestrial > Soil > Palsa > Peat permafrost | place: Sweden: Abisko...
AACCGCGCCTTCGCGGCCGCCGGCGGCCACCAGGGTGCCGTCATCTTCCCCAACCTGCGCCTGTTCGTGATCACGTGCCTCGACCCACGCGTCGACCCCGCGCACTTCCTCGGCCTCGGCCTCAGCGACGCGATGGTCATCCGCAACGCCGGCGGGCGGGTCACCCCGGAGGTGATCAACGATGTCGCCTTCATCGGCCAGCTCGCCGAGAACGTCCTGCCCGACGGCCCGCTGTTCGAGGTCGCCGTGATTCACCACACCCAGTGCGGAACCGGAGCGCTCGCCGACGACACCTTCCGCCACCGCTACGCGCAGCGGATCGGCGCCGACGAATCGACCCTGCGCGAACACGCCGTGCTCGACCCAGCAGCGACTGTCACTCGCGACGTCGAGCGTCTCCGCTCCGCACCCGCAATCTCCCCGCGCGTCAGAGTGTCCGGGCATGTCTACGACGTGGTCACTGGCATGGTGGAGACGGTCATCCCGGCCGGCCGCTGAGCCGGGGCGATGCCAAGGCGCTTGGAGATTGCGGCCAGGACGGCTGGGTCGGAGACGCCCTGGAGGTCGTATCACGTATAGGCGCAGAGGAGAGTTCTCCGGAACACCCGCCGGGGCCAAAGGCCCTCTGCCCATGGCGAACTGCCGGTCGCCCTATTGGGGATCGGTCCGAGGGTGTGGCGAATGATCACGTAGGCGATCGCACCTCCGGCCAGCGGCACGAGCAGTCCAATCGCTTGGTGGAGCAGGACGGCGGCGACGGCGGGGTTGTGGGCGACCCCGTAGACAATGAGCATGCCGGCGATGCCGCCGATCGTCCCGAGGCTCGCGGGAAGCGGAAGTGAGCCACCAAGCGCTCCGATTATGTATGCCATCAGGACGACGGCGAAACCCGGTATTGGGTGGGTGTGGATCGCGTGCAGCGCGCTCCAGAGGATGAACACGTCGAATCCGAGGTAGGCCACCGCGCCCAGCACGCTTGCCAATTCTCGGCGGAGGAACACCAATTTTGTGTCGTCGACCGCATCGGCGAGTGTGGTGAGCGCGCCGCCGATCTTGGGGTGCCTGTCGTGTAGCCGCTCGGCATAACCGCCGGCGCGGGGGCCGATCAGCAGTGCGGCCGCGATGCCGGCCGCAGCCAGCGATGCCGGCAGCAGCGTCAGCAGCAGATTGCTCTCGCCGGGAAACACGCCCGCCGCCAGGCCGAGCCCGAAGACGATCAGCGCCAACGCATCGATCGCGGTGTTGAGAAAACTGAGGTTGAACTGACGCTCGGCGATCAGCTTCGTCGGCATCCCGAACCGGTGCAGGATCCAGCCTCCGACTCCCATCCCGCCGAGCGACCCACCGGGGACGAGCAGGCCGCCTCCGAGCTGGGCCCAGGCGACGCGCTGGTCCATTCGCCAGCCGCGGCCGTCCTGCTCGAGGAGTCTGTCCGGGTCGACGATCGCGCGCCAGGAGACGACGAATCCGGTCTCGGACAGCACCTCAAGCGCGATTGCGGCCACAACCCATTCCCAGGAGACCCGCTGGAGGCTGTGAAGGGCTTGCTTCAGGGTCGGAACGAGCCTGAGCCCCAGGTAGGCGACCACCACATACCCCACGAGCTTGAGCGCCCGTCTGCCCAAATGGCGCTTGACGTCGCTGAGCGCCCGCTGGGTACGTAGCCGGTGCTCGGTCCTTCCCAGCGACGGGTCAGGGGCCGCTGGTCCAGCCGGTCCCGCCATCACGCGCAGACCGAGTCGGCAGACGCGACACGGAATCGGCGAACTGGGTGGGGTTCCCGCACGCTAGATGTAGTTCCTGATCACGTTGTTCCGGTCTGAGGGGTAAGCCATCCGGTGCTCCTTGGAGGCTGACAGGTGCTCAAGCCAGTCAGTCCAAGGAGGACACCGGATGAAGATGCACGCTAACGCGAGGCTCAGTTTGAAGGGCCGCGAGCTGCTGATCGATCGCGTGGAGCGCGCGGGGTGGTCGCTGAGCGCGGCCGCCGGGAGGAACAGCCCGCTCGGCTCGTCGTAGAGACGCGCGATCAGCGCTGTTCATCGCACCATCGTCGCGGAAGACGGGGTTCTCACCTCGGGGTACCGCGCTCGGTCATTCGCGACGGGATCCCCGGAGGCGTCGCATCCCGGGCGCCCACCGAGCGGCTTCCGGCAGCTGGAATCGGCGTGCGACGGTCGGGGTCGATCCGCCGCAGCGCCGACAGCGCAGCGTTATAGCCGCACATGCCGTGGGCGCCCGCGCCGGGAGGCGTGGCCGCTGAGCAGATGTAGACCCCGGGGATCCCGGTCGAGTATGGGTCGAGCGCGACGCGGGGGCGGAACACGAGCTGGAGCGCGTCGTTGCTGCCGGTGGCCACATCGCCGCCGACATAGTTGGCATTGTGCGCCTCGGTCTGCGCGACCGACCTCGTCGAGCGGGCGAGGATCTGCGAGCGGAACCCCGGCGCGAACCGTTCGATCTGCGCCTCGATCTGCGCGGTGGCGTCACCGGCGTATCCCGCGGGAACGTGGGCATACGCGTACAACGGGTGCACGTCGCCGTTCGAGCGCGAAGGGTCGGCGAGATACTGCTGGCACACGAGCACGAACGGCGCCTCGGGCATCCGCCCGGAATGGAGCAGCTTCTCGCCGGCGGCGATTTCCTCGAGGCGACCGCCGACGTGCACGGTGCCCGCCCGCCGGGCGGGCTCATAGGCCCACGGGACCCCTCCCGCGACGGCGTAGTCGACCTTGAAGGTGCCCGGACCATGCCGGTAGCGAGTCAGCGCCCGCGCGATCCGGCGCGGCATCCGATCGCCGGCGATCCTCGCCGCCGCGGCCGGCGCGACGTCGAGCATGACGATGTCCGCCGAGCCGAGCTCAGCGAGCGACTCCACCCTGACACCGGTCTGCAACCGCGCACCCGCACCCTCGAGCAGCCCGATCATGGCGCGGCTGATCGAGCCCGATCCACCCTCGGCGATCGGCCAGCCGTAGCGGTGCGCGGCTGTGCCGAGGGCCACCCCGATTGCCGAGGACATCGGCGAGCCGAACGGCCGGAAGGCGTGCGCGGCGACGCCGGCGAACAGCGCTCGCGTCTCCTCGCTCGACCACCGGCGAGCGAGCACCGCTGCCGGCAGCGCGGAGTACAGGCCGAACCGGGTCAGCTCGAGCGGGTGCTCGGGCACGTGCAGCATCGGTCCCATGAAGTCGGTGGTGATGTCGTGGAAGCGCTCGGCAAGCGGTCCGAACACCGATTGCCATCGTTGGCCGTCATTGCCGAGCCCGTCGGCGGTCGCTTCCACCGACTGGTAGGCCGCGGCGCCGGCGCCGCCGTCGAGCGGGTGCGCGTACTGAACCTCTGGCCAACGCCACCTCAGCCCGTGCGCGCTGAGATCGAAGCGGCGGGTGAACGCCGTGTCGACGGCGAGGGGGTGAGCGGCCGAGCACTCGTCGTGAAGCAGGCCGGGGAGGGTCAGCTCGCTGGTGCGGGCGCCGCCTCCCGGCGTGTCGGTCGCCTCGAGCACGGTCACGTCGATGCCCTCGGAGGCGAGGGTGAGGGCGGCAGCGAGCCCGTTGGGCCCGCTGCCGACCACGATTGCGGTGGTCATACCGTCACCGCCTGACCCTGCACCGGCGCTACCTGGGGAACCGTCACCGGTGCGAGCGGCGCGTCGGCGGCGGAGTGGCTGACGCGCTCGTATCCCTCGAGCCGCCAGTCGACCTGGACAGGGATCGGGCCGTCGGGCAGCCACGGGATCTCCTTCACAGCGTCCTTCACCGCCCAGCTACCGCGCTCGACCACGCCGACGGCCGCGTCCATGACCCAGTACGGCTGGCGACCCTGCCACACGGGCTCTGACTCGACCCACACGACGGTGAACTCGCCCGGCGCGAACTCACAGCGCTTCTGGATCGCCCTGATCAAGGACTGGTCATGCAGGTGACCGTCGCCGAAGTTAAAGCCGACGATCGCGTTGCATTCGAACTCCGCCTCGCGCAGCGTGTAGGTGTCGATGTCCTCACCCAGGTGATTGATCATGACGGAGTTCAGGCCGCGGGCCTGGCTGTGCATCGAGCGCCACGCGAGCAGCATGTTCAGCAGGATCTCGGCGACCCGCTCGTCGTAGCCGAGCAGCGGCGCGTTGACCTGGAGCTGGTCCTTCTGCATCGCCGCGCCCTTGACGATCCGCTCGTTGAGCTTCTGCTCAGCTCCGGGCGCGAACGCCCACATCGCCGAGGCCCAGTTGCCCGCGTACTGACGCATCGAGGGCAAAAACGACACCAGGTCCGGGCGCAGGTTCCCCAGCACGGGGAAGCACAACAGGCCCGCCAGCGTGACCAGCAGCAGCGGCGTGCTCATGTCGCCCAGCCCGTACCCGTGCTGGTTGGGGTAGCCGAGGAACAGGAACGCGGTGATGTACATGAACAGCACGTTCCACTCCAGCGGCACCGCGAGCGGGAAGGTCGAGATGATGAACAGGTGATAGCCGATCATGAACACGGCCGCCGCCAGCGTCACGTAGTGGTTGTGCGAGAACAACAGGACCAGCGGCGGCACGAGCTCGCCGAACATGCCCGGGCCGTGCGCGATCCGGTAGGTGAGCTTCGACGGGCGCAGATCCTCCGGGAAATTGGCGTAGTGCATCCGCTTCACCGTCTTGGAGGGCAGCCAGGGCACGTTGGACACCATCGGCCCCAGCACGTTGAGGAAGTGGCGGTTGCACTTCGAGAAGCCCGCGCAGAACCACACCACCACGATCAGCAGCTTCGCGGCCACGATCATGTCGACGAACGGAAAGAACGCCATGAAGATCAACGCCGGCAGGTACTGCTCCGAGCGCGCGGCGATGAACAGCACCTTGTCCCGCAGGCCGAGGATCACGAGCAGAACGATCACGGCGATGATCGCCGCCGGAGCGACGAGGCCGTGGTTCGAGGCCAGCGCCCGGTCGATCCCGTGCGTGTGGACGCCGGGCAGCGCGAGCGACACGACCAACGCGGCGAGCAACGCGACATACAGCAGCACGTCGAAGGGGGTGCGCTCATCGCCCTTGGTGAAGGGGACCTTGTCCGGCCACGGCGCCAGGCGGATCGTCCGCGGCCGCGCGTAGTAGTGCACGCCGCCGCTCATCGGCTTGAAGTGGCCGGCCAGCGGCCCCCACGAGCCCGCGAACCCGAGGCACTCGAGCAGCACCGTCCACAGCACCGCCTTCTCGTAGAAGACCGGCTGGAAGAACCACGCCGCGGGATGCAGCGGGTTCAGGTGAGAGGTCAGCGTGCCGACCAGCACGCCACCGAGCCCGTAGAAGAACACCAGCTTGAGCAGGTACATCACCATGATCACCTTCGGCGAACCGAAGCCGTAGTCAACCCAATGTCTGGTGAGCGTCTTGAGCCGCTCCTGGTACGGCTTGTCCATGAACGTCGCCGGGTCGACCGGCGGGAAGTTCCCTGTCATGAATCCCATCGCGGAAATCTCCTCCGGAAAGAGTTGAACCTGTGCGAAGGAGTTATCTCAGTGGCCGAGCGGCTCCTCCATGGCTGCCCACGCCATTCCGGGGCGCGATTCCTGGTCTCTGCGCACAAACGGCGCAGCCGGGCTCCGGTGCCTAGCTAGCCGCCGCCCGCGAGCAGGCGCGGCTCCCCGCGCGTTCGCCGTCCGCGGTCGGCGGCGCTGCGCAGGCCGTCGATCATGTCCGCCAGCCGCAACGCGACCTCGAGCTGCAATCGCCGCTGTTCGATCGCATGTCCGAGCAGCTCCTCGGTTTGCTTGACCCGGTAGACGACGGTGTTCTGGTGGATCCCGAGGCGGCGAGCGGCGCGTGCCGGACTCAGGTTCTCCTCAAGGTAGACCCGGACCGTCGCCCTCAGCCTGCCGGTCGTGTCGTTGTCCACCAGGAGCTCCCCGAGCTCGGCCTCGGCAAATCTGACCGCTTCGACCGGATCGGCGGTCAGGAGCGCTGTCAGATCGGCGGCCCGGTAGCCGATGACCGTGCCCGACCGCAGTCCCCGCAGCTCGGCGACCCGACGAACGACGCGCGCCTCATCGTGTGAGTCGGCCATGCCGGCAAGCCCTACACGGCAGGTTCCGATCGCGGCGCGCACGCCGTCGCCCATCCTGTGCGCGCCGGCCGACGGATCGTCGGTGAGGTGAGCTCCGGTCGTCCATGCCCACACGATGCGCTCACCGATCGGCACCGTCAGCACCGGCCCGCCGCCCAGCGCCGCCGCCAGCGCAGTGGCCTCGCGCTCGAGCGGACCAGTCTGCTGTCCGGCCCGGCTCGGATCGGCCCACACGATCAGCGCCACGTGGCGTCGTGTCACGTCGTAACGCAGCTTCTCGCTCGCCGCGCGGGCGTCCACCGGCCGGCGCTCGACGATCGCGCCCACCAGCTCCGCGCGAGCCGCGGCGGCGCCACGAATCCACTGGGCGCGCTCCTGCTCGTACTCGTCGACCAGGTCGGTGCAGATCGCGTCGACGTACGCGAACAGGAAATGCGAGATCCGGGCGAGCACCCGCCAGCGGACCTCCGGCTCGATCTCGAGCTCCGCGGCCGTCTCCTCCAGGCGGCGCTCGCCCAATGCGTGACCGAGCCGGTAGGCGCGCAGCAGCGCGGGGAGCTCCACGCCGCGGTGCACGAGCTCGTGCGACCAGGCGATCGCCTCCGCCGGCGCGACAATCGATTCCAGCGAAGCGCCCGTCAGCAGCTGGTCCCAGATCGCGGTCAGATTGCTCTCACAGCTCAACAGCAAGCCCGAGCGGAAATCCTCGTCCGCGGCCCGCCCGAGCTCCGGGATCGAGGCCATCAGCAGGTCGGCCATCTCCTCAGCGAGCGGACCCGGGCGCAACCGGCTCAGGACAGCTTCCAGGTGCTGCCCGACGACCGCCTCGAGGTCCGGCTGGACCGTCGACATCCTGCCGCGAGTCTAACCCCACCGTGTGCTCACATGTCAAAGCCCCGGGGAGCCGCTCACCGTCGAGCGTGGAGTTCAGGACGGGGGATGTGTACTCGCTCAGGTTCGACGATCAGTCGTTCGACGTGGCGCACGCCCATCAAGTGCTCCAGCACTTGACCGACCCGGTCGCGGCCTTGGTCGAGATGCGTCGGGTGCTGCGCCCCGGCGGGATTCTCGCCGTGCGCGATAGCGACTACGGAGGCTTCGTATGGGCGCCTTCTGACCCTCTGCTGGACCGGTGGCTCGAGCTCTACCACCAGGTGTGCAGCCGCAACGGGGCCGACGCCGACGCCGGCCGGCATCTGCTGGGCTGAGCGCAGGCGGCTGGCTTTAGCGACATCCAAGCGGGCAGTTCCACATGGACGTTCGCCGACGCCTCCTCTCGCTTGTGGTGGAGTGACCTATGGGCGGAGCGAGTGATTCGCTCCGCGCTCGCCGAGCAGGCCGTCAGCTACCGTCTGAGCACACGTGAAGAACTGGAGGCGATCTCCAGCGCGTGGCGACGATGGGCAGAACACGATGATGCCTTCTTCGTGGTCCTCCACGCCGAACTGATCGCCCGGGTCGGCACCGGTGAGATCGAGGTCGACGCCGTCGAGCCGTGACTCAGGCCGTCCGGGGAGGCGCGGTGACAGCGCGAGCGATCAGCTCGGCGACTGACCAGCGCCGTCGTGGTCGTAACCCGTCCGCCGACGCAGGCGGGTTCCGGCTGGCAGCTGGGGGATCGGTCGCTCCGGTGGTCACCGGCTCGGTCGGGGTCGTCGGCGGGGTGCGCCGCCGCGGGTGGAAGACGCCGCGGACCGCGTCCTCGGAGACGTCATCTCCGGCGTGAAATTGGGTCTGAGTGGGTTGGTGATTCATGGCTTGCTCCCATGGATGAGCGCGGGGCGCGGCATCGGATCGGCGATGCCGCCGCTTGCCGCTTGGCTCAGGTGGTTTCCAGGCTGAGGTTGAGTTCACTGCGTGTTTCGGCGTGGGCGGCGCGGGCGCGGGCGACGCCGTCTGAGGGGAGGACGAACAGCGCGACGAGCAGGCCGGCTCCGAACAGCGCGGCCGCCCATTCGAACGCGGTTGTGTAGCCGTGGATCGACGCCGCGTTAGCGAGGCCCGCGGTCTTGGCGTGGACCGATATGAAGCTGGCGGCCGCGCTGGCGAAGATCGTGCTCAGCAGCGCCGTGCCCACCGACCCTCCGACCTGCTGAGAGGTGTTGACCATCGCGGAGGCGATGCCGGCGTCCGTGCTCTTGACACCAAGCGTTGCGGTGGAGAACGCGGGCGCGAAGATGCAGCCCATCCCGACTCCGACAAGCAGGAGCGAGGGCAGCACGTGGGTGACGTAGGCCCCGTGGGGAGTCAGCTGAGTGAGCAGGAGCATCGCAATGACTCCGAGCGTCATGCCAGCCGCGACCAGGGGCCTCGCACCAGTACGGTGCAGAACCCTCGTCTGCACGGTCGTGGCCGTGAGGACGATCATGGCGGTCATCGGTAGGAAGCCCAGGCCCGTGGTCAAGGGCGAGTACCCGAGGTTTTCCTGCATGTAGTAGGTGAGGAACAGGAAGACGCCGAACACCGCCGAGCCGGCCAGGGCGATCGACGCGTATGCGCCTCCGCGTGCTCGGTCACGCACGATGTGCAGTGGGAGCAGCGGATGCTCGACACGTCGCTCGAGCGCGATGAACCCGGTCAACAGCACGGCGCTGACCGCGAGCGCGGCGATTGTGATCGGGTTTGACCACGAGCTCGTCTCGGCGTGCGAGAACCCGAAGACGAGCGCAAATAGGCCACCGGAGGCGATCGCGACGCCGGGCAGGTCGATCGGCGCGTGGTGTGGCTGGCGCTCGTTACGCAGTAGGCGGAAGGCGACGATCGCCGTCGGCACCGCAATCAGGAGGTTGACGTAGAGGCACCAGCGCCAGGAGATCGTCTGGGTCAGCACGCCGCCGAGCAGCAGTCCAACCGAGGCGCCCCCGGCCGCGATCGCGCTGAAGATACCGAACGCCTTGGGCCGGTCGGGCGATCCCTGAAACGTCACCGTCAAGAGTCCGAGCGCCGATGGAGCGAGCAGCGCGCCGAAGGCGCCCTGCAACGCCCGGGCCGCCACGAGCATCCCAAACGATTGCGAGAACCCGCCGATCGCCGACGCCACCGCGAAGCCCGTGAGTCCGCCGATCAGCGTCCACTTGCGACCGAACAGGTCGCCGAGCTTGCCCCCGAGCAGCAGCAGGCTGCCGAAGGCCAGGGCGTAGGCGGTGATGATCCACTGCCGATTGTCGGTGGAGAAGTGCAACGCCCGCTGCGCGGAAGGCAGTGCGATGTTCACGATCGTCGCGTCAAGCACGACCATCAGCTGGGCGACCCCGAGCAGGGCAAGCACGGCCCACCGGTTGGGGTGTGCAATCGAGGCTCGGGTGCGAGTGGTAATGCTCATCGGTGTCCTTCCGGTCGCGGTAATAGAGCACTCTAGCAGAATCATCCGCGCTACAAGTATGAATTACGAGACATGGACCATAAGCTCCGCACCCACGATGCCTGATACGGCGCTATACTCCGTTTGATATGTGTCCCGGAAACGACCCGAACGCGGCAGGTTCGATGGTTCTGTTGCCGCGACTGGCTAAGCAGGTCATGCGGCGCAGCAGCCCCGAGCTGCTGGGCATGGACCTCCGCCTACTCATGGCACTGAGCTATCTAGGCGATCACGACGGCGCCCCCCAGCAAGAGCTCGTCGACGGGTTGTGCATGGACGCCAAGAACGTCGTGCTGCTCCTCAACGAGCTGGAGGACAGCGGCTATCTCGTTCGCCGCCGCGACTCCGAGGACCGCAGGCGCCATCGCGTCTACATCACAACCGCTGGGCGCGAAGCGCTCGACCGCGCCACCCGCGCCCAGGAGGACATCGAGGATGACGTACTGCAAGCCCTCGACCCCGACGAGCGCGCCACCCTCTGGAAGCTTCTCACCCGCGCATTGCGTGGCGCTGAGCATGCCGCCGCCCAAACCGGCACCCCGACTCTGACGTCGGCTCCCCGATAGCGGTCGAGCCCCGGGGTTGGGGTTGGCTGGGGTGGTGGTTGTCGTGTAGGGACTGCTTTGGAGCCGCACCGCCGAGCCGGCGCTGTATCGGCGACTGCTGGCGTTGTGCGGCCGGCCGTTTCATTTCATCGCGCGCGTGCCTTTGGTCCGCGACGAGATCATCACCGTCGCGCACACCGAGGGCCGCTACGACGAAGCGGAGGCCGCGATCGCGCAGATCATGTCCCACCCCGAGCGGACCGATTTCGCGGCCTTGGGCGCGCCCAGCGTCTGGGCCGACTGCGCGATGGAACGCCACCACTACGACGCCGGAAGCACGAGTTTGGGCTCGGCGAACACGCCCCCCGAATCACCCGCTACATCGACATCCACCTCGACGCCGCCGCCCGGAGGCTCGGTGAAGAGGCATGGCTCCGGTGCTACGCGCAGGGACGAGAGCGCAGCTTGGAGGAGGCGATTCACTGGACGGTCTGTCTGGCCGAGCCCGACACCACGATCCCGGCGGCTCTTGGGCCGTCGATGCCGTAGCGTCAGCGCTATGCGCACCGATGCCGAGCAAGCCCGAGCGCTCTCAGAGCGACACTCACCGCGCGCGGTCCCCGCGCCGGCGGCCGGCGGTCGACCGTGAGGTGGGCGCGGTCCCCGGGCTCGCGACCCGCGACTGCGACCCCCGAGCGGCCGCCGGTTGCCGACGCGGTTCGCCGTGTCGTCATCGTGGGCGCGGGGACGATGGGCCATCAGATCGCCTTTCAGTGCGCCGGGCACGGCGTCGACGTCGTGCTCTACGACATTGACCCGGTGGCGCTCGATTCCGCGCAGGGGCGCATCGCGGCCTACGCGCAGGGGCTGATCGCCGATGGGATCATCACCGCGGAGGCACGCGACGAGGCGATGACGCGGATCACGATGACGACCGACCCGGCGACGGCCGCAGCCGACGCTGACCTGCTCAGCGAGGCCGTTCCCGAGGACCCCAAGCTCAAAGGCCGGGTGCTGGCGCAGTTCGACGCGCTGTGCCCGCCCCGGACGATCTTCGCGACCAATACCTCGACCCTGCTTCCCTCTCAGTTCGCGGCGGCCACCGGACGGCCCGATCACGTCATCGCGTTGCACTTTCACATCCCGGTGTGGGTCGCCAACCTCGCCGACGTGATGCCCCACACGGGGACCGCTCCCGAGGTCACTGAGGTGGTGCTCGCGTTCGCGCGGCGGATCGGTCAGGTGCCGATCGAGCTTCGCAAGGAGCACAACGGCTACGTGTTCAACGCCATGTTCTCCGCCGTCAACCGCGAGGCGATCACGATGGCCGAGCAGGGCGTCGCGTCGATCGAGGACATCGACCGCTCCTGGATGCACGTGACCAAGTGGCCGCACGGCCCGTTTGGCGGGCTGGATGCGATCGGGCTCGACACCGTGTGGCAGATCACCGACTACTGGGCTCGCCAACTCCCCTCCGACGTCCAGCTGCGACGCAACGCCACGTTTCTCAAGGCCTACATCGACCGCGGCGCGCTGGGCGTCAAGACCGGCCAAGGCTTCTACAGCTACCCCGAGCCCGCGTTCGCCCGCCCCGGGTTCATCGAGCGCGCCGGCCGCCCCGCCCATCACGACGCGGCGGAGCGGGTCCACAAACGCCCTGGCTCGTAGCCAGCCGTCCCTCGACTTCGGACGCCGTACTCTCAACCATCGCCGCGTCCGCATGCGGCCAATCGCCAAAATCGCCGCAATAGATACGAAAGCCCAGCAGTTCGACCGGGCGTGTAGCCGAATGAGTCGGTTAACGCGACAGAACGGAGTATGGTCGACATAGGGCCGCTATCGGCCGCTACTGCTCGAATCTCTCGCGCAGGCCCCCCGTCAGGGACCCCCTGGCTCTCGGTGACCTCACGGGTCGTTTCGTCCACAGCGACAGAAACGCCGTTTATCAACAGGACCCGTCCTCGTTGTCCCGGGGGTCTTGGTTTGGAGGTCAGTCATGACGATGCCACACAAGCCGCCACAAAGCGACGACGCACACGCCGCAAAGCGCTGGCCCAAGCTCGGCCATGCCGATGATCCTGTACGCCACACCGATGCGTGGGAGCAGGAAAACTTTGAGGAAGAACAAGCGCGATGGGAACGCAGCGACCCGGAGTACGCGCGCATCTGTGGCGCAGTCCGACAAGCCAGGGACCACGGCGAGGAAGCTTCACAGCGCGCCGATCAAGCCAAGGCCGACTGGGACGCCCGCGTTGCGCCACAGCGACGAGCCACCGATGATGCCGAGAAAGCACACCATGCGTTGACGGCCGGCCACGCCGCTGCACGCCAAACGGCGCGAAGCCCTTTCGGGTAGCGGTCGGTCGCGGGAGTGTCTCGATGAGCGTGACTAATGGGTCGAGGATCCTGACGATGTCGACGCCGAGCGGCGAGGTGGAGGTCACTCGGCTGCCGTTGCACTCGGAGGGTCCGAACACGCAGTGGATGTGGGTGGCCCGCTCCCGTGGGGATGCCCACTG
>Ga0302325_10024788_pt1 | contig 12472 bp, 9 predicted proteins | sample Palsa_T0_2_FD_201948 | JGI IMG/M metagenome (GOLD analysis project Ga0302325, IMG submission 201948) | Peat permafrost microbial communities from Stordalen Mire near Abisko, Sweden - Palsa_T0_2 | ecosystem: Environmental > Terrestrial > Soil > Palsa > Peat permafrost | place: Sweden: Abisko...
GTTAGCAGCCGCGTTGTTTGAGGTTGACCTGCAGATCGTAGATGGCGCGGTTGTCGATTACCGTTTGCTGGTAATCGAGATTACTGGTCGCGAGTTGATCCTGGAGGTAAGCGATGAGCGAGTTGTTGGCGTCGCACGTCCCGTAGACGGGGACCCCGAGCGGCGGAAGGACGCTGCCATTGGCCTGCGTCTCGAGCTGCGTGATCTCCGCCGCAAGCTGCGCTGCGCGTGCGGCTGGGACGCCCGGTTGATTGAGCAGATATTCGAGGTCGAGGATGGCCTGACGTTGCGGCGCATTGGTGGCAAGGTTCTGCGCGCCGGCGGCAAGCGGCGTCAGGAGCGCCAGAGCCAGTGTGAAGAGAGCGAGCTGTTTCATCATGGTTTCTCCTTTACCCACGTTTGCGACGAGCCCCGCCAAGATCAGCAGTCTTCGCCCTCATTGAACGTGAGGGTGTAGGATTCGGTGCGTCCGCCCGCGTCCGTAACCTGTATCGCAAACGGCGTCCCGAACGCGGACGGATTGAGCAGATAGTCATTGTACGAACCGGGAAGGACCGTTGCCGAGCCACCACCGGAGACCGAGACCGTGAACGGCCCGCTCGAAGGTGCGCGCTGGTTCATGCTCAGGAGTCCAGTTTCGCCGCATCCGCCGCCACCGATCACGGTGGCGGGCACGTTCCAGGTTGTGGTTTGATAGGCGCGTGCGATGTAGAGGTTCTCGCTTTCATCCTGGTAGATGACAAACTCGCCGCCGTTAGCGCTGTGAGTCGATTGGTACGCCGCGAACGCGTTCGGCAGTGCATCGAGCATCGTCGTCGGCGTGGTCTGCAGATTTCCGACCAGGCCCAGCGCTTGGAAGTCGTCGTCGACGTAATTGACCCGATCGCCGACGCCGTTGAGCGAGAAGACGTTCAGACCGTAGGGATACGCCATTAAGTCGTCCACCGGTGAGGTGGGCACGAGATCGAGCAAGGCCGTGAGCGACAATCCGCCCGAGGCCATCGTTTCGAGATCGGCGTTTACGCCGCTGTTATAAAACGACGCATACGCGGCGCCGTCGGCACCCAGGCCGACACCTCCGCCATACGCCGAACCTCCCAGTGTCGCAGCAACCGGAGTTACTGAGCTGCTGCCCGTCGTCGTGACGGTATAGAGACCGGCGCTGCCGCTTCCATTGCCCGCGTCGTAGACAATACCGTTCGCCAGAGGCGCGACGAACGGGCTGCTATCGTAGGTGTCACCGGTAAGGGTATATTCCGCATTGACTGAGGTTGGCGTCGCACAGGCCGATGATTCGGGGAAGTACCCGGCATAGTTCTGACCAGTTTCGGACTCGTACCCGACGTACCACAGGTTGTTGGCGCCGTCGACGGCTATCGCCGAGGGGTAGAGCGCATATTCGCCGGTCGGATCGAAAAGCTGGATCGCGGATTGCGAAGCGGTTCCGCCGGCGAGCGACGTCCAGCAATCCAGCCCTGGGGGATAGTTGTACTCGTCGATGACCCAGACCGCGTTGCCGGTAGTAACGGCCACGGCGCTCGGTTCAACGTCGTCTTGGCTGGTCACGGTGAGGGTTCCGGGTGCTCCTACCGTTCCGGTCGAGGGTGTAAACGTGCCGATGAGCGCGCTACCTTCGGTGTAGGCAACATAGAGCAGTTGGCCCGACGCAAGCGTTTTCAAGAATGCGCCCTCGGTGTAGTTGCTCGTGGGAATCTGATAGGTAACGACGTTGCTCGAAAGCATGACGTAGGCGGGAGCGGGCGTCGGGTTCGACTGTTGTGTCGTCGACGCAATGGTGAAAGCGTCGATGATGTGATCGTTTGCGTCGGGACGGGGCGTCCCGTCGTACGCGAATTGGACGTGACTGAGATCGGCGGCGCAGTTAATCGAGACGGCACCATTGGTGATGCTGCTGCAGGTCGCGCCGTTGAGCAATAGGCTGACGCCGTCGCCGGCGGGCGACGGGGCGATCGCGATTGGCGTGGCAAACGTGTTCGTAACGTTGGTGAGAATCGGCGTGTTGCTCGAATCGTAGGCCGTGATACCGAGTGGTAACGGCGAAACGGGAACGCCGGCCGGAAAGACTTGCGTGTTGGGCGTGTTGCCCGGATCGGGGCTCGGCACTGCGAGCGCGACTTTGTACACGACGCCGTCGAGGGTAAACGTCAGCGGGGTTGCGCCCGGCGCGGGGCTTGCGCTCACCGTAATGTTGAGGGCGATGTATTCCGACAGCGGCACCGCATTGGCGTTGGGGCTTGCCGTCGCAAAAGCGCCGACGAAGAAATTATCGACGCCGATCGGTGCGGTGACGTTGAGCGTACAGGTATAGCCGCCGCCGCTTGCCGCCGCGCACGGGCTCGGCGTGGCAACCGGAAAAATCGTCAGATTCAGCGGTGTAGGCGTTTCGGTCGACGTCGCTGGGACGACGAGTACGCCGAGCGATTGCGTGCCGGACGAGAGGTAGAACGGCCGGCGTGATACTTGCCGATTCGGCGGCGGAATATTCAGCACGATCCTCGCGTTAGTGCTCTTCGCGGACGACGGCTGGTTGGCGCCGCCCGGATTCGCGCCGCTCGGAACGACGCTCGACGTTCCGCCACCGCCGCAAGCGGCGACGAGCAGTGCTAGTGCAAAGATTGAACCGGTCAGCAGAGTACGCATCGGTTACCTCACGGGTTGTTTGATTGTGCGCCCCCGGTGCAGAGGGCGGTGCCTGGCACCGCACTCGGGCGGGAGGGTGATGATACTGATCGGATAGCTCTCGGTGCGGCCGCCGGCGTCTTGCACTTGCACGCTGAGGCTACTCGCTGAGCTGAACTGACTCAGATAATCATGGTCGGTCCCGGGCAGCAGGGTGTTTGACGTTGGCGTGGTGTTGTAGGTGACCGTAAAGGGACCGCGGTCGCCGCGCTCGACGATGCCCAGCAGCCCTTCTAGCTCGCCGCAGACTGATGTGAACTGCGCGGTCGGAACCGACCACGTGGTCGTCGGAATGATGCGTGCGACGTCAAGATTGCCGCTGGAGTCAACATCGAGCACATACTCGCCGCCCTTGCCCGAGTGCGTTGCCCACAGCGGGTAGCCGCCGTTGGGAAGCGGCGCGAGCAGCGGCATTGGCGATGCCGGCACACTTTCGACGATTCCGAGCGTGTCGAAGGTCTGGTCTGCATAGTCGATCCGGTCGGCTGCGCCACCCGTCGGCGAGAACGCGTCGATGCCTATCGGCACCGGTGGTGAGGGCGATCCCGAGGTTGACGGAAGGCCTAACAGCGTATTGAAGCTCGAACCGGTCGTCGACATCGTCTCGATATCGGCCGTCGAGCCGTCGAAGAATGGGGCATAGGCTGTGCCCGCGCCATCTACCGCAGCGCCCATGCCGGAAGCGGCCCCTCCATCAAGTTGCGACGTCACCGGATTCACGTTAGTGCTCGACGTCGTGACGACATAGGCGCCATTTCCCTCGCCGTTTGTAACGTAGGAGTTTACGAAAATGCCGCTTCCACTTCCACTGTTGAGTGGTGCGACGAACGGGGCGTAGTCGTCGTAATCGTTGGTTAGGAATGCACTTGCGGTTTGCGTCGTCGTATTCAACGAAGCGGTGCAGGGGGTCGCGGGAATATATCCGGCATAGCTGTAGTCGGGAGCGCTTGACGGAATGGGGCCCGCCTGAAAGCGATGGCGCGCCCCGCAGTCGCCGCAACCGCCCGTGTCGTACCCGACGTACCAGATGTTGTTGGATGCGTCGACCGCGACTGATGTGACGTTGATGGTATCGCCGCCCGGCGTGTAGGGCGTCATGCTCACGGGAGGCGGAGTGTTGGAAGCTGCGATGGGAACCGACGGCCAGCAATCGATGACCCCTTGGTCGCTATCGGCGAGCCAGAACGTACCGCTCGAGTCAAGTGCGAAGGCCTCAGGATAGCCCACCTCGTCCAGCGTTCCGCTGTTTACGATCGTGTGCGTTGACGGATCGAAGGTGCCGACGTAGTTATCGCCGTCGCCATCGGTCGCCAGGTAGACGAACTGGCCCAAACCGTTGAGCGCGAGCTGGCCCTGATAGAGCGATGAGTCGTTCGGGCCGAGTTGCCAACTCAAGGCGTTGCTCGAGAGCACGACGTGGGCCGGTGAAGGTGTCGGGTTCACTTGTTGGGTCGAAGTCGAAATGGTGAATGTGTCAATGATGTGATCGTTCGAGTCGGGGCGCGGCGTGCCGTCGTACGCGAATTGGACGTGATTCAAATCCGCGGCGCAGTTAATCGCGACCGATGCTCCGCCACCGCTGCTGCACGTCGCACCGTTGAGCGATAGGCTGATGCCCTCACCCGCGGGTGAAACGGCAATCGCAATCGGGTCGGCAAATGTGTTGGTGACGTTGGTGAGAATCGGCGTGTTGCTCGCATCGTAGGCCGTGATGCCGAGCGGTAACGCCGAACCGGGGACGCCGGCCGGAAAGACTTGCGTGTTGGGCGTGTTACCGGGATCGGGGCTCGGCACTGCGAGGACAACTTTGTACACGACGCCGTCGAGCGTAAAGGTGAGCGGGGTTGCGTTCGGCGCGGGGCTTGCACTCACGGTAATGTTGAGCGCGATGTATTCTGAAAGTGGCACGGCATTCGCGTTGGGGCTTGCCGTCGCAAAAGCGCCGACGAAGAAATTATCGACGCCGATCGGTGCGGTGACGTTGAGCGTACAGGTATAGCCGCCGCCGCTTGCTGCCGCGCACGGGCTTGGGGTGGCAACCGGAAAGATCGTTAAATTCGTGGGCGAGGGCGTTTCGGTCGACGTTGCGAGCACGACGAGCACACCGAGCGATTGCGTGCCGGACGAGAGGTAGAACGGACGTCGCGAGACTTGTCGGTTCGGCGCCGGAATGTTCAGCACGATCCTCGCGTTGGTGGTTTTCGCGGATGACGGCTGATTGACGCCGCCCGGATTCGCGCCGCTCGGAAGGACGCTCGACGTTCCGCCGCCGCCGCAAGCGGCTACGAGAAGTGCGAGTGCAAAGAGTGAACCGGTAAGTAACGTGCGCATTATTGCGCCCCCTCTGTTTTACATGTGGTGAGTCGTGAGTCTCCGGTGCGCCGCGCCGCAGGTGGCGTTGCTCGGCGCAGACGTGACGTTGAATGATTCGGTGCGTCCGTGCGCGTCCGCGACCTGCGCGGTGAACGAAACCGTGCCGGAAACCGAGAGCCAGAAGTCGTGGTCGGCGCCGGGCACTTGCGTGGCCGTTACCACGCCTCCGGGAATCGAAACGGTGAATGGACCCGAGTCGCCGCGCTCGAGAATCGTGAGCAACGCTGCCGAACTGCAGGCTGAATTGAGCGAAATGTTCGGTACCGACCACGTCTTGGTCGGCATCACGCGAACGATGTTGAGATTCGAGTTCGCATCCATATCCAGCACGTACTCGCCGCCCTTGCTGCTGTACGCGGCCTGGAACACATCGGCCGAGTTGGGCAACGAGACGAGTATCGGCATGGGCGAGGCCGGAATCGATTCGATGAGTCCGAGCGCTTCATACCCGACGTCGGTGTATTCCAGGCGGTCGGCGCCGCCGCCGTTCGGCGAAAACGCATTGAGCGCGGCCGATGGCACAGGGCTCGGGATTCCGTTCGTCGCTGGATTCGGTGGAAGATCGAGCAGGGTGTTCAGCGTGGCGCCGCCCGAAGCGAGCGTTTCCACATCGCCGGTCGAGCCTGCGATGAATCCGGCATAGGTGGTGCCGGCACCGTCGACCGCGACGCCGTAACCGTCGGCTGAGGAGAGCACCGGCGTCACCGGCGAAACGGTGGTCGGTCCGGTCGGCGTCATAACCCACACGCCATGACCGTACTCGCCGTCCGCGATCATCGTCGCGCCGCCGCCCGGTATCGGCGTCAGCGCCGCGAAGTAGTCAGCTGGAAAGTTGTTGGTGAGTGTAAACTGCGGGTTTGGCGGATTTGGATTGGGTACCGCGCAGCCCGACGATACGTTAAAGTAGCCGCCATACATGCCGCCCACATCGTAGTCGTAGCCAACGTACCAGAGGTTATCGAGGCTGTCGACCGTGACCGCCGAGATGCGAACTGGATCGCCGTTCACGTGCGGCGTGATGGTGACGATCTGCGAGCCGCCGCTCGACGGCGACGTGTAACACGCGATCGTCGAAGGGCCCGAACCAAACGCGTCGACGATCCAGAGATTTCCGCTCGCCGACGTTGCTGCGCTGAGGACGCCGCTGGCAACGGGGAGCGGCACAGCTGCGGTCGAGGTTCCCGTCGTGGGATTAAAGGTGCCGGTAATCCAGTCGTTCCCGCTCTCGAGATACGCTAGGTACCAGAACGCACCGCTGCTGAACCCGAGATAGGCGGAGTAGACGTAGTTGCCGGCGCTGAGCTGCCACGATTCGATGTTGCTCGCTAGCACGTAGTTTGCCGGCGACGGTGTCGGGTTCGGTGCGGTTGTCGAAGACACCGAATAGTTGTCGATGAGATGATCGTTCGCATCGGGCCGTGGCGTGCCGTCGTACGAGACTTTCACGTTGCCGAGGTCGCCGGCGCAGTTAAGCGTCGCGGTTGCGCCCGACGCGCTGCTGCCGCACGACGACGAACCGGCGAGCGCGAGCGTGAGACCATCGCCTGCGGGCGAGGCCTGGACGACGATCGGATTATAATACGGCGCCGTCGGGTCGCTCATCACGAGATTGCCGCCGCTGTCGTACGCGGCGATGCCGATCGGCGCCGATGTCGGCACGCCGACGGTAAAGACTTGTGTGTTCGGCGTATTTCCCGGATCGGGGCTAGCCACCGTGACCGCGACAGTATAGACGATACCGTCGAGGGTAAACGCGAGCGGTGTCGCGCCGGGCGCGGGGCTCAAACTAACTGTCACCTCGCCGGAAACGAATGCCGAGAGCGGCGTCGTGTTTCCGCTGGGCGCTGCGGTTGCAAAAGCGGCGACGACAAAAAGATCGTTGCCGACCGGCGCAGTGACGGTAAAGTTGCACGTTTCACCGCCGCCGTTGGCAACCGCGCACGGGCTTGGCGTGGTGACCGGAAAAATCTGGATATTGGTTGTCGGTAGCGGCGATGGAATCGGCGAGGTATACGGAAGGACCACGATGCCAAAGGACTGCGTGTTCGGCGAGATGTAGAAGGGCTTGCGCGACGAGGCTTGTTTGTTTGACGGCGGGACGTAGAGCGAGATGTTGGCGTGCGTCGTTTTCGCGCTCGAGGGCGCGTTGCCGCCGGAATTGACGTTCCCTCCCGCGGAGGGAACGAGGCCGGCAGTGCCGCCACCCCCGCAGCCGGCAACGACGACCCCAAGAGCAAAAAGAACCCAGGTCAATCGCAAGCGCATGGGCCCGTATTCCGTCTGGGCGGCAGGCGCTCCCCTTTTAGGCAGCTGTAAGGCGACGGCGCAACGCGCGTTCGCGCTGCTTGTAGACTTTGATCGTCAACTCGAGGCGCGAAGTAGTTCCGGTTTTGCGCAAGATGTGCGAGATATGATTCTTTACCGTCTTGTCGGAAAGTCGTAACCGAGCCGCGATGTCTTGATTGCGAAGTCCGTCAAGGAGCTTCTGTAATACGTCGCGTTCTGCCGGGCTGAGCGAAGCTTCGATGCTAGTCATGAATTTTAGTATTCGCTACAAAACGTCTCGATCATACCGGTTGGGCCAAAGTAATCATCGACTAGGCCGAACGGAGCAAACGAGCGAGCCGCTCTTTGACGCCCGGCCACTCGCTTTCCACGATCGAATAGCGCGCCGAATCACGAGGGACGAAGTCGACGGCGAGACGGTGCGAGCGCAGAATGCCTTCAAATTGGCCGCCAATACGCTCGATTGCGGCGCGCGAGCGCGCGTTCCGGGCATCGGTGTGAAAGGTCACGGCTCGCAGACCCCACGTTTCGAACGCATGCGTGAGCATCAGCAGTTTCGCCTCGGTATTCGCTGCAGTGCGTATTGCTGCCGGTGCTAGCCACGTGTAACCGATTTCACACGTGTCATAGACCGCATCGGGACGCGCGCGCCGCTCCCTTGGCCACGGCCACCGTTCGAGATCGAAAAAACGCGTGCTGCCGATTACCACGCCGTCACGTTGACGAACGGTCGCGAACGGAAGGGCGCGTCCCGACGCCGCGAGTGAAAGCGCTTGCTCGACGTAGGTGCGAACCTGCTCCTCGCCTTGCGGCACGGCGCTCCATGTATAGAAGGAAGAGTCGCCGGAGCCGGCTTCGACCAGCGGTGCGATGTGATGTCTGCTTAGCGGCTCTAGGCGGACGTGCGCTCCGCTTAGTATGTCAAGGCCTCTACGTAGAGATGGGACGAAAGCAGGTCGCGGTGGTCGCACATAACCGGAAGCGTCACGGCAACGTGGCTTCCGCGTCCCGGGATCCGTTCGACCACGACGCCGCGCGAGAGCCGTTGAATCAAATAGAGCCCGCGGCCTGATTCAGCCCAGAGATTGCTCGGCAACGCGGGCTCGAAGTCGAATCCGGGCCCCTCGTCGATGACGTGAAGCACGATGGAATCGCCCCGAACTTCGAGGGATGTGCTCAGCGGTCCGGGCGCATGACGCACCGCATTGCCGATAAGCTCGGCAAAGATCAGACCGCACACCGAGAGTTGCTCGTCGTCGGCTTCGCTCCAACGCAGCAGGCTGCGAAAATATTCATCGCGCATCGTGTACGCCGAACGCGAATCAGCCGCTTCGAACTGCCAGCGCATCCCCGCGTGCGCGAAGTTGACGACGATGATGGCGATGTCATCGCGCGGCGCTTGACCAGCGATCGCGCGCTCGACGAACTCGGCCGGATTGGCGGCGTGGAGGACTGCATTGCTCGAGAGCACCGCCACCAGCATGGCTTCGCCCGCGACCACGTCGCGCGTGGCCTCGACCAGCCCGTCGGTATAAAGCGCGAGCATGCTGCGCGCCGGGCAACGCAGTTCGTGGAGTTCAAAATCGACGTCCCAAAATGCGCCAAGCGGCGCCGAGGGATCCTCGAGACGGTGCACGCCGCCGTCGGGAAGTCGCAGCAGCGGTGGCGCGTGACCGGCCGACACATAACGAAGCATGCCCGAGGCGGGATCGATGACGCCGATAAAGGCACTCGCCAGACGGTCATCATCTTCGGCGAGCAACAAGCGATTGCAGACGTCGGCGATCCGGCGTGGATCGCTATGATCGAGCGCGGCCACGCGAATCGCCTGACGCATGAGGACCATCAACCGGGCGGCTTCGACGCCTTTACCGGTGACGTCGCCGATCGTGACCACGATCTCGCCGGCGCCGTTTTCAAATGCATCGTACCAGTCGCCGCCGACGGCGGCTTCGGTTAATCCGGGCCGGTAGTGCGCGCTGAGCTGCATTCCCGGACGCGACGGAAAGCGCCGCGGCAGAAACGAGCGCTGGAGCGTCTCGGCTACGTATTGCTCGCGGTGAAATTGCTTGGCGTTGGCGACCGCAAGCCCCGCGCGACGCCCGAGCTCGATTGCAAACGCGAGGTCACCCAGATCGAATTCATTGTCTTCGCGCGTGCGCACGAACGTCAGCGCGCCGAAGATATGATTCTGAGCGAGCACCGGGACGACGATCTTCGATCGGTAATTGAGCCGGCGCATGTATTGCTCGTGTTGACGCGAGGCGGCATGCTCGACGAGCGTTGCCTCGTCGATGTGCGGGAGGAAGAAGGGGTTGCCCGTTTGCGTGACTTGCACGACCGGATGCACCCCGAACTCCTCGATATACAAGAGGCTCGAGACGCCGGCGAGCGCCTCTTCCTTTCGCGGATCGCTATGCGCAGCCGCGGTAACGAAGAGCCGTTCCGACCGATCGTCGAGGAGATCGAACAAGCACAGGTCGGCGAATGATTCAACCGAGAGTCGGGCGACGTTGTTGAGCGTTTCGACCACGTCGAGCGATCGATGAAAGATTTCGCCCGCGCGTACCAGCAAGTTCAATCGCGCTTGATCGCGATTTTCGGTAGTTTCCGTCAACGAGGTCCTCCGACCGGTCCCTAGGCGCCTCCTCTAGTATGCTCACTTCGGAGGAGCGTTAATCAGGGCGGGCGGTTGGTCCACGGTGGACGTCTTGGTCAGCACGTGCGGCGTGATCACGAGGTAGAGATTCGTTTTTTGACTCGAACTCACGGTCTGCTGGAATAGTGGGCCGATGATCGGCAGATCGCCGATGCCCGGAATCTTGCTCAGTGTTTTGATCTCCTGGTCTTGCATCAAGCCGCCCATCAAGATCGACTGGCCGTCTCCGGCGGAAGCAGTGGTGAGTTCTTGCCGCACCGCGATTTGCGGGGTGGTCCCGATGTACGAGACGATGTTCGATACTTCCGAGAACACGTCGACGGTGACGTTGCCGTCGGCGGCGATGCGCGGCAGAATCTGCAAGGAGACGCCGACATTGATGTACTGAATCTGTTGCTGGATAAGCGTGGTGCCGCCCGAGGGAACCAGCACGTTATTGAAGATCGGCACCGCTTCGCCGGAGAGGATGGCGGCGATGCGATTGTCGGCGGCGAGAATACGCGGCTGTGCGAGAATTTTGGCTTGGCCTTTTTGCTGCAGCGCCTGCAATTGCGCGCCGAGCGAAACGCTGGCGAGCGGTTGGGTCGTGGCCCCGGTGGTGCCGCCGGCCACCGTCCCGACCGGCAGGGTGTTGCCGGCGCTAAATGTCGCGGTCGCAAGCGTCCCGTTCGGCGAATAGTTAACGCCCAGATCGTAGGCTCCGGTTTCGGTCAACTCGACGACCTGCGTTTCAAGCAGCACGCTGCGCCGTGGCGTATCGACCAACGCGATCATCCGCTGGTACGGCGCGATCTCGTCGGGTGTACCGCGCAAGATGACTGCATTGAGTCGCCGGTCGACCGACACGTGGTCGTTGATGAAGACGCCTTGCGCGGTGTCCTTGGGGATGAGCGAACCGGTCGGAATCGTGACGTACGTCGGCGTCTGGTTGGTTGGTGCTCCCCCCGACGAACTGGAAAACGAACTGTTCGGCGGCGGCGTCGGCGGCGCGAAGGGTGATGTCGCGGTGAACTGATCGACCGAGGGAACGACCACGCCGCCCTTGATCAATCCCGCAACCTCGCTGACGTCGGCGTACGAGAGGCGAATGATCGTGACCCCTTGGGCTTGCGTTTGCGGAGCGATGACGACGTGCGCTTCTTCGTCGCTCGTGCCGGCGGGAATATGTACGATGACGCGGCTTCCGAGCGCTTCGATGCGCGGGCGAACGTCTTTGGCTAACGTCAGGTCAACGAGCAGACCGATGTGCGCGAAGGCGGAAATACTGCCGGCCTTCAGCGTGCCGCCCGGCACAATCATGGCCGGAAGATCGGGGCCGCGTTCGATGCCGACGAGGACGACTTTGGCATCGTCGCGGACCGCGTGAATGATTTGCGTGGGCGGCGCGGGTCCGTCGAAGTCCAATTCGAGGCGCACGCTGCCGTCGGCGGCAGGCGAGGTGCGATAGGCGAGGAGCTCTTCAGTCGCAGCAGATGCGACGCGGAACGGTGCAAGCAATAGCAACGCAACGACAACCGCGGCCTGTAAAGATGCCCTCATCCATGGCAGATTGTGTCAGGGAGCGCTAATCGCCTGCCCGGTTGCGAGGAGGGCGGCCGGCAACAAGCGACCATTCGAGAGCACGACACCCTTGGGTCCGATCGAGACGACCCGTAGCGTGCCGATGTGCGCGCCGACCGTGACGCAGTAGGTATTGTGGTTTCGCATCGAGCCGTCGCGGATCAAAGCATAACTGAAGTCGGCATTGCCGCTGGTGCTGAGAACCGCAATCGTGTCAGCGGGTGTTTGCCACACGGGTTTGGTTTGCGCGAAGCTTTCGGTGGTCGAAAGCGCCAAGAGAACAACGAGCAGCACGACTGCTCTAAACCGAGCCATCTGGATCACCTCGTCCCACCTTTATTATCGGTACTTTACCCAACGACGGTGGAGTCGAAGCAATGGACGGCGAGTTAAAATTCCGTTACATACCTTCGGTCGTGAGGGATTCGATAGCGAACATATCGTCGATGCGCGCGCCGTCGTAACTGTAAGCAAGGAAGGCGGCGGTGGTGCAGCCCGAGATCAGCCGCGGGCGAAACGCCACCACGCAAGTTCCGCCCGCCGCGCGCACGCTGGTGTAGACGATGCCGTCGACGACGTCGGCCGCGTAGAGCGCCGACGCGTAGGCCTGCGCAGCAGCGTATTTTTCCGGATCGGGATCGTAGATCGGGTCGGTCGGCGGCGTCGTGCGGATGTCGTCGTAGGCGCCCTTGATGTCGGCGCTGAGCACGCGTTTATAGACCAGCGTCGGCTCAGTGTTGGTGTAGGCGAGAAAACGCGCGGTGTGATACGCCGATTCGGCGATCGCCGTGCGTTGCTCAAAAGCTGCGTAGTAGACGCCGTAGCTGCCGTCGGTGAAGCGGCTCGGGCCGGAATAGACGAACGACGCGATGACCATGTCGTTGCTGTCGCTGC
>Ga0302325_10024792_pt1 | contig 12469 bp, 11 predicted proteins | sample Palsa_T0_2_FD_201948 | JGI IMG/M metagenome (GOLD analysis project Ga0302325, IMG submission 201948) | Peat permafrost microbial communities from Stordalen Mire near Abisko, Sweden - Palsa_T0_2 | ecosystem: Environmental > Terrestrial > Soil > Palsa > Peat permafrost | place: Sweden: Abisko...
TCTCAAGGTCCTTGGGCGGTGCGCCCTCCGGAAAGTCAATCTCTGGCTTCTCGATGTCCATGTCCCCACCCTATCGATGACCAAAGATCAAATCCGTGATCTCGAACGGTCCCGTGTTTCACGTCACCAGGCCCGCTCGTCCGGCCGGCTAGCCAGTTGTGTACTCGGTTGCCCAGCTGCGGCCGGAGTTGGCGGTGGCCTCGATGTCGAAGGCGTTCGTCTTGAGGTTCTCGCCGACGACCCAGCCCTGGGCCTGGCTAAGGAACGAGGCCGCCAAGGGCTCGTTGATGGCGGCGACGTCGCCCTCCTTGGTGAGGTCGCGGCCGTTGTCGGACGCGAGCATGACCGGGGCCGCGCCGTAACCCATGGGCGGGGTGTAGCCGACGAAGGCCGCCGTGCCCGAGTCGATCACGCTGAAGGGGCCAGGGAAGGAGCCGGGGCCTTCGGGGAGCTTGAGGCCGGGCCGCAGGTCGGACTCGGTCATCTGCTCTTCAAGCACGCCGTGCCACTCGTGACCGTCCTGGCTGGCGTAGGCGAGGTACGGTGAGTGGCCCATGGCGACGCCATGGCCGAGGAAGAGCACCCACAGTGCGCTCGGGCCGGCGCATTCGATCTCCGGGGTATCGGCAGTATCCGGGTTGCTCGACGACCCCGACTCGGTCAGCGCGAGCGTCCAGTGCTGGCCGCCATCGGTGCTGCGCCAGATATGACCGGGGGTGCCGAGGTAGCCGTCGGCCGAGTTGGCGAAGCAGACGCTCTGCGGGTTCGCCGGCGCGCTCGCCACCGGTGCCCAGGTCGCGCCGCCGTCGGTGGTGCGCAGCAGCGAGCCGCCGGTGGCGGAGGTGAACGCGCCGCCGCCGACCGGGCCGGCGGCGGCGGCCACCGCGTAGCCGAGGGTGGGCGAGGCGAAGTGGATCGAGTTGAGCTCGCCCCACCGGCATGGCTCCGTCAGGGCGGTCCAGGTGACGCCGCCGTTGATGGTGCGCAGCAGCGAGTCCCGGCCGGCCGCCCAGCCGTGCTGGTCGTCGGTGAAATCCACCTGATCGAGGACGGCGGTGCCGCTGTACTGCCTTGTCCAGCTGCGCCCGGCGTCAGTGGTGGCCAGGATCCGGCCCGCGCCGGCCACCCAGCCGTGGCTGCCGTCGGTGAACTGGACGGCGGCGAGCGCGGCCGCCTGGCCGGACGGTGCCGACGCGGCCGAGGCCTCGGCGCTCGCGCATGACGACGGCGCGGGCGACGCGGCGGCCGGGCGCGCCGAGCTGACGGCGGCCGACGGGGTGGGCCCGGTCCCCGCGGCCGCGGCCGACACGCTAGCGGCGGGCGTCCCGGCCGCTCCCGTCGACGGGCCCGCGGCCTGCGGACCTGACGAGGTGCTGGCGGCGCAGCCCGCCGCCAGGCCAGCGGCGGCGAGCGCGACCATGGTCGAGAACACGGCACGGCAGGTAATCAACGGCATCTCTTTCGTCACGTTTCAAAAGACGCTATCCCGGCTGGCACGGTTGTAACGCATTCCATCGTGTGATGTTGGCGGTAACTGAAGGTTTGAGTTAGGTAGTGAGCTGCGCATCATAGTAGCCGAACGCATAGGTATCAATACGTGCGGTAGCTGAACGGCTCGGTCCGGAGGGCGGAGTGGTGAAGCGTCTGAAGCAGGCATGTCGTGTGCTCACTGTCGGTCTGGCCGTTACGGCGACAGCCGTGGCGGCCGCGGTCGGCGGGCCAGGGCTGGCGTCGGCGGCAATGATCGCCACTACCGCCGCCCGCCAGGGCGGCTCGTGCAACCAGGTTTCCGGCGCCTACCAGATGCCGGGCTCGAACGGGGTGACCCCGGCCGCATGGGCGGGCGACGGGCTGGCCGTTCCCGCCTGCGGGCCGATCCCCAACGACGGCGGGGCGTCCACTCCCGTCTATCCCTATCCCGGAGCGCTCTGGACGCCCGGGTACCAGTGCGTCGAGTTCAGCGAGCGGTACCTGTACTACCGGTACGGCGTCACCATGAGCATCCCCACCAATGGGGACCAGGTGGCCTCGCACTACGCCGCCGCGTACCCTGCGCTGTTCACGATCATCAAGAACGGGACGCCGCACCGGGCACCGGTCGCGGGTGACCTGCTGTCCATGTCGACGGTGCCCGGGTTCGACAGCGCGGCGGGCGGCCACACCGCCGTAGTGCAGTCCAGCTCGGTGAACGCAGCCGGGAACGGCACCCTCACGATCGTGGAGGAGAACGCGGTGCCGAGCGGCATCCAGATCCTCCGGGTCAGCGACTGGGACGTGACGTACGACGGCTTCCCCTACCTGGAGTGGCTGACGACCGTCGGGCTAATCGTCACCACCCCGACGCTGCCGTCGGCGCAGGTGTCGCAGGGTTACTCGGCCAGGCTGACCGCGACCGGCGGGGCCGGCTCCGACCGGTGGGCGGTGACGTCGGGTTCGCTGCCGCCTGGGCTGGCGCTGTCGCGCGCCGGGCTGCTCGCTGGGACGGTCACGGCCGCGACCGCGAGCGGCGGCGACGCGATCGGCAGCTGGCCGTTCACGGTGACCGCGACGGACTCCAAGGGCGCGGTCGCGGTAGCCGAGCTGCAATTGACGGTGGCCGGCTCGCCCGATGCCTTCTACTACGACTCGTCCACCCGATCGCTGCGCGACGCCCGCTGGACGAACACCCGGTGGGTCTTCACCACGATCGACGGATCCGGCTCACGGCTGGCTGGGCATACCGCTGACAACGTCGGGCGCGCGGCGAGCGCGGTCGAGATCGACGGCCAGCCGATGGTCTTCTACTCCGACGACACCTCCGGGTCGCTCCGGGTCGCCTGGCGCTCGGACGGCACGTGGCGGCTGGAGACCTTGGACGGCCCCGGATCGAAGCTGGCCGGGCATACCGCCGGCCACGTCGGCGCGGCCGTCAGCGCGGTAGTGGTGGCGGGCGAACCAGAGGTCTTCTACTACGACGCGAGCACCGCGTCACTGCGCTACGCGCGGCTGATCGGTGCGGGCTGGCAGTTGGAGACGCTGGACGGCCCCGGCTCCACGCTGACCGGTCACACCTGGCACCACGTCGGTTCCGTGCTCAGCGCGCTCGTGTCGGGTGGGAAACCGCAGGTCTACTACTACGACGCGACCGCGGACAGGCTGCACCGGGCCTGGTTGCACGGCAACCGCTGGCTCTTCCTCACCATCGACGGGGCAACGTCGCCGATCGCCGGGCACACCGGGGACCGGGTGGGGTCCGCCGTCAGCGCGACCGTGCTCGCCGCGCAGCCCGCCGTCTTCTACTACGACGCAAGCGCCGCCGCGCTCCGGTACGCGCGGCTGACCGGATCGGGCTGGAAGTTCGAGACGCTCGACGGATCCGGGTCTGCGGTGGCCGGCCACACGGCCGACCGCGTCGGCTCGGCGGTCTCGGTGACCCGGATGAAGGGCGACGCGCAGGTCTACTACTACGACGCGACCCGCCAGTCGCTGCGGCATGCCTTCTGGACCGGCTCCCGGTGGGTGTTCGAGACCCTGGACGGGGCCGGGTCGGTGATCAGCGGGCACGACACGGACGGCGTCGGCTCCTCCGTCAGCGTCACCGAGATGGTCAACGGGCCGCAGGTCTACTACGCAGATGCGACCGCCGGCTCGCTCCGGCACGCGTGGTGGACGCCGACCGGCTGGCGGTTCGAGACCCTGGACGGCCCCGGCTCGACCATCTCCGGCCACACCAGCGGCCGTGTCGGCGCGGCGGAGTCGGTCACGCTCTACTGATCCCGGCTCGCCACGGTCCGTTCAGGATAATGGAATTTGATCTTTTGCTCCTCGGGTGGGACCGGCGGCGTCGGCGTCGAGTGTTCGGACGGGGCTGGTCATGCTTAGCTCACCTCGAAGGTGGTGCCGATGCCCATGCCGGTGATCCATTCGGGGACGGGCTCGTAGCTGGTCCAGATCAGGGGGGCGGCGACGGCGGCGAGGCCGACCAGCCAGGTGCGGATTTCGTGGCCGCCGCGGCCGGCGTTCTCCTCTAGGGTTGCGTCGCCGAGGTCGGTGATGGCGGTGAGGTCGCCCGTTGCGAGTTGCTTGAGGAACCAGCCGTCCCATTCGGCGTTGACACGGGCGTTCGGGTCGCCGCCCATCGCCCGGACCGCAGGCTCGCGAGCGGCGGCGAAAGCGCGGACGTCCTTGCGCCCGTGGATGACGGCCGTCCGCCGCTCCGCCGCCAACTCGGCGTCGCGCGGGTCGTTGGACGGCAGCCAGTGCGAAAGGCCGCCGCTGGCGAGGAGCAGGACCCGGCCGGGGAACTTGGCGTCGCGAATGGCGGCTCCGAGGGCCGCGCCGAGGGCCGCGCACCGCTGCATGCTCGGCAACGGCGGCGCGGCGGTGTTGACCACCAGCGGCACCAGCGGAACGCCGTCGCCGCAGACGATGTCGTAGCCCTGCACGACGCCGTGGTCCACGGTGAGCGCGTAGGACAGCGCCAGGTCGAATCCGGCGGCGGCCAGCGCGTCCCTGATCGGCCAGGCCAGCTGCGCGGCCACCGGCAGCGGCCCCGGCCTGCTGCCGTAGTCGCCGAAGCCGACGGCCTCCTCCACCCCGAGGACGAACGGCGGCAGCACGTCATAGAAGTTAGCGTGGAAGTGGTCGGGGCCGATCACCACGACCGCGTCCGGCGCCAGCCGGGCGACGGCCTTGGCCACCCGCGCGGCGTCGGCCAGGAAGCGGCCGCCGGGCTGCGAGGAGTCCTGCGGCGGCAGCAGCGTGGCGAACGGCGAGTGGGACATCGCGACCAGCCCGATGATCTCGCTCACGCGGTGTCTCCCGGGTCCTGGCCGAGGATCAGGAAGTCGTGGTGGGCACTGAGGAACTCAGCGGGCTTCTCCCACTGCGGCCAGTGGCCCGCGTCCGCGATCACGTGCAGCCGGGCGTCGGGCAGCCAGTCAAGCAGCATCGCCGCCTCGTCGAGGCCACCCGTGGGGTCGTGCTCGGTCCACAGCAGCAGGGTCGGCGCGGTCACCTTGCCCACCCAGGCCGGGTCCCAGGCGAAGTCCTTGCGCACCTGCGGGTCCTGGAGCACGAGCGTGTTGTTGATGGCCTGCAGGAATCCGGGGCGGCTGTAGACCGCGCGGCGCAGGTTCACCAGCTCGTCGGTCACCATCTCCTTGTGGTGGAACAGGAATTCCACCCGGCGGCGGACCGTCGCGTCGCTTGGATCCTGCACGGCGGCCAGGGTGCTCTCCCGCATCCGGGTCATCACCTCTGGCTTGTTGGCGATGTTGCCTGGGGTGTTCAGCACCAGCCGGTTCACCCGGTCCTGATGGTGGCTGGCGGTCCAGGCGACCACCCAGCCGCCGAGCGATTCGCCCGACAGGTGCGCGCGGTCGATGCCCAGCACGTCCATCAGGCCGATCAGGTGATCGGAGAGCACGTCGATGGTGTAGGGACGGTTGGGCAGGTCCGTCCGGCCGTGCCCGACCATGTCGTAGGCGATGACGCGGAAATCGGCGGCCAGGCCGGCGATGTCCCGCGCGTAGGCCTCCAGGTGCCCGCCAGTGCCGTGCAGCAGGATTAGGTCGGGGCCGGTCCCAGCCAGCAGGACCCGGGTGCGCACGCCGTCGACGTCCACGTGGCGCAGCTCGTGATCGACGTCACCGAGCTCGCCCCAGATGCTGATGTGGTCGGGCAATTCGTTCATTCTGCGTCCTTCCCAAACCGGGCCCTGGCCTCGGCGATGGTCGCCAGGCCGGCGCTCTGTCGCCGCCCGACGCCGAGCAGGCCAAGCAGGCGTGAGTTCTCGATGGTCAGAAACTCGACGCTTTGCTCAGCGGAGTCGTTGTAATGGCGGTGCCAGGTCCACGGCGGGGTGTAGATGAAGTCGCCCGCCGACCAGGACGCGGTCTCGTCCTCGATCTCGCTGTGCCCGTCGCCGGAGATGACGAAGTGCACCGTCTCGTGGTGGTGCCGCTGCATGTCCGAGCTCAGGCCTGGCGGGATGCTCTGCCGGAAGAGCTCGAAGGTGGTCGTCGGCAGCCGGCCGGCGATCGACAGCGCGGACGGGTTGTGCAGCTGGCCGGCCGGCAGCGGCTCAAGCTCGGCGGCGTGCACCACGACCGGCCGCGCGACCACCGGCCGCACAGTGTCGGAGAGCCCGCCGAGGAAGTCGTCCAGGCTGAAATCGGGTCCGGATTGCGTCATCAGATCGTCTCCGTTCGTCCGCCGTCGACCGTCAGCACGGTCCCGTTGACGTAGCTCGCCGCGGCCGAGGCCAGGAACGCCACCGCCGCCCCGATCTCCTGCGGCCGCCCGGCCCGGCCGGCCGGGATGGACGCCGTGTCCGCCGCGTCGAGCTCGTCGTAGGTTCTTTCCCCCTGGCGGGCGCGGTTGTCGAGTATCTGCCTGCGGCGCATCGTCGCGGTCGCGCCGGGCGCCACGCAGTTGACCGTCACGCCGTCGGCCGCGAACTCGCGCGAGAGCAGCTTGGCCGCCGCCGTCACGGCGGACCTCAGCACCACCGAGGCGGCGAGGTCGGGCTGCGGCTGGCGCACCGCCGTGGACGTGACGAACACCACCCGTCCGAAGCCCCGGGCGGCCATCGGCGGCAGGGCGAGCCTGGCCAGCCGGAGCGGACCGAGCAGCAGCAGCTCGAACGCGTCCTGCCAGAGGTGGTCATCGATCTCCGCGATGCGGCCGGGGGCCGGCCCGCCCGCGTTAAGCACCAGCACGTCGAGCGCGCCGAACTGGGTCTCCACCTCGGCGATCGCGGTCTTGGCGGCGGACGGGTCGCGGACGTCGCTCACCAGCGTGCCGACGGTGCCGCCGGTCCGCTCGCGCAGCCCTGCCGCCGCGGTCTCGAGCGCGTCGGCGCGGCGGCCGCTGATGACGACCCGATGGCCGGCCAGCAGCAGCTGCTCGGCGCTGGCGTGGCCGATGCCGGTTGCGCCGCCACCGACGAGAGCGGTTCGGGTGCTGATGGGAGCCTCCTGCGATCCGAGGTAGGTCGCTGGCTGCGACTGGTTTAGCATCACCCGTATGAACTGCAGGCGCCAACGATGAGTCCCGCTGAGAGGGACAATGGTTCGGACGGGATGGGCGGGCTTGACCGGGCGGCGGCGATCCTGGCCGCCTTCGACGCCACCCATCGCGAGCTGACCCTGGCCGCCCTGGTCGCCCGCTCCGGCATGCCCCGCTCCACCACCCACCGCGTCGCCGACAGGATGATCAAGCTCGGCTGGCTCGACAAGCCCAAGGACCGCTACCGGGTCGGCAACCGGTTGTTCGAGATCTCCAGCCTGGCCCCGATCCGGCATGAGCTGCGGGAGGCGGCGTTGCCGTTTCTGCAGGACCTGCACGCCGCCACCAAGATCACGGTGCAGCTCGGCGTCCTCGATCGAGGGGGCGCGCAGGTCCTGGTGGTGGAGCGGATCACCGGGCACCGGCCGATGCCGATGCTTGAGCAGGCAGGCGGCAAGATCCCTGCGCACTGCTCGGCCCTGGGCCGCGCGATCCTGGCTTACAGCGACCCCGAGACGATCGAGGCGATACTCGCGGCCGGATTGCAGCCGAGGACGCCCCGCACGCTGACCAGCCGGGTGGCGGTGCTGCGGGAGCTGACCGCCATCCCCGCCCGGGGCTGGGCAGTTGACCGTGAAGAGGGCAACATCGGCATCAGCTGCGTCGCAGCGCCCATCTTCGGCCCGTTGGGGCAGGTCGCAGCCGCGCTTTCGGTCACCGGGCCCACCGGCCTGGTCCGGGCGGAGCGGATCGGCCCGGCTGTGCGGCTGGCCGCCGCCGCCGCCTCTCGCGCCTACGCCAGCCCTCGCCGATGATCATCCGCAGCCCGCTGATCAGCTCGGGCCGCCGAGCAGAAGTGTCCCAGTGGACGGGACGGGTATTTGCCTTGTGAACGGGACCGCGCCCACGCTGTGATCTCCGGCACACCGATGATCGCCGGTGGTTAGGTGAAGGAGGAAATCGTGTCACTAGGCGGCGGCTACATGTTGCCCACGCGTGCGGGCCACGCGATCGCGGCGATCGGACTCGGCATCACGATGAAGACCGACGGCAAGTCCACCCACGACGCGTACTCGCTGTTCGAATACTCGGTGCCAGCGAAGACCGATGGCCCGCCTCCGCACCTGCACACCCGCGAGGACGAGTCCTTCATCTGCCTCGCCGGACGTCTCGACGTACAGCTCGGAGGCCAGGACTTCACGCTCGAGATGGGCGATTACATGTACCTGCCGCGCGATGTGGTGCACACCTTCCGCAACACCTATGACGAGGAGTCGCGGATCATCTCCGTGGTCTCGCCCGCCGGGCTCGAGGGGTACTACCAGGCGCTGGCGGAGATGCCGCCCGGCCCGAAGGACATCAGGCTACTGAAGAAGATCATGGAAGACTTCGGCATCCAGATGCAGCTGCCGCCCGAGGTCCACTAGTCATGCGGATCGCGATCATTGGGGCGGGCGTGGCCGGCCTCGCCACCGCCAAAGTGCTGATCCAGGCCGGTCACGACGTCGCCGTGTTCGACAAGACGCCCGACGTCGGTGGCGTGTGGAGCCAAACCCGACGCTACCCAGGCCTGACCACGCAAAGCCCGAAGGCGCAGTACTCGCTCTCGGACTTCCCGATGCCCAAGGACTATCCCGAGTGGCCGAGCGGCGAGCAGGTGCAAGCGTACCTGGCCAAGTACGCCGCGCGCTTCGGCCTCGTCGGCGCTCTTCGGCTGGCGACCGAGGTGACCTCCGCTACCCCGGCCGGCGGCGGGTGGACCATCGGCACCCGGGACGCGCAGGGCGCGACGGCCACGGAGGCGTTCGACCGTCTCGTGGTGGCGAACGGCGTGTTCTGCGAGCCGGCCATTCCGGCCTATCCGGGCCGGGATGAATTCGAGGCGGCAGGCGGCCTGCTGCTCGCGGGTACCGAGCTGCACGACGCCGAGCGGGCCCGCGGCAAGCACGTCCTGGTCGTCGGCTACGGCAAATCGGCCTGTGACGTCACCGTCCCGGTCAGCCGGGTCGCCGCCAGCACCGACGTCATCGCCCGCCAGCTGCTGTGGAAGGTGCCGCGGAAGATCAACGGCAAGCTCAACTTCAAGATGCTGCTGCTGACCCGGATGGGCGAGGCCCTGTTCCGCTATCGGGTACTGCGCGGCATGGAGAAGTTCCTGCACGGTCCGGGCAAGGGCCTGCGCGGAAAGATGATCAACTCCATCGGCTCGGTCTCGGTACGGCAGTTCGGCCTGGCCAAGCTAGATCTGGTGCCGGCCGGCCAGATGGAGGACATCGTCCGCGGCGCCATCGGGCTGGCCACCGAGGGCTTCTTCGAGGGGGTCGCCGACGGCAGCATCACCGTGCGCCGCGACCGGACCATTACCCGGCTCTACGCCAAGGACGGCAGAGGGTTCGCGGAGCTGAGCGACGGCCGCGAGCTCCCGGCCGACCTCGTCGTCTGCTGCACCGGATTCACCCAGGGCGTGCCGTTCCTCCCCGGCGAACTGCAGGATCGGCTGCTCGACGAGCGCGGTAACTTCCTGCTCTACCGCCAGATCCGGCCCGTTGGCGTGCCCGGGCTGTACTTCAACGGCTACAACTCCTCGTTCTTCAGCCCGCTGAACGCCGAGATGGCCGCGGTCTGGATCGCGGCCGCCCTGGCCGACGCGGTGCCGCTGCCCGACGACGCGGCCATGAGCCAGGCGGTGACCGAGCAGTTGGCGTTCATGGACGACGCCACCGACGGGCACCACTGCCGGGGCACGAAGATCATCCCGTACTCGATGCACAACGTCGATGAGGTGCTAGGCGACCTCGACCTCAACATCTCGGCCGGGATCAGGGCCTCGCACTGGCTCAACCCGATCAACCCGGCCGCCTATCGGCGGGTGACCCCGGCGCTGCTTGAGCGACTGGCGTCGAGCGCGGCGGCGTGGCGGAGCACGGCCAGCGTGCCTGCCGGGGTGGTGCTACCACCGCCGGCCCGCAACCCCGCCGACACGGAAGCCAGTCACATGCTTTCCTGAGGCGGACGTTTCGGGAGGGAGCGCTTTTACGGCTGAGTAGTTAGCATGGCGGCATGCCGCACCTGCTGCACCTGGACTCCTCAGCCGATCCGGAGCGCTCCCGTTCCCGTGCCATCACCGCCACCTTCGCCGCCGCCTGGCGCGAGCACGGTCCGGACTACACGGTCACCTACCGGGACCTGCACCGCGATCCGCTGCCGCACCTGGCCGACGCCGCCCTGCACTGGCCGCCGCGGCTGCGCCCGGCCGACGCCGCGCCGCCGACCGCCGCCGAGGCGCTCCAGCAGGAACTGCTGGCCGAACTGACCTCGGCCGACGTGCTGCTCATGGGCGCGCCGCTGTACAACTACTCGCTGCCGTCGAGCCTCAAGGCGTGGATCGACCACATCCACGTCCCCGGGGTCACCGCGCCGTTCGACGTCCCCACCCAGCCCATGGCGGGCCGCCCGGCCGTGATCGTGAACAGCCAGGGCGCCTCCTACGACGCGCACACCCCGACGGAGGGCTGGGACCATGCCATCCCGGTCCTCGAGCTCATCCTCGGCAACTCGCTCGGCATGACGCTCACCGTCATCACCACCAGCCTGACCCTCGCCGAGACCGTCCCCGCCCTGGCCGACCAGCTCGACCGCAGCCGCGCCGAGCTAGCCCGCGCCCACGAACAGGCCGTCGAGACCGCCGCCCGCCTAGCCGCCCGCCGAGGCGGGTGACGGTTGGGTGCCGGTTGGGGGGTTACTCCCAGCGGAAGAAGCGGCTGGCGAGGTAGCCGAAGACGACGGCGTAGGCCGCTAGGACCAGAAGTGGCGCGGTGGGCGGGAAGCCGGTCTGCATTGAGTCCTGGATCGCCTGCACGGCCGCGCCGACCGGGGTGTAGTTGCTGACGTCGAGCAGGATGCTCGGCATCAGCGCTCGCGGCAGCCACAGGCCGGCGAAGAACATCAGGGGGAAGAACACCAGCCGGCTGATGACGTTCGCGGCGGTCGAGGTCTTGGCTACCGCCGCGATCAGCAGCCCGATGGCGAAAAGCCCGGCGATGGCGACCGCGACCGAGACCACGAACCCGGCCGGGCTGACCGGCGCGGACGCGCCGAAGGCGACGATGCTGACCACGAGCACGATGATGACCGCGATCGCCGCGATTACCAGCTGGACGACGGCCTGCGCGGCGAGCATCCAGGACGGTGGCACCGGGGTGGTTGACAGCCGACGCAGCACGCCGAGCTCGCGGTAGGAGACGAGCGGGAGCGGGAGCCCGAGCAGCGCGAGCATGGCGAGTCCGAACGTCATGAGGATGGGCACGTACGCGTCGAATATCGTCGACCCGCCGAAGGACGACAGCCGCTGGTGGAACGAGGGCAGCTCGCCGAAGATGACCAGCAGCACCACCGGGATGCCGATGCCGCCGATCGGGCTGATCGGACGCCGCCAGGTTAGCCGGGCCTCGTTCAGCACGATCTTCCCGAACGCGCTGCGGCGCGCCCGTCCGGTCAGCCGCGAAGTCGCGGGAGCAGTCGGCGTCGGGGTCCGAGCCAATGAGAGCGTGTTCATGACGACGCCCCTTCCGTAGTGCTGTCCGCCGCAGCGTCGTCCGCCGTAGTGCTGTCGGCCGTAGTGCTGTCGGCCGTAGTGCTGTCGTTGGCGAGGTGCCTGCCGGTCAGCCGGAGGAAGGCGTCCTCGAGGTTCGACGAGTCGAGTTGCACATCGCGGGCGGTCACGCCGGCCGCGGCCAGCGTGAGGATGACCGCGTTGACGAGCTCCCCGGTCCCGGTGACGGTCACGTGCCGTCCCCCGCGCTCGACTCGAGTCACCTCGGGGAGGCTGCTGAGCAGCAGGTCGGGGAACGGGGCCGAGGGCAGGAACCGCACGGTCTTCCCGCCTCGGGCCCGGGCGGCCAGGTTGACCGGGGTGTCAAGCGCCACCACGCGCCCGTTGTCGACCAGGGCGACCCGGTCGCACAGCCGCTCGGCCTCCTCCATAAAGTGCGTCACCAGCAGGATCGTCACCCCGCTGGCGCGAATCCCCGCGATGAGGTCCCAGGCCTCGCGGCGGGCGCCCGGGTCAAGGCCGGTGGTCATCTCGTCAAGCACCGCGATCTTCGGCCGGCCGATGAGCGCGAGCGCGACCGACAGCCGCTGCCGCTGGCCGCCCGACAGGGACTTGTAGTAGTCCCTGAGCTTCCCGGCGAGGCCGAGCGCCTCGATCAGCTCGCCGACGTCGGCCGGGTCGCGGTAGAAGGACCGGTACATATCGAGGATCTCGCAGACCCGCAGCTTGGCCGGCATCGCGCTCGCCTGAAGCTGCACGCCCACGATCTCGTGCACCAGGTCACGGTCGGTTCGCGGGTCAAGGCCGTGCAGCCGGATCGTCCCGGTGTCCGGCACCCGGAGCCCGATGGCGCACTCGACGGTGGTGGTCTTCCCTGCCCCGTTCGGGCCGAGGATGCCGAAGATCTCGCCCTCAGCGACCGAGAAC
>Ga0302325_10024794_pt1 | contig 12468 bp, 10 predicted proteins | sample Palsa_T0_2_FD_201948 | JGI IMG/M metagenome (GOLD analysis project Ga0302325, IMG submission 201948) | Peat permafrost microbial communities from Stordalen Mire near Abisko, Sweden - Palsa_T0_2 | ecosystem: Environmental > Terrestrial > Soil > Palsa > Peat permafrost | place: Sweden: Abisko...
TTCTCAACCTGGGCCAGCATGGGAACGCGAGTTTGCGCGAGGTCGGCCAAAAGGTGGGCGCCCGCCCGATTGAGTGGTTTCTCATTGCCGTCTTTGACGGCGATAACAACACCGGCGGCGACTTTCCCAAAGTCTTCCAAGGTCCGCCAACCCGCTTTGGCGCGGTCCTTGACGCTGTCGGTCCAGTCTCGCGTCTGCACGTCCTTCGCGAGTTCCGACACGCCCTTCGCAAGCTCGCGAAGTGAATCTTTATGTCTCTCGAGGTAGGCCTCGCACTTCTTGGGGTCCGTCAGGGTCGCGGCCGTGTTTTGGAGGGCCTTACCCGCGTCCGCTAGTCCCGGGAACTGCTCGATGGCCTTGCCGGCACGTCCGAGAGCCTCGACGAAAGCCGCCTGGTTCTTCGGGTCCAGGCCCTCCTTGACGACCTTTTCGATCAGTTCCTGATCGTGAGCAGCTTGACGAAAGAGCTCCTTTGTGACTACGCCTGTTAAGAGGCCCATTGCGTGCTCCTTTTCAGACTCGGTCGGTAGTCGATATCAGCCGAGTTTGCATCCGTAAGAATTCCTCGCGACGTGGACGTTTTCTAGCGTCGGCTGCGTCACGGAGCACTTATTTTTTCGTGAGTACGACCTCGAGGTACTCGCTCGGAACGACGGTCGTGCCGTCCTTGGCGGCATTGAAGCGGCCGATGAGATTCACGAGGTCGTCGTGCAGGGCGGCTTGCGCCGGAGGCTCGAGAGCGGCGAACGCCTTGAGCACGGGCCCGTAGTAGGTCTTGAGCACTTCAACGAAGTGCTCGGGCGAGCGGTACCGAAAAGTGAAGTGGCGCTCGCTCGCGGCGATCGAGGCGTGCGGCTCGAACAGCTCCGCCAGTCTGGCGCGGGTTCCCCACAGCGCGGGAGACTTGAGGCCCGGTGCAGGCGGTATCTGCTTGCCGATCGTTCCGAAGATCTGAGCGACGAAACCGGCTGGCGTCCAATTCGCAAGACCGATCTTCCCGCCGGACTTGCAGACGCGCAGCAGCTCGGCTGCCGCGCGTTCTTGATCCGGCGTGAACATCACGCCGAATGTCGAGACGACCGCATCGAAGCTGTCGTTCGGGAACGGCAGGTCTTCCGCGTCGGCGGTTTGGTATTCGAGCGGCAATCCGTCGGCATCCGCTCGCGCGCGCGCGCGCTCGAGCAACGCCGGCACGTAGTCGGTTGCGACGACGTCGCACGAGCGCCGTGCTGCGGCGAGCGCGACGTTCCCGTTGCCGGCGGCGACATCGAGGACGCGCCAGCCGGCGCGCACGTCGAGCGCTTCGCACAGTGTTTCGCCGACGATCTGCAGCGTCGTGCCGATCACCGCGTAGTCGCCGGAGGACCATGCGCCGTGTTGACGGGTCTTGATCGCAGCTAGCTCCGGCCGGGGCGGGGTATTCGTAGGGGCCGAGGAAATCGTCATGGACGCGCCTCCTTCAAAAAGTGGGTGGAACGTGCTCGAGGATAACCGAGACCCGTGGTGACCAGCGTGGAACCGGGCGTGGAAAATCTGCAGATCCGGCTCCTCGGGCCGTTGACCATTGCCCGCCAGGGCACTGCCATCGTCTTGCCGCGATCGCGTAAGGTTCGGGCGTTGCTCGCCTACCTCGCGCTCGCGCCGCGTCCGTGCTCCCGTAGCGGCCTCTGCGAACTGCTTTGGGACCTGCCGAACGATCCGCGCGGCGAGCTGCGCTGGTGCCTGAGCAAGTTGCGAGCGCTTCTCGACGAGCCTGGCCGGCTGCGGGTGGTGACTGCGGGGCAAACCGTCAGCTTGGACCTCCACGATTGCAGCGTCGATGCGATGGATCTGGCGCGGGCCGCGGGGCGCCTCGACTCGGTCGCACCCGACCAGCTTCGCCCGCTCGTCGCCTCGAGCGCCGGTGAGCTTTTGGAGGGGCTCGAGCTCGCTTCGTCGCCGGCGTTCGGCGGTTGGCTGATCGCGCAGCGGCGGCGCTTCCGTGATCTGCGCGCAACGCTCCTGGAGCGCCTCGCCGCGTGCGTGCCTGATGTTGAAGTCGTCAGCACGATCGAGGCATGGCTCGAGAGTGCGCCGCTTGACCGCCGCGCGCATCAAGCGCTGCTCGGGATGCTCGCGCGTCAGGGGCGGCTTCGCGACCGCGAAGAGCACGTGCGCGTGACGCAGCAACGGTTCGAAGCCGAGGGACTCGACGGTTCCTGGCTACGCGAGGCCTCGCAACCGGCCGCCGAGCGCGCGCGCCACGCGTCCGTCGCGATCATGCCGTTCGGGGGCGAGATCGGCGAAGCGATCACGCACGACGTGATCACCCGGCTCGCGAAGTTGCGCAGCCTCTTCGTGATCGCGGAAGGGACCGTTCTCACGCTGCAGCGGCGCGGAACGTCGCCCGAAGAGGCGGGGCGCCTACTCGACGTCGACTACATCGTGAGCGGCTCCGTGCGGCGAGACCGCGGGCAACTCGCCGTCACCGTCGAGCTTTCGCAGACGCGCACGTCGCGCATCGTCTGGGCCGACGACTTCCGCCGGGAGGCCGGCGCCGCGTTCGAGGTGATGGACGAGCTGAACGACAGCATCGTTGCGTCGATCGCGAGCGAGATCGAGATCAGCGAACGCAACCGTGCGATCCTGATCTCACCGAGTTCCCTCGACGCCTGGGAAGCGTACCATCGCGGCCTCTGGCACGTCTATTGCTTCACCAAGCTCGACAATGACCGCGCGCGCGAGTTTTTCGAGCTGGCGACAACCCGCGATCCGACGTTTGCACGCGCCTACAGCGCGCTTTCGTTCGCGCATTTTCAGCAGGCGTTCAACGGCTGGGGCGATCGCGCGACGGAGATCTTGCGCGCGCACGAACATGCCTCAAGGAGCATCTTGCTCGACGACCGCGATCCCTCGGCGCACTGGGCGATGGGGCGGGCGTTGTGGTTGCGCGGGAAGCACGATGCGTCGGTCGCGGAGCTCGAGCAGGCGGTGGACCTGAGCCCGAACTTCGCGCAAGGCCACTACACGCTAGCCTTCGTGCTCGGGCAGGCCGGCGATGCGAACGTCGCGATCTCGGCTGTCGACCGCGCCCGGCGCTTGAGTCCGTTCGACCCGCTGCTCTTCGGAATGTTCGCCGCACGCGCCACGGCGCTCATGCGTTTGGGCCGCTTCGACGAAGCCGCGCGCTCCGCCATGCAGATTGCAGGTCGACCCAACGCGAACGTCCCCTCCCTGGCGATCGCGGCGCTGTCCTTGGCGTTGGCGGACCAACTCGACGAAGCCCGAACCGTCCTCGCTTCGATCCGCGAGCGCGTGCCCGGTTACCGGCTGGACGACTTCATGCAGGCGTTTCAGCTGGATGAAGCCGGTGAAGCGGCTTTCCGCACCGGCGCGCGGCGCCTCGGTCTCGCGCACTAAACGCTGTTGAGGACGCCGGCACGATTTCGAAGCGCGGCGCTCGTGGCAGTCGTGGCAATCGCGCTCGGGGCATGTGCCCGCGCGACGAACGACACCGTTGGATCAATCGTCGTCGATGGCGTGAACCGCACGTACGTGGCGCACATCCCGGCGAAACTTGGTCCGAGCGTTTCCCTACTGCTTTCGTTCCATGGACATTTCGGAACCGGCGCAGGCCAAGCTCGTCTCACGAATTTCAGCGCGCTCAGCGACAAGTACGGATTCATCGTCGTCTATCCCGATGGAATCAACCGCGGCTGGAACGACGGGCGCGAAGGAAGCAATGGCGCCGACGACATCGGATTGGTGAAAGCGCTAATTTCCGATTTCTCGCGACGTTATCCGATCGATCCGAAGCGCATTTACGTCAACGGCTTTTCGAACGGCGCGATGTTCTCTCAATACGTTGGATGCAGGCTGGCGAACCAAATCGCGGGCATTGCACCGGTGTCAGGTTACATGCCTACCGAAGATGCGGCCGGATGTCATCCGGCACGCCCAATACCGGTGCTCGAGATCGCAGGAACCGCGGATCCGGTTATGCCCTTCAGCGGTGGCCAGATCAAGCTCTTTCACTCCAATCGCGGGGCGGCGGTGCTTTCGGCCGAGCAGACGATCTCGATGTGGACGAACAACGCGAAGTGCAAAGGACCGTCGAAGTTCTCTGCGCTCGCACCAAGACATGAGACGAGCGACGGCACCAGCATCACGCGCGCCAGCTACGCTTCATGCGCGAACGGCACGAGCGTCGTGCTCTACACGGTCATTGGCGGCGGACACACGTGGCCCGGCGGGCCGCAGTACGCTCCGAAGCTTTTCATCGGACCCGCGAGCAGGCAACTCGACGCGAGTCAGACGATCGTCGAGTTCTTTCTCGCGCATCCCATGCGCTAACCATCGGGAGGATCAGTCTTAAACTGATAACAGATAGGACGTAGCCGATTACGAAAGCACGTTGCCATCGAGCGTGTATGGAGGAACGAACCAAAACCTCGCTGGAGAAGCCTTCTCGCATACATGAGGAGGTACCATCGTGTACGAGTTTCTCGTTGCGCTAGCGGTGTCGCTGTCTCTCGTGGCCGGCCCGGTTACGTCTCATACGTGGCGCGAGGCCGTGCCCTTCCATGGCACGATCATCGAGCACTTCCCGCCCGCTCTGGCACCGGAAGTCGACCTTCGCCGCAAGATCAGAGCCTACGGACTAAAGGTGCGCGATCAGGGCACCCGCGGCACGTGCACGGTGTTCGCAACAACCTTTCTGATCGAATACCAGCGAGCGAGTCTCTCGGGGGCGCCGCATGGTCTCCACTTATCGGAAGAGTACCTCAACTGGGCCGGCAACAAGGCGACGGGCGAAGATGCCGACGGCGGATTCTTCACCAAACAAATCGCCGGATATAACGCGTGGGGCATCAGCACCGCGCACCAAATGCCCTATCAGGACGCGTACGATACGGCGCACCCCGATGCGCCGAGCAGAGCGGCGATTGCGAAGGCGGCGGCGGCGTTCCCGCAGAGCTACCGGATAAACTATCCGTTCGAGATCGTCAAGGTCTGGGACAACACCAAGGGTATGAATGCCGCGGAACTGCAGAAGGCAATCACGATCCTACGTTCCGGGCGTCCGGTGGCCTCGGGAATGTGGTGGCAGAACAACTTCGCGACGACGACCGTTCGCGGCGTTCCACTCCTGAAGTACTATTCGCGCAGCGAGAATACCGGTGCCAACCCGCCGATGTTCGACGGCCATACGATCGACCTCGTCGGCTTCCGCGAGTCGCGCGAGTTCCCCGGTGGCGGCTACTTCATCTTTCGCAACAGTTGGGGCACGAGCTTCGGTAACAAAGGTTACGGCTTCGTGTCGTTCCGCTACATCCGCACTTGGGCGAGCGACGCCATCGCCGTCACGACCGGGCCGCACTACACGATGCCCACCCACGCGAACCCCAATTTATGATAGGTGCCGAGACGGTCGGCTGACCTTACGGCGAGACCGTGAACGCGGTCAGGTTTCCGCTCGTGTCCGAACAGAAGACGACACCCCGCGCCACGACCGGGCTTTGCCAGTGCACCGCGCCGAGCGCGGTGTTGGTGCCTAGCACCACGCCCGTCGTCGCATTCAGTGCGACCAACTCGTTGGTCGCGGAAACGTACACAACACCGGCGCGGACGGCCGGCGACGTGCCTTTTCCCGAGGCGATATTTGCCGTCCACGTTAGGCTGAGCTGCGGCGTGCCACTCGTGACCGTCACTTGGTATCCATACACTGCATTCGGCATCCCGACGTAGACGAACGTTTGTCCGCCTGAGGTGCGATACACGGCCGGGGCGCTGACCATCTCGGTCTGGATCGGAAGCGTCACGGACTGCAGAGGCGCCGTGAAGCTCGTGCGGTCGAGCAGCCGCAGTATGCCGTCCTTCCCGCCCTGAACCGCGAGCAACGGCGTCGTGGTGCCGGTGAGCCGCGGAATGAGCGCGGGCGACGTGCTGCCGAGGTCGATGTCGCCGTTTTCGAGCATAACGGCGTTGGGCGGCGTGTAGTGCAAGAGCAGCGAACTCGCGTCCTTGGGGAGTGCGAGGATGGAGTCGCCGTAGTCGCCCACGCTCGGGTTGTAGTCGCCGTTCCCCGTCGTACCGTAGATCCGTCCGTTCATCGATGCGTCGGGATCGACGACGACGCCCGCGCGAGACCACATGCCGGAGAGTTGCTGCGAACACGTCGTTGGCGCGACGACGGTCGTTTGCGAAGCGCACAGCGTGTTGAACACGTGCGTCTGCCCCGTGGCCGTGCTGATCGCGACAATGTGCCCCACGGAGGGACTCATGTCGCCGAAGTGCGCCGACGTCTGCGCGTACACGAAACCGTCGGCGATATTCAAAGGCGAGCCGATCTTCTCGGTCTGCGTGGCGAGCAATACGGTCACCGGAAATCCGCCCGTCGTATCCTCCACCCCGGTCGCCGGAAAGAGCCGGTGCACTTTTCCATCGACGCCCGGCACGTAGAGCATGTTGGCGCTCACATCGTATGCGGGTGACCCCGTCTGGATGTTCGGGCCGGACGTAGTAAAGGTCCACACGGTCGCGCCGGTGAGCGTCGAGATGCCAAGCGTCGTTCCGTCGTTGCGGGTGATGAAGAGCATGCCGTTCCAGACGACCGGCGCCGCGTCGGCGGTGCCGCCGAGGCTGACTTGCCACAGCTTGCTCATCGCAAACGGCAGACTCCCCACGGCCACTTCGTTGCTGACACCGCTGTGCGCCGAGTCGTGCCCGAACAGCGGCCAATCAGCCGTCGTTGCTTGGCCGCCAGGCGCGGTGCTTGCAGTCGGCGTTGGGCTCGGCGTTGCGGCCGGCGTTGCGGTCCGTGTTGGGGAAGGCGTTGCGCTCGGTGCGCCGCTGGAAGAGGGCGACGGCCTGGGACTCGACGATGGCCCGCCGGTCGGTCCTGCGACAACGGGCGCGACCGGCGTCCCGGAGTTGCTGCTGCATCCGGGAAACGCGAACGCGAACCCGGCGAGAAGTGCGAAGACGTTGGCTTTGTTAGAAGACGCCATGACCACCTCGCCCACGGTGCGTTGCAATCCTATCGCCCGGCGCGAAAGCGAACTCCTGCGCCGGCGTTAGGCCGCCGTGGCGACGTCGCGCCTTTGTAAAAAAGTGCGATCGGAAGACTCCAAGACAGCCGTGCAATCCCTGTACCCGCAAGGCGCGCTAGCGTAACTCAATCGCGATCGCTTTTGCGCCGCCACAGTGGCAAGTGTTGCCGCTTGCTCGCTTGGTCGTCTCGGTTTTACAGAAAGGTCTAGTGTTATGAATATGGTCGCACAACAAACGAGCAGCGATACGAGCGCCATTCGTCCGTTCCCTCAGGTGCACGTTCCGGAATCGGAACTCACCGAGTTGCGCCGGCGAATCAACGCAACGAGATGGCCGACGCGCGAATTGGTAAACGACGACTCGCAGGGAGTGCAGTTCGCGACGACTCAGGCGCTTGCTCGCTATTGGGGGACCGATTACGATTGGCGCAAATGCGAGGCGAAGCTCAACGCAATTCCACAATTCCTGACCGAGATCGACGGGCAGGATATTCACTTCATGCACGTTCGATCGAAGCATGAGAACGCGTTGCCGCTCATCGTCACGCACGGGTGGCCCGGCTCGATCATCGAGCAGATGAAGATCATCGAGCCACTGACCAATCCGACCGCGTATGGTGCCGGCGCGGCGGACGCATTCCATCTCGTGATTCCGTCCGTCCCGGGCTATGGGTATTCGCCCGAACCGACCACCCTCGGCTGGGACCCGGTGCGCATCGCAAAGGCCTGGCTCGTGCTGATGAAGCGCCTGGGCTACGAGGAATTCGTGGCTCAAGGTGGCGATTGGGGCGCGAGCATCACGCAATTGCTTGCTCTGCAAGCGCCCGCGAATGTGCTGGGGATTCACTCCAACATGCCCGGTACGGTTCCCGCCGACATTTTGGCGACGGCCATTGCCGGCGGCCCGGCCCCGGCCGGCCTTGCGGGCGACGAGCTCCACGCGTTCGAGCAGTTGCGCGACTTCTACACGAAGCATCTGGGCTACGCGGTAGAGATGACGTGTCGGCCGCAAACGCTCTACGGCTTGAACGATTCACCGATCGGCCTGGCGGCCTGGATACTCGATCACGACAAGGACAGTTACGAGGTGATCGCACCGGCTTTCGACGGAAACCCCGGCGGCCTAACGCGCGACGACATCCTCGATAACATCACGCTCTACTGGTTGACGGGCACGGCCGTTTCTTCGGCGCGCTTGTATTGGGAGAATAAGCTCGGGTTCTTCGACATCAAGGGCGTCACCATCCCGGTCGGCGTGAGCGCGTTTCCACGAGAGATCTATACAGCGCCTCAGAGCTGGTCGGAGAAGGCGTATCCCAAACTCGTGTACTACAAGAAGCACGACATCGGCTGCCACTTTGCTGCCTGGGAACAGCCGAAACTCTTTAGCGAAGACGTTCGCGCGAGCTTCCGATCGCTGCGTAAAGCGCACGCATGATCTGCGCCGAGGAGAATCGAGTTGTGCAAGAATTCTCTCTCGCTAACGCGGCGCGGATTTCTCGCCGCGTCGGCGGCCGCCGGAGCGGCAAGCGTGTTTAGCCCTTCGTAGCCGGTGCCGCCGAAAGCGACACGATCCGCCCGTTTCACGTTAACGTTTCGCAAGACGATATCGTCGATCTCCGGCGGCGCATCTCTGCGACACGCTGGCCGGACCGGGAAACGGTCACGGATCAATCGCAAGGCGTGGCGCTCGCGACGATTCAGGAGCTGGCTCACTATTGGGCGTCGGAATACGATTGGCGCAAGTGCGAGGCGAGACTTAACGCCCTGCCACAATTCATGACGGAGATCGATGGGCTAGACGTTCATTTCATTCACGTTCGTTCGAAACATGAGAATGCGTTGCCGCCCATCGTTACGCACGGATGGCCCGGATCGATCATCGAGCAGCTGAAGATCATCGAACCGCTGACCGATCCGACGGCGCACGGTGGGAGCGCATCCGACGCGTTCCATCTGGTGGTTCCGTCGATTCCGGGCTATGGATTCTCGGGGAAGCCCACCACGACCGGCTGGGATCCCGCCCGCGTCGCTCGCGCCTGGGTCGTGCTGATGAAGCGCCTTGGATACGCGCAATTTGTGGCGCAAGGCGGCGACGTTGGTGCACTCACCACAAATGCGATGGCCGAACAGGCGCCTCCCGAACTGCTGGGCATTCACACCAACTTCCCTGGTACAATTCCACCCGACGTTGCAAAAGCGATCCAGTGCGGTGATCCGCCGTCCGCGAACCTTTCACCCGACGAGAAAACCGCGTACGCCCAGGCGCAGGGCTTCCGGGGAAAGCACGCCGCTTACGCAGCCATGATGGCGACGCGTCCGCAAACGCTATACGGACTGGCCGATTCGCCCGTCGGCCTAGCGAGCTGGCTTCGCGATCACGGTGACGGTTATGGCCAGCCCGGCGCGCTCGTCTCGGCCGTGCTCGGGCGCACGATCGACGGACACTCCTGCGGTGCGGTTACGCGCGACGACTTCCTCGACAATACCACGCTCTACTGGTTGACGAACACCGGGATTTCTGCAGCCCGTCTCTATTGGGAAAATAAGGTGAGCATCTTTAACGCCGTCAATGTCACCATCCCGGCTGCGGTGACCATCTTCCCAGAGATCTATCAAGCCCCACGGACGCAGTCGGCGTATCACAACCTCATCCATTACAACCGGGTCGACGAAGGCGGCCACTTTGCGGCCTGGGAGCAGCCGCAACTCTTTTCAGAAGAGGTTCGCGCAGGCTTCCGATCGTTGCGAAGATAGCCCGGCGCCTGCTACTGATAAGGCACGTTCTCCGGGAAGACGATTTTCGCGATGTCGCGCACGATTGCTGCGGCGACATGCGGCTTTCCCTTTGAAGCGGGGTGGCTGTTGACGAAGGCGATGATCGTGGCGTCTTTACCCGGCAGATAATAGGCGCACGTGTTGTAGCCTTCGATGCCGCCCGTGTAACCGTACCAACCGGCCGCGCACCCAATCCCCAAGCCGAAAGAGAGGTTGCGCGCACCGGTCGGCAGGCATTTCAGCCGCTCTCGTTGCGTCCGGGCGCCGTTGGTCGTTCCGGTGACGTAGGCCTTGACCCACGTTTTCATATCGGCCATGTCGGAGATCATCGCGCCCGCCGCCCAGGTAGCAGCGGGCGGGAAGACGACCGACGTATCGAACCAATTCCGCTTCGCGTCGAGGCTGTATCCGTGCGCGTAGGGCGCCGGCATTCCCGGATCGGTGACCGGGAAGCTCGTCGCGTGCAATCCCAGCGGCACGATGATTCGCCGGCGGATCAGATTCGGCACGCTGTCGCGCCCAACGACCTCGGCAATCCATCCGAGCAGCATGTAGTTCGTGTTGCTGTAAGAGTATTTCGTGCCGGGCGCAAACAGCGGCCGATGCTTGAGCGCCCACGTCACCCACGGGACGCGATCGAACGGGCCGGCCGGCTTGATGTCGAGCGTTTGGAATGCGGGATTCGCATACAGATCGACGATGCCGCTGCGCATTTCCATCAGCTCGCGCACCGTGATGTGTGTGCCGTTCGGTACGTGCACCGGCAATGCGAATCTGCTCACGGGATCGTCGAGTCCGAGTTTCTTTTCGTCGACGAGCTGCAGGAGCACGGAAACGAGGAACGTCTTCGTATTGCTGCCGATGCGAAACCGATCGTCCAGCGTCATCACGCGGCGAGGCGAGAGTTCGCCGTACCCGATGCTCCTCACGAACGTGCCATGGCCGGGGTACCAGACGCCGATCACGACACCCGGCACCGGTTCGTTTCCGCCGTATGAGGCTAGATCGGAACGAACGACGGCTTCGATCTTCTGCTGCGTGCTCGGACTAAACGTCGCGTCGCCCGGAGCGGCGGCCGCGGCGGTGGCGAGGAGCGCGCAGAGAAGCGCACTTGCTCCGCGGCGCATTTCGACGTGCCGGCAACGGGGACTGGGAGGAAGAGGGCGAGCAACGCCGTGAGACCTTGCGAATGAGCGATCAAACAATTTCGTCCACCGCCATGCTACTGGCATTTTGCACGGGTCTCGCCGTCGGTGTCGTCTTTAACCTTGTGAAATTGCCGTCGCCGGCGCCGCCATTCCTCGGCCTCATCGGATTGATCGGCATGTTTGCCGGCCAACGGCTTTTACCGTTTCTGGGCACACGGTTCTTTCACCACTGACCGCCGAGCGCGGTCACGCGGTGATATGGGCGCTGTCGCCGCCGGTCACGGCGTACGTCGCACCCGAAACCATGCGGGCGGCGTCGGAAGCGAGGAACACCACCACGGGTGCAACATCGTTGGGTTCGATCCACGGAACGCCGAGCGGGGTCCGCGCGGCGAGGATTCTGCGGGCCTCTTCCTCGTCCGGCGCCGATCCCGCGGGTGTCCGCCCGGCGTCCTGCAGTGCTTGGGCGTAACGCTCCTCGTGGCGCGTGAGCGCGGTGTCGATTAGGCCGGGAATGAGCGCGTTTACGGTGATGTTATGGGGCCCAAGTTCGAGCGCCGCCGACTTCATCAATCCGATGATCCCCCATTTCGAGGCCGAATAGGCCGCGCCGAACTTCGTTCCGTGTTGCCCTTGGGTGGAGGAGGTCACGATGATGCGTCCGCCACCGCGCTTCACGATGGACGGTGCGAAAGCGCGGATGGCATTTGCCGTGCCCGTCAAGTTGACGTCGATCGTGATGTGCCAGTCGGCGTCTTCCATTTCGAGGAGCGGATGGAAGCTCTGCGTGCCGGCGTTTGCGAACAAAATGTCGATGCCGCCGAATTCTTGTTCCGTTTGGAGCGCAGCTTCCCGCAGCGCCGGCAAGCTGCGCTGGTCGAGCGTTATTCCGAGCCAGCGGCGACCGGCCGACCGCACGAGTCGCCCGGTTTCTTCCAAGTCTTCCGGTCGCGACGGAGCGACGCCGGAACGCGGATCCACCGCGGCGCAAATATCGACGCCGGCGATATCCGCACCCTCGCGGGCGAACGCGACCGCCGTTGCACGACCAATCCCGCGAGCCGCGCCCGTGATCACGGCTACTTTGCCTCGAAGACAAGCGCTCTCGAGCGCACCTTGCGTCATGACGCGCTCGAATTCTCAGCCGGCGCGGACGGACCTATCGCGTTCCGCAACTCTTCGATCTTCGCGGCAACGCTGTGGTCGATATCGTGGGGAAATGGCCAACCATCCTCCGCGCCGACGTAGATGATGCAATACTCCGGGTCACCGGCGTGAGACGCGCTCTTCGCTACCCACAATTGCAGGTGTTCCCTCAAGTCCCGCAGCCGCGCTAGGACGTCTTGCTGTTCGGGTCGTTCGGCGAGAAGCGCTAGCACCCGTCGATCTGCATCGAGGATTGGGCCGTAGGTGATCGCTCGGATGAACCCGTGGAGCGCGCGCTCCTCGTCGGCGAGCCCGGCCTTGTATGCCGTCGCCAGGCTCTTTTCGTAGCCGTCGGCTTTGAGCCC
>Ga0302325_10024795_pt1 | contig 12468 bp, 12 predicted proteins | sample Palsa_T0_2_FD_201948 | JGI IMG/M metagenome (GOLD analysis project Ga0302325, IMG submission 201948) | Peat permafrost microbial communities from Stordalen Mire near Abisko, Sweden - Palsa_T0_2 | ecosystem: Environmental > Terrestrial > Soil > Palsa > Peat permafrost | place: Sweden: Abisko...
GGCCGACGGCGGGGCGGAGTTTGCTCGCTCGTGGTCATGGCTGAGGCAACGGGGCTGGTGCGGGCCTGCCCACGGTGGGCACCCTCTCGAGATCCCGCAAGGCGGAACGATACCGGGCGCCATTGTTAGCGCCGGTTACGGTCTCTGAGTCTATGCGGGCCGCCGGCGCGCCGCCGGCCACTGACCCCTGCGACCTGGGCCCAAGCCCGCGCCGGCCGCGCCCGTCGGCGGGCGCCTGTACAAGCACGCCCGCCGTGGGCGCGCGCTCCCCAGCGCGCGCGGGACCGCGATACCTCAACTCGCCGAAGGACCCCGATCGGCGGAGAGTTGCGGTCCCACCTCGACGGGCCCATACGCGTGGCCTAGTCCGGACCGTCCCTGGTCAGACTGGGCGTTGCGGGCGTAGGGCCTCGAGTGTTGGCTCGGCGCCGCCACCGCGGTGCCGGCCGGCAGCAGGCTGACGGCAAGCAGGGTGGCGATGAGTGCTGAGCGGGAGGTCTTCACAGCCAGAAGAGTGGCCCAGCGATCGCCCGCTGTCCATGATCCGTTCGGCCATTCGGCGCTGCGGGAGCGTCCAGAGCGTGTCCACCCGCGACCCCGCACCGGCGAACGATTGGCGCTCAACCCTGAGCCCGGCTGGCCGATTACCAGGGAGCGGCCGGCAGTTGAGCACTCACCCACCCGCCCGTCGGCCGCTTGGAGTAAGCAACCCGATCAGTCCACACCGGCGCCACCACTCCTCCTTGGCGTCGGTGTGGGGGATCGGGGCTCGACGCGCCGCCGATCAGCGGCTGGCCGGGTGCGGAGGATGCACCACGACCGGACCCCAGGCGCTGCCGATCCCGACGTGCCCCTTGGCCGGCGACTTCGGCTTGGCCTTCACCGGCGTGGCGGCAAACGCGCTGCCGCACGGCAGCAGGCACGCCGTGACGATGAGCGGGAGTGCGCGCAGACCGAGGTGCATGGGTGCAGCCTGCCTGAATCGCGGCCGCATGTCCATGGCCAATCCGTCCACCGAGAAAGAAATCACTCAAGTCGGTGAACGAGCCGATCGCCGCCGGGTTGCGTAGGAATCTCACCCACCCCGCTTCCGACGCCCCCGGACGGGCCTTTTCGCTTGAGGATTCGCGCCGAGTTGCCGACTCCATATCTGAACTTCCCCGCGAGAGGAGCGCAACCCCGCATGGCCACCAACACCAGTGAGAAGTGTCGTCTCGTCACGCGCAGCGACTTCGATGGGTTGGTGTGCGCCGCCCTGCTGAAGGAGCTCGGGATTCTCGACGAGATCAAGTTCGTCCACCCCAAGGACATGCAGGACGGACTGGTCGAGATCACCGACCGCGACATCACCACCAACCTCCCCTATGTCCCGGGCGTTCGCCTGGCCTTCGACCACCACGAGAGTGAGACGCTGCGCCTCGACGAGACGGCCGCGAATCACATCATCATCCCGGGCGCCCTCTCCGCCGCCCGGGTCGTCTACGAGCACTTCGGTGGCGCCGAGCGCTTCGAGCGGGTCAGCGGCGAGCTCATGGAGGCGGTGGACAAGGCCGACAGCGCGTTGTTCCTACTCGAGGAGATCAAGGACCCGACCGGCTGGATCCTGGTGAGCTTTCTCATGGACCCGCGCACCGGGCTGGGACGGTTCCGCGACTTTCGCATCTCCAATTATCAGCTGATGATGGAGCTGATCGACGCGTGCGTCGAGCTGACCGTCGATGAGATCCTCGAGATGCCGGACGTCGCCGAGCGGGTGTTGCTGTACCGCGAGCACGCCGCCGCCGCCGAAGCGCAACTGCTGGAGCGCTCGACCGTGCACGGCAACCTCGTCGTACTCGACCTGCGTCAGGACGAGGTCATCCATCCCACCAACCGGTTCATGATCTACGCGCTGCATCCGCAGTGCAACATCTCGATCCACGAGCTGTGGGGCCTGAAGCAGCAGAACACCGTGTTCGCGATGGGCAAGTCGATCGTCGACCGCTCGAGCAAGACCGACGTCGGCGCGTTGATGCTCGGCTATGGCGGCGGCGGACATGAGGCCGCCGGCACCTGCCAGGTGGCCAACGAGGACGCCGAGCGCGTCCTGGCCGAGCTGATCGAACGCGTGAACGCCGACGGGTAGGCAATCCACGTCGCACCGCCGCAGGGGCGCGACATACTTACTTACGTCGTTCATAAATCCGCGCCTTACAGATGGGGTGCGGTGGTCACGCGCTTGAGTGGCGAAGTGCACGGCTTCGCGGCCGAAGCGGTGCGCGCGTGGCCACCGCAACCACGAGTCAGTCGGACGCCGCGAGGGACTCGGCGCGCTCACGCAGGCGATCCACCGGCTGCTCGATGAGATAACGCGTGGCCGGCCCCTTGAGCGCACGCTCGGCCAGGAATCCGCCGGGCACGTGCATCTCGAGCTCAACCTCATAGGTGACGCGGGTGCGGTCGGGCGACAGCGCGGACAGCTCCCAGCCCGGCCCGCTGATCCGCAACGCCCCCTCGACGATCTCTGGCACCAACCGATCGGGGGCCGGGCTTGAATAGCGCATGGTGAACTCGACGTCCGGCAGCACCCCGGCCGCGCTGAACCGCAGGTGGCCGGCGGGCGGCTCACCCGGCCCGGACACCAGACGCGATTCGTGCGCGCCGGGGAACCAGTCGACGTAGGCGTCGAAGTCGATCAGCACGTCGCGGCAGACCTCGGCCGGCGCGGCGACCTCGGTGGAATTGGAACCGGACAGTTTCATAAGCCGCCGGAACGCTATACCTCCCGCCATGGCTGAAGACCCGAGCGACCCCCCGCCCGCCGCGTCAAGCGACGCCGGCGTCGCGCACGAGCTGTCGGCTGAGGTGCACCCGACCGGTACACCTGAGCGCTTCGGCCCGGTCACCCTTCAACGCTTCACAAAGGGCGACGGCCGGGCCCTCATCCTCTACGAGCCCACGCCGCCAGACGCGCCCGGCGCATGACCACGCTGCGCTTCAACGAGCTGCGCGGTGAGCAGGTGCTGTACGCGGCGCAGCGTCAGGATCGAACCTTCCTCCCCACCGCCGGTCAGTGCCCGCTCTGCCCGATGCGGGCCGGTGACCCGCCCACCGAGATCCCACTCCCCTCGTACCAGCTCGCCGTGTTCGACAACCGCTTCCCGTCGTTGGAGGCGCCGGCGGGGGCGGCCGAGATCGTCGTCTACACCGACGACCACCGCGGCTCGTTCGGCGGCCTACCGCCCGAGCGGGCCGAGGCGCTCATGTGGGTGTGGCGACACCGCTATGAGCAGCTCGGGGCTCGCCCGGACGTGGACTACGTGCTCATCTTCGAGAACCGGGGCGTCGAGGTCGGCACCACGCTGCAGCACCCCCATGGGCAGATCTACGGCTACCCGTTCATCCCCCCGGTCGCGCAGCTCGAACGGGCCGCGGACGAACGGCTGGGCGGGTGTGCGGTCTGCACCCTGCTCGAGCGCGAGCTCGCCGACGAGACGCGGGTCATCCACCGCAGCCCGGACGTGGTGGCCTACGTTCCCTACGCGGCCCGCTGGCCCTATGAGGTGCACGTGGTCATGCGGGCCCATCGGGCCAACCTGTCGCAGGCCAGCGCCGAGGAACTGAGCGCGCTGGCGGCGGCGCTGCAATCAGTCACGCAGGCCTATGACCGACTGTTCGCCGCGCCCTTCCCCTACGTGATGGTCGTCCACCAGGCACCCAGCGACGGGCGCGGCGACGGGCACCTGCACGTCGAGTTCTACCCCCCGCGACGCACCGCCCACAAGCTGAAGTTCCTCGCCGGCTCCGAACACGGCGCCGGGACGTTCATCGTCGATGCCCTGCCCGAGGCCACTGCCCGCTCCCTGCGGGAGGCGATCGCCGGTGACCGGTGAACCGGTATTGGCGTTCGCGCCGGGCCGGGTCAACCTGATCGGCGAGCACACCGATTACAACGCCGGTCTGGCGCTGCCGTTCGCCATCACCCAGGGCGTCATCGTCAGCGCGCAGCGCCTCGATGGGCCGGCCATCGAGGCCACCGCCCTCGACCTGATGGAGCAGGACAGCTTCGCGCTGGACCAGCCGATCACCCGATCCTCCGGCTGGCGCGCCTACGTGCGCGGGGTCACCGCCGAGCTGCAGCAAGCCGGCGTCGAGCTCATCGGCACCCGCCTGGAGATCAGCGGCAGCGTGGCGCAGGGTTCTGGCCTGTCCTCCTCGGCGGCCCTGGAGGTGGCGCTCAGCCTCGCCCTGCTTGCCGTCGCCGGTGCCCCGGAGATGGATCGGCTGGCGCTCGCGCAGCTGTGCTCGCGGGCCGAGAACGCGTGGGTGGGCGCCCACACCGGACTGCTCGATCAGCTCGCCTCGCTGTACGGCCGGGCGGACGCCGGGCTGCGGATCGACTTCCGCTCGCTGGAGGTCGAGCCGGTGGCGCTGCGGCTGGGCGACTGGCGGCTGGTCACCCTGGACTCGGGGCAACGTCACGCGCTGGGCGAGTCGGGATATAACCAGCGCCGCGCGCAATGCACGGAGGCCGCCCGCCAGCTCGGCCTCGACAGCCTGCGTGAGGCCACGCCGGCGATGCTGGCCGACCTGCCCGAGCCGCTCGCCGCGCGGGCCCTGCACGTGATCGGCGAGAACGTCCGCGTGCTGCGCGCGGTCGACGCGCTCGCGCGCGACGACCTGCCGGAGGTGGGGGGACTCCTGGACGCCTCCCATGCCAGCCTGCGCGATCTGTACGAGATCTCCACGCCGGCGGTCGAGGTGGCGGTGGCGGAGTTGCGTCAGGCCGGCGCGGCGGGCGCGCGGATGATCGGCGGCGGCTTCGGCGGCCACGTGCTTGGTCTGTTCGCGCCCGGCGCCGTTCCGCCGGCCGCAGCACAGGAGGTGCGCCCCGGCTCGGGCGCCCAGCTGCTGGCTTCGTGAGGCATGCGGGTTTTGGCCTACATCGCATCGGGAAGAGCTGAGGCAACTGATTTTCTTTCTCCAATGTCCCCGGGAAGGGGTGTCACATGACCGTCTCATCCTCTGGTCAGGTCCCACTGGTGCGCCTGCGCGACGACGTCGAGATTCCGCAACTCGGGTTCGGGGTCTTCCAGGTGCCGCCACCCGAGACCGAGGCCGCGGTGGCCGAGGCGCTGCGCGTCGGCTACCGGCACATCGACACGGCGGCGGCGTACGGCAACGAAGCCAGCGTCGGCGCGGCGTTCCGCGCGTCGGGCCTGGAGCGCGAGGAGGTGTTCATCACCACGAAGTGCTTCAACGACACCCAGGGCTACGAGGCGGCCACCGGCGCGCTGCACGCCAGCCTGCGGCGCCTCGGCCTGGAGCAGGTCGACCTGTACCTCATTCACTGGCCGGTGCCGGCCCACGATCTCTACGTGCCGACCTGGCGCGCCCTCATCGACCTGCACGCCGCCGGGCTGACCCGGTCGATCGGGGTGTCCAACTTCCAGCCCTCGCACCTGCACCGCATCATCGACGAGACCGGGGTGATCCCGTCCGTCAACCAGATCGAGCTGCACCCCCGCCTGCAGCAGCGTGAGCTGCGGGCCCTGCACGCCGAGCTGGGGATCGCCACCGAGGCCTACAGCCCGCTCGCTCAGGGCGGCGTCCTGGACGACGAGACGATCGTCGCCATCGCGGCGTCGCACGATCGGGAGCCCGCTCAGGTGGTGCTGCGCTGGCACCTGCAGATCGGCAACATCGTGATCCCCAAGTCGGTCACGCCGGAGCGGATCCGCGAGAACTTCGACGTGTTCGACTTCGAGTTGAGCGACGACGAGATCGCGGCGATCGACGCGCTGGACGCCGGCGAGCGCACGGGTGGTGACCCCGACACGTTCATCATGCCCTGATCGATACTTGCTCGTTGACCGTCCGAGGGGTGCATAATCGAGTCTCCACGGATCGAGACGGCCTCATGGGCGGGGCCACACGAAGGGGGCGATGGCGGATGCGCGCACTGGGAACAGGACTGGCCGGAGGGCGTTTGTCCCGGCGAGCGCGGAGGTCTCGCGTCAGTCTGGTGGCGCGCACGGTCGCGTTGACGTCGATGATCGGGCTATTCGGCGCGACCGCGGCCGCACGGGCGGACGTTAGCTTCGGCGGGGATCCGACCCAGGCCATCACCCCCGGCCTCTCCTGCGCGAACGGCGCCGAGTCGGGGTTCACTGGCGCCGACTCGTGCATGTGGAGCTGGGTGAGCAGCGAGGGCACCGACGGCATCCCGTTCCCCGAGTCCACCGGCGGCAGCGGCACGGTCACGAGCGTCACCCTGCCGGCGATGCCCGATCCCGGCCCCATGCAGGCCGTGGTGAGAGAAGAGTGGGAATACTCCCCGGGTGGCGACCTCAATGCCTCGCCAACGGTCTCCTGCTGCGACTTCCCCGAGATCAGTCCGACGTTCACGGTGCCGGCCAACCAGATCACCACCGTGCCGCTGGATCTGCCCGTATCGGGAGATCCGCTGGCCAACATCGACGGACCCAGTCCCGGGGCGCGCTTCGAGGGGATGGCCATTTCGGTGCTCGATCCGAACGCCTCGTTGCCGCTGCTTTTCAACCAGAGCGAAACGCTGATCGGCAGCGGCACCGCCTGGCGTGACACCGCCTACTTCCCGGCTCCGTCCCAACCTGACACGACGAACCTGACGGAAGGAACCGATCCCACGGGCTACCAGGTGCTCGCGTCGTTCAACCTGAGCACCGGCACGGCCCCGACCCCGACGCCGACTCCGACCCCCACACCGACTCCTACGCCCACGCCCACGCCCACGCCCACGCCCGCGCCAGCTCCGGCCCTGCCCAACGGTGGCCTGAAGCTCGGCACCGGGCCGGTGACGATCCCGAACGCCGGCACGCCACTTGACCTCGGCCAGGCCGCGAACCCGCCCACCGCCTCGACCACGCAGACCCTGACGGTGCCATTCGCCGAGGTGGCGACCGCCGCCAAGAAGCCCAAGAAGCCCAAGCACGGCCCGGTGGTCATCGGCAACGGCACCACGACCATCCCGGCCGGCAAGACCGTATCGCTGACCGTCACGCTGACCGGCGCCGCTCGCAAGGAGCTGAAGAAGAAGCACTCGCTGAAGGCCACCGAGACGATCGTGGCCAAGAACTCCGCGGGCGTCACGCAGACGACCACGCGCAGCGTGACCATCCGGCTGGCGACCAAGAAAAAGAAGTAATCGCCCGCGGCGGCAGGCCACCCACGCGGACACCGCGGGAGCACAAGTAGCCAGATGGCCGCGTACGTCGGCGCGATCGACCAAGGAACCACCAGCAGCCGGTTCATCCTGTTTGATCGCGACGGTCGGATCGCCGCCGTGGATCAGCGCGAGCATGAGCAGATCAACCCCCGGCCCGGCTGGGTCGAGCACGACGCCAGCGAGATCTGGCGACGCACCCGCGAGGTGATCGGCGGCGCGCTGGCGGGGGCGGGGATCGAGGCCGGCGAGATCGCCGCGATCGGCATCACCAACCAGCGCGAGACCTCGGTGATCTGGGATCGCCAGACCGGGGAGCCGATCCACAACGCGATCGTCTGGCAGGACACCCGCACCGCCGAGCTGGTGCGCGAGCTGGCCGGCGACGTCGGGGTGGACCGGCTGCGCGAGCAAGTCGGGCTACCGCTGTCGACCTACTTCTCGGGCCCGAAGATCACCTGGCTGCTCGATCAGGTCCCCGGCGCCCGAGCGCGCGCGGAGAACGGCGAGCTGGCCTTCGGCAACATGGACACCTGGGTGCTGTGGAACCTCACCGGGGGCATTCGCGGCGGGGTGCATGCCACCGACGTCACCAACGCCAGCCGCACGATGCTGATGGACCTGCAGACGCTCGATTGGCACGAGCCGAGTCTGGCGCTGATGGGCATCCCCCGAGCGCTGCTGCCCCGGATCCGCTCGTCCAGCGAGGTCTACGGCGAGACCGCCGGCACAGCCGCGGGGGGCCGACCGGTGACCGGGATCCTCGGTGATCAGCAGGCCGCGCTGTTCGGGCAGACCTGCTTCTCGCGTGGCGAGGCCAAGAACACCTACGGCACCGGCTCGTTTCTGCTCCTCAACACCGGTCCGGAGATCGTTCGCTCCGACGCGTTGCTGACCAGCGTCGGCTACCGGCTGGGCGACGGGCCGCCCACCTACGTGCTCGAGGGCTCGATCGCCGTGACCGGCGCGCTCGTGCAATGGCTGCGCGACCGGCTGCAGATCATCGACTCGGCGCCGGAGGTCGAGGCGCTCGCCCGGACGGTGGAGGACAACGGTGGCGTGTACTTCGTGCCGGCGTTCTCGGGCTTGTTCGCGCCGCACTGGCGCGACGACGCGCGCGGGGTGATCGTCGGGCTGACCGCCTACGCCAATCGCGGCCACATCGCCCGGGCGGCCCTCGAGGCCACGGCCTGGCAGAGCCGCGAAGTGGTCGACGCGGCCAACGCGGTGGCCGACGTGCCGTTCACCGAGTTGCGGGTTGACGGCGGCATGACCGCCAACGAGCTGCTCATGCAGTTCCAGGCCGACGTGCTCGGCGTGCCGGTCATCCGCCCCGCCGTGACCGAGACCACGGCGCTCGGCGCCGCCTTCGCCGCCGGCCTGGCGGTGGGGTTCTGGTCGGGGCTGGACGAGCTGCGGTCGCGGTGGGTGGAGGATCGGCGGTGGGAGCCGCGGATGGACCCGGCGCGGCGTGAGGCCGAGTACGCGCAGTGGCGCAAGGCGGTCGCGCGGACGTTGGACTGGGCATAGGGGGCGGGAGAGGGCGTCGGGGGCGCGGGCGTCGGGGGCGCGGGCGTCGGGAGCCGGGCGTCGGGGGCGGGCGTCGGGGGCCGGGGCAGGCGTCGGCGCGTTCTGTGACCTGCGCGTGACAGTCCCGCGAGCAACCCGGGCTTGTCGGCACGCGGCCGCAACGGTCGCTCCGGCTCCGCCGGGGGGGTTGGCGAGGAACTCGTCAATACGAACAGTTCCTCGCCACACGCCCCCGGCGCGGGTTCCGCCGCCGGAGGGGTTGGCGAGAAACTCGCCGTCACGGAGGATTCCTCGCCACACGCCCCGCCGCGGGCACCACCAACCCACGGGGCTAACGCGAAACTCGCAACCCCAGAGGAGCGAAGCGGTTCGGTTCCGCCAGCCGCCTTCCGACCGGGGGTGGTATCAAGACGGACTCCCGCGGACCCCGGGGGTGGTGAGTGGGTAGGGATTCGTGGGCGACGGGTAGCGCCCTGTCGGGGTTGGTGAGGCAGCGGTGTGTCAGAGAGCGTCGGGATGCACAACGCCCTGTCACGGGCCCGCAACGAAATGGCGCTCGCGGTCTGCCGGGGCGGATTTGAACGCAAGCCCGCCATTTCCGTGGGGGTGTGTACGACTAATCCTCGGTGGTGACCAGGTTCTCGCCACACGCCCCGCCTGGCCGCCGTGCTGGCCACCCGCGGCGGGCCGAAATGAGAGCTGCGGGCCCGTCCATCTCTCGTTTCGGGTCTATTCCCGCCATACGTCCCTACCCCCGCGTCGCCCGCCCGACCCCATCGGCGATGAGCCACTGCGCGGCGACGTAGGTGACCATCGCCGGCACCTCGAGCGCGTCCCGCTGCCGCGGAGTGAGGTCGAGGAACCGCTGAGCGCCGACGATGGTGTCCGACGCGAGGAACACCCGAGCGCCGGCGACGATTCGTCGCGCCGCCGGCGCCGGCAGCGCATCGCCCAATCCGGACGCGCTCACGGCCATCGCCGCGAGCAGCGGCGGATAGCAAACGAGCACCGGTCGCAGCGCGCCGGCGCGGGGCCAGTACCCCCCGATGCCCCCGGCCGCGGCGAGGACGATCGGCAGCGTGACGGCCGCGCTCGGTCGACTCCCGGCGCGGCGAAAGCCACGCACATAAAAGAGCTGGGCCAGGCCGAACCAGGCCGCTCCGCCGGCGAGCGCGCGATCGGACTCGCCGAGAATCGCCGCGTCCCCGGCACACGAGAGGAGCAGCGCCGCGACCGTGTGATCGCGCAGGCCGGGCCGGCGCGAGCCCGAGTTGGCCAGAAGCCGAGCGGCCACCAGGGGCATGATCAGGGGCTTGGTGACGCGACGGATCCGCGCGCGGCCGGTGAGCGCGAGAGCGAGGTCAGCGGCCAGGGCGCCACCGACGGCGAGCCCGAGGGCCGACGCGAGACGCGGGCGGGCCGGCATTCGCCGCACCCTAACCACTCAGGTGTGGCGGACGGGCGAATCGACGAGGCCGCAGCGCGGGTCGCTAGGCTAGGCGCTCGCGGCGACGTGGCGGAGTGGTTACGCAGCGGCCTGCAAAGCCGTGTACACCGGTTCGATTCCGGTCGTCGCCTCTGGAAGCTCGCGATGAGCTCATGTGTCGGCGCAGTCGGAATCGGTGACGGGCGCTTTGAGGAGTAGGTAGCTAGTTGGGCCGCGCTCACTTGCCGCTCGGAATGATCTTTTGGCAAGCGCGATTGGCCGACTGGACGATCGGACTGTCGGGATCTATATGCGCGGGCTTCAGATTGATGGCCTGCCCGCCGGTCGGGCCCGTGATCGGATCGGGGAAGTTGGGCACTCCGTGCGAGCGCATGCACTGCGAGAACAGCAGCCCCGCGGCGTTATCGGCGGCACTCTGGGGCGGCGTCATGTTCCCCGCTGGGGTGTACTTCCTACACGCCTTCAGTGCCGCCTGGTAGGTGGGCGACCGGAGGTTGACGCCCGAGGCGACGATGCGTTGGTCTTGGCTTTCGCTGGCGCTGGGGTCCGGGAAGTCGCTGATCCCGCGTGAGCGCATGCACTGAGCGAATTGCAGCTGCTCGGACTGGCTTGATTCCCCCGACGAGTCCGCACCGGACGAGCCGGACGGCGCGACGTTCGACGCCGAGGTGCTGGCGCCGGCCACCGCCGCCACGGTCGGGCTGCCTGAGCTTCCCCCGCATCCGGCGACCAGCACGCTGCTCACGAGCGCTGCGGCGGCGAGCAGCCGCGCTCGTGGCGAACCCGTCAGCCGCTTCGAGTGGATCTTGTCTGGCATCGGTCTCCTTCGTGGCTCTGCTTTCGGTCTGCGCAACCCCGTCAGTGGTTGGTGAGCTGGAACCCGCATGCGGCCGCCGCGCGCGTGAACAACGGCGACTGCGTATCGATGTTGCCCGGGAGCACCAGGATCACCCCGTCCCGATCGCTGATTACGCCGCCGGCCCCGCCGGTTGGGTTAGACGGGACCGAGGTCCGAGGGTCGGGGAACCCGGGGGTACCGTGCTCGCGCATGCACTGCGCGACCTTCACCCAGTGCGCAAGCGCCTGCGCGGAGGGGTGCGTCCTCGCACCCGGACCGGGAGGAAGGCCGCCGGGCGCGAGCTTTCGGCACGCCGCCTGCGCCGCCTTATACGCGGGCGATGAGGGATCGATTCCAGCGCCCGTGCGGAAGAGAAAGCCCCCGCCGGCCCCCGGGTCTGGAAAGTTGGGCACGCCGCTCGCGCGCATGCACTGCGCGAACTTGAGCAGCCCGTTCTGAAACTGCGCCTGGGTCGGCGTGCTGGAGCCGGAGCTGCTGGCACCGTCGCCGGCGGCGATCGTCGACCCCGAGGTGCTCGCGCCCGGCAACGCCGCCACGACCGGGCTGCCTGAGCTTCCCCCGCATCCGGCCACCAGTACGCCGCTCAGGAGCGCAGCGGCGGCGAGCAGCGGCGCTCGCGCCGAGCGGGCCAGCCGCTTGGGGTGGGTGCTGTGTGGCATCTGGTCTCCTTCGGGTCTGCTGGGGTCCGCGCACCGGTTCTACCTGGCCGGCGGTTACGGGACGGTTTCGCCACGCGAAGTCACCCACCCGGACCTACGCAAGGAAGCTGAAACCGTGCTGAAACCTGGCTGCGGTTACCGTACGGAGCATCGGTGCGCGTACTGGTGATCGAAGACGATGAGGAGTTGGCCGAGACGGTCGCGGCCGGCCTGCGTCACGCGCGGATGGCGGTCGATGTCGCGCTCGACGGCGAGGGCGGCCTGGAGCGCGCGCTGGTCAACGACTATGACGTGATCGTGCTTGACCGCGACCTGCCCGGCCTCCACGGCGATCGGGTGTGCGCCCGACTCGTCCACAGCGGCGCGCGCAGCCGGGTATTGATGCTGACCGCCGCGGCGAGGAACGACGACGTCATCGATGGGCTCGGGCTGGGTGCCGACGATTACCTGCCCAAGCCGTTTGACTTCCCGGTGCTGGTCGCGCGGATCGGTGCGCTGGCGCGCCGCGCCCAGCCGAGCATCCCGCCCGTGCTGACCTGCGGTGATGTCGTGCTCGACACGGCCAAGCGCTGCGCCCGCCGCGCCGGCCGATGGCTGGAGCTGAGCCCGAAGGAGTTCGGCGTGCTGGAGGTGCTGCTCGCCGCCCAGGGCCGCGTCGTCTCGCCGGAGGAGCTGCTCGCGCGGGTGTGGGACGAGGCCGCCGACCCGTTCACCGGCGCGGTCAAGGTCACGATCAGCCGCCTGCGAGCCAAGCTCGGCGAGCCGCGGGTGATACAGACCGTCGCCCGGG
>Ga0302325_10024796_pt1 | contig 12468 bp, 11 predicted proteins | sample Palsa_T0_2_FD_201948 | JGI IMG/M metagenome (GOLD analysis project Ga0302325, IMG submission 201948) | Peat permafrost microbial communities from Stordalen Mire near Abisko, Sweden - Palsa_T0_2 | ecosystem: Environmental > Terrestrial > Soil > Palsa > Peat permafrost | place: Sweden: Abisko...
GCATCCCGCACCGATCTAGAGAACTACCTAATTTCCCAAGCTATTAAAAATACAACGAATGCCTGTCCATTAAACCATCATTACCTTTCATGCAATCCAATCCTCCCTAAAATGCGAATAAACATTAATCATAAATTTCCATCGGTTGTACTCTAGAACGTAAGCAGTGCGTGATAGTAGGGGAATATACTTGTCGATATTATACAAGAAATTTCCATTAGAATCTTCCTTGCAGAGCCAGTCCATCGGCCAAATAACTAAATGCCCCTGCACCTCACTTAGCAGTTCCTCCATGGTATCCCTTGGCAGAATCGTGAATTGGCCAGCTCGAGTCGCATTGCTCTTTGCGCGTCTTCTTTTGGTTCCGGAATCGGAGGACGGAACATGTTCAAGAGATTCCTTCGTCTCGGGAGTTTCGTGTTTCACTGCGTTTTCGACATGTTTGATTTCATGTTCAGCGTCCTTGGCATCCTTCTTCAATGTACTAGCCTCGTGCTCGATTTCTCCTCCCGTTTCCTTCAAGTCCTCTTTAATCCTTTGCATATCGCTGTCGTGGGCTTCCTTTCCGCCCTTCGAGTACTCCTTGATATGATCACGATTGCCATGTTCGGGTTTCCCTAGACCTTTAAGGATTTTATGGCCTCCACCACCGCCAAGTGCGCCAACCGGCCCAGAGGCGCCAGATTGTTCCTGCTGGGTTCGCATCTTGCCTTTATCCCCTCCTTCAGCCTTGGCCAGTCGTTCCCCGAATGCAAAGTACTCTTTATACTCTGACCAGGTTTTCACGTCGTTATCCGGCATAGGATGGAACACTCGACGATAGACCTCGGCATTATGCTCCGCAACCGAATTCCACTGATCCCAGAAAAAGGAATCCGATAATGGATCAATGAAATTATAGGGGTCGACTTTCGGAATCGCCCGATCTGTAACACGGCTTTGCTTCGGTGCGTCGGGCAGGACACTTCCTCCGTCGCCGTGGTGAACGAGCGGTTTCGGCATACCGAGGTGTGTTTCTAGGGGCATTTCAGACAACGTTTCCTCCGAGGTGGCACCTTGTGTGGATGTTGATGTCCGAATGAAATCGGGATCGCGTTTCGCCTGTTCGAGTTCCTCTGCTCGATCAACGGGAGACGTTTGTCCTTGCATGTTGGGCGGAATGCCACCGGCAAGGGGGTTTGCGGAAGTTGTTACTTTCGGACGGCCGATTTTGTGCTTCTCGGTTTGTTTGGGGGGTTCGATCGGTTCTGGAGACTCTGTGATACCACGCAAGTCTTCCTCGCCCTGATGAAGATGGTCTTCATTATCCGTAGAGGACTCTGTTTTTCTGCGCTCCGGGTTGTGAACACGTGGGATCGATCGAGATGACCTTGGAGTAGCGGCTGGAGACCGCGATCGGGACCTCGTATGAAGTCTCTTGCGATACCAAGCCTTGTGCTTCGACAACTCATCATCTTCATCATCAGAGGAAGTATTCTGCATCATATGATAATTCTCCGGATCCAACTTCAAATCATGATTAAACGAGAAAAGTCTGCCCTCTTTTCCGCGCCGTTTTAATTTATCCCAGGACTTGACTTCCTCGGTAGGTTCTCTCGCCATCCCATCCATCATGTGTGTTCTCTGTTCAAAGTCATCGGTATTGACTCCCAGATGTTCCATCTGTAATCTCATACGTAAAGTATGTGCGAATTTGCCCACCATGAATGGTTTGCCTGCCATCGTAATCTCGTATTGCTCGGTATCTCGAATTACGGCAGCGACTTCGGAATCACGATTTCCCCGCATGGACCGTTCGTTGATATTTGCTGATCCGATTATCGCGACACGGTCATCAACGATCATGATCTTGGCATGAATGTAAACTTGTTCAGTGACAAGTTGTTCTTGATCGCCAATCTTGCCCCATCCACGTAGACCGTAGACACTGATATAATCCTCGGGATCGATACCGACGGCACGTAATTTTCCAAAGATGGAGCTTTCGCCACGGCATAACGAGTACCATTGCGCATACATGATTAATCGTAGACTGCTTCCGTCGGGAGAATCAATTGTGTTTTGAAAGCCAGGCATAAGGGGGATGAGAATCACTGCTCTCCAGTCCGTGTCTTCTTTGTGTGCTCGGATGATGCGGTTGACAAGGGCGTCGCCGATACCGTTTTCGATCTTTGTGCCATCGCATTCGCTCGCGGTGATGAAGAACTGATTCTCGATGTAGACGAAATGTTCAGATTTTTCAATACACTTCATATACGCATCGCAAATGGAGGTTTCCGTCTTATCTTGTAGACCCATTGACCATTGTCCACACGAGCGAACAAGTTGCATTTCGCAAGTCCCAGTGAGGTTCAATGTCTCCAATTCGGCGGCGGTGAAATCAGGCGGAGGAAGCAAAATTGGTGTAGGCTTGGAAGGAGGTTTTGTCCGGAGTAAATAATTCCATCGTTGGACGAAATGCCGGGCAATATCTCGAGCAGGTTGACCACTACATTGCATAGAGACATCATGCCAAGGCATCCGAGCCGTTTGTTGTCGATCGTACATGTCCTCATATGGTTTATCGAGTTCAAAGAAATCATGGATACGAGGATTCGAATAATCCTTCCCGGGCCAAACTTGAGGATCGTCAATCAACTTCCCCTCAAGACCTTCTTCGAAGCCGGATGCTTTCTTGTCATCGACAAGGATGTGTTCCGGACTATCCCAACGTCCTAAACAGAGATCAAGCCCGCCGACAAAGCCAATTGTATGGTCGATTGAAATGACTTTTTCGTGATGGGCCCAGAAAAAGACGTTTTGACCTCCTAGGCCGCCAACATGACGGGGGGAACGTTGAACAAACACATTAGGGTGCAAGCCAAGGAGGCTGTATTTTGTATGCGTCGAATCGATGGGGACTGTTGTTCCGACATTCTGGTAGATGATGACGTAGATTTTAACACCCTCCTGTGCTTTCCGTTGTAACAATCGATCCAGTCGCCATTTCTGGGCATTCGCCGCTGGTCGTCGCAGATGCAATTCCGGACTGAGCCACCAACTACCATAAGCTTCAAACATGATGAACATACTCATGAATATAGATGACATCTCTCGCTTTGAGAATAGCCCTACTGACATTCCAAAAGTAATCACGCTACAATTAGGAAAGAATAAGCCGGGCCGCACCCCATCAACAAGCCACTGACACTGGACATTATGTCTTACGGGAGCAAAACTATTAAACCGATGTTTCTGAGACCAAGGGGTAGCTTTCGTCATACTTTGAATACTCTGAATAAACTGCATCATCTTCTTATCACTCTCACTGCCCAATTTGAATTTTCTCTCAGCATTGGTGATGGTGAAGAAATGATGTTTCTGCTGACTTTCCGGCTCGATTGTTCGAGTACGCCCAGGCAGAGCATGCCATTCGACCTTGAAATCAGAGTCAACGAGGAAGACATCGTAAATGTTGAGGCCTTCCATCTCTTCGACGCAGACGATGTAGCTGTGACGGACCATGAACCATTTAGGCGTGTGGCGACGTTTATAGACACGTGGATTGCAGTGAACAGAGGCGTTGGAACCTTTGAGACCAGCGATGACTAGCCAGCCCTCTTTGCCATGATACGAACTTTCAGCGGCAAGACGGATTCCAAGGGTTGATATTTCGAGAAATTTGCAAAGGCGATTCAAGCCCGGTCGTGCTCTCTACTTGTCAGTGACTTCGGCTAGTTGTATACCAAGAAGAATGCCAGTTGTTGCAGGTATTGTTGTAACTTTATCCTGGCCATGATTTGAACATCTTTCTTCTTCATGTCCGGCACTCCACCGCCTATAGCGCCCGCCAATGCCCCAACTCCAGCAGCAATCCCCGGTCCCAGCTGCTGTGGTATCTTCGCCTTGATCTCTGCGTCATCGCTATCTTTTGACCCACCTAAATGACCCAACCAGAAAGGAAATGTCGAATGTGGAAAATCAGGTAACTTGTCCCTCCGTCTCAAGTACACTAATCTCAATCGGTTATGCAGAGCCTGAAAATCTCGATGTTCTCTATTTATCGTCCACTTCATTTGTGTTGGGCCTTCGCCATATGTCAAATCAATACGATACCAAATATGTCCCCTCTGAGCCGTTTCTGAATCTGTAATCGAGATCTACTGTTACTATCGAACAAGTGAAATAGGACCTTGAGAAGATCCACAATGAGAGGAATACGACGACGAGACCGCTCATCAGAGACCATATGCGATGCAAGGAGATTAGCAGCAGGTGCGCCTGCTTGAAGTATCGTGACAACTTCTGCTCCACGAGCAGCTGCTTCCTTGCGCTCGGTCTTACGTCGACGGAGTGGAAAACGGAGACTATGTGTTGCAGCTTGCCAACGTGATCGAGCCACTGATTTACCCTTCGTTTCTGACGATACAGGCCGGCCGCTCACAGGCATGGTAAACTGTCTCCGCTGGTTTGGACGGTCGACTTTCTGGGCTGAGGAAGAGGACTGCGGTCGAGGTCGTTCAAAGGGATTCTCCTTGTTTAGTGGAGCGGACTTTGCGCTGGATGGGAGATCAGAGGGACCGGAGGAGGTTCGTTGTTGACTTAGGAAGGGCAGGAGAGAGCCCTTGAAAGACGCTTTGGGATAGTGCGTGGTTCCATCCGGGACAGGCTCCGATTGGGATTTCTCTTGTTCTTCTTGTCCTACGGGCGTCGGACCTTTATCGTTCTCGGTAGGTGCAGTATCGTATTTCTTCTTGGCCTGATTGTTCTTTACAGACGCTGGCATAGGCCACTCAAATCCCTTGCGTTTCCCAGCAGATGGGTCTGGAGCGCGCCTCGTTATTCCATGGAGATCCATATCATAATCTGCCGTTCCATCCGCCTCCCATTCTTGCTTCCCACCGCCCTCCTCCTTTTCTCTTTCTTGAGCAATGGACACAGGGGCAACGTCCCCCTTGTCGGCCTCGTCATCGGTCTGTTTCGTCCTCTTGGCCTCATCCTCCGCAGACTCGTCGGCGTCATGATGCTGCTCACTCTTGCGTTTTTCCGCATCAGCTTGTTCCTCCGTCTCCCATAGCCGATTCAGTCCCAGCGCCTGAGTCACTCCGCTAACGAGATCGGGCATTTCCATGGCTGAAGACATGTTTGTTGTGTGCAATCAAATGCGGGCAGGTCTTTCTTAACGATCAAACAGTGATTTATGCTGCATGAGGATCCTGTCGATTTCACCGAGTCTTGATACACAGCGTCCTGAAGCACGAGACTTTGAAATGCGGCGAGCTGACTGTTGGCGGGGAAGTTGTGTGGAACGCTTGTTCAAAATCAAGGTTCGCGGGCAGGGTGCCACAAAATGACGTATTTCAATACCGACCAGGCCGGAAATTACTTCAGGAAATGAGATCTGGGGATCTTGCCATCCATCTGGTTCGCGGTTTGAGCCCCCCAAGATGTAAAGTCATGTCCATTAATCCATTCCTCGTTGTAAGGAACAACCTGCCTGCAGCTGAGGAGCCCCTATCTTGGCCCAACAGAAGTTTGTGATAAGATTATAGGGGGTGTGCCGGTTGAGATGAGAGGACCGTGCCACTTAAATATCATCTTACTACAAATTCCAATTCATGTGCCCCCACAAGATGCTTATGTATATCAAGAAAGTAGGGGTACATCTGAAGAAGTGAGGATCTCAAATTTTCCTTCCGGCGCGGTATCTTGACGAGATGGGGGGCAGAGAATGCCCTGTCTTATATTTCCTGTGGTTTTACGCGTGCGTTATGTTCTTTGCGTTCAGGGGTTATAGAAACGGGAACGAGATACATACATACTTTCTTGCTTCTGCCTCGGCTCAAGCGCACAATCACCCTCGTTTAATTCCCGGCTCTTCTCAAGATACGTCCCGGCTTCCTAAAAAGTGGTTGACATTATAATCTCGCCGGAGCCCTGCTTGGCATACTGGATTAGGAGCTCGACCGGAAGGCAAAGGATGAACTGAGGTGACGTTTCCATCGAAGACAGAATATTCAAAAGTGCCTCACAATTTTCTGGCCGTAACGCCATCACAGCAACATCAACATCAACACAATATGGAAGAATCATTCCAGATGCTTACCATAGATTCTCTGCAACTGCAAAGCAGGAGTGCCCCAATTTTCAAGAAATCCAAATTCTATACTAACGCCTGATACGCCTCTGCCGATAGCAATATACCCCAATTTATTGACACCCGAATTCCAGACCCCGGAGAGAGAAGGGAAATAAAGAACCTAATCATACTCTCACACACACAGCAATCACACTTCGGCCCACCCTCGCGCAAATCCACCCACCGAAAAGCTCTGATAGTGTCATGTTGGGTGCGAGCGCGCCAGCCATAAATCAGTATCTAACCGCCGCCCTCGCTTTTGGGAGGAGGTCACCTAGGTCGATCTCCATAAATGGGCCGGTCGGCACGATGAACCCAGGAGGGAGATTGAGGGCGGGGAGTCCAGCGGTGGGTACTCGGATCGACGTTCTGGCCGAAGTGAGGAAGTCCTGATGATTTAGATCGGGCAAGAAAATAAGGGATGATTAACACCATCAAACGAACAGGTCTTTCCATGGATCGCTGCATGAGTTTGCATTGCCACCGCCGGCGACATATCATTATGGAATACTTCCGCCTCCAATTCAACCACTTGGAAGTTGGCGCCTCGGCCAATTTTGACCGAGAGCGAGAAATTCACCTACGAGGCAGGTTATGGACCGTCAAGAGTATGTACACCAGGTTTACCGCGGGTAATCCAGTGGGCAGCGCGTCTTTTCGTTTTCTCACCTGTATCATAGACTCCCACCTCCACCAACGCGAACGGACATCTTTCGCCACGGAACGCAACACCAGCGTCCGGTTCCCCACGAAAACGGGGAAATTCTAAGCCTGTGCAATGGTTAGTCGCTTGTAATAGGGAGTTAGTTACATCCATCTCCACAGCCTTCAATCTGCCACCGCTCCCGAAGACCATTCTGCTGCTGCGGCAAACATTGGATAAAAGCATTGTGAATTGCGTCTTGAACATACATGGCTATTCGAGAGTGGAGTTGGGACGGCATTTCTTTCACCAAAAGATAGCGGTCGTTGAAGAGATAGCGGCGGGGATGGCGCGCCTTGGTTTGGCATTCGGAAAGAAGAGCGAGGACTACTGTGGCGGATCCTTGTTCGATCTCGAATACTCGGGATTCCTGGGGAAGTGTCCTCCTTATAAGCAGATGTGTACGTGACGGATTGTTACTTGAAATGCTGCTTCACCTTGTTCAGCGGGACTTTTACAAATTCATCGTTAGCGTACCCGAATGAATCTTCCGAGTGGTTGGATGTATCTTCAGTTTGCGTGGCCGGCGGGGTCGGGATGTGGGAAGACCCTCCTGAAGACGTAGCACTTGGTTCTTCTGCACGCTGAGGAATGTCCATCAAATGAGAAAAGTTGGTTGCGCAAACCGTGCCCAACACCGTAACCATGTGGATCGAAGGGTTTTGCCTCTGAAAAAGAAGAAACAGCAAATGGGCTGTCGGCCACAAATTTTACCCTTTTAGGAAAGAAGGGCAGTCAGGTTTGTTTCTAGTCTCGAAACCAACGCCAGCGCGAGCGGTGCTTCCGAGTCCTACTACGTACTTTCTGCCTCGGCTCAAGCACCCTCCCGGCTACTTCGAGACACGTCCCGGCTTCCTGAAAGTTGGTTGACATTATAATTTCGTCTCCATCACCACCACTTCACCTGTGGAGCTCGCCGCTCAACGCCCATCCGTCGTCCCGTCAATCCACCTGAATCCATCCCGTCAGGATGTCAGGCTCCTTTCTCAATGCGGCGCACATCCCGGCGTTCACCGCCTTGAACCAAATCCGCGTTATGCGCCTCTACCGCCGGGCGCTCAAGCTGCAAATGTCGTGGACTCCCCGGTACGATGTATTCCGCTCTCAGGCAATGGAGATCCGTCGACGTTTCGATGCCAATAAAGATGTTTCTGATCCGAGGATTTTGCAGAGACTGATCGATGCGACGGAAAAGGAATTGTATGACAATAGACATCCGGATCCTTATATTCGTAAGTATCCCATTGCGCTCTCTCTGTCCCGGGGGGATTAGGTTGCGGAGAACCGGACTGATTGAATAGCACCGACGGCACCGGGAGGAACGAAGTGGGAGAGAAATCTTCGCGCGCCAAGGGTAATTGTGTGTATAACAGGAAGATACTGACAATAGGTCATAGCTCCCAATTTGAAAGATTTCCAGGGCTTCCAAACGTGGGCGAAGGACCAACGCCCATACTGGCGAATCTTGCTAGACCTGCCCCGCAGACAATTCCTCTTCTGCCGTCATCTGTTCTTCCCGCCCCCTCCACCGACAGCCAAAGAATTCCGGGAGAAATCCGTCCAAGCGCACTATGAATACCAGAACGAGCGGAACAACATCGTCGAACAAATACTTGTGGGACGGAACGTGCCGGAGGAAGATAAGCCCGCCCAACGACGATATGAGCGCCTCATTTTCAATGTAAAGCGAGAGATCAACATGTGGGACTGGGATGCGCAGTTTGCCGACATCGAAGATACGGGGGATCGGAAGGCTTTGTTTGAGGCGTGTTTTGACATGACGACCAAGAATCAACGATTGAGGAGATTGAGGTTTCATCGGGAGGCGTTGGAGAGGGTGAAACGTCTGGAGAAGGGTTTACCGCCTGTGGAGAAACGCGAGTTTCTTGCCAAGGAGGTGGCCATTGCTGCTTGCCATGGTCATATTGGTGATAGGCACTACGCGGAGATCACTGATAACGCATCGGACCCCGAGAGCATTGCAGCACGGGATAAATTGTACCAGAAGCTGGTGGTAGACTTCTTTATTCCTCATCTGGAGAAGTTCCGGGGTGTCATTGAGAAGAGAGATGATTTCTCCCCTCTGGAGCAGACGCGATGGTACTGGCGACCAAAGGCAGAACTCCTCGCTAAAATCGACCAACTCCTCGCTGTAAGTAGATTGCAACAAACCATCCCCGACGAACAGAAAGCAGAGTGGATTTACGAGTTGTGGATGGCGCCTAAATTCTATACCGAGATGGAGAGAGAACCTGGTGCTGCGCTAGAGTACACATACTGGGTTCAAGGGAAGGCTTATGTTCCCGAGGGATATATTTCTCCGGATGAGCAAATATGGGCTATGGAGGAGCAGTTTGAAAAAGAGGCGAAGGAGGCGGTGGAGGCAACGAAGAAGGCGCTGCAGGATGACTTCTACAAGAGGGGATTTGTCGGAGCTTCGTCCTAGATTGTCTAGAAATGAACACAAAATAGCCGTCTTTCAGCTAGCGAGAGCAATTGTCACATTATCATCAAATCATCAGAATCTATCCAAATCTCAAAAAACTTCTCTAGAAGATAATGTAGATAAGATCATGCCATTCCGTTATGGGCCACTACTATATCGACCAAAATGCAAGTTATGCACCCATGCTAATACATATCCTAATATACAGCATCACCCCCATTACATATATCGACTTCTCTTATTCCCTCCAGATCCTCCGATATCCCAAATTGCTCCAAGCTGATGATTTACTCCTCTCTTCCTTGTATTCCCCGGCCCATTATTCTCGATGACCTCATAAGTCACCTCATTCTGATCCCTCTGAAACGGTGTCGGAGATGAATGTCCACTTGACCCTGCTCGCAGCCCGGGAATCGTAGACTGAAATGTAAACTCTGTATCTCCGAACGGGTTCTGTAACGGTAACTGCATCCTCGTAGACATGACAGGTGAACTCGCAGGGGGAGTCAACTCAGTTCCGTCTCTTCTCGACCCTCCCGTCCCCGTGGTCTCCTCCTCAGTCTGCCCATCTTCCCCTGCAGCAACACTACGCGGGGCCCTTGTCCGGTTCTCCTCGTCCTGCTGGGCGGTAATCCTACTAAGTCCCACCGCACACCATTCTTTCAATCGATCGCCGGCCAATTCGCCCCCCGATAACAAGGCCGCGACTTCCTGCACGGCAGACAGGTATCCCTCCTGTCGGGCATGGTCGATTTGTCTGGCGGAGTTCTGGTAGAGTTTGGTGACGGCCAGGGCGGCGGCTTTGAAGTCTGTTGTGAGTGCCGGAGGGGGCAGCGATGGGGGCGGCGAAGGTTTTGATCCCCGTGGGAGATCGTTCTGCAAGGACGACAAGTCCATCGCTGTTGCTGCGGATCGCTGGTGGTGTCCTTGTTGGCGTCGTTGTTCTCTTATTGTGGTCGTTATTGACCGATAGGCTGTTTGTTGTGTCGCAGAGATGAGTGATGCTTGGTGTGGGCGATGATGGCTTGTGTGATCACTGATGATTGATGTGCTTGCGTTGCAGGACGGATCGGAATGGGCCCCAATTTTTTTGTGTTGGCTTGGATAGCCATGTTACCAAGTCCATCCGTGTGATTGGCTCCAACGGCTCAGAAACATGCAAGCTCACATCAGCTGACGATCCTGACCTGAAACAACCCCGGATTCTCTCCTCTAAAAAGAATGGCTTTCTTTTGTTATTCTTGAAACGACAATTTGCCCTCTCTGTCCCTGCTCCTTCGTTCTCAGAGTCAGTCCTCACAACACAAAGCCGACACAATCCGGCCGGTCCTTTCTTGAGAGATCAGAGATGTCAGCATGGACCACTCAGCACGGTCGACTCCTCGTAAATCCCGTGCTCCTCCCTTACGCATAAAACGCCGCGCACACAACACCCCTGACTCGCCTCAATTGCTCCTCCAGGACAGACTTCTGCTTGTCTTCCTGATCTCTCTTCGGATCCTCAATGCCTTGACAATAACGACTTTCTTCCAGCCTGACGAGTATTACCAGTCCTTGGAACCGGCATGGCACGCCGTCTTTGGCTACGGCGAATTGACATGGGAATGGAGAGAGGGCATTCGAGGGTTCTTGTATCATAGTGTCTTCACTTGTTTATGGTGGATTCTCAAGACCGCGGGAGTCACCAATCCGTATGTTCTGGTGAGTTATCGTAAGCGGAAGGTGGTTGATGGTAGATTGCCGCGGCGAAGAGTTTGCAGGGTGTTATTGCGGGATTCTGTGATTTATGGACTTATCAACTTGCCAGACGGTTATTTAATTCTAATGTCGCTAGATGGACGGTAAACGCTTTAAATGGGTTTTGATTGATGGTAGTTGTTCTGTTCGATCACTTCGCCGTGGAATTGGTTCACTCTTACGAGGACATTCTCAAATTCCGTGGAAACCACGCTCACGGCCGGGGCTTTTCTCTACTGGCCCTGGCCATCCCTCTCCGCCCTCCCCTCCAACACATCCTCTCTGTACCCCCCTTATCCCGTCCGTTTTATTTCTAATACCAGTCGTTTATCCCTCTCCTTACTTTTCGCCTCCCTGGCAGTCCTCCTAAGACCAACCTCAATAATAACCTTCCTCCTCCTCCTCACTCAATCGCTCTCCCCATCCCTGCTCCTCCACGCCCTGATCATCGGCCCCACAACCCTCCTCGCAGTCCTCGTTCTCGACACATTGTACTTCCACCGCCCGACCTTCCCGCCCCTGAACTTCCTCAAATTCAACCTCCTCGACGAATTAAGCGTATTCTACGGCGCCATGCCCTGGCACTACTACCTCACGCAGGGTCTCCCCATCTTACTCACGACGTACCTCCCCAGCGCGCTGCACGGCCTATGGACCCACAAAGTCCCGCTATACGGGTCCGTGGTAGCAGGCGTGGTGGCCCTGTTTTCACTGATCAAACATAAGGAGGTGAGGTTTATTTCGCCCTTGTCGCCTTTATTGCTGGTGTTCGCGGGGTACTCTATATCGCGTCTGTCACGCAGAATGAAACGCATCGTACTCCCCGGCGCGGTCCTGTTTAATTTGGCATTGGCGTATTATTTCACCCGCGTGCATGGGGCGGGGGTTATCTCTGTGATGCATTTTCTCAGAGAGGATACACCCCGGAATGGGTCGTTGGGGTTTTTGATGCCTTGTTATTCGACGCCGTGGCAAGTTTATTTACAACGTCCCGATATCGATGTCTGGAAATTATCCTGCGATCCACCGTTGACGTAGTCCTCCCTACCAAACCCCGTTTTCCTTGTGTTTTGTTCAATGGGGCTGAGAGTAGGTTATCCAGAGAGGAGAGGACGGGATACATGGATGAGGCGGATCGGTTTTATGCTGATCCAGAGGGATTTATAGTCCAGCTTTTATCCAAACTTCCGCAACGGTTGGTGTTCTTCGATACGTTGAGTGCGAATCTGGATATCATACGGGACAAGTATCGGGAGGTAATACACACATACAATATACATACAATTGTGTTTGGGATGGCATCTGATGGTAGTGTGCCCGATTTTTTAATTCCCATTATCATGATGATTGGCGCAGGAGAGGGGATGTTGTCGTATGGTGTTTAAAAGAGGATTCTTAGCGTAGAAGAGATGATACCATTATGTATACCATTGTATACATACGTATGCACAATCAAGACTAATG
>Ga0302325_10024798_pt1 | contig 12467 bp, 9 predicted proteins | sample Palsa_T0_2_FD_201948 | JGI IMG/M metagenome (GOLD analysis project Ga0302325, IMG submission 201948) | Peat permafrost microbial communities from Stordalen Mire near Abisko, Sweden - Palsa_T0_2 | ecosystem: Environmental > Terrestrial > Soil > Palsa > Peat permafrost | place: Sweden: Abisko...
GGAGCAGAGCGGCCACTGGTTCGTGCGCCGGATCATGCCCTACCGCGCTAGCGATCAGAAGACAGAAGGCGTCGTGATCACCTACGAGGACGTAACCGAACGGCGGCGCACGGCGGATGCGCTCACCGCCGCCAAGCGACAGGCGGAACTGGCGAGCATCGCCAAGTCGCGCTTTCTCGCGGCGGCCAGCCATGATTTGCGACAGCCACTGCAAACGCTTGCCCTGCTTCAAGGCTTGTTGGCCAAGAAGGTGGTTGGGGAGAAGGCCCAGAAACTGGTCGGAGGAATCGACGAGGCCTTAGGCGCCATGACGGGGATGCTGAATACGCTGCTCGACATCAATCAGATTGAAGTGGGCGCCGTTAAGCCCGAAATCGCCGACGTCCCCGTGAATGAGCTGTTCGACCGCCTGAGGGAAGAATTGAGTTATCACGCCCAGGCGGCCGGCCTCGCGCTACGCATGGTTCCGTGCGCACTGTCAGTTCGGAGCGATCGGCGTCTGCTCGAGCAAATGATCCGCAATCTGATCTCGAACGCGCTGAAATATACCCATCGCGGCAGGGTGCTCGTCGGGTGCCGCCGACACCGGGGCAAATTGCGCATTGAGGTTTGGGACACCGGGATCGGCATCCCCGAGTCCGAGTTGAAGGCGATCTTCGACGAATACCATCAGGTAGACAACGCCGCCCGCCAGCGGAGCCAAGGTCTGGGCCTGGGGCTCTCGATCGTCAAAAGCCTGGGGGAACTGCTCGGCCATCCGATAGGGGTGCGGTCGCTGCAAGGAAAGGGGTCGGTATTCTCGATCGAGGTCCCGCTCCAGCCAAGTGGCCATTCTTCAGCGGCTGATCGTCACCCGCATGCCTCTGATGACGCACCGTCGCAAACGGCGCCGCGCGCCGGAGCGATCCTGATCATTGAAGACGACCCGGAAGTTCGAGAGCATCTCAAGCTGTTCCTCCACGAAGAGGGATATGCCATCTCGACGGCCGTCGACGGTCCCGTTGCTTTGGAAGCGGTAGCGCGCGGCACGATGCGACCAGATCTTGTCCTAGCGGACTACAATCTGCCAAACGGCCTGAATGGCGTTCAGATCTCTGAGAGACTGAGCCAGGTGCTCGATGGGCGAATTCCATTCATCATTCTCACCGGCGATATTTCGACTGAGACCCTGCGCAATATCGCCCTTCACGACTGCGTTCATCTTAACAAGCCGGTCAAGCTCGGCGAGTTGACGCGGACGATCGAGAAACTCCTGGCCAAAACGTCCGACCCACACGTCGCGCCTCCTCGCCACGCTGCTGCGGCGCTGAGCGTTTCGGACAGCGCCAGAATCATCGTCGTCGACGATGACGACCTGGTTCGTGAGGCGATACGCGCCGTGCTGGAAGACGATGGCCGGGTCGTAGAAGCCTATTCCAGCTGCGAGGCGTTCCTCGAGGGCTTTCATCCCGACAAATCCGCGTGCCTGCTGATCGACGCCTATCTGCCGGCAATGAGCGGGCTGGAATTGCTCGAGAGGCTCCGCAATGGCGGTCATAGCTTGCCGGCGATCATGATCACCGGAAACGCCGATGTACCCATGGCGGTTCAAGCCATGAAGGCGGGCGCGTTGGATTTCATTGAAAAACCGATCGGCCGCGAGGAACTCATCGCAGGCATAGAGCGGGCGCTCGAACTGTCGCGCGACTCGGGAAAGTTGCTGGAATTGCGAGAGTCAGCCTCAGCACACCTCGCGGGTCTTACGACCCGACAACGCGAAGTGATGGAAAGGGTGCTCGCCGGCCAGCCGAGCAAGAACATTGCCGCCGATCTCGGCATCAGCCAGCGCACCGTCGAGAACCATCGCGCCGGCATCATGAAGAGAACCGGATCGAAGTCGCTGCCCGCGCTGGCCAGATTGGCGCTTTTGGCGGCGGGCTGACCAAAAGAGCCGTCGATCGCGTCTTGAGAAGCCTGGACCCTCTCGCCTTCAGCCCGCGAGAATGTGACCCAGAGCCGCGAGCGGACGAATGCGATCACAGACGATTTTGATTGTGGCCAGAATCGGCGCCGAAAGGATCGCCCCCGGGACGCCCCACAGCCAAAACCAGAACACAAAAGAGAAGACGACGAGAACCGGATTGAGCGTGAAACGTCTGGCGAGAAGCATTGGCGTCACCGTTTCCCCCTCGATCACATGGATGGCGCCATAGAGCGCCGCCGGGAGCAGGGCTTGCCAGGTCGAAGTGATGGTGAGCGAACCGGCGAACAGGAAAATGAAAATGGCTGCGGCGGGTCCGAGAATCGGCACATAATTGAGAATGAAGGCGACCGTCCCCCATAGAACGGGATCGCCGACTCCGGTCGACCACATGACAAGTGCGGTCGCGGCGCCGACCAGCGCGTTCATCAGCGTGATCGTGAGGAGATAGGCGGAAATATCGCGTCCGATTTGCTGCGAAATGTCGACCGCCTGCCGCTTGCTGGCGAACCTGGGCAGGACCTCGACGAGCCGCCGCAGGAAACTGTCCCCCGCAACAAGGAGGAAGTAGAGAAACATCACGGTCGTGAACAGCCCGCCGGCGAAGCTTCGCGTTCCGGCAAAGACGCTCGACAGAATCGCTGCGCCGTCGAATGGCCCGGCCGAGCTTCGCTGCGGGCCCGCGGCGCCGAAATTATTGGCCGCCGCCAGAAATGTTCGAAGCGTATTGATAGGCGCATCAAGAAATCTCAACCTCTCGAGGATGCGGGGAATGCCCTCAGGCAGCTTGGCTATCCACGTTTCGGCGGGTCCGGACACGGCGGCGCCAAGTCCAACAATCGTCGCGATCACGACAAGTATGAGTAGAAGAGCCCCCAGCGCCCTGGGCGTCCGCAATCGCTCGAGTGCGCCCAACGCCGGCTGCATGAGCAGATTGAGCATGACCGCGAAGATCATCGGCAAGACGATCTCACTGGCCACATAGGCCGCGGTCAACATCAAGAAAACAAAAATCCCGCCGAGAAAGAACGTCTTCGCGTCGGACGGCAGCGGCATATCCGCTAATAATTCCTCGGGCGCTTCAATCTCGAGCTGTTGATCTGAATCCGGCATGGCGAAACTCCAGATCGACGCCACAAAGCTTGGGCGCGGACCCCACGATCATCGTCTCGCAGTCGCCCCAATCCATCCGGGTTGGCGTCCCATATGATCTCGCCCCGCTTACCCCCCTCGAAGGAAGTCGCGCGCGGCGCGGGGACTACCCCGCGCACACGATTTGCCTACCGGCCCACGAGCCACAACACGACAAGCACAATCAGGACGATGCCGAGGACGCCGCCGAGACCGGCGCCGCCGTAGCGGCCGTGAGCATAATATCCCCCGCCTCCGCCGAAGATGAGGATCAGGATTATGACAAGGAGGATCGTGCTCATATTTCGGCCTGTTGGCAGGTGAGAGTCGTCTGGAGCGACGGCTTACGGTTTCTTCGCCGCGTCGCGCATTGCGTCGCTCAGACCGCCGACGGCGTTTTGAAACTTGCCGACGGCCTTGTCGGTCTCGCCGTCGCTCTGCAGCTTGGCGTCGCCGATCGCCTTGCCGACGGCCTCTTCGCCGGCGCCTTTGATTTCCTTGATCGAACCGGCGACTCTGTTCTTGTCCATGACGGCTCTCCGTAGCGTGTTGCCTAAGACGCGTGACGGCTTTTGGTGGTGAGCCATTCGCGTCTGGCATTCAGACGATAGGGGAGAAATCCGAGAGAAGGCAGCCTCGGAAAGTACTTACTGGCGGACCGATCAACTTCCCCACGTCGCGAACATGCCAACCGCTGCGACCGACATTGCCGCGGTGGCGAGCCAGCCAAGAGCCTTGAGCAAGGGCTGCAAGGCGAACTCGCCCGCTCCAGAACAAGGCCCTGATCGGATCGAGCGGCGTAAAGTTCAGCATTGCGCCGATTAAGGTGGCTAACGCGATCGTGCCATAAAATGCTCGCGCGCGGCCAGGGCGTTGGGCCAATAGGGTCCCAAGACGTCGCGAAACGTCGGCCATTTCGAGCCCAGGTCAGGCGGCGCGTTCACGGCAATGTTCTCGAATGGCTCTCCTTGATTGCGTCGATCACCGATTGAGGGTCCGCCGGTCGAGCCATCACTTCGGCCAGTTCATCGACCCGATTGTGGAGGTGTGGGCTATCGTGGCGAAGCTCCTCAAGTAGCGCGACCACCTTGGCGATCTTTTGCTCGCTCAAGATCGTCAGCTCCAGATTGAGCAGTTCGCGCCGCTGGGTAAGGCGATCGTCCCCTCTCTGCGTAGTGAGAATCAGTATGACCAAATAGAGGGACGCTAACGACGATGCCCCCGCCAACCATGCAAAGGGAGGCGGGTCGGGCGGGCGATAGCCAAGCGCGACGGCGAAGCCGTTCAGGCTCACCCAGCCGACGACGAAAGCGGTCAGTGTTGCGATGAAGCTGGCGCGGCCCAGTAACGATGTGATGCGGTCGACGGCGCGCTGATGGTGTGTGGCGTTCGCATGGTGCTCGGCGTTGAGCCCCGCAATCGACTGGATGGTCTCCTCAATATGAATCGGAAGGATCGGTGATACGGCGTCCGCTTCAGGCACTTGCGCTCCTCTGACGCGGAACCGCGCGTCGCGGCAGATCAGGATCGCAGACTCCGCGCGTAGTGGCCGCCGCCCAGGAGAATAGCCAACAATATGATGGGGAGGAAGGCCTTCGCCGGCCACGCGACTGCATTGGGCAGAGCCTGTCCAACGCTTGTTGCGAAACAGGCCCTCTGCCGTCGAGACAGCTCATCGAGCAAACCAGCTCACGAAAACGGCAGCAACACTGCCGCCTGACTTGCGACCAGCTTGCTGTTGCCGCGCAGCCCGCACAGACACACCTCGACTACGCGCGGCCGCGCGCGTCCGGTTCGCAAACCGCGATGATAGCGCTAGCGACGCCAGCACCATCGTCTACCCCATCCGCAGTCCTTGCGGCCTCCACCGCGAACGAGTTCGCGACGGCGCGAACTGCTGCGATTCCAATGACGTCGACAAAGCGTCGGCAGCGGGAAGCGGGCGCGCGCCGGTCCGGTGGTCGTCAAAGTCTCGGACTCGACAAATTCAAGCCTCCGAGGCCACCGACGAGCCAAAGCACCACGACAACGACTAGGAGCAGACCAAGAACGCTTCCGAGCCCGGACCCTCCGTAGCGGCCATGGGCATAGTACCCTCCGCCGCCAAAGAGAAAAATCAAGACAAGGATGATAAGAATCGTGCTCATGACAACGCCTCTCGCCAATTCTTGATCGCGCCGGTCGAGCCGGGTTGCATCAATTACTTCTTTAGGATGTCTCGCACCGCGTCGTTGACGCTGCCAACGGCGTTCTGGATTTTACCCTCAGCTTGGTCCGATCTGCCGTCGCTCTGCAATTTTGAGTCGCCAAGCGCCTTGCCGACGGCTGTTTTCGCAGCCCGTTTGATTTCCTTGATCGAACCGGCGACTCTGTTCCTGTCCAAGGCTGCTCTCCTTGCGTATTGCGAAGACACGTGAGGGCTTTGAACTTGAGCCATTCGTGTCTGTCATTGAAGCGGTAGGCGAGAAATTCGAGAGAGGGCAGCCTCGGAAACTACTTATTCGACAGGACGTCGGCATCGGCGACGGCAGATCAAACAACCCGATTGCGGGACAGCGAAAGCGACGCGGTCGCGTCCGACACAATCCGCCCTTTCCAGCAAAGCGGCGACCGCCGCCTCCGACGCCCCCAAAACAGAGGCGTGAGTAGTTTCCGACCCTGTGATCGCGGCATCGCCGGCGCCAACAATCATTGGCGGCGGCTGGCGCGTCAACTTCAACCGAAGCGATGTTTGTGTCGCGCGACGCACAAACTAGCGAGTGAAGCGAGCGTACAGCAACGATAGAAGGAATTTCGATCGTGGAAGCTCACGTGGTGCAGCCCGAGGATCCGGAATCCAAACCGGGATCGAAGCCTGTCGCCAACGACAATCTGCAAACCCGGCCTCTGGCGGAGGTCGAGAAGGAACTCGGCTCTTCGCCCGAGGGCCTCACCGAAGCCGAGGCGCAAAAGCGCCTGATCCAATATGGGCCGAACGAGATCGCGGAAAAGAAGACCAACGAGCTCCTGAAGTTCCTCTCGTATTTCTGGGGTCCGATCCCCTGGATGATCGAAGCGGCGGTGATCCTGTCGGCGGCGGCCCAGCATTGGCCAGACTTCGGAATTATCCTGCTTCTGCTTCTTGCCAACGCTGCGGTCGGATTCTGGGAAGAGCATCAAGCGGGCAACGCCGTCGCGGCTCTGAAGGCGACGTTGGCCATCAAGGCCAGGGTGAAACGCGACGGCAAGTGGGTCAATCCGGCGGCGCGTGACCTCGTGCCGGGCGACTCGATCCGCCTGCGTCTCGGCGACATCGTGCCAGCCGACGCGCGCCTGTTGGACGGCGACGAGATATCGGTGGACCAGTCGGCGCTGACTGGGGAGTCCCTGCCGGCTACCCGCAAATCGGGCGACGCCGTGTTCTCTGGTTCAATCGTTCGTCGCGGCGAAATCGGCGCTCTGGTCTACGCGACGGGCGCCAAAACCTACTTCGGCAAGACCGCGGAACTGGTGGAGACGGCGGTCACCGTCAGCCATTTCCAGAAAGCCGTGCTGAAAATCGGCAACTACCTGATTGTCCTCGCGTTGATCCTGGTCGCGGTCATCGTCGGCCTTGGGATCTATCGCGGCGAGCCGATCCTGACCCTGCTGCAGTTTTCTCTCGTGCTGACCGTTGCGGCGATTCCCGTCGCGATGCCGACCGTTCTGTCGGTGACCATGGCGGTCGGCGCGCGCCTCCTGGCAAAGAAACAGGCGATCGTGAGCAAGCTGGTCGCGATCGAGGAACTGGCAGGCGTGGATGTTCTGTGCGCCGACAAGACCGGAACCCTGACCCAGAATAAGCTCACGCTTGGCGATCCCTTCTGCCTCGATGCTACGACCGCCGGTGACCTTATCCTCGCCGGCGCACTGGCTTCGGAAGCGGCGAACAATGACACGATCGACCTCGCGGTCATCGGCGGCCTCAAGGACAAGGAGGCGCTGAAGCCCTATCAAATTACGCATTTCACGCCGTTCGACCCCGTGCACAAGCGGACCGAGGCCACGGTCAAGGGCGCGGATGGAAAGACATTCAAAGTGACCAAGGGCGCGCCGCAGGTGATCCTGGCGCTGTCGGCGAACGCAGCCACGGTGAAGTCCGCAGTCGACAAGGCCGTCGACGGCTTCGCCGCTCGGGGCTTTCGTGCGCTCGGCGTGGCGCGTGCGAAAGGCGACGGCGAGTGGCTGTTTCTCGGGGTCTTGCCGCTCTTCGATCCGCCGCGCGACGACGCCAAATCCACCGTCGCGACCGCCGCCCAGATGGGCGTGAAGATCAAGATGGTGACGGGCGACGCTCTGGCGATCGCCCGCGAAATGGCCAAGACGTTGGGAATGGGTTCGAACATCCTTGACGCGAACACGCTTGGCGACTCCAAGAGCGAGGAAACGGCCGCGACGGCCAAGACCATCGAGGATGCGGACGGCTTCGCTCAGGTGTTCCCCGAACACAAATTCCACATCGTGGATGTGCTGCAAAAGCACGGCCACATCGTCGGCATGACGGGCGACGGGGTCAACGACGCGCCGGCGCTGAAGAAGGCGGACTGCGGGATCGCAGTCTCCGGCGCGACGGATGCGGCGCGCGCGGCGGCGGCCATTGTGCTTCTCACGCCTGGCCTCTCGGTGATCATCGACGCGATCAAGGAAAGCCGGCGCATCTTCCAGCGGATGAACAGCTACGCCATCTACCGCATTGCCGAGACGCTGCGCGTTCTCCTGTTCATGACGCTGGCGATCGTCGTCTTCAATTTCTATCCATTGACAGCGATCATGATCGTCATGCTGGCGCTGCTCAACGACGGCGCGATCCTGTCGATCGCCTATGACAACGTCATCTACAGGAAGAAGCCCGAAGCGTGGGACATGCGCACGGTTCTGGGCGTATCCACCGTGCTGGGCGTCATCGGCGTCATTTCCGCTTTTGGCCTCTTCTATCTCGGCGAGCGCGTCTTCCATCTCGACCGCGCCCATATCCAAACGCTGATGTATCTCAAACTGTCGGTCGCCGGTCACCTCACGATTTTCCTGACGCGCACCCGCGGGCCGTTCTGGTCTATCCGTCCCGCTCCGATATTGCTCCTCGCGGTCTTCGGCACGCAGGCGGTGGCCACCCTGATCGCGGTTTACGGGCTGTTCATGACGCCGCTCGGCTGGGGCTGGGCGTTGTTCGTCTGGGGCTATGCCCTGGTCTGGTTCCTGGTGAACGATCGGGTGAAACTGCTCGCTTACCGTTTCTTTGATCCCGCGAAAGCCGCGGCCGCGCCCAAGGATCGTCCCTTGCCGCAATCGGGAACCGCTGCGCGGCTCGCATAGAAGGTTCCAATCTATCCGCGATCTCGATGGCGCGCTTGCCGAGAGCAGATCGCGATGCCGAGATGGGACGCTTCCCGTCCAGTTGCATGAGATCGTCGATGTCGCGATCATTTGCGGCGACACCCGGGGTAGTGCGAGCTAGAGGTCGTTGCACTCTCTATCCGTCTCCGCCGCCAAGTTTTCGGCTCCGAGCCAACCCCCGGAAAAGCCCGCGCGGCGAAGCCCAACGACAAGATAGGCGCATCGACGGCGGATGAGATTCCAAATGAGGCCGGTACGGTAGTTCTCGAGCATCAACAGCATCGGCCCCTGGTTAATCCCGAAGTGGAACGGCGATACCCATAGACGCGAAGAACCGGACCTCTCCGCCATGGTGGCGTTGAATGTGGCTTTGAAGCCATAGCCGTCGTTCTCGCGCAGCTCCAACGTCTCGAAATGCGTCAGCGACGGCTGCACGATCTCGGGCGCGAAGGGGAGAGAGGCAGCGACCGCCCAGGGAGCAATGCTGCCATCGTCAGGGCCATAAGGCGCGCCCCGAGCTTTATAGCCGAAGAAGCGCCTCTTTATTCCATTTATCATGTAAGTCGCCGGCCCGGGACCATCGCTCGCTGTAAATCCCCAAGAGTTTTCATCGTAGGCGCTGAAGTCAGAGGGATTGTCGATCGTGTACCGCCGCTGGACGTGGGTCGCGCGGCGGCTGTTCTCGAAATAATCGATGCCTTTGCCGCGCATAAAGTCATCCTGAATTTCTCGGAAATCGATCCAAATATGCGAGAATTGGTGAATGAAGAGCGGGCCCGCGTAGAGAAGCTCGTAATCGTAGATGGTTCGCCAATCGTAAGTGGAGGTCCATCGCGCCCAGCTTTCGCGAGGCAGCGGATGCGTCGGCGAGCCCAAGCCGAGCAGATAGAGAATCATCGCCTCGCAATAACCCTGCCAGCGGTAGCGGAGAAAGCCGCTCTCGGGCTTCCAGCCATGGATCACTGTTAAACCGCCATTGCGCGCCCAGTTCCAATCCGCGCGCAGGTAGAGTGCGTCGGCCAGAACGCGGATTTCGCGTTCGTCTTCGCCATCGCCGCAGAAGTACGCAGCGATGGTCAACATGCCGGCAAGCAAGATGGCGCTGTCGATCGTCGACAACTCGCATTTCCAGACCCGCCTTCCGCTCACCATGTCTACAAAGTGGTAGTAGAAGCCTTTGTATCCGGTCGCGTCGACGCCGGCGCTCTGGTCGCTGGTGTGGAAAAAGCGCAAAGTCGCTAGAGTCCGCGCAATTGCGTCCGCACGGGGCATGAATCCGCGCTCGACGCCGACGGGATAGGAGGAGAGAGCAAATCCAACAGCAGCGATGCTCGCCGGTGATCCGGCCTGGGTTTTATCTGCGATAAGTCCGTTAAGCGGGTTCGCTTCGTGAACGAAATAATCGAACGTCTCGCGCTGCAACCCGTCCAGGAAGTCGGAACTGAGCGCGTGATCATTCACGATTAAAGCTCCGCATAGGTAGTTTCCGAGGCTGCCATCGGCGGTCAATCTCGCGGTAGTGCAAAGAACGAAAAATCCGTTTCAATGATCTATCGCAAGGGTCGGTGCTGGGATACCGCCCCTTTTCACGCCTGTGCCCATTCCTCCCAAAGCGCGATCATTTCATGAGTAGAATCCGAGGCTGCGTTCGCGCCAAACGTTATGGCTAGCTCCGACCCCGCGCAGAAACCTTGCGCCGCTTCGGATCGTGACAACACCCAGCGCGATTGAGCCGGCCGGTCCGACGGTAGACCAATCAGAGGAAGGACCTTCGGTCATGTTTTCCATTGAAGCCTTTCTCGTCTTCTTCGTCCTTTTTGCCATGGTCGTCTGCCTGACGGCTTCCATTCGCATCCTGCGCGAATACGAACGGGCCGTCGTCTTCACCCTAGGCCGCTTTGAGCGGGTCAAGGGCCCCGGCCTTGTCCTGCTGGCGCCCTTCATTCAGGAGATGGTGCGGGTAGACTTGCGCATTCAGGTCATTGAAATCCCCAGCCAGGACGTCATCTCCCACGACAATGTTTCGATGAAAGTCGACGCGGTGCTCTATTTCAACGTCGTCAATCCCGAACGCGCGATCATCAAGGTTCAGAACTATCTGCCGGCCACGAACATGCTGGCCCAAACGACGTTGCGCGCAGTGCTCGGCCAGCACGAACTCGACGAGATGCTCTCGGAGCGCAAGAAGCTGAGCGCCGACGTCCAGAGCATTCTAGACGCGCAAACGGAGACCTGGGGCATCAAAGTCAGCAATGTCGAGATCAGAACCGTCGAACTGACCGACAACATGGTGCGAGCGATCGCCAAGCAGGCCGAGGCCGAACGCGACCGGCGGGCCAAGGTGATCCACGCCGAGGCTGAGTTCCAAGCCTCGCAGACGCTGGTGAACGCCGCCAAGATCCTCGGCAGCATTCCCGCGGCTATGCAGCTCCGTTACCTGCAGACGCTAACCGAAATCGGCGCCGAACAGAATTCGACCGTCGTCTTTCCCATGCCGATCGACATCATGAAGCCCTTCCTCGAGATCATCGAGAAAGCGGATCGTTCGATGCCGCGCCCCAACGGGTCGGACAAAGCGGCAGCCGCGTTGGAAAGTCCCTTGGAACATTGAACGCCATTTCCGTAGCGCAGCGAGAGGCATAACGACAATGAACGTTCCTGTTTTACCGCGAGACGTGCCCATCCCCGAGGACTCCTCTGCAAAGGGGCAGGGGGCATTGGACGCACAGGAATGCCAGCAGCTCGACGCCTACTGGCGCGCCGCCAACTACCTCTCGGTTGGTCAGATCTACCTCTACGCAAATCCGATGCTGCGCGAGCCTCTGACGCTAGCGCATGTCAAGCCGCTCGTGGTCGGGCATTGGGGAACGACGCCGGGGCAGAATTTCATCTACGTCCATCTGAACCGGGCAATCCGCCTCAATGATCTCGACATGATCTACATCGCCGGTCCAGGCCATGGCGGGCCGGCTCTGGTCGCCAATACCTATCTCGAGGGCAGCTACAGCGAAATCTATCCCGACATCAGCCAGGACGAAGCCGGAATGAAGCGGCTGTTCAAACAGTTCTCGTTTCCCGGCGGGATTTCGAGCCATGTCGCGCCGACCACGCCCGGCTCCATTCACGAGGGCGGCGAACTCGGATATTCGCTGAGCCACGCCTTCGGCGCCGCGTTCGACAATCCGGGGCTCATCGTCGCGTGCATTGTCGGCGATGGCGAGGCCGAGACGGGCCCGTTGGCGACCGCTTGGCAGTCCAACAAATTCCTGGATCCGATCACGGATGGCGCGGTTCTGCCGATCCTGCACCTCAACGGATTCAAGATCAGCAACCCGACGGTTCTCTCCCGCATCGAGCACGAGGAATTGGAACAGTTCTTCCTCGGCTGCGGGTGGACGCCGCTCTTCGTCGAGGGCGACGATCCTGAGACGATGCACCGGCTGATGGCGGCGACGGTCGAAAAAGCTATCGCCAAGATCCACGCCATTCAAAAGAGCGCGCGAGAGAACAAAGACTCCGCGCGGCCGCGATGGCCGATGATCGTGCTCCGATCGCCCAAGGGCTGGACCGGGCCGAAGATCGTCGACGGCCTGAAGATCGAAGGCACGTTCCGGGCGCATCAGGTGCCCATTCTCGTCGACGCCGGGCATCCCGACCATGTCAAGCTCCTCGAAAGCTGGATGAAGAGCTACAAAGCGGAAGAACTCTTCGATGCGAACGGAACGCTAAGAGCCGAGCTCGCGGACCTCGCGCCGAAGGGCGCCCGCCGGATGGGAGCCAATCCGCATGCCAACGGCGGCATTCTCCTGCACGATTTGCAAATGCCGGACTTCCGCGACCACGCTGTCGCGGTCCCCGCCCCCGGAGCGGTCAGCGCGCAAGACACCTTGGTGCTGGGCAAATTCCTTCGCGATGTGACGCGCCTCAACGAGGACAAGCGCAATTTCCGCATCTTCGGTCCGGACGAGACGCTTTCCAATCTTCTCGGCGACGTCTTTGAGGTCACCAATCGCCAATGGGACGC